>Ga0181591_10002708_pt1 | contig 15255 bp, 11 predicted proteins | sample 071ome_33_FD_133757 | JGI IMG/M metagenome (GOLD analysis project Ga0181591, IMG submission 133757) | Coastal salt marsh microbial communities from the Groves Creek Marsh, Skidaway Island, Georgia - 071412AT metaG (megahit assembly) | ecosystem: Environmental > Aquatic > Marine > Intertidal...
GGTTACATACAAATATACGAAAAATTTTCCATTATTCCAAATCTTTTCGAAAGAATTTTCCAAGAAGATTATCGTTTAGTGAACATTCATCAGCAAGAACATTATGTGCAAACTGTTCTTGTAATTCGTAATATGTGAGTGATTTTTTATTTGAACAAAAATGAAGTATCTCTAACTTTAATTGGTCATTGATATCATCTCTTCTATCTTCTTTAAGAGCTTTATCATTTTCGTGAAACCACATTCTTACTGTGGAATTGGATGAACGATATTCTTTCCAATCTGATTCTTTGGTTACCATTTCGTATTTTTTCATTCTCTTATCTTCAAGAGCAGCAATTTCTTTTTTACCGAAATTTCTTTTACGAACCGAAACTACTTGTTTTTTACCAATATAGTATTCATCAGTTTTACCATTTGTTATTTTGTAAATAAACCCAAATACATCTTCGGGCATATCTGATAATTCAGTTATTAGTTTTCCTTTATATGTCCATGTCATAGTTAAAAATTTTGAAATCATTTTCATACCTTTCTCTTACCCAATCCTTCATCCACTCTTCGGTATAAAAAGATTTATAATAATCTTCTTGTTTTAAACCTGGATGTCTTTCGTAAATAGGATTGTTATTTAGATGAGGTAACTGTTTATCTATATTGAGTTTTTTAAATATTTTTAAAGTATCTTCTTTTAAATTTTCATATTTTCCTATAAATGAAACTTTTTTATTTTCAGAAGAACCAGCAGTAACAAAATAATATTGAGGCATCATCCAAATATTAGATGATAAATCTGATTTTAAAAATTCTGAAAAGGATGTTGTGTATTCATTTTTTCTCACACCATGTTGGTAAGCTGATTGTAATCGTGTGAAAGGATTTCTTACAAATGTAAAAATAAAGTAATCCTTAACCTCATCTAAAGCAAGAACAGAATCGTGCATTGTAACTTTTTCTGTCCCGTCTATTTCGTGAAGGACAGAACTTATGGAAGTTCCACCTGTTTTAGGAATATGAATAAATGCCCATTTCTGAGCACAATTTTTAAGTAAACTCAAAATAAAAATTTTATCGTGATACCGAATCAGAATATTTTTTCTGATTTAATTTTCCACCTCTTGCTGTTGCAAGTGCTTTTTCATCTTTGTGAAGTTTGTTTGTATTATCAGCAGAGATAGGAGTTTTATCTTTACTCTTATCTGCTAATTTTGAAAATTCTGATTTGTTGTATAATTCTTCAATTGAAGCCATAATTTATCTCCTTTGTATAATATAAATATAATTTAAGTATCGAAACGAACAATAAAGTTCACATCATAATCTGGTAAATTCTTAATAGGTTTGGGTAATTTAGCAATTGCTAACATATCGCCATCATTATCATATAAACCAATTGTTGTAATGTAAGTTGTTAAGTAAGAACCTGTTGGGTCTATTGAGGCAGATGTAAAGTAATCATCCCAAGAACCACTAACACTATGGTCAATACTACCACTAAAGAATTCTCTTCGTTTTATATCAAGTACTTCTTTAATTTTTTTAGTTCCACCTACAATTTTATTTTGTAAACCAGTTGTTTCAAAATCATAAGAACCACTTAAAGTAACTTGTACTGCGGATGGGTTTTGTGAATAATTAAATTCTCCAGCTTTAACACTAATCAATACTTCAGTTTCATATATTGTTTGAGTTGATTTAAAATCTAAAACATAACTTGAAAATTGAGTTGCGTTTGTAAAAACCAATAAACCATCATCGTAAAATACATTACCATACTTTTGTTCATCAATATCCAATCCGTCAAAATCAAGTGGAATCGATGTTTGTAAAATGTTATTTTGAGCATCAAGTTTTACTACTTGAACCACATCGGTATCTGTACCAAATGTTAGTGTAGCTAGTCCAGATTGTACATCGAAACTACTTATTGTACCTGTAAATATTTCTAAATCATTATCTTGAATAATAATTTCTTGTGTTTGAAAATCTAAAGATACAAGAGTATATAAAGGAACATTAGATACAAGTGAACCATAACCATCATCTTGATATGTTAGACTATTATCAGTATCTTCTAAAGATATGGAATTTCTTTTTATTTCTTCACCATACTTATTTTGAGGTATAGCAATTACATATACAGTATCACTAATATTTCTTTCAGTACCTATATTATACGGATTAGAAATCGTACCAAATACGTTTGTAAGAGTTGCTTCTTGATTGTAATACTTTGATTTAATAGAACGATATAGTGAAGAAGTAACAAATCCTCTTTGAGTAACAGAGGATTCAATATCATAGTATCCTTCACCAACAGAAGCAGAAATTACTTCGTGTTGCGTGTTATTAACTTCCCATTGTTTATAAACTTGGAAAGCTCTTTTATTAACACTTGATTTTGGTATTGTCTTTAACATATACAGTAATTCCTCTATATAAATATGTTGAAATAAAAAACCCCACTCGAAGTGGGGTTTATTTTAAAATTTCAAATATTTTAGAAATCAAGTTTAACTTTAATTAAAATTTCTTTATCAAATGATTTAGGGATTGGTTGTGAAGTTTTAGCTACTGCAATCATTTCATTTGCATCATTATATAAACCAACGGTTGTAATAAATGTTTTAGGGTCTCTTTCAAAAGTTGATTCTGCAAAAGAACCATCTGAACCTGTTACGAATGTTGGGTTGTTAGAGAAGTTAAATTCTCTGTTAGTTGCTCTTACGAAGAAGTGTTGTGTAGATACATTTTCAGTTCTTCTTGCCTCAAAATCTCCACCACCTACAATTGCATTGTGTAATAAGAAATGGTTTTGACCTTCTCTACTAACACCACTATAAACAGATGCACCTTCGTTAGAACCACTATCAATTGATGTTCCAATTAAATCATGTACTGCATCTGGATTTAAAACGATTAAACCCTGGTCAGGATAAAATAATCCGAACCCTTGTCCATTTGAAGCAGTTAATGAATTAACAGTTGCTTCTGATTCTGAACCTAAGTTTAATGAACCACTACCTACATTAAAGATTCTACCGGCCTTACCAACTCTATCTGAGAATTTTTTACCACTATCATCAATGAAAGTGTGTGTTCCTGTTGAACCACTAAGTACTAATGACCAGTTTCCAGCATCCATTTTTTCTTTGTATCTGGCACGTGATACATTGATTACATAGATATCTGAAGAATCATGTAGTCCTGCAGATGAAGAAGATACGAATGTAAATAATTCATCATCTTGGTCTAAAAGAATTGAACGATATTGTGCATAAGTTGCTTTTGTTGCTAATGTTGATGAATCTGAATTTGATAATGAAACAGAACCACTTGCGTGTTTGTGTCCATAAGCAACAGCATATTGTACAGCTGCTGATGAATTCGTTGCTGGGTCTGTATTATAAACATTAACATAGTAATCTGAACTCGCTGCTGATGCCTGAGTAGATGATGTATAGAATGAAGTTAAACTTCCTGTATCACCACTCCATAGACCAGTTGTAACGATTTCAACTTTACCACTAATTTGGTCGAACTCTGTAAATCTTTTATAGATGCCCGATGTTACACTTGCACCTTGAGTTGCTAATTTATCACCACCTACAAGATATTGGTTAACAATCGATGCAATTTGTTCCGATGTTAAGTTCCCCTGTTGAGCGGATAAATAATTGGCTAACTCTTGGGTTAAGTTTGCTCCTGCCTGTCCTGATATTTGTGCCATTTTATATTATTCTCCGTTTTTTATGTTGGTTGTACATAAGTAATTGTTACTGGAATAGATTGTGAACCACCAGTTTCGTTACCATATACTGTAATCGTTGTTTTAATTGTTGCTGTAATATTTGGGTTAGGGATAAATGTGAATGTTAATCCAGTCTCAACTGCTGCCGTTGCAGTTAATTCATCACCTAAGAATGTTGGTGTTCCTCCTGCTCCATCTGCTAATCCACTACCAACGATTGAACCAGCATTCTTGTTAGCAAGAATTACCGTATATCCACTTTGTGTATTACCACTTGGTGAAGTTGTTGGTGATAAGTTCACCTGTCCACCATTTTGAGTTGTAGAAATTGAAGGGACTCCAAACTCAACTTTAGGAATTTTAGTTGTACCTTTAGGTAAGGTAACTAATTTATATCTTAAAACTTGAGTTTCATCTGGTGAAGCTTCAGTTACAGGTATTGCCTTAATAGAAGCATCATAATAAGCACTTCCCTTTGGGTGTGCTGGTTCGTAAAGGGTATAATCAATTTCATCATCACCCAAAGCAAACTTTGTGATGTTTAAACCTTGCCCAGCTGCTAACTTCTCCCTACCCTTCTTTGTGAGAATTGCATCTACTGTGATTTCGGTATTATCTAAATAAGCCATAATTTAAAATTCCTTGTTATTGTTCAATATATAAATATAACATTTATTATTTTTAGTTATTTTTCTTTATTAATCTACTTCTAAAATTGGTTCTCCACTACCTCTACCACTATCAGAAACTCTAAGAGTATTAGGATTAGTAGTAAATGTTTGTACAGGTGAACCACCATCTAAAGTAGTTGCACTTGTTTGTTTAGAACCATTAAAGAATGAATTTTCTAATCCTGTTGTCAAATCACCAACATTTCTATAATGAGATGGGAAGTATCCATTCAAAGGAGGTGCTGATACAATATTATCTCCACTTGGAGTATTTGTTTCTAATCCATCCGAACCTGTAAATGGTAAAACACTTACTTTTTTTCTATACTTTGTTTGAGTTACAAATTGTCTACCTTGAGATGAATCTGCAGATATATTTTCTGGTACATCTACTGTATATGATTCATTAATCAAAAATACTTTTACTCTTTCTTTTACAAAATTATTATCTTTATCTAATCGTGTTCTAATAGCATGAGAACCACTTCCATATAATCCGAATCCAAGAACCCCAATAGATAATGGGTCATTTCCTACCTGTTCAAAAGAACCACCTTCATATTCTCCAAGTACTGAGCCTGTAAATCCGCAATCTATTGATATAGAAATACCACCCATATCTGAACCAGAGTTTCTTGTTATAGTTCCTTGTAAATTTATATCAGATTCGGTATCAATTGAACTTTGATAATAGTTTGTATTTGAAGTTAAATTAATATCAGATTCTGCTACAATTGTAGATGAATATTGTATATTATCACCTGATAATGTTGTTTCATTTGATGCAGTTATTACTGTTAAGTAGTTATTACTCTCTCCTAATAAGTTAATATCTTCATCAACATTTATACTTGATGCATAATCTTTCTTTTCACCATTAGGTCTTGTCCATTTTGTTTTACTTCTTTCAAGAATATGGGGTTCTATTAATAAACCACTTGAAACTTTAGCTCTTGCAGGTACAAGAGATTCTAAAACATCAAATAAAGATTTATCAATATATCTTACAAGTTGAATATATTCATGTAGGTTTAAAGTGTATCTATCAAAGTAATAATTTCTTAAAGTTTTTAAATCTTTATATTCATCTGAATATTCATCATTTGGACTACCTATATAGTTATCTATTTCAAAACTTCCAAGTGATTTTAAAATATCCATGTTTATCTCTTTCATAGGAGAAAAGAATAATCCTAATCTATCACTATCTAATGGAGCCTGGTCAAATGATTTTTTTGTTGCTCTTGTTCTATAACTTAAATCTGTAATTTTTGTTTGACTTTCGAACCTAATTTTGTTTCCAACAGATACACCACTCGAAGGAACATCAGCGGTTACTGTTCTATCATAAGCTGTATAGTTATACGGATAAGAAACAATTGATTCAAAATTTACTGCATCCGAACCTGTTCCATATGTTGTGATTAAAGCAACATTTTTAATATCAGTATCAATTCCTCTATTTTTAGGATATTCAAAATCATGTCTTAAAATCAAATCAGTAGTTGATGCCGATACATGATTACCATCTATTGCATCAGGTAATAAAGTGTGATTATCTATTCTTGATTCAGATAACGGAGTTCTCCATAATCTTATTTCATCAATAGATGCCGTTAGATTTGTTCCTCCTACTTTTATTTCACTACCACTTGTCCAACCACTAACACCACTTACGGTTAATGAACCACTTACATTTGTTCTAATTCTTTCATTAAATCCTTCTTTTGCATAAAATGTAAATACATCATCACCATTAGTAGTTTGTTTGTTAACTACTATTTGAGTATATTCATCATTAAAGAATGAACCACTATCGGTTGAAGAACTTACTAAAGTAGAACCACTCATTACTCTAAGTTCTAAGTGAGCCATAGAACCAGTATCTTTAAGTAAATGTAGTGACCATTGAGAACCACTTATAATTTCTTGGTTTTGTCTTTGTTCTGTATTTAATCTTAGCTCAATAGAATTTGGATAATCAGTACTATAATCATTTGAAAATTGTTTCCAATCTATTTTTATAGCAGATGAACCACTAACATTAATTGATGCGGTTCTATCTTCAAATGTAAACTTTTTAGTTGCAGGCTGTGTTGGGTCTTTAGGTCCTCCAAATTCCATTACAGTTAATAATGAAGCAGGAATACCATAACAACTCAAAGCAGCAGAGAGAGCTCGTTTAGTACCTTTGTGTTTTTGAAGATATGGTAAATTATTTAGAATCCTTCTCCAAACCTCTTGTTGCCTATCTTTACCACTCATTTCAGATACAACAGTACCATCTGAATGTTTGCCAAATGCATACTCCCAAAGGAACTGAGATTGAACTCCTGAATCTGCATTCCATCCAAGAGATTCTAACATATGATATATTAAATCATTTGCAATTCCAATATCTTTTTTATTTTCAAGTACTCGACTTTTGTTTATTCCATTGATATGAGTATATAAAATATCAAAGTGTTGACCAACCATATCAAAGAATAAAATAAAATCTGTATTTTTTTCATCGTTTGTAATATGTTTTGGTAAATTGTAAACTAATCGAGATGTGTTATACTCATCATACTCACCTGCATCATTAACAATAGAGTTAAACCAATTTGTTACAGATGAATCTGTTGATGAAGATAATTCATTCTGCCCTGCACCAGGATATGTTAATCCACCAACTGAAGAAGATGTGTATAACCATTTTTCAAAAGCATCAAACCCATTCTTAAGTTCTGATGATTTTACAAGTTGTTTGTTGGCCTCATTTAAAATAGAAACAGAACCTGTCCATTCGGTTGTTCCACTACCCGATGTTAATAAGGTGTATTTGTTATTGTAAGATTCTATTAATTGAACTTTATAGAAAAAGTTTCTAACTCTTTCTTCTGCAGAAGAGTATTTAATGAATTCTTTCCAATTATATTCCGATGTACCTGATAATTTAAGATACGAACCCCCTCCTTCTGTTTCTTCAACAACAGTAGATTGGGTTACAAATTCAATATCCAAATTATTAAGAGATAATTGAGATGATGATACAAACTGATTTACAATATCAGTTGAAGTACTCGAACCACTTGCTACCAAATCATCTAATATCTGATAACCAATATCATCATTTATTTCTACACTAAAGTTTGGTTGTAGTGGAGTACATACACTTATTGTATCATCAACAAGAGTAATCTGGTCTATTAAAGGTACAGATTGTATTTTAGAAACCCAAATCTTATCATTGGGAGATACCGTTCTTGGAAGAGGTTCATATAGTTTAAATACAATGGCTCTATCACCTTCTCTATATCTAATGTTTCCATTTCCATCTCTATATTGTTCACTAAATGTTGTATTATCAATACCCCATGTACCTATTAGTTTATTATCACCATCACCAAGATGTAAATAATGAGTTAAGAATGGAGATGTATATTCATCAAAACCACTTGCATCTAATTGGTTTCTAAATACTTTATAAATATCTTGAACAACATTTGCTCTTCTTAGTTTTAAATCACCTTTATCAAATGTTATATTAATTTCTTCGGTTTTTCCAGCAGTTACTGAATCTCCCTCTGTATTATAGGGAACGAGTAAAAGATTCATAACAGTAATATCTCTGTTAGAATTTAAAGTATTTCCTGATTTTTTAATAATATCAGCAACATTAAATTCTGCAGCACCAGCTGGTGAGTATTTTCCTAAATAGTTTTTCGGAGTAACTTTACCAACATAGATATAAACATAATTTGTATTTATAGATTGCCAAGATATTTCAAAAGGAACATTAAATCCTGCAAAATCTTTACCTTTAATATTTTGAGGATAGTTAATATGTGTAATATCTGGTCCAGGTATGAAAGCCTTACTATTTACGGTAATTACTACTTTTCTAACTTCACCACTACCTCCTCTTTCAGATACAGGTTGTAGGTATAGGGTGTATTGTCCTAACCCAGCTTGGAAATCAGACTCTTTTAATGTTACTGTACCTCCAGTACCAATTCTTCGACTTACCTTACCAAGTGAATAAGTAACATAATCAGCAAATCTTGATTGATAATCAATTCTTATTGGTTTTGGATTCGCAACATTGAATATAACAGAACTTCTATCTACCCTTAAAGTAGGTGTGGTTGGTTCTTCTTTTATTGAATTTTTTGTTAATACAATACTGATATCATTCTTACCTGGCTGTAGTATAATTTTTTGTTCTACACCAAGAAATTCTTTTTCTCTAAGTTTATCAGTTTGAACACTATAAACAGCACTATATGTAAAATCAGTAACATTATTTTTACCAGTAAACTCTATGTATGGAGCATCATCTGTTTGTTGTTGTTCTAATTCAAAAGATACTAAATCATCATCATCTAATACAAAACCAACTTGACCATAATTTGTTCTCCAAGCAAGAACATTATCAGCAGGAACGTCTCCTAATAATCGTATCTTATAAAGAGTTGAAAGTTTTTTATTATTTGATTCAATCTCTTTTTCTTCTTTATTATCTGTTAAATTAAATTTTAATCCAAAAGAAATAATTTTTTTTCTAAGAGCAATCTCTGTTATTTTACCTGAGCCCCTGCTAGATGGTTGCTCAACCCACTTACCATCACTCGATTTTCTTTCAATTTTTAAATCGTAATAAGAAAAAGAAGTACTACCATAATTAATAGTTGGTGGTTTAACATTTGTTGGAATTACTGGTTTTGTAAATCCAAAATTAACATCATTTCCTGTTAATGGATTTATAAAAGCCTGAGGAAATATATTAGCAAATGAGTTTCCTCTGATTGATTGATTTCCAAATCCACCAAGTTGTAATGGACTTCTGTTTCCAATTCTAACAACTTCATCACCACCAATTCGTGTGTTTAAGAATTGATTTCCACCAGAAGTTCTTGATGGAGCAATATTTCCTCTAAGAAAATCCTCTCTTAAATTAATATTAAATTCACCAAATCCTTCACCATTAAAAAATTGTTTATTACCAAGATTATCATCTCCATCTTGAACTGATATTCTCGGTTGTGGGTTTCGTCGTCCCAAAAGACGTGCAGTTTCAGGCCTACCTCCTCTTAAGAAGTCAGGAGGTAAATCAGGTCTAATTGGTTTAACTGGTTTTTTAATTATTCTTTGAACCGTACTAACCCTATATTCTTCTCTTGATGTAAATCCTGCCTTTTTAACAGTTATAATTTTTGGAGTAAGTAATCCCTTTTCAGTAAACTTTAAAAGTTCTGGTGAGTTAGAAACATCCTTACCATCAACCTGTACCATAGCAGGGCCATTGGTGACCGTAACATTAATGTTTACAGGTGCATCGTAATCTTTTACAACTGGTAAACTTGGCTTTGGATAAACACATTTACCATTATCATAAGTAGCATTAGGATTAAAGTTAAGAGCTTTTCTATCCATACACCCACCTACAATTGGAGTAATAGTTTCTCTTACCTCTTCAATTGGTGGTGGAGGTATTATTTCCTCCTTTGGTGGTGGAGGTGGTGGTGGGTCAAGTACAGGACGAGGTGGTGGTGGTGGTAAATTATCAATTGGAGGGTCTATTACCCTTCCTCCACCGGTAGGAGGACGTCGGCCACCTCCTCCTCCTCCGCCTCCGAAATCGGAATCATCTATACGAAGCTCCTCGATAGCGTCTGGATTAAATCCAAACCTACCAAAACTACCGAAGTTTTCTTCGCTAGAAAAACTTTCATCAAATTCTCTTCTTCTTCTTGCCATTTATTATTTATCTCCCAGTACCTATATAAATATTTTTACTTAAAATTTTGATTCGGTTTTCTTAGTCTGACTAAATCTCCTCTATTGGTAAATGGATTAACCAATCCACCTCCCAACGAAGAATCATTTCTATCAATATCAATTATATCCTCGGTAAACGGATTCCCGCCTCCGCCTCCGCCTCCACCAGAACCTCTTCCTCCACTATTTGGTCTTGGTGGTGGTGGTGGTGTTGGTGTTGGCCTTGGTATTGGTTTTTTAATATCCAAATCAAGTGGCCTTGGTATATCTGACAAAGATACATCTGGTAATTCCGGTTCTTCAATAACATCAATAGGTTTAGGTGGTGGTGGCGGTTTAATTTCTATAATTTTATATCTACATGAACCATCATCAATCTGTGCTCCTTTATCAAAGTTTTCAGCATTCCTATCAGTACATCCTCGTTTTCTTGGTGGTGGAGGTGGTGGAGGTGGTAAGCTTACCTCACCACAATTACCCAATTTAGTAATTTTAAATCCTGGTACTTGTGCAATAGTATTTTCTTGTGCACAAACAAGAATTCGTTCACCCACTCCAATAATAGAAGTTGTTGAAGGTACTCCAAGTTTATCTTTGTATTTTAAACTCGCAGATGTTCCTTTGAATGGTGCTGATGTAAAATCACCCATAGGCACATCAAACATAATATCATCTCTAACCATTCTCCTTCGTTCTATTGTTGAGAATTTTTCTATTTTTTTTATACGAGGTAACATTGTTCTTTTTTTAGTTTTATGTGATACGTTTTCAATCATATATCCATATACCTTCGGAGGTATAGGTCTGATTTTAGGAACTTCTCTAACATCACCCTTAAAACTTACTTTACCTTTTATGTGAGTTATACTAAAACTATCATATTCTACACCTTCAACCTTTAAAGCTCTTTTGTTTTTATCTGTATATTTTATTCCACCAGTTTCAGACCAAATGTAATATTTTTTAGTTACAACTTGGATAGGTGGTGGAGGTGGTGGGTCAATTACAAAATCAGTATCAATATCAACTGGCTCGATTGGGTCTGGAATAACAGGGTCAGGATACTGACAAGAACCATCATCTTTTGTTGCATACTTATTAAAGTTTAAAGCAGATTTATCTGTACATCCTTTAACAACTATAGCCTGTATTTCTTCATCCTTATATTTACATGAACCATCATTCTCTTTTGCCAATGGATTAAAGTTTTCAGCATTTTTATCAGTACATCCTCTAACAATACCACCAACTTTATCAGGTATTGTAGATTTTATTGTTAAATTACTTTGTGCACTTTTTAAAATTCTTTTAACTCTATCTAATGTAATTTGTTGGTCTGAACTTAGTTCGTTTGTTTCTTGAATATTTCTTTTTGGTAAATACTTATTAATTGCATTTAAAAAACAAGCCTCAGATGTTTTTATAATTGTATTTACAGATAGTTCAATATCTTTACCATTACTTATAGTTTGCCCATAATTACTTCTTCTAATATCCCATTGTCTATTAGAAATAAAATACTTCATAGAGTTAATATACTCTTCTTTTATTTTTTGAAATAAATTTGGGATTTGAACTCCAAATTCTTTTTCTATTAGTTTTTGATAATTTTTACCATCTCTTATTCGTCCTTTTAGTCTTAAAAACTCATCTAAGATTCTATTCACATCTACATTTTCAATAAATTGATTTGCGTAATAGATAGTATCATCTCTAAAATCTCCACCCTCTGTGAATAAGTTAAATCTTTTAATTAAATCTTTTGATGATGTGTTTTTTAAAGGTACAACTCTTATTTCAGTTCTCGATGGTGCGATTTCATGAATCCACATCTTATCTGTTTGAAGTTCTTCTGAACCGACTCTTCTGTTTAATAGAGTTACTTGTGTTTTAAAAATTCCATTTGAATATCCAGCATCATTGATTAATCTTTGTAAATCAATTAAGAATTCAGGAGAATCATTTAAAGTTTTATTATTAGCATTAGTGTTTGTTTTAATAAAATATTCATTAATATTAGAATCGTTTATATCAATATACCTAACTAACTTTCCTTCATCACCTTGGGGCAGTTGGTTATCATTTGAATCATATAATATAAATTCAATCATATCAGATTGTCCTTTACCAAAATTAGATTTTTTGATTTCTTTTTCAAAAATCTGTCTATCTTCATTTGATACAAGATATCCTCTTCTATCTGATATTTCTTTAAAATTTTTAATTGCCATAATCTATTAGGTTCTCCTTCTTCTTCTTGCCTGCCAATAATGGGTTTTCATTTTTAATTCTTCACCTGTGTTGGCGTTCCTAAAACTAATCATAGTTTCGTATGTTCCTTTACCAGTACTACCTCTTCCGAAAGTTACTGTCTTTTGTCCTGGTGATGAACCCTTATCAGGACTTTTTGGTATTCTAATACTTGATGGAACTCCGGTTAACCATTTTCCTTTTTTAAGAACTTGTTCTGTAACATTTAGTATAACATCTTCTTCTCCAATGTTAAAGAAATCGAATTTCATACCAGAAAGAACTCCTTTAGGTCCTTTCTTTCTATCATCCCAATAAACAGGCCATTGTGGTTTGATATTTTTATTTGAAGCTGCAGCTGCCCATGCAACTTTACCCTTCACTTGATATTGTGGTCTATCACCAACAACATCTAATAAATTACCTTTCTTAGCTTCTTCTACTTCTTTTTCTTTTGCCTCAATTTGTTGTTCTTGTACTTGTTGTTGTATTTCTTGTTGTGATTGTAAAGATTTTACAATGTCTTGTTGAGCTTGTAATTGTTGAGCTTGAGCATTCATTTGAGCTTGAAGGGTTTCTTTTTGAGCCTGCAAACCTTGTACTTGTGCACTTAATGAAACTCTCTCAATACCTTCCTTAGTTCCTTTAATTACAGATGATTGATAATCTTCTAATAACTTTTCATACCTTGCAAATAAATCAGATATTTCAGTATCTTTTTGAACTATTTCATCATTTAAAGATTCTATCTGTCCTCCTAATGAATTAACATTTCCTTCAAGAACTCCAATTTGTGAATTAGCTTGATTGAGTTGTTGTCTTAAATCAGTTGATATTTCTTGTTCATTTCTAAGCCTTGCTTCTGAAGCATTTAATCTTTCAATTTTTACAAACTTTCCATTAGATTGTTTTCGAGGTTTAATTAACTCATCTACTTTTAAATCTTTTGCCTTTTGTAATTCTTGTTCATCATAAACAGGTCTTTCAATTCTTCCTGATGTTTCTCCTCCAAAACTTTCTTGATTAGGATATCCTTTTAATTCTTCTTGTGTTGGAATATAAGGCTGAACTGTTAAATCTTCTTTTGTTCTTGGAGAAATAGTTTTTTTCTTTATTGGTTCTAATCCAAATGGTTTTTCTTTTCTCCTTTGTCTCCATTTTATTGGAATTGGTTTTCCTGATTTTTTTCTGTGAAAGTATTGTTGTTTTTCTCTATCTCCCATTGAGAAATTAGGAGGTAGTTCTAATCCATTTGTTTTACGCACAACAATACGACCCGACTTATCTCTCGGAATAGCCTTAGAACCCTTTATCTTAAGTTCATCAATTCTAAATCTATCTCTTAAACTCATTTTACTTTTCTACCGTAAATGTTAAATCTTTATCTTGAAAATATTCTACAACACCATCTCTATCTACTTTGATTTCAATATAATAATCTCTGTTGTACTCAAAGTTAGTTAGATTTAATTTAAAAAAGTTTCCATTTGAATCACAACTTACCTTTGTATAGTTATCGTTAAAAGGTACAACAACTTCATTAGTTACTGCATCTTTTATTTGATAATAGGTTGTTGATGGTAAATATTTTACATCGGTATATCCATATGAGTTAGTATATGTTTTTAATGGATATTTTTCTCTACCAAAAACTTTAATTATAGGTTTACTTCCTCGTTTGTATCTTACTTTCAATCTTTTAAAGGTTACATGAATATCATCAGCGGTAAGTTCTGTTAAAGAACCTGTTGTAAATGAAGAATCATCCCAACCAATTCTTAATTTAGGTTGGTAAATAGTATTTGTTTCTTTTGAAAAGAATTTTAATTGACCGTAATCATTTGTATCATTTTCTAATGAAGATGAATATTTTAAAATAAATCCTTCGTTTGGTATAGAACCACTAATCCACGAAGTCATTGTATCAATAACATCCATTTCAATATCAGTTGTTTCGTATGAAAATGATTGAGTTGAATATGAACCAGTAAACCAAGTTCCACCTTTACCATTAAATGAGCCAGTAGTATCTGCTGAATGTGAATCTTGTGTCATCCAATTAACACCTGTTCTAACTTTATCCCAAGAAACACCATCTGTACTGATTTCATCAAATCTTGTACCGATTCCCATATCCCATGATTGGGTTACCGCATATGCATATATTGTGTAATCTGTTGGTATTTCATCAGATGAATCAGCTTCTCTTAGAATAAGTTCAGCCGAACTCATAGTTACATCTCCACTTACTATTGATTGAGAAAGTGATGTTGTATCAAACTTGATTAGTGTGTGAGCAATATCTTTTAAGTTTCCATAATAAGTTTTAGAAACTTCTAATATCTCATCCAACCCTGTGTTTTGTGTTGGTTGTTGTAAGTAAATCGTTGCATCTTTTGATGCCGTTACAAAATAATACATTATACAACCCTCCCTTTAATATCTTTGTTAGGAAACTTCACTTCAAATATAGATGGGTCTAAAGATGGATAAACCATTTTACCTTTAGTTGCATCTTGTATATTATATGAATGCGATGAATAGTTTCCTAAACACTTGTTAGTAATTTCACACTTAGGTACTGATTGTACTCCCTCTACTCCTGCAATCAGTAATTCTATTTCAGAAATGTTGATTGCCATATTAAATGTCCAATTATCGATGTTAAAGTAATCTTTCAATTCATTTATACATCGTGTAAGAACTTCTCTTTTATTATATCCACCATAAACTCTGATTTCAAAATCTACACCTATGTTTATGATAAACCCATCAATAATATTAACACCATCAGTTAACATTCTATATTCTCCTAAATAA
>Ga0181591_10002710_pt1 | contig 15245 bp, 14 predicted proteins | sample 071ome_33_FD_133757 | JGI IMG/M metagenome (GOLD analysis project Ga0181591, IMG submission 133757) | Coastal salt marsh microbial communities from the Groves Creek Marsh, Skidaway Island, Georgia - 071412AT metaG (megahit assembly) | ecosystem: Environmental > Aquatic > Marine > Intertidal...
TCCTGCGACAAAAGCCATACCCAAAGAAATGCTTCCTATTGGTAGCAAGCCTCTAATTCAATATGCAGTTGAAGAAGCTTTAAGCTGTAATATCTCGGATATGGTTATAGTTACTAGTAAATTCAAGGGCGCAATCAGAGCCCATTTCGAGCCAAATCATGAAATAGAGGCCAGTATCAGAGGATCCGAAAAGGAGAAGCTTTTGTATACTCTTAATAAGATTATTGACACCTGTAAATTTTCTTACATTGAACAACCGGAAATGCTTGGTCTGGGTCATGCTATCCATTGCGGGAATCAATTGATAGGGGATGAGTCTTTTGCAGTCATGCTCCCAGATGATCTATGTCATAATGAGGGAGATTCGGTTTTAAAGCAGATGAAGGAAATTTATGAGAAAAACCCAGATTGTTGCGTGGTTGCAATTGAGGAAGTGCCTACAGAGGAAGTAAATAAATACGGCGTTATAGATGGGGAGCTAGTCTCAGGCTCAACAAAAATTTACCAGGTAAAAAGCATGGTTGAGAAACCTGACCCAGTAGAAGCACCAACTAACCTAGCTATCATTGGGAGATATATTCTCACACCGGAAATTTTTGAGGTGTTAAAAGATATTAGTCCAGATAAGAATGGAGAAATTCAAATCACAGATGCTCTGACGATGCTTGCAAAACAAGGAAAGGTTCTGGCTTATAAATTTCAAGGAATTCGATTTGATTGCGGCAATACCAAAGGGTTTCTGAGAGCTTCAAATGAAATAACTTACAAAGATGAGTGTTAAATATTAAAGTCTGCACGAAAATTGCATTTCTCAATAGATGACGTTTTGCCGTCTTTAATTGAAGTTAGTGATAATCATATCCCACTACGAGAGCACCCTTTTTCAATGACTTATGGCTATCATATAAACAATTCTGGCTCAAAATAGGACTCCATTTTTTTATGAAGCAAACGTGAGAGGTGGCATAGATGTTTGTCAGAGATGCGTGACTTAAGGAGGTTTTATGAAAGCAATAAAAGATAATTTTTTAGTGGTGTCTGATTTTAACTGGCTGCCTAAAAATATTAAAGAATCATGGGTGGAAAAATATTCTGATAATTACTTAATTTATGATCGAGCAGGAAGATGGGAGGAGACTGATAAGATTAAAAGACAAAAGAATGTGGGTCAAAATATCTATGATATTTTTGATTTCATTGTGACACATTACGATAATTTACCTGAATGCACAATATTCTGCAGAGCAGCTATTTTTTTTCCAAAGGGGCGTGAAAAACCTCTTTCAAATGGAAACTGTAGCGTAGAAAAATTTCTACGATTAGCAAATAACAAAACCTTTACCGAATTACACGACTTTGGTCGAGAGGTTCATGTAGATTATGCGAGTAAGATGAGCGAAGATGGTGGATTTTTAGAGTTAAATAATAGTTGGTGGTTTCGTATACATAATGGCAAATACTTTAAAAGTGTCAATGACTTTTTAAAGGATATTTATGTCAACCCTGAGATTCCTAAATATATAAGGTTTTCTCCTGGGGGAAGTTATATTATCCCGAAGAGTAACATCTTAAAGCACAATAAATATTTTTATGAACGAATGAGAGAGTATTTAAGTTGGGGCATAATTATTGGAGAAGCCCATATGATTGAGCGTTGTTTGTATACTATATTTACAAGTGATTGCCAGTTAAGGAATAAGTATATTCGCAAATCTCCAGTCTTTAAAAAAATAGATTTATTAGGCAAAATTTTCAAGGTATGGCTTTGGAACAATACAATTGCAAAAATATACAACCTTTTCTCTAGTATAAAGAAGCATTACAAAAATTAATATTTACAGATTTTTCACAGAGAATTTATAAATGGAAGAGTCTTTTGTTGGGTTTAACTATGCGCCAACTTAAGAAAATTAACAATATTTAAGAAAATAAAGGCAGATCTACAAAATGAAAGAAGGTTCAGTATTATTGATAACGGGAGGTACGGGTTCATTCGGAAAGGCTGTGTTGAATAAGGTTTTATCCATGCCACTCAGAGAAATTCGTATCTTTAGTAGAGACGAAGATAAACAGGACAGCTTGCGCCGCCTCATTAATAACCCAAAGGTAAAATTCCATATTGGAGATGTTCGCGATCCTCGTTCAGTTGAAAATGTAGTTAGAGGGGTAGATTACATTTTTCACGCAGCAGCTTTGAAGCAAGTGCCTTCAAGTGAATTCTTTCCAATTCAAGCTGTACAAACAAATATTTTAGGAACAGAGAATGTATTGGAGGCCGCTATTAATCATAAAGTAAAAAAAGTGATCACCTTAAGCACAGATAAAGCTGTATATCCAGTAAATGCAATGGGGATGTCTAAAGCTCTTATGGAAAAAGTGATGATTGCTAAGGCTAGAAGTGTGGATGAATCTGGAACTATATTATGTGGCACTAGGTATGGGAATGTTATTGCATCTCGGGGCTCAGTCATACCATTGTTTATAGAGCAAATTAAAGCATATAAGCCACTTACTATTACTGATCCAAATATGACTCGATTTATGATGACACTTGATGATGCTGTCGACCTGGTGCTGTATGCATTCGAACATGGTAAATCTGGCGACATTTTTGTACAAAAGTCTCCAGCTGCATCTGTTGGCACATTAGCAAATGCTCTTCTGAGTTTGTATGATTCAAAAAATACAATAAATATAATCGGTACTCGTCATGGAGAGAAACTCTATGAAACATTAATAAATAGAGAGGAAAAAATTAAAGCAATTGAGTTTGATAAATATTTTTGCATTCCAGCTGATAATAGAGATCTTAACTATAATAGATATCTGTCAGAAGGTAGCTCTGAAATTAGTGTAATTGAGGATTATACTTCTCATAATACTGAGCAACTGGACATAGAACAAACCAAAAAACTACTTGTAAGTATCAAACAAATAGCAAATGATTTACAATAAAAGTCAAATCTTGGATAGTGTTGTAAATCAGAAAAGAATGATCATATTGGGCTCAAAAGGCATGCTTGGTCAAATGGTCTCAAAGTACTTCTTGAGTGTTGGCTTTGATGTTGCCAATTTTGACCAGAGATTTAATGAATTTAATCACAGCGAATATGTGGCTGAGTTAAATAGTTTACCCGATGCATTTGTAGTAAATTGCGTAGGAAAAATTAAACAAAAATCAGTAAATCCTTCTGAGCTGTTGCTGGCAAATGCTGTTCTTCCTCTAGAATTATCCAGGAAGCTAAAAAGTACCCATGTGCTTATACACCCCAGTACTGATTGTGTATTTGATGGTTTAAAAGATGGTTTCTATGATGTTAATTCTCAGCATAATGCTACAGATGTTTATGGTTGGTCAAAGTCACTTGCGGAGAGTGCTGTGTCGGCAATGCCTAATGGCATGATTATTAGAGTGTCGATTATTGGCACAGACAATAATTCTAATAAAGGATTATTGTCATGGTTCTTAAGTAATTCTGTTAATGCTAAGATTGATGGTTACACAAATCATTTTTGGAATGGAATAACAACTTTGGAATGGTCGAAAAGACTTCATGAAATAATCTCATCAACATCAAGATTAAGCGAAGCTTTCATTCTTAAAGTGGTTCAATTTGGAACAATTCATAAATATTCTAAATACAATATGCTGAAATTATTCCAAGAAGTATTTCATACAAATTTTATAATACAACCAACTGCAATCGAGAGACTTAATAGATGCTTAAGACCTACAATTTTGTCTAATGAATTGCAGTCACAATTAGAAGAACTTAAAGAGTTTAACGAAAAATAATTGAAACATGAAGTCATATCTAAGAGCAGAATCCTATTTCAGTATTAAGAAAATATAAAGTGAGACTTATAATTAGTTCATGAAAATAATTCCAGTAATACTCTCGGGTGGCTCAGGCACTAGACTTTGGCCCTTATCACGCAAGGACTACCCTAAACAGTATTTATCACTAGCAGGTAATAATACTATGCTGCAGGAAACTATCTTAAGACTTAAAAACTTGGATAATCTTTCTGATCCAATTATTGTTTGCAATGTTAATCATCGTTTCTTAGTTGCCGAACAATGTCAACATATTGGTGTTAAAAATCCAATAATATTACTTGAGCCAACTGGAAGAAATACAGCGCCCGCGATTACAGCAGCAGCATTGCAATCCCTTAAAGGTGTCGGTGATGGAGTATTATTGGTCCTATCAGCTGATCATGTAATTCAAGATGTCAAAGCTTTTCATGAGTCGGTCAATATAGCGAGTGTTCAAGCTGACAAGGGAAAATTGGTAACTTTTGGGATTGTTCCAACAAATGCGAACATTGGCTATGGTTATATTAAGGCATCTGACGAAAGTATTATGGGCGCAAGCAAAGTTGAAAGATTTGTGGAAAAGCCAGATTCTGCAACTGCAGAGTTCTATCTTTCGCAGGGTAATTATCTTTGGAATTCTGGCATGTTTATGTTTAAGGCAAGTGTTTTTATTGATGAGTTATCTAAATATTCGCCTAAGATTATGGATTCAGTGGTTAGAGCATTTGATAAAGTTGTACAAGATTTGGATTTTATTCGCTTGGATCGAGAGTCATTTGAAACATCTCCAAGTGATTCTATTGATTATGCACTCATGGAGAAGTCTACTAATGTCGTTGTTGTTCGATTGGATGCCAATTGGAGTGACATCGGCTGTTGGTCAGCGTTATATGATATTGGTACAAAGAATAGTGATGGTAACGTAATTCGAGGTGATGTTATTGCTCGAGATGTAGTCAATACTTATATTAATGCCGATAATCATATGGTTGCTGCCATTGGTGTCGACAACCTAATCATAGTAGATACACCTGATGCCACTTTAATTGTTAAAAAAGACAGAGCGGAAGAGGTGAAATCTGTGGTTGACTATTTGCGATCTGATAAAAGAGACGAATCAGACACACATCGAAAAGTTTATCGCCCATGGGGGTGGTATGACTCCATTGAGATGGGAAAAAATTTCCAGGTAAAAAGACTGCATGTTAAGTCTGGCGCAAAACTATCCCTTCAAAAACACCAAAAACGTGCAGAGCATTGGGTAGTGGTAAATGGTACTGCAGTTGTTGTTGTTGGAGAGGAAACTCTAACACTTGAAGTTGGTGACTCGACTTACATTGCAACTGGAGTGAAGCACTCTTTAGAAAATAGAACTGATACACAACTGGAAGTCATTGAAGTGCAAAGTGGCGCTTATTTAGGAGAAGATGATATTGTCAGATTTGATGATATTTATGGAAGATAATGAACTTTGTTAGATTAAATGAGGAATACTAAAATGAAAAAAGCTTTAGTTTGTGGCGCTGGTGGTTTTATTGGTGCCCGTATGGTAAGAAGATTAAAGACCGAGGGTTTTTGGGTCAGGGGGGTAGACTTAAAGTATCCACCTTATCATGAAACGGAGGCGGATGATTTTATGATTGGAGATCTGAGAGATCCTTATATATGCCGGCAGACTGTGGACCAAAGGTTTGATGAAGTTTACCAGTTTGCGGCAGATATGGGAGGAGCAGGCTTTGTTTTTGTTGGCGATAATGATTATGATATTATGCATAATTCTGCAATGATCAATTTAAATGTCTTGGAAGCCTGTCGACTAAGGAATACGAAGCGAATTTTCTATTCATCATCAGCATGTATGTATCCAGAATTTAATCAAATGGATCCTGAAAATCCTAATCTTTCAGAAGATTCTGCATATCCGGCTCAACCAGATAGTGATTATGGTTGGGAAAAGTTATTTAGTGAGAGACTTTATCTTGCAGCCGCTCGAAATAAAGGTATGGAAGTCCGTATCGCTAGATACCATAATATTTTTGGTGACGAAGGATCATGGTTTGATGGCAGAGAAAAAGCCCCAGCTGCATTTTGTAGGAAAATTGCTATGGCCAATGACGGCGACAAGATTGAAATGTGGGGTGACGGAAAACAAACACGATCTTTCCTATATGTAGATGAGTGTGTAGAGGCTACCATTCGTTTAACGCGTTCAGATTGGACAGGTCCAGTGAATATTGGATCTGACGAGATGGTTAGCATTAACACACTAGCGCAAATGATAATGGATATTGCAGGTAAAAATCTAAGTATCGAACATATACCGGGACCATTGGGGGTTCGTGGACGTAATTCAGACAATAAATTATATGAAGAAAAATTAAACTGGAGAGTATCGCAACCATTGATAGATGGACTGAAAAAGACCTATCCTTGGGTATTAAGTCAAGTAGAGACATACGGAAGAGATATTGGCAAATAAAGACAATAATTCGATGATTATACTAGTTACAGGAGGGGCTGGATTTATTGGGTCGTCACTAATTCGTTTTATCATTAGTAGCACAAATCATCATGTAGTTAATATTGATAAATTGACTTATGCTGGTAATTTGGAATCTCTGGCTTCTGTCGAAAAAAATGCTCGATACTCATTTGAACAGGTTGATATCTGCGATAAATATGAAATTGAGAATATATTTAACAAATATCAGCCTGATATTGTAATTCATCTGGCGGCGGAGTCTCATGTAGATCGATCAATCGATTCTCCAGGTGATTTTATTCAAACAAATATTATTGGCACATATGTCTTACTTGAAAAGGCAAGGTCTTATTGGAGTGGTTTAGTCGGCAATAAGAAAGATAATTTCATATTTCATCATGTATCTACTGATGAGGTTTTCGGTGATTTAGAAGACTCGATTGATTTGTTTACTGAAGATACACCTTATGCTCCAAGTTCTCCTTATTCAGCAGCCAAAGCAAGTTCGGACCATTTGGTTCGTGCATGGTATAGGACATTTGGTTTGCCAACAATTATTACTAATTGTTCAAATAACTACGGACCTTATCAATTTCCTGAAAAACTAATACCACTAATTATTCTGAACGCCTTAGAAGGCAAGGATTTACCAATTTATGGTGATGGCAGTCAAATTCGCGACTGGCTTTATGTTGATGATCATGCTAGAGCATTATTTCATGTGGCAACGACTGGAGTGGTTGGAGAAACCTACAATATTGGTGGACACAATGAACTCCAAAATATTGAAGTTGTTAAAAATGTATGTCATATTTTAGATGAGTTGGTCCCAAGTAAAATTGATGGTGTTAATCAATATGAGCAACTTATTGTTTATGTGGATGATAGAGCAGGGCATGATGTTAGATATGCAATTGATGCCACTAAGATTGAAAAAGAATTAGGTTGGACTCCACTTGAAACTTTTTCGACAGGGATTCGTAAAACTGTTACCTGGTATTTAGAAAATACTGGATGGTGTGATCGGATTAAGGATGGTAGTTATCAAGGTGAAAGACTAGGTTTGCTTAAATCATGAAAGGAATAATTTTAGCGGGCGGTTCTGGCACACGCCTTTATCCTCTTACTATAGGTTTATCAAAACAACTGATGCCAATTTTTGACAAACCTATGATTTATTACCCATTATCAACATTGATGCTTTCCGGTATTAGAGAAGTACTAATCATTTCTACTCCAGTTGATCTTCCAAGTTTTAATGAATTATTAGGTGACGGCTCTTGTATTGGCATGCAATTTTCTTATATTGAGCAACCATCTCCTGATGGATTGGCTCAAGCATTTGTCTTGGGTAAAGATTTCATTGGTGACGATGAAGTTTGTCTAATTTTAGGTGATAACATTTTTTATGGACAGGGTTTATCTAATCTTTTTTCCAATGCGTTATCAAGATTGCAAAACAATAATTTTGCTACAATATTTGGTTACCATGTTCATGATCCAAAGCGTTATGGTGTCGTTGATTTTGATATCAATGGTAAGGCGCTAAGCATAGAAGAAAAACCAATAAATCCTAAAAGTAATTATGCAGTAACAGGTTTATACTTTTATCCAAATGATGTAGTTAAGAAAGTCGCAGAAGTTGGAGTATCTGATAGAGGTGAGTTAGAGATTACTTCAATTAATCAAATGTATTTAAATGAAAGACGTCTATGTGCTGAAATAATGGGCAGGGGTTATGCTTGGCTTGACACAGGTACTCATGAGAGTCTTTTGGAGGCTTCAAATTTTATTGAGACCATAGAGAGAAGACAAGGACTAAAGATAGCCTGTATTGAAGAAATAGCCTTTAGAAAAGGCTATATTAGTAAAGAGCGGTTTTTAGAGTTAGCCTATCGTTTAGATAAAAACCAATATGGGCAATATCTGCTTCAAGTTGCAATGGAGAAAGTTTGAAGTTTATTCGTCAGTCGATACCTGATATAGTTCTTTTTGAGCCTCAATTGCATAGGGATAATCGCGGTTATTTTTTTGAGTCATTTAAAAAGAAAGCCTTTGAAGAATTTATAGGCATGAAAATTAACTTCATTCAAGAGAATGAATCTAAATCAGAAAAAAATGTTTTACGAGGGCTGCATTACCAAACCTCACCATTTGCGCAGTCCAAACTTGTTCGAGTGCTTCATGGTAAGGTGCTTGATATTGCTCTTGATATTAGAAGGTCAAGCCCAACTTTTGGTCAACATGTTGCTGTAGAACTCTCAGAAAAAAATAAGCTTCAGATGTTTATTCCGAAAGGGTTTGCTCATGCTTTTGTTGTCTTGAGCAATTCTGCAGTTTTTTCATACAAGGTTGATGTTGAGTATGCTCCAGATTATGAAAGAGGCATTGCATATGATGATCCAAATTTAGGAATTGATTGGATTATTCCGAAACAGGACCTAATAATCTCTTTAAAAGATTCCAAAAATCAAAATCTCTCCAATATTCAAGATTTATTTGATTAATCAGCTTATGAATATTATTGTTACAGGTGGAAGTGGTCAACTTGGAGGTGCTATTCAAAGAATGGTATCCAGTATTGAACTTCCACATACATTTACTTTTCCTTCAAGACAAGAGCTTGATTTGTCATCTTCCATAAGTTTGAAAGAATTCTTCCAGAATAATAGATTTGATTTAATTATAAATTGTGGCGCATACACAAAGGTTGATGAAGCTGAATTTGATAGAGAAAGTGCTTTAAGGATTAATTGTTATGCTGTAGAAGAGTTAGCAGAGATTGCAAAAAAAAATAACTCGAAATTTATACATATTTCTACCGACTATGTTTTTGAAGGTAACAATATAAATCCCTTACAAGAGAATTATCCTACAAACCCTATTAACTATTATGGTGAGTCTAAATTAGAGGGTGAAAAAATTTTGCAGAAAATCATGCCATTTAATGCATTAATCTTAAGGACAAGCTGGGTTTATTCAGAAACTGGAAAGAATTTTTTAAAAACAATTATTAGAAAATCTCATGAGGTTGAGACTCTTAAAGTAGTCGATGACCAGTTTGGCTCCCCGACTTACTCAGCTGATCTTGCTGAGGTAGTAATAAAGATTGTTGGTGATGATCAATTTATCAATAATCAGGAAAAAACTGAAATTTATCATTACTCCAGTGAAGGTCGTATAAATTGGTTTGACTTTGCAAAGGAAATATTGAAACATACGCAATCTAATTGTATTATTGAGTCAATCAAAACAAAAGATTTCCTAACCCCAGCTTCAAGACCAAAAAATACTTATCTTGATAAAGCTAAAGTAATTCAAAGATTTGGATTAAAAATAAAACCCTGGAAAGATTCTTTGAAGGTTTGCATAGATAAAATTTATGGCTGATTTAATGATTAAAACTTTTGAGAATAAAATTTTTCCTTTTATTGAAGGCATGACAATTCTTGATTCAGCTATTGATAATGGCATAAATTTTGCTTATAGTTGTAAGACTGGAAGGTGTGGAATATGTAAAACAACTCTCATCAAAGGGGAAATAGAGGAAATAAGGAATCAAACTGCTCTAATTGGTGGAACTAACAAAGAGTTTCTATCATGTTGCTGTATCCCTAAAACAGATATAACTATTGATGCAAAAGATTTAAGCGTTCTTAGAGATATAAAAAAAGTTTTAGTCCCCGCTAAAATCAATACATTGGAATTACTATCCAAAGATATTATTAAAATTGATTTAAGGCTTCCTCCAGCTAATTCTTTAAATTTCTTAGAGGGACAATACATAGATTTAATTGGACCTAATGGAATCAAAAGAAGCTATTCAATAGCCTCTAAGAAAGATAGCGATCTAATTTCGCTAATTATCAAAAGAGTTGACAAAGGGGTTTTTAGCGAGTATTTGTTTAATAAAGCTAAAGCGAATGATTTGTTGAGAATAGAGGGACCTAAAGGAACTTTTTTTGTTAGAGACTTATCAAAACACTTAATTTTTTTGGCAACTGGTACTGGTATAGCTCCAATAATCTCAATTCTTGAGAGTATAGACTCCAATGAAAATTACAAGCAAAACAGAAATATTACTTTAATATGGGGCAATAGGGATCCTGAAAATTTTTTCTGGGAACCAGATTTCGTCAATATCCAGATAGATTTTGTAAGTCTGATTTCGCAAGTTAATAATAATTGGAATCAAGGTTTTGGTTATGTCCAAGATTTTCTTTTCCAATCAGTAAAGAATATTAATGATTCTGACATATATGCAGCTGGTTCAAATGATATGATCAATGATTTAAGGACTAGATTAGAGGTTTCAAAGTTCGACTTACAGAACTTTTATTCTGACGCCTTTCTATCAACGAATAATTATGGAGTTTAATAGATGAAAGCAGTTATATTAGCAGGCGGGCTAGGAACTCGTTTAAGTGAAGAGACCTCAACTAAACCAAAGCCCATGGTAGAAATTGGGGGAATGCCAATTTTGTGGCATATTATGAAGATATATTCCTCTCATGGCATTAATGATTTCATTATTTGCCTTGGTTATAAAGGATATATTATTAAAGAGTATTTTAAAAATTACTCCCTTCACATGTCAGATATCACTTTCAATATGGAAGATAATTCTATTGAAGTCCACAAAAAAAGAGCCGATCCATGGAATATTACTTTGGTTGATACTGGTGAAAATTCTATGACAGGTGGAAGACTTCTTAGGGTCAAAGATTATCTAAAAAAAGAAAAGAATTTTTGTTTCACATATGGGGATGGAGTTGGCGATATTAATATATCTGAGTTAATTAATTTTCACCATCAGCATGGACTTGATGCTACATTAACCGCAGTTTATCCTCCAGGTAGGTTTGGTGCACTCAAAATTTCTAATAATAAAGTTGAAAAATTCACAGAAAAACCTAAGGGAGATGGAGGGTTAATTAGTGGAGGTTTTTTTGTTTTGTCCACTAAAGTTCTTTCAAGGATTTCTGGAGATGAATCTTTATGGGAACAGGAGCCACTAAAGGGTCTTGCAATTGAGGGTCAATTAATGGCTTATAGACACGAGGGTTTCTGGCAGCCTATGGATACACTCAGAGACAAACTCTTTTTAGAAGATTTATGGGTTAAAAATCGGGCGCCATGGAAATCTTGGGATGATTGATCAAAGTTTTTGGAAAAACAAAAAAGTTTTTCTAACTGGTCATACCGGTTTTAAAGGTAGTTGGTTGTCGATTTGGTTAAATAAATTAGGAGCAAAAGTTAGAGGTTACTCCCTATCTCCAAATACCAACCCTTCGCTTTTCGACGAATCAAAAGTAGAAAACATTGTTGAATCAATTATTGGAGACATTAGAGATTTGGCCAAATTAACTTCTGCTATGAACTCTTTTGAACCAGAAATTATTATACATATGGCAGCTCAGCCATTAGTCAGATACTCTTATGAATTTCCAATTGAGACTTATGAGGTTAATGTTATTGGCACCGCCAATATTCTTGAATCTGCCAGAAGTTGTAATAGTGTCAAAGCAATTATTAATATCACTACTGACAAATGTTACGAGAATGATGATAGAAAAGCAGGTTACAGAGAAAATGATCCTATGGGTGGATTCGATCCTTACAGTAGCAGTAAGGGCTGTGCTGAGCTTGTTGCATCATCCTACTACAGGTCCTTCTTCAAAAATAAAACAGTTGGCTTAGCCTCTGTGAGAGCTGGCAATGTAATAGGCGGAGGGGATTGGACAAAAGATAGACTTTTCCCTGATATCTTAAAGTCTTTTTCTTCAAAAGAGCAATTAATCATTAGAAACCCGAATTCTGTTAGACCTTGGCAGCATGTTCTTGAACCATTATCAGGCTATATTTTATTGGCACAGAAGCTTTTTTATAAACCAGAGGAGTTTTCTGGGGGTTGGAATTTTGGCCCCGAAGATAAATCTACCAAATCAGTTAAACAAATACTCGATATGGTCTCATATTTACGACCAGATGTATCCTGGATTCTGGATAATATTCATGGACCTCATGAGGCTGAATATCTTAGATTAGATATAACTAAAGCACGAGAGAAATTGAATTGGACACCAGTTTGGAATATAGAGCTAACAATCAGAAATATTCTATCTTGGCATGATGCTTGGGTAAAGAATGATGAGACATATAATTTATGTGATATCGAGATTTCAAAATATATGAAGGATATGAAGAAATGAATCAACTTGAGACCTTAAGGGAAGAGATAAAAAAATTAGTCGATAAATTTGCAGAAATAAAATTTAAAGATTCTACTCTAGTTGCTGGTCAGGACATAATCCCCCCATCGGGAAAAGTTATTGGTCGAGATGAGTTATCTAATATGGTTGAAGCATCTCTTGATGGATGGCTCACTTCTGGAAGATTTAATGAAGTATTTGAAAAAGAACTTGCGGATTTTATTGGAATTAAGAGTCTTATAACTGTCAATTCGGGTTCATCAGCAAATTTAATAGCATTTTCTACTCTGACATCAGAAAAATTAGGAGATAGGGCAATTAAGAAAGGAGATGAGGTTATAGGCGTTGCCGCTGGTTTCCCAACCACAGTAAACCCTATAGTTCAATTTGGGGCAATTCCTGTCTTTGTTGATGTAGATATGACTACGCATAATATTGATACTTCAATTATTGAAAGTGCGATTTCAGAAAAAACTAAAGCAATCATGCTTGCGCATACTCTAGGAAATCCTTTTAATCTGGAAGAAGTCAAAAAAATATGCGATAAATATAATTTGTGGCTGATTGAAGACTGTTGTGATGCTCTTGGAGCTAAATTTAATGATAAACATGTAGGAACATTTGGTGATATTGCTACATGTAGTTTTTATCCTGCTCATCACATTACCATGGGGGAAGGCGGGGCGGTATTTACCAATAATTCTGAACTAATAACCATTGCAGAATCCTTCAGAGATTGGGGGAGGGACTGTTATTGCAATCCAGGATGCGATAATACTTGTGGGATAAGGTTTGAGCAGAAATTAGGAGATCTTCCCCCAGGTTATGACCATAAATACACTTATTCACATCTAGGTTATAATTTAAAAATTACAGATATGCAGGCTGCATGCGGGTTAGCTCAACTAAAACGTTTACCAGAGTTTATAAAAATTAGGAACTCGAATTTCGATTATCTAAGAATTAAAATGTCTTCTCTAGACGAATTTTTTGATATTGCAAAACCAACTCCTAGTTCTGAGCCTTCATGGTTTGGGTTCCCCGTCACTTTAAAAGATAGTGCTGGTGTCAATCGTTCTGACCTAATAAATTTTCTTGATCAAAATAAAATTGGCACAAGGTTGCTTTTTGCTGGAAATTTAACTAGACAACCATACTTTAAAAATATCAATTATAGAATTTCAGGGTCTTTAGATAATACTGATAAAACTATGAACCAAACTTTTTGGCTTGGTATTTATCCGGGACTTGACAAGAGTCATCTAGATTATATAGCAACTAAACTGGAAGAATTTTTTGGACTTAACTTTTAATAATCAAAAAGTTATTCTTACCGGCGCAACAGGGTTTTTAGGCAGTCATATTCTCGAAAAATTACTAGAATTTGGATGTGATGTTGCAATTATCAAAAGAAGTTATTCTGACACCTGGAGAATAAATAGTTCCCTAGATAAAATAACAATTTTTGATACTGATAATCAAGATTTAAGTATGATTTTCAAAATTTTTAAGCCTAAATTTATCATTCATTTGGCTACCAGATACATTAAATTTGAAACAGAAAAAGATTTACATGATATGTATGAATCAAATGTGATATTCCCAGAAAAATTGATTCATTTGGCAATTGAGAACAATGTCAAGGGATTTATCAATACCGGGTCATTTTTTGAATATGATTGTAATAAACTTCCAGTCAGCGAAACAAATAGAATTCATCCGATTAATTATTATGCGAAAACTAAGCTAATTTTTGAAAAAAAGTTATTGTCTTTATCGAATAAAATCAATATTCAGACATTTAGAATTTTCACTCCTTACGGCGAAAAGGATAATGATAAATTGATTCCAATGCTTATAAAAAATTCAATTGACAACAAAGTATCAAATTTAAGTGATGGAAGACAGAAGATCGACTTAATTTATGCCCAAGATATTGTGGGTGCCTATTTAAAGGGTCTCAAAGAAATGATTACTACTAGCAAACAAGCGTCTTATGAGATATATAATCTAGGAAGTGGTAAGAGTTTAAGTATAAGGGAAATAGTTAATCACCTCGAAAGAATTATTGGAAAGGAAATAAAAGTTAATTGGGGAGAGAAGTCAAATTTTGATTTTCCAATTGTTTATGCAGATATTTCAAAGATTGAGCGTGAGCTATCTTGGAGTCCTGTATTCACTATTGATCAAGGACTAACAGCAACAATAAATTACTACCTTAAAAAAAATAATTCTTAAAAATGAAAATTATCGAAACAAATATTAAAGGAGTTTTTGAGATTGAAAACTCAATTTTCAAGGATCAAAGAGGTTTGCTTGTAAAGACATTCCATAAGGATAAATTCAAACAAAAAGGTCTTGTTAGTAATTTTGAAGAAAGCTTTTACTCTGTATCAAAGAAAAACGTAATTAGAGGTATGCATTACCAAAAACCTCCCCATGATCATGCCAAGCTGGTATATGTAATTGATGGAGAAATTATTGATGTTGCATTGGATATAAGAAAATTTTCACCGACAAAAGGTAAGTATTACCATACAAAACTTTCATCGATTAACAACAAATCAATTTATATGGACAAAGGTATAGCTCATGGATTTATGTCCATTTCTCAATCAGCAACAGTTGTGTATTTAACGTCGACAGTTCATTCAAAAGATTTTGAGGATGGCTATAAATGGGATAGTTTCGGCTATGATTGGAATGAAATAAAAGATCCAATCCTCTCAGA
>Ga0181591_10002713_pt1 | contig 15234 bp, 16 predicted proteins | sample 071ome_33_FD_133757 | JGI IMG/M metagenome (GOLD analysis project Ga0181591, IMG submission 133757) | Coastal salt marsh microbial communities from the Groves Creek Marsh, Skidaway Island, Georgia - 071412AT metaG (megahit assembly) | ecosystem: Environmental > Aquatic > Marine > Intertidal...
GCGCCCAAATCAATATCATCATGGAAGACAAGGATATTTTCAGGGGCAATATCATAATATTTTGCCGTTTGCGCGACCGGCAGGCCAGAACGGTTCATATAGGATAAAGGCTTTAACAGACGGATTTTTGTTGTGCCGATAAGGCCAGAAGTCTCGGCTGCCGGTTTGGTTTGTCGCCAATCGGCAAAGCGATAGGCCTCCGCCAGATAATCAAGCGCCATAAAGCCGACATTATGCCGGTTTTTTGCATAAGATGACCCCGGATTTCCAAGACCGACCCATAGCATGGCGCGTAACTTCCTTCATAAAAATGATATCGGCTAGAATAATAAGTCGCGGTACAAAATAAAAGGGCTGGCAGGAAGTGTGACCCTGACAGCCCTATTGATTGCGTGTCTGCACCAGCAGGGCTTATTCTTCTGCTTCTGCTTCGCCTTGAGCTGCTTCGGCCTCTTCGCCGCCTTCAGCTTCTTCATCTTCGTTCTTCACGCCGCCGCCCGGTGATTGCAGGGTGGCAACGGTAAAGTCGCGATCGGTGATGGTCGGGGTTGCCCCTTCCGGCAATTCAATCGCGCTAATATGGATAGAATCCCCGATTTTGATATCATCCAGATCAACAGTGATCTTTTCCGGAATATCCCCGGCAGGACAGTTCAGTTCCACCTCGTGACGTACCACATTTAGCACGCCGCCAATTTTCAGGCCAGGTGACTTTTCATGGTTGATAAATTCAACCGGCACCGCTACCGCCACTTTTGAGGTTGCCCCAACGCGCAGCATATCCATATGTAATGGCTCGTCTGTCACCGGGTGCATTTGAATATCACGGGTCAGAACAGTGGTGTTCTTGCCATCGATATTGATGTTCAGCAGGCGGCCAAAAATGCCCGGTTCGTGAATAACTTTACGCACCACACGCTCTTCCATCTCAATGGTAATCGGTGCTTTTTTATCGCCATAAATAACAGCGGGAACTCTGCCTGCGCGGCGTGCCGCACGGGCGGACCCCTTACCGACCCGAGAACGCATAGTTGCGTCAATTTGTGTAATGTCTGACATTATTTGTCTCCATGTTTGGGTAAAAGCTGAAATAGATATCCGCTACCTGTGCCTCCAGGGGTGCACAAGGCTGGGTTTGTATAGGCGTTTATGCCCATAATATCAAGGAAAAAGGCGATAAAACGCCCTATTGGAACAGGCTGGAGACAGATTTTTCTTCATTGATCCGCAAAATCGCCTCTCCCAATAGCGGGGCAATAGAGATTTGACGGGTATTTCGGGCAACCCGCATCGCTTCGGTCGCCTGAATAGAATCAGTTGTCACCAGCGAGGTAAGCGGCGATGAGGCAATGCGCGATACCGCCCCGCCCGATAACACTCCATGGGTAACATAGGCATCTACCGACAGCGCGCCCGCATCCATCAGCGCTTTGGCGGCATTGCATAATGTTCCGCCCGAATCAACAATGTCATCGACCATCACACAATGACGCCCGGAAACATCGCCAATAATATTCATTACTTCCGATACCCCTGCTTGTGGGCGTCTTTTATCGATAATGGCCAGATCAGCATCCAGGCGCCGGGCGAGGGCACGCGCGCGAACGACCCCGCCTACATCCGGCGAGACGATCATCAAATTGCCATTTTTATAGCGGTCTTTTATATCGCTGGTAAAAACAGGGGCGGCAAACAGATTATCTGTCGGAATATCGAAAAAGCCCTGTATCTGGCCAGCGTGCAAATCAATGGTCAATACCCTGTCTGCCCCTGCGGTGGTGATCAAATTCGCCAGCAGTTTTGCCGAAATAGGGGTGCGGGGACCCGATTTTCTGTCCTGGCGGGCATAGCCATAATAGGGCAGAACAGCGGTAATACGGCGTGCCGAGCCGCGTTTTAGCGCATCCAGCGTCACAAGCAATTCCATCAGATTGTCATTGGCCGGATAAGAGGTGGATTGCACCACAAACACATCCTCGCCCCGCACATTTTCATGGATTTCAACAAATACTTCCATATCCGCAAAGCGGCGCACATCAGCATTGGTCAGGGGGGTGTCAAGATAGGCTGCGATAGCTTCAGCCAATGGACGGTTTGAATTGCCGGCAATAATTTTCATCAGATATCCGTATCGATTACCATTTAATTACCGCTTGTCCCTTATCAAAATGAGACGGCCCTTCCACATCGATATGAGCAGCAATATATGGTAACATCAAACTGACCGATCCCAATAATCATTTTGATAGCAATCTGGCAGGCGACCTGCAAGGCCAAATCGCGCTTCTTTTGCTAAATCAGCATACAAGCGCCGATAAGCCCAAGCATTAAAAAGCCTAAAAATATCCAAAGATGCGGCATATTATTTACTTCTTCGTGATGATGGAAATCAGGCGGCCGGAATCTGGCTCGCCCAGATGGGTGGCGCGGCGATGCGAGAAAAAAAGCGCAGAATCAGCATAAGTGTCAAAGGGCAGGCTGTGGATGTGATGCAGGCCAGCGCGCTGACTGGCAATTCGGGCAAAGCCAGGCAGGTCAAACAGATAATGACTTGCCCCTTCTGCGGTAACCTCTGCTGCCGGGTCTGGCATAAAACATCCAGCACAATCAGGTTTCAGGGTGGAAATTTCTGTCACCATATCTGCGCTGACCTGATAGCTTTTCTGGTGAATGCCAGGGCCTGTCACCATCACAATATCGCCCAAATGCGCCCCGATAGAGCACATGGCATCAACCGTGTTTTCGATAATGCCGCTTAACGCCCCGCGCCAGCCCGCATGACAGGCACCAATAATGCCCGCTTTTTTATCTGCAAATAAAATGGGCAGGCAATCTGCCCCTAAAATCGCGATACCGATATTATCAAGGCCGGTCACCAGACCATCGGCATGGGGACGGGTTTCCGGGTTCAGATATTGTGTTTGTGTTTGGCTGTCTATCACCAGGCAATCAGCGCTATGGGTTTGATAGAGACCGGCCAGCCTTTCCGGGGCAAGGCCAAGCGCTGCCCCGCTTAGCGCGCGATTTTTAGCCACATTTTCCGCTCTGTCGGCCGAACCCAGCCCACAATTTAAACTATCATACAGGCCAGTGGAAACACCGCCTATCCGGGTGAAAAAGCCATGCCGGATGACATCTGTGTCGGTATCAAGAGCGGCATGGCTGAAATAGACAGGCCCTGCGGAGCTTTCCTGGCGCTCTATCCATTCGGGCATGGCGGGCATCTCTGGGCTATCGATTGACAAAATGATTTAATCCCTATTTTTTCCTTAACGTGCCCTTTTGCCTTATCAGGCTGTATCGCCAATAGTTGCGAAGCCGGGGGGCAGGCCATCTCCAGACGGTACAAGCAAGGCCACTTTAAAAATTTGTCCCATATGGGCAGGGGCACATAATCTGTCCAGTGCGGCCAATAGCAAGCGGTCTGTTTCTGGCTGACCGGCTTTGCGCAAGGCTTCAGCTCGCGCATTTATGCCAACCTCTGTCAGAAAAGCACCTTGCTCTACAGGGCCGATGAGACGTGCCCCCATGGCTTTAGCTTGCCGTGCCAGCGCGGAAAAATCAACCAGATGAGTGATATCTGCCTCGCCCGGGCTTTCCAGCATTTTTGCTTTTATATGCGATTTTACCGCTTGCAAACTATCGCCATACCCATCTGATTTGCCGTAATCACAGATTAAGAAACCGCCCCCATGATAGGCAATATGACGGCTTATCTCTGCCATAAGCTCTTCTGACAGGGGGCTGAGCTCATAAATATCCCCCTCTTTCGGGCGGACGGGCAAAAATGCGCTTTCCTGTTCTGACGGGCAAAGGGGCGTCCCATCGGTAAAGATAAAGCGCCCTTTTTCTAAATCTATCATCCGCCAAATCCATTGCCCGCGGCGAAAACAGGCCTGGCGTACGCCCAGCGCATCAAAAAATTCATTGGCGATCCCGAAAAGGGGTTTTGGCGGTAATTGGGCTATCTGGTCACAAAATAGCGGGGCAAGCGGGGCAATTTTTTCGGCAAGGCGGCGGCGAAGATAGGGGCTGGCTTCCAGAAAATAGGGATCAGCACGGCTTAGGGGCGGGCAAATTTTTTGACAGGTTTTATGCATATCGGTAAATAATGTGCCGCGCCCGGGCCCGGCTTCAAACCGAAACATCTGCGCCGCGTCCGGCTGGCCGGAAGCCTGCCAGAGATAGGCCAGAAAACCGGCCATCATCTCGCCAAAGAGCTGGCTAATTTCGGGGGCGGTGATAAAATCGCCCTTGCGGCCAAAGCGATCCTGGACTGCATAATAGCCATACTCGGGATGGGAAAGCGCGGTCTGCATAAACTGGTCAATATGCAACGGCCCATTGGCCTTTATCTGGTCAGCTATTATATCGCGGCAACGCATCTGGTCTTATATATCCTTGCCCGATTGGCGGGCGCGTATGGCAATCGTAATGCCAGCGATTCCGAGGGCTATCATCGGCAAGCTAAGCAGCTGTCCCATGGTAAGAGACAGGCTTCCAGCGCTGAAAAAGCCAAGATGGCTATCGGGCGCGCGCACATATTCAATACAAAAACGCGCCAGGCCATATCCAAGTAAAAATCCGCACATCACCCCCCCGTTTTTCAGGCCAAGCCTATATTTGATCCGGCTCAGGATAAAAAGCAGAATAAATAAAATTACGCCTTCAAAAACCGCTTCATACAGCTGGCTTGGGTGGCGCGGTTCAGGCCCGCCGCGCGGAAAGATAATGCCAAAGGGATGGTCGGTGATGCGGCCAAACAGCTCGCCATTAATGAAATTAGCCATCCGGCCAAAAAATAATCCAATAGGTGCGATAACCGCGACTTCGTCTGCCAGACCAAGGGGCGGCAGGCGATAGCGATAAGCGGTATATAAAATGGCAACCATGACCCCTAGCATACCTCCATGAAAGGACATACCGCCTTCCCAAACCCGGATAATTGCAAGGGGGTCAGCCAGATATAGCCCGGGATTGTAAAAAAATACATAGCCCAGCCGCCCCCCGATAATTATGCCGAAAATGGAAGCGTTTAACAGCGTTTCCAGTTGCACCTGGCTGAGGATAGAACGCCCGGACGAAATCTGACGGCGCATAAACAGCCAGCCTAGAATAATCCCTGCCATATAGGAAAGCGCATACCAGCGGATATCTATCGGGCCGATGGAAAAGGCTACCGGGTCAATATTCGGGAATGTGAAAAGCGGGGTTTGCGCCATATTTTAAACACCTGTCCTGGAGAATATCTATATAGCCTGTTTAGGATATCTTCTCTAGCACTAAAGGGAATCGCTGAAAATATAGCCCAAAGGGGCAGGTGTGGATTTTCCCTTGTGACTGTTCTATATAATAGGCTTAGAACCAACAGCTTTGCTCGGTACAAAAAGGCGACACAGATGAAACCACGCTCTAATCTTATCTCTGATCTGGCACAAATGGCAAATGGCGCAGCCTCTGTGCTGGGGACAATGCGCGAGGATGTGCAGATGATGCGGCGTGGCCGTGCCGAACGCAGCCAGGCAGCCGCCGGCATGGTCACACAAGAGGATTTTGAAGCCCTGATGTCACGGGTCGATGCCTTGTCAGCGCGAATCGCGCATCTGGAATCACAGCTAAAACAGCCCGCAAAGGCCAAACGCGCAACGACAAAGAAAAAACAAGGCTGACAGGATAAAAATTTGCCGTTTCAAAAGCGGCGAGGAATCACCGAAAAACAGGCAAAAACCACAAGTTGATGTGGTTTGCTGTGCGGCTATACACAATATTTTGTGTTGAAGCGATTTTCAATATTGGTTAGAGATAGAGGGAAGCTGGGCGTTATCTGCCAGGCTTTTATGGGCAGGTTTTGGCCCGTATGAACCCTTATCTTTAGCCGGGCAAAATATCTGATGTCGTTGCAAAATCCACATGATGAAATGATCCTGGAAGACCCGATTGAGCTGGTATCGCGTCTGGTGGTTGCACAGGACTGGTTTTTGAAACAGACAAGCGCGCATGGATTGCTGGCAGATGTACCCGGACGTTGGGGGCATTATCAATTGCTGGCAGATTGGCACGCAGATACCGAAGTGCTAAATGTCGAAGCCCGGCTGGATGTGCTGATTGAGCGCGAGGACGAGATGGCGGTGCAGCGGTTGCTGGCAGAACTAAATACCGAATTATATCTTGGCCATTTCCAGCTTTCGCCTGACCGCCAGCATATTATTTTACGATGCCGGCTGCCGTTACGAGGGGCGGGCGGGGCGACCCCGGAACAGATTGAGGATGTTGTCGATGTCCTCTTGGGTCAGTGCGAGCAGGCCGCCCCCATTTTATGCCAGCTTGTCTATGGCAAGGTATCTGAAGATATTTCTACGACCGCTCTGGCAATGACACCGGCAATGGGCGAAGCCTGAATATTTTTTCAAAGCCCCTTCTGCCTTTCCCGATAATTTATGATAGAATAGCCCCGTGATGTGGCACTATCGCATCCATGCGGCGAGGAGCGAGGGATAAAATGCAAAATATTTGTCTGATAGGGTGCGGAAAAATGGGCAGTGCCATGCTGGCAGGCTGGCAAAAGGATGCCCGTTTATCGGCTGAATTTCATGTCATAGAGCCGTATTTGTCTGCCCCCGAGCTTGGCAGGGAAAACAGCTATTTTTATGCCGATATCGCTGCCTTGCCGCCTGGTTATCGCGCAGATCTGGTGGTATTGGCCGTCAAGCCGCAAATGATGGCAGAGGTGCTGGCACAGGCAAAATCCATTAAAGGGGACAGAACAAGCTGGCTATCCATCGCGGCCGGCCTGTCCACGCAAAAATTATCGGCAATGCTGGATGGCGAGAAAAAAATATTACGCGCCATGCCCAATACGCCGGCAGCAATCGCGATGGGCATTACCGCTTTATTTGCCTGTGCAGATGTGCCGCCCGAAATATGTGAATTATCCGAACGCCTGCTTCGTGCCTGTGGCGAGGTTGTCCGGCTGGAGGAAGAAAAATTAATGGATGCGGTCACCGCCCTGTCCGGGTCGGGGCCAGCTTATGTATTTTTGCTGGCAGAAGCGTTGGCGGCGGGCGGTGCGCGCCTTGGCCTGCCAGAAGATATGGCGATGCAGCTGGCCATCCAAACTATCAGAGGGGCAGGCGCGCTGATGGCCGCAGATGATAGCCCGCCGGCCATTTTGCGTGAAAATGTTACCTCCAAGGGCGGGACAACTGCTGCGGCTCTATCTGTATTGATGGCAGATGGCGGCATGGCAAGGCTGATGGGCGAGGCGTTAGAGGCCGCCGCCAGACGCGCAGCAGAGCTGGATGCACAAGGTTAGGCAAAATAGCACAGATAGCGCATAACCGGCATTCTTACATATGCTTGCTTTATGGCCATTTCCGCCCCATATCATAGGGATGACAGCCAAATAAAGAGACGTAAAATGACAGAAGCTATGGCAGATAAAAGGGCAATGCTGGCAGGGTTGCACGAGGCATTATGGGCGGCGCTTGGTAGCCATGATTATCGCCTGATCCGTCTGGAAAATCTGGCAGAGGCGGCTAGTATGAGCCCGCAACAGGCTGTGCTGGTGGCCGGTTCTGTTGATCGTGTTCTGCTCAGTGCGATAGGGGCGATAGATGAGGCTGTCCTGGTTCAATCTGCGACAGATTTTGGCGAGGATGAAAGCGCTACTGTTCATGAAAAATTGCTGGAAGGGCTGGTGCAAAGATTTGAAGCCTATGGTGACAAGCGCCCTGCCTTGCAGACCATTGCCAGAGCCTGTCCCGGCCATCCGGCATTGGCAATGATGTTATCGGCCAATTTATATCACTATATCGACCGGCTGTTATATATCTGCGGAGATACCGAACAGAGCTTTCGCCGCATGGCGCGTATCAAGGGGGTCTGTGCGGTAGCGGTAAAAGCCAGGTCAAGCTGGCAGCGCGATGATAGCCCGGATTTATCCAGGACAATGAAGGTTCTGGACAGGGATTTGAAAACCGCAGCAGAATGGGCTGTCAGCTTGCGGCTATTATCTGTTCAGAAAGGTATGACAGAAGAAGATGATCACCTTTGATGATTTTTTAAAAGTGGATATTCGGGTCGGGCGTATTATCGAGGTAGAGGCGTTTCCTGAAGCCAGAAAACCTGCCTGGAAATTGAAAATTGATTTTGGCAGCGATATCGGGGTGAAAAAATCCTCTGCTCAAATCACCGTTCTGTATGACGCAGAAAGCTTGCTTGGACGGCAAATATTGGCAGTGGTTAATTTCCCGCCTCGCCAGATTGGCCCTTTTATGTCTGAAGTGCTGACCCTGGGCGTGAGTGATGCGGCCGGCGCGATTGTCCTGATCCAACCTGACAATGAGGTTAAAGAGGGCGCGCGCCTGCATTAGGTGCGGCGGTGACCAGCACGCCCCTAGACAGGTAGCTGAACAATAATACGCAAACCGCCAAGCGGGCTTTCATCCAGCGTGATTTCCCCGCCATGGCCAAGGATGATATCGCTGGCGATGGCCAGACCCAGCCCGGTGCCCCCGGTAGAACGATTGCGCGATCCCTCCAGCCGGACAAAGGGGCGCAAGGCATCGGCACGAAATTCAGGCTCAATGCCCGGCCCATCATCATCAATAAAAATAAAGATATTATCATTGCGGGTCTTTGTCCGAATTTCTGCGCGTTTGGCATAGCGCATGGCATTACCTATCAGATTGTCGAGCGCGCGGCGCATCGCTTGCGGGCGCATGGCCAGATTGGGTATCGCGCTGTCTGGCGGGTCAAATATGATACGGCCGGAGGCGGTGCGTTCATATTGGCTTATAATCTGGCGCAACAGCTCCGGAATACTGCCCGTTTTGGCACTTTCCTCGCCTTCGCCTCTGGCAAAGGCCAGATAGCCATCGATCATTTGCTCCAGCTCTATGATGTCTTCTTCCAGCGCGTCTGTCTCGGGTGTTTTTGGCATTAAAGCCATTTGCAGCCGCATACGTGTAAGGGGGGTGCGTAAATCATGGCTGACCCCGGCCAGCATCGCGGTTCGCTCGGATATCTGGCGGTTAATGCGGTGGCGCATCGCCTGAAAAGCACGGCCAGCCAGGCGAACCTCTCTTGCACCTGAAAGCTGCCAGGCATCGGTTTCGCGCCCCAGCCCCAGCTGTCTGGCGGCATGGGCCAGCTGGCGAATAGGCCGGACTTGTGCACGCATAAATACCAGCGCAATCGAAAACAAGATAATGGAAGTGCCGATTGTCCAGCCTAAAAATGTCCAGCCTGTTGAGCTGATAATGCGTTTGCGACCGGCCAGAATATGCAAAACCCCATTTGCCAGTTGGACATGAATAGCGATTTCATCCTCGCTATTATCCAAATCCAGAGAAAAGGGGAAATCAAGCCGCCCACGCAATGTATTGGTCAGGGATAATTCAGCATAGCTTTCCGGCTCGGATTTCAGGACGTCTGCGGACAGGATTTCTGATGGTGAAAAAGACAGCTTGAAGCCAAAATAACGCAAGGCCATTTTTTGCAGTTCGGGCAATTCCTCTTGTGTAAATTGGGCGCCTGCCTGTGTGACCAGCAGCTGGATTTCCCCAGAAAGGCTGTTGGCCATTTGCCGTGTAACCGAATCCCAATGTCGCTCATAAAAAATAAAGACCGTCACAATTTGCACCAGAATCATCGGGATTAATATGATACCCAGCATTCTGCCGAAAAGGGTCTTTGGCATATAATTTCGTAACTGCATAAATTCTCTGCCAGGATTATCGGTTATCGGATTATAGTGTTATCCTATCCAACTATGTCAGGCTAGGATAGCCATCCGGACAGCTTCAGGCAAAATCCTAATTTGTTCGCAATAGCCATCCCTTGCCTCTGCTGGTTTGCAAATAGACAGGAAAGCGCGGATCGGCTTCTAGCTTGGTACGCAAACGGGCTACGGCCACATCAATAGAGCGGCCTTTCATGCGCCCGTTAAGCTGGGCAGAAATATCGTCGCGTGATAGCACCTGATTAGGGGCGGCGGCAAAACAGCTTAATAAATCCTGCTCGGCCGTGGTGATATGCACGCGCTGGCCAGCCTCGGTCAAAATATGGCTGTCACAATCAAAGGTGAAAGCCCCGAATTTTACCAGCCCGGTTGCGGTTTGCTGCGCCTGCCTCTCCAGAATGCGCTGGATGCGTAGAATCAGCTCGCGCGGCTCAAACGGTTTGGCGATATAATCATCTGCCCCGACCTCCAGCCCGCCTATTCTGTCCTCTGTCTCGTTCATAGCAGTTAAAAACAATGCCGGAATAGACGAAGCCTTGCGGATGTCGGCCAGCAGTTCCAGGCCGGTTTCACCAGGCATCATCACATCTATGACCAGCAAATCAAATTGCATATTTTTCAAAATATTACGGGCTTGTGCCGCGCTTTCCGCCCCACTTACCAAAAAGCCGCTTTCCTGCAGAAAACGGCTTAGCAAATCGCGTAAACGTGCATCATCATCAACTACCAGAATATGCGGGGCGTTGTCATGCATCATTCAAATAGGTCCGGATAGCGGGCTTGCAGGGCAGCGCGTTCATCCTCATTGATCAAATTGGCCAGTACATCCTGAAAGCCGGCCACCGCTTCCCCGCCACATACACTAAAGGCAACTGCAAATCTTTTACATTGCAAATCGGTTAGCCGCTCTTCAAGACCAAGCCCTTTATCGGTGAGGGATAACAGACGCTGGCGTTTATCGCGCGCGCCCTGTTCCTGATGAATATAGCCTTCTGCTACAAGATGCGAGAGAACGCGCGACAGACTCTGTTTGGTAATTTTCAGAATGGTTAGCAGATCGCTGACTGTCATATTGGGCTGGCGGCCAACAAAATAAATGACCCGGTGATGGGCGCGCCCCAGACCCAGCTCTGCCAGCACATCATCTGCCTCGCCGGTGAAGTCGCGATAGGCAAAAAACATCAGCTCGATGCCCCGGCGCAAATCCTGTTTACGCAAATACAGACCCTTTTGCGGGCGGGCAGGAATTTTATTTGAAGGATTTATGTCAGCCATGTTGACCAATAATAATGATACTGCTAAAAAAATAAAGATTTTTGACGAAAATTATTCTAAATCCATGATTTTCGACAGATTGAAACAAATTCGCGCCTTTCACCCTATCACAGCTTGAAAGGGCGTGCTTTAATAAAAACTTTTTTGGAGAGCGCGATGAGCCTAATTCCATTTGATGATCGTGATGGCTTTATCTGGATGGATGGAGAGATGGTGTCCTGGCGGGATGCCAAAACCCATACATTGACCCATGCCTTGCATTATGCCTCGCAAGTGTTTGAGGGCGAGCGCGCTTATGGCGGTAAAATCTTTAAATCCAGAGCCCATACAGAACGGTTGCGGGCTTCCTGTCGCTATCTGGATTTTGATCTGCCTGTCAGTGATGAGGAAATGGATCGCCTGAAAGACGAGGTGTTGAAAGCCAATAATATTATCGATGGCTATGTGCGTGCCTTTTGCTGGCGCGGATCCGAGATGATGGCGATTTCTGCCCAGCAGACCAAAATTCATCTGGCGATCGCTGCCTGGCAATGGCCAAGCTATTTTGACCCGGAAACCAAGATGAAAGGCATTACGCTGGATGTGTCGAGCTGGCGCCGCCCATCGCCGCAATCCGCACCGGTTCATGCCAAGGCAGCCGGGCTATATACCATCTGCACACTGTCCAAGCATAATGCCGAAAAACACGGCTATCAGGATTCGCTGATGCTGGATTATCGCGGGTATATTGCCGAAGCTACGGGGGCGAATGTGTTTTTCCTGATGGAAGATGGCAAGCTGCATACCCCGCTGGCTGATTGTTTTCTGAACGGCATTACCCGCCAGACTATTATTGAAATGGCAAAGGAAAAGGGCATAGAGGTGGTAGAGCGTCATATTGAGCTGAAAGAACTGGCCAATGTAAAGGAATGTTTCCTGACAGGTACTGCTGCTGAAGTCACCCCTGTATCACAAATTGGCGATTTTCATTTCACGCCGGATGCGCTGACACGCGATTTTGTGCAAGGCTATTCTGATCTGGTAAATAACCACGCCTGAGGCGTTTGCCAGTAAAGTAATAAAAGCAGATAATCAGATAGAGGCACGCATGATAGCGTGCCTTTATTTTTTTAAATGCGGGATGCTGGCCTGAAAATAGGCCAACCCTGTTTGTATTGTCAAAATGGCTGAAATCCATAATAGAATAATGCCTGCCCTATCCAGCCAGATAAATTGCGGAAAGGCTGGTACAGCTATCAGCACACCAAGTGCGGTCATCTGAATGGCGGTTTTCCATTTTGCCGCCAGCGATACAGGCACAACTACCTTTGCCCCAGCCAGATATTCGCGCAAGCCCGAGACCAGAAATTCCCGAAACAGAATGATAAGGGCTGGTACTAGAAACAGGACATCTGCACCGCGTTGCGCGGCAAAGGCGATAAGACAGGCGGCTATCAGCAGCTTGTCCGCGATAGGGTCGAGCATTCGCCCTACCGATGAGACAATATTTAGCCGCCGTGCCATCCAGCCATCCAGCCAGTCACTAAATCCGGCAAAACAAAACAGGCCAAGTGCCAGCGCGCCCAGAAAGGCCGATGATGGCTGCCATAAAATTGCGGCTATCACAGGCGCAAGAACAATCCGTATCAGGGTGATAACATTGGGCAGATTATTCAGCATAATTTTTCTGGCTCATCTGGTTGTTGCAACATATTGCACTATCACTATATCGCGCATCATTGCGCTTATCCCTTCCAGTTTTAATCGGGGTAAGCAATGGCGTCCAGTAAACAAACCGATAAAAGGGGCGCTATTTTTATCCTTATGAACCGAAAACAGGTTTTTTTGCCGGAAATAAAAAAGCGACAGGCTTGCGGGGATTACGCGCCCGCCCGGTGAAACCAGTCATAGATGCGCCGGGCAATGGCTTGGGATATACCCTCTACAGCGGCCAGATCGCGCACCCCTGCACGTGATACCGCCCGGGCAGAACCAAAATGGGTCAGCAAGGCTTTTTTGCGTCTGGCACCAATACCCGGGACATTATCCAGAGGCGAGCTCAGGGCTTGTTTTGTGCGTTTCGCGCGATGGGTGCCGATGGCAAAACGATGCGACTCATCGCGCAGCCGTTGCAAGAAATGCATGGCCGGGCTGTCCATTGGCAGGGTAAAGTTGTCTTGCCCGCGTATATGGAATTGCTCTTTGCCTGCATTTCGATCCGGGCCTTTGGAAATAGCGACAACCGCAATATCCTCCAGCCCAAGCTCATCCATTGCCTCATGCACGGCATTTAACTGGCCGCGTCCGCCATCTATCAGTAACAGGTCTGGCCAGCTGGTAAGCTGGCGGTCGGGATCTTCTTTTAGAGCGCGTTCAAATCGGCGGAAAATCATCTGCCGCATCATGGCAAAATCATCCCCGTCGCTGGCGGCGTGTTTGCCCTCGGATTTCATATTGAATTTGCGATAGGCAGATTTGATAAAGCCTTCGCGGCCGGCTACCACCATCGCGCCAATAGCGTGTGCCCCCTGAATATGAGAATTATCATAAATCTCTATTCGCTCAGGGGGAGATTCCAGACCAAAGGTTTCCGCTAATTGACCCAGCAAACGGATTTGTGAGGCTGAATCTGCCTGATGACGGGCAAGCGCTTCTTCGGCATTTTTTATCGCATTGGCCATCAGCTGGCGCCGCGTGCCGCGCTGGGGGGTGCTAATCTCTATTTTGCGCTCTGCAATTTTGGACAAGGCATCTGCCAGCAATGCGGTTTGCGCGGGCTGGGCAGAGACCAGAATTTTTGCCGGTGGTATACGCTCATCATAAAATTGGCCGATAAAGGCAGCCAGAACATCGGCTGTTTCTGCCTCCGCCTCATGTTTGGGAAAATAGGCGGCATTGCCAAAATTGGTATCCGAACGGATAAAGAAAATCTGCACACAAGATTGCCCGCCCGAACGATGCAGGGCAATGATATCGGCATCGCCCAGCCCATCTGTATTGATATCCTGATTGGCCTGAATAGCGGTCAAGGCGCGAATACGGTTGCGCCAGATAGCAGCTGTTTCAAAATCCAGCTCGTCTGATGCGTCTTGCATCGCTGTGGCATATTCACGCTGGATGGCAGCAGACTGGCCAGATAAAAATTTCTGTGCGGCGGCAACCTGCCGGGCATAATCGGCCACACTGACTATGCCCACACAAGGGGCTGTACAGCGCTTGATCTGATATTGCAAACAGGGACGCGAGCGGGCGTCATAATAGCTGTCACTGCAATTTCTCAGCAAAAAGGCGCGCGAAAGCGAGGACAGGGTTCGGTTGACTGCCCCGGCTGAGGCAAAAGGGCCAAAATACTGACCCTTGCGTCTTTGTGCGCCGCGATGCTTGGTCATTTGCGGATAGTCATGATCGCCGGTAATCAGGATATAGGCAAAGCTTTTGTCATCTTTGAGCAGGATATTAAAACGCGGCCGGTGCTGTTTAATCAGATTGGATTCCAGCAACAGGGCTTCTACTTCGGAATTGGTGACGGTGATTTCCAATTTTCGGGTCAGGGCGACCATTTGCATCAGGCGGGTGGATAATCTGTTGGGCTGGGTATAGCTGGTTACCCGCCTGGCCAGATGGCGTGCCTTGCCAACATATAAACAATTATCAGCCGCATCAAACATCCGATAGACGCCTGGCTGATGGGGCAGGGTCTTTATTTTGGATTTTAAAAAAGCCAGCCCTTTGGCAAAATCCGGCTCAGCTGCCATTTCCGAGGTTTCATCCAGAACAGCATTTGCAAGGGTATCTTTTTTTATTCGGTCAGGGCACATAAAAATTAATTTGGTCTGTTTGCCCTGCAGAAGCAAGGGGCAAGCGTGAACCCGCATAGGTCTTCCACCACCCTGGTTAAAGAATCATAGGGGTGAATCGTCAAAATTTTCAAAAAAAGAACAGGAATTTTTATCCCCTCAGCCTGTGGATAAGCTTGTGTATTAATTTGCCATTTACGGCTGAGAGGCGCAGAATTCCGTAAGTTTTACAAAAATGCCTAACTCTTAGGCAGTTTAAAAATTATCAATAAAAACAATATTTTATATAAAATCAATGAGTAATTTATTCTTTTTTTTATACCCTTCTCCTCTCTTTTGACAAGATTTAGGCAAATTGGGGGTGGATGTGTACAACTATACAGTGCCAAACAGGCTCTCAAGGCTGAGGAAACAAAGATAAAATCCAATGAAAACAAAACC
>Ga0181591_10002728_pt1 | contig 15207 bp, 1 predicted proteins | sample 071ome_33_FD_133757 | JGI IMG/M metagenome (GOLD analysis project Ga0181591, IMG submission 133757) | Coastal salt marsh microbial communities from the Groves Creek Marsh, Skidaway Island, Georgia - 071412AT metaG (megahit assembly) | ecosystem: Environmental > Aquatic > Marine > Intertidal zone...
ACGATAAATGTCACGGACTTGACTGCCCCATTATTGGTTCTCAATGGTGATCAACGAGTTGAGCATCCCCTGGGATCCGTCTACGTGGATGCCGGTGTCACGGCAACGGACAATGTGGATATCAACGTCTCCATCTCCGTGACGGGAACGGTCCAAACAAGTGTCCCCGGAACCTACATTCTGACCTACACGGCCTCTGATACCGCAGGTAATCAAGCCATTCCCCTGACACGCACTGTCGTGGTCAAAGGCTCCGACGCCACCCCGCCTGTGATCACACTCAACGGTAATGCCTCGATAGAGCTCACCCTCGGGGATCCATACATCGAGCTCGGTGCGACAGCCTCGGATAATACCGATCCGACAGTGACTGTCAGTATTGCCGGACAAGTCAAAGCCGACCAATTGGGTGTTTATACGCTGACTTACACCGCTTCGGATGCAGCGGGCAATCAGGCCATTCCTGTCGCCAGGACCGTCTTTGTTGTGGACAAGGGCATCCCTGTCCTCACTTTGGAAGGGTTGGCCAACGTGACCCACGAGGCAGGAGAGCCCTACCTGGATGCCGGGGCAATAGCTTTCGATGAAATCGAGGGCAATTTATCGGTATCAGTGACAGGTTTTGTGGATGATAGCCAACCGGGTATTTACGTCATCACTTACACGGCCCGAGATGGCTCAGGTAATCAGGCGCTGCCGATCAACCGCACCGTGAGTGTCGTCGACACCACCGCTCCGGTGATTCAGTTAACTGGCGGTCTGACCGTGACCGTGGTGCAGGGGCAGCCCTTTATCGAGCCAGGCTGGACCATTGTTGATGCTGAAGCCGGGCTGCAGGCAGTGATATCGGGAGTCGTCAACACTCAGGCTGTCGGTAGCTATACATTGAGCTATGGTGCGACGGATAGTTCGGGCAATCAGGCCCTGAGCGTGGTTCGTACCGTCGTGGTTAAGGACCCCACAGACACCACGCCACCTGTCATCACACTTCAAGGTAGCAGTGTGCTTAGCATTGAGGCAGGAGATACCTACACTGATGCCGGAGCCACCGCGACTGATGCCGTTGATGGCAATGTTGGCGTCTCGCTCAATGGTGAGGTCAACACCAACCAGCCGGGTGTTTACACCCTTACTTATCTGGCTGTGGACTCAAGCGGTAATCGCGCTACCGAGGTCTCTCGCACTGTCATTGTGGTTGATACGACTCCTCCGGTGGTGACCCTGACTGGATCCAGTAATCTGATCCATCCGTTGGGTGAGGTATATATCGATGCTGGAGCGTCGGCCTCGGATAAAGTGGATGGGGTGGTTGCAGTCACTCTCAGCGGCACGGTCAATGTGACCATGACTGGTATTTATACTCTTTCATTCACGGCAGTCGATGCTGCAGGCAATACTTCGCAGGCCATTACCCGTCAGGTTCAGGTCAAGTCCTTCGCTGATAACCTAGGGCTGTTGGCCTTTGCCGCCAATGCTCAAGGCACTGGAATGACCTTGGTCCGCTGTATGCCCAGTGCCACGGGGGGTGTTTCCATTCCCGCCCAATGGGACGGCCTACCTGTGATCGCCATTGGAGAGGGAGCCTTCGATGGCTGTTTTGAGTTGGAGCGTATTCTACTTCCTGAGACCATAGAGACCATTGGAGCCAGGGCCTTTGCCGGATGTTCCCGCATTCGGGAGCTTCAGATGCCAGCCTCCCTCGCCAATCTTGGGCAGGAGGCTTTTGCTGACTGCCCCGCATTGGAGAGCATTGTTTTTGCCGGGAATGCCCCGTCCCTGCCAGCGAATGGGTTGCTGGGCGATGCGGCTTCCAAGGCGTTTGTCCATGTGGATGCGCATGCTCAAGGATTTGGGGTACTTTTTGGTGGGTTAAAGGTCATTCGCCCCGATGTCATTGCTCCGGTTTTAACTCTGCTTGGTGATCCCGTTGTGACCCTTGAAGCATTCGATGCTTATACCGATGCCGGAGCCTTGGCCCTAGATGAAACGGATACTGATGTGCAGGTGAAGGTCCAGGGCGTGGTTGATGTGACCAAGGTCGGGAACTATGTGTTGAGGTATTCGGCTGCTGATGAAGCAGGGAACCAGGCCGATATGATTGAGCGTCTCGTGATGGTCGTCGACAAGACACCTCCGAGTCTGATCTTGGAAGGGGAAGCCAATTTCCTTCAGGTAGTCTCCAAACCCTTTGTCGATCCAGGCGCCGTGGCGACAGACAAGGTGGATGGGGAAGTGGCTGTGAGTGTCTCTGGCGATGTGAATGTCAATGTTTTGGGCGATTACCCTCTGACCTACACAGCCATGGATTCATCGGGCAATGTGAATGAGGTGACCAGGGTCGTGAAGGTGGGAGACGGTCTCGAATTACTCAGCATCATGGCATCCCACCCTGCCATCAACGAGAAGGGAGGCCATAGCCAAATCAAGGTTTACCTGAAGCAGCCTGCTGTCGAACGCGTCTTCCTGTATCTGGAGACCACCTTTGCCAATCGTGTGAAACTCTCCAATAGCATCCTCTCCATACCTGCTGGATCCCGCGAAGTGACCTTTGCCCTTTCGGCCATTGATGATCTCTTTGCCAACGGGGACCAGGTCATTACCGTGGCGCTCAAGTCCATTTATCGAACACTTGGAACCATTGACATCCATCTCAAAGACAATGAGGTCTCTCATGCCGGGATTGTTTCCGATGGATTGGTCTCGGGTGCCACCGTATTTTTTGACATCAATGGCAATCGTTTGCTGGATAAAGGGGAGCTCAGCAGCTTCACCGATAAGGCAGGTAGCTATCAGCTTAATCTCCCAATACGCTCTTATGATCAAAACGGGGATGGCATCATTGATATCAGGGATGGCCAGATGGTTGCTCTGGGTGGGGTGGATACAGCAACGGGCCTGCCGCTTCAGACGCCATTGCTTGCTCCGCCTGGTGCCACTGTCATCAATCCTCTGACCACCTTGGTCAGTGCGTTGATTGAAGCTGAGGATAGCCTTGGTGAAACCGAGGCGACAGCAAAAGTCAGTGAGGCCATGGGAATACCGGGAGGAGTGGAATTGCTTCGGTTTGACATGTTCCGGGAGGCCAGTGATGGCAATGCGGCGGCTGTCGATGTCATCAATGCGGCGGCCCTGATTCAAGACACCGTTGTGCAGGTTTCTAATTTGCTTGGAACCGATGGGGATCTGGTTGCCAAGGCTATAGCCAATCGCATCAAGCAGGGGGAATCTCTGGACTTGGACGATGTTGAGGTCGTTGGCAGCCTTCTGGACGATGCCGCTGAGAGTGCGCAGAAGAGTGTCACGTCTGAGGTTCGACAAACGGCTGCTTCCATCATTGCTACAGGCAACCAAATCAAATCGGCCCTTGGGGCTGGCGCCAGCAATATCACTGAAGCTGTGGTGTCGATGGTCAAAGTGCAGGCAGTCTCCCAGTCGGTTGTTGCTCAGGATCTGGCCTCCGTGGGCACTGGATCGATGGCATCCTTCCAGCTCGATGCTAAATATGATCCAGCAAGCATGGATCAGTTGATCAGCGAGACGGTGGTCGGCCCGCTAAATGGAGTCGACACCCGTGCAGGTAGTTTTGAGTTTTCAGGAAGTGATTACAGATTTGATGAATCAGGTCAGGGGCCACGACCGTTGAAAATTGTTCGCACCAATGGTAATCTCGGGCCTGTTAGTCTTGATATTCTTCTCACTGCCGGGAGTGCTACTGAAGGAGCTGATTATGCGGGGAAAGTCTTTTCCGTGGACTTTGCCGACCAGGAGATTAGTCAAACCCTGGATATGGGTAAGATCATTCTGGATGACTCATTGATGGAGCCTTCCGAAGATCTCACGCTCTCAATTAGCCTTCCAAAAGGGATACCATCTTCGGTCAAGCTGGGAGCAATCTCTCAAGTCACTGTTAACATTCTGGACAATGACTCGACTGGTGTTTTTCAGTTTACCCAATCCGTTCTCCAGATTCAGGAAGGTCAGGGTGAGGTGTCCATTCCCATCATCCGACAGGCAGGTACCAAGGGTGAGGTGATTCTCAATCTGAGTGTGGATTCCTCAGGCAATGCGATCGCAGGTGAAGATTACGATTTGATGACTCCGCAGGTAGTTCTTGGAGATGGTGTGACCAGGGGGCTGGCTCGGCTGAAGGTTTATGAGGACCAACTCCTCGAAGGAAACGAAACATTGAACCTCGTTTTATCGCTGGCTAATGGAACGACAACGGGAGCTACCTTGGGGGATAAGCGTCAAATGCAGATCATTTTGCTCAGTAAAGAAACCAATCAGGCGCCGCAGATTTCGCAGATAGAGGACTTGGTTGTGAGGGAAGATGAGATCCCTGAAACCATCAGCTTCGAGGTGAGTGATGATTTTACTGCCGTTGATTCCCTCAGCTTGAGCATCTCATCGGATAATCCTCATCTTGTTCCTGAGGCTAATGCCATGATCACTCTCGGCTCCGAGACCGGAACCTTTCTGCTCCGCATCCTGCCCGCCTCTCAAAAATCAGGTGTTGCCGTGATGACGCTGACGGTCAGTGATGGCCAGTTATCCAATAAGACCACCTTCAAGATCAACGTGATCGAGGCCAATGATGCTCCGACGCTCACCACGATTCCTTCAGAGGTGCTTGCTGAGAATCGATCCATCATCATTCCCTTTAGCATAGACGATCGAGATGACGACCCTTCCACGCTCTTGATCTACCTTCAAACCGCAGAAACTCGCTACCTTCAACAAGGCGATATTCAGATTGTCGGGCAGGGAGCTGATCGACAGCTGATCATCAATCCGACCGGTAAGGCCCAAGGTAGGGGCTCCTTCAAACTAGTGGTGGTAGATCATGATGGTCTGGCAGCCTCTCAGGACTTTGTGGTTGATTTTGGAGGAAATTCACCCGAGCCAACCTTGACGCTCAAGCAGATTGATGGCGACACAATTGAACTCTCATGGGAAGGATCATACGCCTTGACTCGGGCTGCTGCCATTGGGCAAGAATTTAGAGAGGTTCTCGGTGCCACCAGTCCTCATGTCGTGACTATGAGCGATCAGGGCTTCTACCGATTAATGCCCCGCATGAGCCTAAGCATTCAAATCATTGATGGTGACAAGATTGAACTCTCGTGGGAAGGGAACTACCGTCTCTTCCAGGCTGATGCAATCAATCAGCCCTTCAAGGTTGTTCCTGAGGTTACCAGCCCTCACCTCATTCCTATGGAGAATTCGGGCTTTTATCGATTGATGCCGTGATGGCTTGGGCGGTGACACGCCATGTGTTGCACCGCCAGATGTCATGCCTTTTCTATCCGGGTGAGTCGCCCGACAGGATGACCCTGCTTTCGGAAAAGGGGATCATCCGTTAAGTGTGGCTCCATACGACTTTTCCTAAACGGTTAAGAGCAACGACCAGATGGGGAGGCCCACTATCAGGGCTCATCAGGGAACATGGTCCCGAGCTTGAGGGGGGTATCTATACAAGGATTCATGGCGTCTTTGACTATCCGTAAATCTAAAACACTTCGACCATCAAGGCTTGAACGCCTTTTAGTGAGTCTTGCAGTCAAGCGCTGGGGTTTGTTCAAGGTCCGGCCAGCTTGCCATGTTTTAAACACTTATTTCGCCATCTTGGGAAACTGGCGAAGGCTCCATTGCTTGCAGATATTTGCTGAAAGAAGATGCCATCTCAGAAGGATCTCACCGAAAATCCTACTTTTCATGACTAGGTTTCAAACCTGGTCACTTTCTAATCACTATCGGTGGAGCGCTGGAGGATGCGATAAAAATGCCCAGCTCTATCGAGGGGCACAACATAAGGGCTGGTTGCTCCCGTCATGACCTCGGTGACTTGGTCGGGCTTCGTGCCCCGCAAGAGGGTTGCAGCCCCTGACCAAGTCAATATGATCTGTCCGTCGGGTAATCGCGAAATCTTTAGACCTGGCTCGTTTTCTTCTGGCGTTGCCGAGATGTTCAGCGAATTGCCCTGCGAGGACAGAGGCATGCCGCCGCTTCCTTCTTCGATCAAAACAACACGGGTCACCGGTTTAGCCCTGTTGCCGTCACTGTCGGTTGCTGTGTAAGTCAGGAAATAATATCCTGCCTTATTGGAATCGACCTTTCCTTTAACTTGAATAGCAACTTCCTTGTCTTCGGTGTCCACGACCCTTGCTCCGGGGTCCCGATAGACCCCCTGATTCCTCTGCCACCGATCAAAAACCGACCCAATCAAGGTAATGACCGGAGGATTGGTGTTGGGCTGTTTGATGACTTGAATGACTCGAACCACTGGTCTCGCTTCGTTGCCAGCACGATCTCTTGCCGTGTAGGTAAGGGTGTAAGTTCCGATTTTGTTGGCGTTGACCATTCCTGAGACGGTGGCGTTGATTGACGTGTCTAAATTATCGGTGACGACGGTTCCGGGGTCTTGGAATACCTGGCCCATAAAATGGCTTATCAATCGTGAACCCTTCAGGCGAATGACCGGAGAAACATCGTCCCGCTCAGGCTCGATGATAATCGATCTGGTCGCAGGAAGGGAATCGTTGCCAGCTGTATCCCTTGCGATGTAGGTTAATACATAAATCCCTGGTTTTTCAGTGTTTACAGCGCCAAGAATGGTGACGCTTGGATGTTTGTCAATGTTGTCGCTGCTGACATATCCCGGTTCTTCATATGGTGTTCCCAGAGGGATTTTAATCCTGTGATTACCAAGAAGCCTGATGGTTGGTGGTAACTGGTCTCTTGGAGTTTCCACGATCACATATCTCATCATGGGGGTGGCATGATTTCCGGCAAGATCCACAGCTGTGTAGGTCAGGGGATAAACGCCTGGAGAGGACGTGTCGATTTGCCCATCAACTTGAAAAGGAACGGGAGCCGTCTGGTCATCAGTGACCTCGCAACCGGGATCCTGGAATGGACTTCCTACCGTGATACGAATGGTTGTATCGCCTTTGAGTTTGATGATCGGGGGGGTGGTGTCCTTGGGAATGACTACGTAGACAAATCGATTGACTGGGCGGGATGAATTGCCAGCCTTATCTTTGGCTTTGTATGAAAGGATGTAGAGACCTGGCTTGGACGTATCAACAGTTCCTAGAGGCAGGTATTCAAGATCTACGTCCACGTTGTCCGTGACAACAGCTCCGGGATCTATGAAAGATTCGTTGAGTGATAGGGTAATCAATCTTTGTCCCAACAATGTCACTTCCGGTGGGCTGGTATCCCTGACGCTGACAACCCTGGAAATGGGTACAGCTTTGTTACCCGACGAATCAACTGCACTATAAGTCAGGACATAAGTGCCTGGGGTGGTTGTGTCAACGCTCCCGCTAACATTGACCGCCGTCAATGGATCACGATCATCGACAGCCATGACCCCTGGGTCGATAAAAACACTCCCTGGATTGATGCTGAGATTCGCTTGCCCTATCAGTGTCAGCATGGGGGGTGAGTCGCTCACTACCTTGATTAACCGTATCACTGGTATGGCTTTATTACCCGAGCTGTCTTTGGTTGAATAGGAAACGTAATAATAGCCAAGCTGATTCACATCGACTGATCCTGCCGTAAGGATGCTGAGATCCTTGTCGTAGTTGTCGGTCGCCTTGGCTCCGGGATCAACAAAAGGTATTCCGCTTGGTATTTCCATTTTGGATGAACCTAACAGGTGGATTTTTGGTCTGATGCGATCCCTGACATTTACCGATCGCGTGGCAGGAGTGGCGGGGTTATCTGACATGTCCCAGGAAAGATATGTCAGCGAGTAAGTGCCAGGTTTTGACGTGTCCACTTGGCCTTGAATCCGTACAGGAACAGATCCGTCCACCTCATCCATGGCAGTGGCCCCTGGATCAATAAAAACATTTCCCAGTTCTAACTGGATGAGGGGATCACCATTCATGAAAATGGTGGGACCTGTGTTGTCAATCACCCTGACATTGCGGCTGAGGACTCTTGATTGGTTTCCGCTCCGATCTCTTGCTGTGTAGGTGAGAGTGTAAATGCCTGGGACAAGATTGTTGACCCGACCTCTGATGATGGGGATAAGACCTTCGTCAACATTATCATTAATAATGACACCAGGATCGATGAAGATCTGACCATGCGGAAGATCGATGGTTGAATCTCCTATGAGCTCAATGCTTGGAGGTTCGTAGTCCCCTGGAGGCAATACCTTCACATTTCTGACTTGCGGTGTGGCGCTGTTATTCGATGAATCAGTTGCCAGATAGCGAATGGTATAGTCTCCGGGTAAACTCGTGTTGACTTGACCTTCAATAAGGACCTGAACAGCTCCGTCTACTTCATCCATCGCGGTTGCCCCCGGGTCAACATAGGAGGTTCCGAATGCCATTTGAATCGAAGGGCTCCCGATCATGGTGATGGTGGGACCGACCGTATCAATGATTTGAACGGTTCGAGTGACAGCCGTAGCATTATTTCCCGAGGCATCAGATGACGTATAGGAGATGGTTTGTATGCCCAGCATCATGGAGTTGATCTCTCTGGAAGCATTCACTTCCAAACTGCCATCTAGGGTGTCGATTGCTTCGGCGCCCGGATCAATAAAGGGGTCTCCATAATTGAGAATAAGATAAGGAGCGCCAAGCAAGGTGATGACAGGCGGTGTGGTGTCGCGAACCTCAACAACACGGGTGAGTGGAGGTGAACTATTCCCGGCGCTGTCTTCGGCAGTGTAAATGACTTCCTGGATGCCAAGTTCAAATGGGTCGATTTGTGTTGATTGACTTAGGAAGACAACAGGATCAAAAGAATCAAGGGCCGTGGCACCCGGGTCCTCGAACGGAACCCCCCATTCGTGAACCATGATCGCAGCACCTTGAAGAGAGATCACGGGAGCAATCGTGTCACGAACAGCCACTTGACGTTCCCTGGCAACTGCTTGGTTCCCATCGGAATCGGTTGCACGGTAAGTCAGGAGGTAATCGCCGGGTTGACCGGGGTTGACATCTCCTGAAAGTATTGCCTCAACAAGGCCATCTTCAAAATCTGTCGCGACAGCCCCTGGATCGATGTAGGGAGTACCCGCCTCGTGAACGAACTCCATACTGCCGAAGACCTGAAGGATAGGAGGACCTGATTCGGATCTCGCATCGTTTTCCACCACGTAGAACTGAATGGAAGCCTCGCTTGATCCAAACTCTTCGTCACTCACTGAAAATATGATTTCATCCTTTCCAATGAAATTCTCCCTCGGGGTATAGGTCCACAGGTTGCCTTCTCCTTGCAAGGTGCCTTGAGCGGGGTGTTGAATCATGAGCCATTCAAACTGGTTGGTAGAGTCTGGATCCTCAGCCTCAAGGTTAAACATGATGGGTTCATTCCTCTGGGTATATTGCTCTGTGCTTATAGCACGATGAGGATCATTCGATGGAATGACTTCCAACTCAATCTCGCCCGGAAGGGATTCAATGCCTTCTTGAATGGCCACAAAGGTGAATTGATCGGAGCCATCGAAGTTTTCACTGGGGATGTAGGTCAGCATCGGTGGCGTTCCTGCCAGTGATCCATAAATGGGGTGGCTTTCGATTCGATACTCGAAGGGGATTTCGCGATCAGAGGTGGCTGATAGAATGACCTGGCCCTGTCCATCCTCCTCAATGGCTACGACCTGTCTCACAGCCAAAGGGGGGACTATTGGCACCGTGATGGACAAGTTGACGGTGATGGGCTCGGATGTGAGGAGGCCGTCGGTGGCGACAAAGGTGAAGCTGTCGGTACCTGACAGGCCCGCTTGGGCTGTGTAAATCAAGGATGGAGGAGACCCCGATAGCATCCCCAGTTCTGGTAGGGTCACCAGAGTAAAAGTCAGTGAGTCACCATCCGGGTCGGTTGCGAATAACTGGAGCGTATTTGGTTCACCAGAGAGGACTTCAACGGTCTGAGCCTGCGCAACAGGCGGATCATTGACAGCCTCTACTTGAAGTTCAACGCGCGCTACATCCGAGTAGTTCTGGCCATCAAAAACGCGATATTGGAAATGATCAGTGCCGTTGAAATGGAGTTCAGGCGTGTAGGTCCTTACTAAACCTGAGCCAGTCAAGGACCCCCAGGTGGGCTGAGTGACGATCTGGTAGGTCAGGGAATCGCCTTCGATATCTGATCCAACCAAGGTTACTTCAAGAGGCACATCTTCGATGCCTGAGTAATCAGCTGGTTGAGCTTCGGGAGGATCATTGACCGGGATAATTTCAATTTCCACTTTGGCTTCTGTGGAGTAGGAAGTGCCATCAAAGACCCTGAACCAGAGTTGATCCATTCCAACCATGTTGGTTTCGGGTGTGTAATATAGATTGGGAGGCGTGCCGCTCAAGGCTCCGAGAACCGGAGATTGAGTGACCTCAAAACTCATGACATCGCCATCAGGATCCACCCCACTCAGGCGGATGGGTAGGGGGGAGTCTTCCCGGGTAATCCAATTTTGGGGTTGGGCCAAAGGCAGATCGTCCACAGCCGTTACCAGAATTTCAGTGCGAACGGTTCTTAATATTACCTGATTCTCCAGCACGGTGTAGGTAAAGGCATCCCTTCCGAAATAATCCTTATTGGGGGTGTAAGTCAGCTCGGAGTCTTGTTGTGTCAATCCGCCGTAAAGGGGAAGTGAAACCAATTCAAAGGTCAGGTTGGCGTCCTGGGGTTGACCATCAGCTAGGTTGATAAGAAGCGGAGTGTCCTCTGTGACCTCGACCAAATCTCCACGAAGTGACAACAATTTGATTGAGAGCGCTGCTACGCCATATCGCTGATAGCCAGGTCGGATTGTAAAGCCTAATGGGCCGCCATTGTAGGTGCTTCCGCCATAAAAGACATCCTGTGACCAACTCTTAGGTGAGGTATCCGTTGCGAATAGCCTCCAGCCTTCCACTTCCTCAATAAAATGACCTGCCTGGCCGGCCATTCCCATGGCGATGACCAGGCTTTCGGGGCTTTTGCTCAATCCCTGGAGGTCCCCTTGATCTTGGTGAATGAGCTCATCGGTGATCGATATCAGGTAATCCGAACTCTCCTCCAGTCCATTAAATCCTCCCCAACCGGGCATGGCATTGGTTTCAAAAAAGGCATTATCTTTGGCAGCGTAGGCTCGGAAGCCTATATCCTCAACCTCGGCGCTCCCATAGATGACCCAAACTTTCGCTCTTGTTTCATCGGCTTTGAGTAGGGTTCCGATGGACACAGTGTGCTGGCCTCCATTCCAGCTTTCCATGGGCAAGCTCCAGAAACCGAGATTTCCAAGTTCATCGAAGTTTCGCTGATATAGCTCCTGATTCATCTCGACTGTGGTCCCATTGTTCGACACGGTCACTCTCGAGACTTGACTCGTGTCGGCCGGGCTTTCCGAAGCCAACCCCAGCAGCACAAGGACAGGCCCGGCTTCCTCGGGAGTATCGAAAGTCGCTGTCAGGCGGCGGTAAGCTGGCTCGAGTGGCAATTCAAACTGGCTGAGTTTGATCTCATCATCTTCGATCACAAGTTGGTGAGACGGGAGTCGGAGGCTGCTTGGATAGATGGCCTCATCATTAGAGTTACTTATGGAATGCGTGATTTCAGTGATGTGTGGACCTTCTATATCAGCATCGTCCACTGGTCTCACCCAGATAGCCACGGGGACGGTTGTCTCAAGCGCCAAGGTCAGTTCGCCAGAGTATGCCGTACCGTCCAAACTGATGGATGATTGGCTGTCTGCTCTGATCAGAAGCTCCACTGGACCTGCAGGTAAGGTATCTAGTGATATGGTATAACTGTGTCCAACCACATCATTGCCCTCTATGAGGACTTCCTGGGAGGCTTGAATGTTCAGGCTTGGTTGGAAAATCTGCAAGCCAGAGACAGGCTCAGCAATGGTTAGATTGCCAGCATCGTCGATCACCCTGACCATGGGCTTCAGGTTCTCTCCGGAAGGCCCGCCAGACTGAATGGTGAAAGTCGCTGACCATTGCGCAGGAAGCTGATTGCCTTGGATCATCATCTGTGCCAAGGAGAGGCTTCCCCCCATCGAGGTAAAATCGACCAATACTTGGTCGATATCTGAGTGAACTTCGTTTTCTTTGGGACTCCAGATGACCTCAATTGAATCCCCTGAAGTGGCTGGTAAAATTCCAAATGGTTGTAGCACAATGGATTCTGGATTCAGTGATGGGGGGATCAGATCCATCTTTAACCCTTCTTGAGAAATAAAAGTTTCCCCCCCATCCCGATTGAGAACATGCATGACAAAGGAACCTTGGAGAGTGTCAATGGGATGTCTTGCAAGCGGCAGGCTAGCACTCCACAAATCGTTCTCGTTGGTTGCAGATAACCTCACAGGTCCGCCTACTGGCGAGAGATCGAACCAAACCTGAACAATATCGGGGTTTTGGTCACCTGAGGCTGAGTTATCCCAGCTGAGTCTCATGATGTCGCCAACGATAAAAGCTCCATTGATGCCCGTTGCGCCATCCGCCGAAAGTGTCTCAGGACTGACGGTGGGTGATTCGACGTCTGGTTTTTCAAAGTAAAAAGCGGCTGTTGTCAGCAGGGCACGATTATTGGGCTCCCATGCCACCGTCGTCGACATCATCGGAGGACTGGATGGCTTGAGAATAGCTGTAGCGTGGGTTAGGCTTCCGTTGCTAACATCCTGATTGGCATAAGGTTGGGCCCATTCAGCCTCCCAGCTGATGGGTAGGGTTTTATTATTGGTGATGAGTGAGGATAATAATATCGATTGATCAGGCAAACCGATCATCGCCTGGCTAAGCGTCGAAGTGAACAAGTTTCCAGTTGTCCATCCGGCTACCAGAGGGTCTGATGACCATACCCCATCCAGAAGGTGGAAGCTAATGGAAGCCTCATGTCCAGAGGGGTTTGCACTAAAATTAACGGACAAATTTGGCATTTCTGCGGGAGGCAGAAGCCCATACCAGATCGAGGTTGATGAAATGCCTTTATTTCCTCCCGCTGCCAATTTGAGTTGGGTGTTGCCGATGGTTACCGATTCAACTCGATCCAGCTGGGAATCAAATTCGCATGCAATCGTTACCACCAAAAGCGCATCCCTATCCTTGGGTGAATCGAGTTTGATATTATCCAAGCGTGCAACCGCATCAGCCACCAGAATGGTTTGTCCGCCTGATGTGATGACTTCCCCTTGGGCGGCCACTAGGCTCGTGATTGGGAATATCCCTAGGGCCAACCATGCCCATAAAACCCATTTTGAGGGCCCTGAGGGCTCTTTACTTGCGAAAGCCGTTAGCATAATGCTCTGATAAAATGCGTCAAAATGGATTCCGGATGGCTTGGATAGTCTGCCATTTGCCCAGCATGTGACCCAGAAGTCTGCATCTCATGCAAGATCACCCAATTTGCCGTGTACACAGGTAGCCATCTTCATGGAACGGGGGTCATTATGCACCCCTTTGCGATGTCTTCACAACTATTGTTTTTGTCAAAAAAAAATTCAAATAATGATCGACCTTTCCCGTAAATGCGACCAATCTCTCCCTCCTATTACCTTTTAGGTCCTGTGCGAATTTCGGCAAAAGAGCGCTATCATATCGAAGAGCTGGAAGCACGCGTGCTGCTTTCGGCCGACGGTGTGGTGGATCCTTCAAACGAGGCCTACGTGGATAGAGAACAGAGCCCAGATGTCCTGAGCAGTGAGGTCGTTTTGCTGGACCAGCATGACCACGATTCCCTGATCGACCCCTCACTCATGGAAGAGAATTCCACCGAGGGTTTGCTTGAAGGTTTGGATCCCCTAGAGCTAGATGACCTTTACCAAGGACATGCAGATCCAGGCCAAGCCGAGACTGAGCCGTCAGGGACTGAATCAAACGTCGAGGATTCAGCTGCCGTTTTGAACGGCTCTCAGGCTGTCACTTTAGACCAAATTTCTGCCGAGCATCATGCTCATGACAAAGCATCTAGCGGCCCCACCATACTGAGTGCTTCAAGTCCAGTGGCGGCGCAGGCCTCTGATGCGAGTTCCTTTGATTTCCTAAACGGTTTGAATGTCAGGGGGCCGCCGGTTCATGATGGGCAAGGTGCACATGAACAGCCATTTACATCCGTTTATGAGGGGTATGAACCTGCTCTGGATGCTCTTTCGTACTCATCGCAGGAAGCTCGCACGTCATCTTCTTCGGCTGGAGTGGGCCTTACTCAAGCCTCTGAGATCCCACAAAATCGCTTCTCAAACATCCGCTCCTTCGCTGCGGATCGGAACCCATTTCTCCCTCGCCTCTACCCCATCAGTGAAGCCGTTTCCATCGAGGATTACCTTGCCGACCTGGTTGATGAACTCGGAGAGGCCTTCAGTTTTAGTTACGATGCCGATGCTTCTGCCACCAACATTGGTGTGACGATCAACAGTTTGAGTTTCCATGCAGGGGGCGAATCCATGGCTACTTTTTCGGGCTCTGGTATCCTGACCTTAAGTGAGACAGGTATCCACGGCGAAATTACCCTCAGTCTCGATGCTGGCCCCAGTCTCGCAGGCTTATCCCTGACTGTCTCTGAAGCCTCATTCAATCTTGATACGCGTGAAGGCACCCAATGGAGTGTGGTCCTAGATGGCGCATTGGAGTTTGCCGATGGTTATGCCATTTCTGGGGCTATTCAACTCAGGCACTTGAATGATCCCGACCAGGAGGGAGCCAAATTGGTTCTGGTGGATATTTCCAATGGTACTCTTATGCTCGGAGATGTGGCTCAGCCATTCACCTTGAACGGAGCCACCGGACGATTCCTGTTCTCTCAATCAGGTCTTTTTGGTGATGGGGAAGTTGATGTGGACCTTCAACTCGACAGCTTTTCTCTGAATGGGACATTCGGGATGACGGTCAACACCTTCAATGGGGCTTTGAGTAAGACCCTCATCATTGATGGCGAGCAAACCACAATTTCCGCTGAAGCAGGCCCAAGTTATGAAATTCTTGCCACCAACGCCGAGCTTGAAATTCTCAACAACACCATTAGCGGATCTTATGGGTTCGAGATAGGTTCTCAGCGCGAAATCTTGTTAGCTGCAGACAACTTGACCGCTGTTGTGGGGGATGGGCTGGTGACGGTAACCAACGGAACTGGAGCCTTTCTGATCCGAGCCAACGAAGAGGGTAGCTACGATGTGGCTGGATCCCTTGATGCGAATGTCTCGATCAGTGCTGCAACAACAGATGCGTTCACTCTGACAGGTGCTTTCAAGGTGAA
>Ga0181591_10002732_pt1 | contig 15199 bp, 14 predicted proteins | sample 071ome_33_FD_133757 | JGI IMG/M metagenome (GOLD analysis project Ga0181591, IMG submission 133757) | Coastal salt marsh microbial communities from the Groves Creek Marsh, Skidaway Island, Georgia - 071412AT metaG (megahit assembly) | ecosystem: Environmental > Aquatic > Marine > Intertidal...
CGATAAGATTAACAATAGAATATCACCGATATTGGATAAAGAAATAGAGAATTTTTTAGCTAATGAAGACCTGAACCTCAGAGCAACTTTAGATGCACAAGATGCATACACTGATGCAGACTTTATTATTATTGCTACACCTACTGATTATGATGAGAACAATGACTACTTTAACACCTCATCAATAGAGTCGACTCTTAAAGAAGTTGTAAAAATCAACCCAAATTCTATCGTGGTGATAAAGTCGACAGTTCCTATTGGCTACACGGAAAATATCAAAGTCAAGCTTGGTCTTAACAATATTATCTTCTCACCAGAGTTTTTGAGAGAGGGTAAAGCTCTTTATGATAATCTTTATCCTTCACGCATCATTGTTGGGGAAATTTCCAACAGAGCTAAACAATTTGCAAACCTTTTGCTAGAGGGAGCCATTAAGAAGGATATTGATGTTCTATATACTCACTCCACTGAAGCGGAGGCCGTGAAACTCTTTAGTAATACGTATCTTGCCATGAGAGTTGCTTACTTCAATGAGCTTGACTCTTATGCGGAAGAGCGGGGGCTGGATTCCAAGCAGATTATTACTGGTGTCGGTCTTGATCCAAGAATTGGCTTATATTACAACAATCCTAGTTTTGGCTATGGGGGCTATTGCCTCCCTAAAGATACAAAGCAGCTAAAGGCAAACTATCAGGGTGTACCAAATAGTTTAATTGGAGCTATTGTTGACTCTAACACTATACGCAAGAACTTTATTGCCGATCAAATAATTAAAAGAAAACCAAAAGTGGTGGGAGTATATCGACTTATCATGAAATTTGAATCTGATAATTTTAGAGCGTCATCTATTCACAGCATTATGGATCGCATTAGCGCCAAAGGCATTAAGGTTTTAATATATGAGCCAGTACTAATACAGCAGGGTCAGGAGATTTTCTCTCATTTGGAAGTTGTATCCAGTCTGGATAAATTCAAACAGTTGAGTGATGTCATTATTGCTAACAGGGTGACACATGAGCTGAAAGATGTCCACAAAAAAGTCTACACCAGAGATTTGTTTACTAGAGATTAGGTTTGAAAAATGTTAATTGAGTTATGAATTCTGTAAAAAATTTATATTATTTTCTAGATACTAACAGTAGACAAAAGATGGTTTGGCTAATACTTTTTTCTATTGGTATATCTGCGATAGAGACAGTTGGAATTTCCATCATTATGCCTTTTATAGATGTTGCAACAAACTTTACCAGTATTTCTGAAAATAAATATTATAGTTGGCTATTTAATTTTTTCTCTTTTGAAAGCAATGTCGATTTTGCTATTGCTTTTGGAATATTTTTAATATGTTTTTTTGTTTTTAGAGTGGTTATCCATCTGATATATAACTACCTTATGGCTCATTTTGCACAAAATATTTATGCTAAATTGACAAAGCAGATGTTTAAAGTTTATTTAGATATGCCATACATAACCTATATTAATAAGAATAGTAGTTATTTGACTAAGGCTATTATTACCGAGGCATCTTTAGTATCAAATATTATTAATTCAATTCTGTTAGTGATATCAGAATTTTTTGTCATTATTTTTCTGTATGTGTTAATGCTAGTTGTTAGCTGGGAAATTACCTTGGCCTTTACATTTATTGTTGGAGTTAAAGTCTTATTACTAAGTAAGACAGTATCTAGACAAATAAAAAGAATTGGGATAGAAAGAGAAAGGGGTCAACTCAAACTGTATGAAATTATTAATCGAATATTTAGTGACTTTAAACAGATCAAATTACAAGACAAAGATAGAATCGACCAGATTAAACATAGTTTTTCACAATCAGTCAAGCGTTATACAAATGCAAATGCTATGCATAGTTTTTTTGATTTATTTCCGAGGCTGTTTTTAGAGCTTATCGGCTTCTCTTTAGTTACATTGTTAATAATTATATATCTATATTTAAATGATTCGAATGTTGCTTACATTATGCCAACATTAAGTTTGTTTGTTTTAGCCTTGTATCGTTTACTACCTTCTGTTAATCGTATTCTTCATGGATACAATTCCATGATATACCATTATGAGTCAATTGGGATTGTAAAGCGAGAACTTGGGACAGAGAGAGAATATCTTAAGAATGAGACGGTAGAATTTAATCGCGCTATTTCTTTGAATGATGTTGAATTTTCTTATCAAGGCAGGGTAGTCTTAAAAGGTGTGAATCTAATCGTTCGCAAAGGAGAAAAGGTTGCTTTTATTGGCGAAAGTGGATCTGGAAAAAGCACGCTGCTGGATTTAATTGTTGGCCTCAATCAACCGACTGCGGGTAATATAAGCGTAGACCAAGCAAAGTTAGGGAAAGAAAATTTGCTAGATTGGCGGTCAAAAGTTGGATATATTTCTCAGCAAATTTATTTGTTTGATGGAACCGTTGAAGAAAACGTTTGTTTTGGTCGTCCGGTTAATGAAGGGTTTTTAGAGCAAGTTTTGGTTCAGGCAAATATCTTTGATTTTTTGCAAACTAAGAATGGATTGAAGACATTGGTTGGAGAGGGAGGTATTCAGCTCAGTGGAGGGCAGAAGCAACGTATTGCAATTGCCCGTGCTTTATATGGACGGCCGGAGATTATAGTTTTGGATGAGGCTACGAGTGCTTTAGACTTTGAAACTGAAAAGAAGATTATGAATGAGATTTATAATATTAGTGCAGATAAAACATTGTTGATTGTTGCTCATCGCTTGACTTCACTAAAAGATTGCGATCGTATAGTTGAGGTTCATGATGGCAAGCTTACCGAATCTGGGCTATGACAGATATTAATAAATAGACTAGAAATTTTCTTGTTTTCTAAGTGTATGGATAGAGTATGAAAGCTCTTTCTTGAAGAGAGGTGTTTATGCGGACATTTACTGTAATAAGTAAAAAAAAATTTGACGTTGTGATAATAGATATTAACGCGTCAGAATGGTTGAATTACTGCATTCCGGAAGGCTTATCAATTTGTCCAGTTGATATAGACAAGCGCCTTCCAATTGTAAAGAGTTTATCTTTTTTGTATAGCCTTCTTAAAAAAGTCGCTAACAATGGAGTTACCAGCACTTCATTGTTAGCAGCTATTATTGAAGAATTGAATCCTAAAGTTGTTATAACTTTTATCGATGATAATAAGTTCATGGGGCCATTACAGACACTTTTTCCAGAAAAGTTAATTATTTCTATTCAAAATGGGCTAAGATTAAATGATCCTAATTATAGGCCATTAGGGAAATATCTAAGCTTTCCTAACTATTTTGGATTTGGGGAGCACGAACTTTCGATGATGAAAGTTAAAAATGCAAGTGTTGCAGAATATTACTCTGTTGGATCATTAAGAATGGGTATATTTTTGACGCACTTTTATAAGCCTAAAAGAAAACCTAGTCACGAAATATGTCTAATTTCGGGATATGGGAGGTCTGTATTTAATTCGTCTACCGAACTCAATGTTGAGTTAGCATTGTCATGGAACAACATATGTAAATTTTTGTCTAAATTTTCTAAAGATAATGGTATAAAAATTACTGTAGCAATGAGATATCCAGTGAATCATGAAGAGTTTTTAGATGAACAAAAGTACTATGAGGATAATATTGGTCAGAAATCTATCGTTTGTTTTGCAAACGATAGAAAGACTCTGTCAGCCTATCAAACAGGAATGGATTCTGTAGTGGTTGTATCCTTAATGTCCACCTTAATGTTTGAATTGTTAGGTATGGGTAAGAAGATTTTATGTTGTGGTATTGCTAATAATAATCTGGCAAAAATTTTAGATACCCGTGTTCAATGTGAAAAAATTCCGAAAATTTTTTTGTTGGAAAAATGGGATTATGACGAATTTGAGTCAAAACTCCTTAACGTATTGGAAATGCAGGACGAGCGCTACCAGAGCCTAATAAAAGACTCTAAAAGATATTACATGGCCTGTAGTCAACCTCCACCTCATGAAATTATTTATAATACTTTGCTATCAAAGTACAAGCCTAACAGGTTGCCTTGTGTAGAAAAGGACAACAATAATGCTAAATAATTCTAACATTCTAATAACAGGAGGAACTGGGTCGTTTGGTCATTCATTTGTTCCAATGACTCTAGAGAAGTACAATCCAAAAAAAATAGTAATTTTTTCCCGAGATGAAATGAAGCAGTGGGAGATGGCTAAATTATTTCAGGGAGATCCGCGTATTCGCTTTATGATTGGCGATGTTCGTGACAAAGATCGACTATATCGAGCATTAGACGGTATTGATTATGTTATTCATGCGGCAGCTACAAAAATTGTCCCTACGGCAGAATATGACCCATTTGAGTGTGTCAAAACCAATGTCTTTGGGGCGATGAATCTCATAGATGCATGTATTGATAAAGGTGTTAAACGCATTGTTGCTTTGTCAACCGACAAGGCAAGTAGTCCATCGAATCTATACGGAGCAACTAAACTCACTTCAGATCGTCTGTTTGTATCCGGGAATTCATATACTGGAAGTCATCAAACCAGTTTTTCTGTTGTGAGGTATGGAAATGTTATGGGCTCTCGTGGCTCTGTTATTCCTTTTTTTGTATCTATAGCCGAGGATGGGGTATTTCCGATTACTGACAAACGCATGACTAGATTTATGATTTCTCTTGAAGAAGGAGTTGAACTGGTATGGCACGCTCTACAAGATATGAAAGGTGGAGAGATTTACGTAAAGAAGATCCCGTCAATGAAAGTGGTTGATATTGCCACAGCCATTAATTTTAACGCGGTGCAGCAGGAAGTTGGAATTAGACCGGGTGAAAAATTGCACGAGCAAATGATTGGGGCTGAGGATGTTTTGTATACATACGAATATCCAGAGTACTTCAAAATTCTACCCTCTATTAATGGCTGGTGGGATGATCCGGAAAGAATTGGAAAAGGTGTCCGTGTTGATTCAAATTTTGTATATCGCTCTGATACCAATAATGACTGGATGGAGATTTCTGACCTACGAAAATGGATAGACAAGTATATTGACAGAATAGGCAAGATATAAAATATGATTCCATACGGACGGCAAGATATTAATCAAAGCGATATAGACTCAGTGATAAATGTCTTGCAGTCCGATTTCTTAACACAAGGGCCAAAGGTGCCATTATTCGAAAAAAAAGTGTCAGACTATTGTGGCGCAAGATATTCAGTGGCGGCCAATAGCGCGACATCGGCGTTGCACGTTTCTTGTTTGGCGTTAGGGCTTAAAAGAGGTGATCGTCTTTGGACCTCTCCAAATACTTTTGTTGCTTCCGCAAATTGTGCGTTGTATTGTGGTGCCAAGGTTGACTTTATTGATGTTGATCCTTTAACCTATAACTTGTCAGTAGAATCCTTAGAAGAAAAACTCATTCAAGCCAGAAAGAATAACACCCTTCCAAAAATTGTTATACCAGTGCACTTTGCTGGCCAGTCTTGCGATATGAAAAGTATTTACTCTCTGAGTAAAGAATATGGTTTTAAAATTATTGAGGATGCGTCCCATGCTATTGGAGGTAAATATTTGGACCGCCCAATAGGAGATTGCAGGTATTCCGATATCACTATTTTTAGCTTTCACCCAGTTAAGATTATTACTACTGCCGAAGGCGGATTGGCAGTAACAAATAATAAAGTCTTGCTAGATAAAATGCGTTTGTTTGCCAGTCATGGCATAACCCGAGATCCAGAACTTATGACAAAATTTCCTGAAGGATCTTGGTATTATCAACAAATAGAGTTAGGGTTTAATTTTCGAATGACAGACATACAAGCCGCATTAGGAATATCACAAATGGATCGGCTTGATAATTTTGTTGCTGCACGCCATAAATGCCTAAATCGGTATGACAGATTATTGTCTGATCTTCCTGTTGTTTTACCGTATCAAGATCCGGATAGTTATTCAGCTATACACTTATACCCTATTCAAATTAAAACTGAAAAAATAAAGAATGATAGGAGCGGAGTGTTTGATGCATTACGCTCCAAAGGGATTGGAGTCCAGGTTCATTATATTCCTGTTCACTTGCACCCTTATTATCAGAGTATGGGTTTTAAAAAAGGTGATTTTCCAAATGCTGAACTCTACTATAGTAGAGCAATAAGTCTACCACTGTTTAGTGTGATGACAATAGAACAGCAGGATCAAGTTTGTAATTCTCTCAAAGAGGTGTTGCAGTGAATATATGCATAATCCCAGCAAGAGGAGGGAGCAAGCGCATACCAAAGAAAAATATAAAGGAGTTTAATGGACAGCCAGTTATTGCATACTCTATCAAAGCTGCTCTGAATAGCGGTTGCTTTGATCAAGTTGTTGTTTCTACAGATGATGAAGACATTGCCAAGATTGCACAAAGCTTAGGTGCGTCTACTCCGTTTGTTAGGCCCAATGAGTTGTCAGATGATCACGCTGGAACACTTCCTGTGATACAGCACACGATTCAATGGTTTGAGTCCAGAGATATCCAACTAGAAAAAGCCTGTTGCTTATACGCCACAGCACCATTTGTAAGCAGTAAAGCTATTAATGAGTCCCTTGATCAAATGGTTGATGCAAACGCTGATTACTGTTTTAGTGCCACTAGGTTTGAATTCCCAATTCAGCGAGCAATAAAAATAAATACCAACAATCGAGTTCAAATGTTTACTCCTGAATTCTATAATTCTAGGTCACAAGATCTAGAAGAAGCATATCATGATGCTGGTCAGTTTTATTGGGGAAATGTGAAGACCTTTTTAGATGGCGTTGACTTTTTTTCTGAGGTAGCTACACCATACATTATTCCTAAATATCTTGTGCAGGATATTGACACTATGGAGGATTGGGTAAGAGCCGAGGCAATGCATAGAGTGTTAATGGAGAGAGGCCTGTTTGAGAGTTCTTGTTAGGACTGACTCGTCTGTTAAGATTGGCATAGGCCATGTTATGCGGTGTTTAACGCTATCTAGAGGTTTGCGAGAATCGGGAGTAGATGTAGAGTTTATATGCCGAAATCACAAAGGAAATATAATAGATAGAATTCTTGAAGATGGCTTTTTTGTCCACATCTTAGAGTTAAAGTCATCACATATAAAAGATAGCGAATCCCAATACTCTAACTGGCTATCAACAACCCAAAGTGAGGATGCAGCAGAATGTAAGAAGGCGATATCAAATAGTGAAGTGGATTGGCTGATTGTTGATCATTATGCAATATCTGAAGACTGGCATATAACTCTAAAGCCACATTGTAAAAAGATTATGGTAATTGATGATTTGGCAAATAGGAGACATTTTTGTGATTTGCTATTGGATCAGACCTTTGGCCGGAATCTAGAAGACTACCAAGGACTAGTCCCTAGTTCATGTAGAATGTTGCTCGGGTCTCAGTACGCCCTTATTCATCCTGATTTCATTCAGTGGAGACAGTTTGGTCTAAAGCGTAGAGAGAAGTTTGATACCTGTCGGCTGCTTATAAATATGGGAGGGGCCGATAATGACAATTTCACTGGAAAGGTGCTTAGCTTAATACCGCAGTGTGATTTGCCAATAAATATGGAGATTGTAGTGGTTATGGGTGCTACATTTCCGCATTTGTCAGAAATAGAGAGACTGGCAGGTCTTCTTCCCTTTAAGATTGAGCTGCTGGTCAATGTACACAATATGGCTGAAATTATGGCGCATTCAGATATTGCTATTGGTGCTCCGGGGTCTACAACTTGGGAGAGATGTTGTTTAGGTCTTCCAAGTATTTTATTTGTTCAAGCCGACAATCAAATGGTGATAGCAAAAAATATGGAAGAAGAGGGGGGCGTGCTTGTTTTAAATGATGGGAAAAATTTGTGTAGAGCTCTCCATGAATTTTCCGATAAGTCCTACTATAACAAGATGTCAAAAACATGCAGTAAAATTGTTGACGGACTTGGCGTAGATAGAATACTAAATTTATTATTAGGTAGTTAATATGTTAATCAATAGAAGAGAAATTGGCATCCATCATCCTCCTTATATTATTGCTGAAATGTCAAACAATCACATGAATGATTTGCAAAGAGCTTTCAAGTTGATTGAACTAGCAAAATATGCAGGAGTTGATGCCGTTAAGATTCAAACATACAACGCAGAGTCTTTAACCATTGATTGTGATAAGCCTGATTTTGTCATTCCGGATAAGTTATGGAGCGGTATAACATATTATGATCTCTACAAAGAGATTAGTATGCCTTTCGATTGGAATAAAAAGTTGTTTGATAAAGCAAATGAAGTTGGAATAACGCTGTTTAGCTCACCATTTGATGAGTTATCAGTTGACCTATTGGAAGATCTAAATTGTCCTGCATATAAAATCGCTTCTTTCGAGGCCAAGGACTATTCTTTTATCAAAAAAGTGGCGTCAACAAGGAAGCCAATTATTATGTCTACAGGGGTATCAAGTATGTCTGATATTGTCGAATCGGTTGAGATTGCCCGTGAGCATGGTGCATCAGAAGTAGCTATTTTACATTGTATTAGTAGCTACCCAAGTGAGGTTACTGACATGAATGTGTCAGCTATAACGGAGTTAAGAAAGTTAGGAGTTGTTGTAGGCTTGTCTGATCACTCATTGAGTGATCTAGCGTCAACTATGTCTATAGCATACGGAGCCAGTATTATTGAAAAGCATTATACGGTTTCTAGAGCTGACGGAGGGCCAGATGCTGATTTTTCTTTAGAGCCAGAAGAGTTAAAAGACCTAAAAGATAGAACAATGCAAGCCTGGAAAGCAAGAGGGAATGCTAATATTCTGAAAAAAAACAGGTCTGGTGCACACCATGCCAGGTCTCTGTATTTTGTGAGAGATTTAAAAAAAGGGGGTATTGTGACCATGGAAGATATTAGGTCTATTAGACCTGGATACGGTTTGGAGCCGAAGTTTATGAAAGACGTTCTGGGTAAAAAATTATGTAAAGACGTTGAAAGAGGTGATCGTGTCACATGGGAGTGTTTTCAATGAGGTTCTTAGATTCTCTTTTTTTACAACTGTTACGCAGGGTTCTGAGCTTTAAGAAAAATCCATTCCATCCTCTAGTTTGGGTAAATGGAAGTCCTTTAGTAAGTGAAGATGTATATGTATCCGGATTTAGTGAAATAAATGCTAATGGGGCTACTGTTGTAATAGGAAGGCATTGTGATATTGCGGCATTCGTATCCATTAATTGTGCCGACTCTCATAAGAAAACCATAGGATTGAGTGATAGTGTACAGAGAAAAGATATTATTATTGAAAATAACGTCTTTATAGGCTCTCATTGCATGATAAAAGGTGGTGTAACAATCGGCCACCATTCTGTGATTGCCGCAGGAACGATCGTAGATTCTGGAGTGATTCCTCCATATTCGCTGGTAGTTGGAAATCCTATGCGAGTTAAGGAGAGGTATTATGAGAAAGACAATCAGCCATAACCTGCCAACTATGAGTAAGAGGGAAGTTGACGCCCTTTCAAACGTTGTGAGCTCTAACTGGATTGCTGAAGGTGAAAAAGTAACCCAACTTGAGAAGAAAATGGCAGCATTGCACAATGTACCAGAGGGTTGCGCAATTGCGGTGTCTTCAGGTAGCGCGGCATTGTATCTAGCATTAATCTCAGCTGATGCAAGAGGAAAGAGAATCGCTCTTCCAGCATACTCTTGTGCTAGTTTGGAGAATGCTGTTCTTCTTGCGGGTGGGAGGCCAGTTTATTTGGATACAGTTAAAAATGGGGTGCATGTCCAACCTTACAATAGCGATAATTTTGATATCTTGATAGCTCCACATATGTTTGGTTTTCCTATGAAGATTCCCAGAAACTTACAACATAGAACCATAGAAGATTGTGCTCAAGCGATTGGCTCTAAAGTTGATGGAGAGATGGTCGGGACACAGTCGAGTTTGTCAATATTTTCTTTTTATGCAACTAAGATGCTTACTACATCTGGACAAGGAGGGATGGTTATTGCCAAAGATATGAGAGTGGCAGAATATATACGAGATTTCATTCATTTTGATTGTAAGAGTGATGGTCGGAGGAGATTTAACTTCTTAATGACTGATATCCAGGCAGCCATGGGGGTGGTTCAACTGGATAGGCTTTTTAAGGAATTCATACCTAGAAGAGAGGCAATCTATAAGAGTTACGTTGAGGCTGGATTGGACATGTTTAATTTGACAGATCAAAATATTGTCCCTGTCAGATACAGAGCTTTGTACAAGACTGAAAATCCAGAGAGAATTGTAGCCAAGTTGGCACAACTAGATATTGATGCAATCATTCCTATTGAGAAGTCAGAGATTTTAGGTGGTTGTTTGGATGATTTCCCGAACTCAATAGATAATACCACAAGGTTTGTTTCATTACCCTGTTACCCCTCTTTGTCTGATTTTGAAGTAGATAAAGTTATTAGTGCAATAAAGGAGATTGAATCGAATTGCTAGTGTCGGTTAATCAGCCCGCATATATGCCCTGGCTCGGATATTTTGAGAGGGTTTTAATTAGTGATACACACGTTGTACTGGATGATGTACAGTTCGAGAAAAATAGCATGATCAACAGAAACAATGTACTTCTAAATGGGAGTAAGATTATGCTTACTATTCCTCTTTTAACAAAAGGAAAATTTCAAAACCTACCAATAAGAGCTGTGCAGATTGATTGTGGCCAGAAATGGATCAGAAAGCATTTAGCAACAATTCAACAAGGGTATTCAAAAACCCCTTTCTTTAAAGACTTTTTCCCATATTTAGAGCAGTTTTATGACGACATAAATGGCGCTGAAACCCTGGGTCTGGTATTAAGAAGAAATTTAGAATTTATTGTGGATTATTTAGAGATAGAAACCGACATAATTTACTCTTCGGATTTAAAATATCAAGGAAGAAAAAGCGAATTGGTTTTAGATATTTGTCAGAAGGTTGGTGCTACTGAGTATATTTCTGGTCCGTTTGGCAGAGACTACTTAGATATGGATTCATTTCGTGGTGAGAATATTGATGTATCTTTTCATGACTATAATCACCCTACTTACAGTCAGAAATCAACAAATTTTGTACCAAAATTATCAGTAATTGATCTAATTTTTAACCATGGAAAAAATTCAAGAACAATCATACAAACACTAGGCGCTAACTTGAAAAATAGTTTTGATTAAAAAATGGGAGTGTAATATATATCCAAGGAACAACATAATTTTCTAGGTATTTAATATACTAATGAACATAAAATAAGATGGTTGATATTAACGACTATAGCATCAATTTATTTTGTCCTGAGTACATAAATAGGAGTTAAAAAGTGAGAAAAATTTTAGTTGTAGCAGCCCATCCTGATGACGAGGTTCTCGGATGTGGCGGGGCAATTGCTAAACATACTTCCTCGGGTGACAAAGTTGATATACTGTTTATGACAGATGGTGTTAGTTCTAGAGGTGATTCAGACAGTGATGTTAGAGAAAGAAAGGAATCAGCACGCCAAGCTGCAGATATATTAGGAGTTAGTTCTGTATCTTTTTTAGATTTCCCCGACAATGAAATGGATTCGGTGCCATTATTAGAGACTGTGAAAGCAATAGAAGATGTAATATTCGACATTAAGCCTTGCGTAATATACACTCATTATTCTGGCGATTTAAATATAGATCACCAGGTGACACACAGAGCTGTTCTCACTGCTTGCAGACCGCATCCTGATTCTTTTGTAAAAGAGATTTACAGTTTCGAAGTGCTTTCCTCAACTCATTGGCAATCTTATTCTGAGGGTGCTTCGTTTAATCCAAATTATTTTCTTGATATAAGTAAATTTATGGAGAAAAAAATTAAATCATTGCAATGCTATAACAAGGAAATGAGAGAGTACCCTCATGCTAGAAGCTATAAAGTTGTGAAGTCTATGGCAGAATTTAGAGGGGGAGTGGTTGGCTTGGAATATTCAGAGGCATTCCAAGTTGTGAGGATTGTAGATTAAATAATATTAATTTTAGTCAGTTTTCTCAAAATCGTTCCAAGTTTAACTTATTAAGTCACTTTCTAATTAAGGAGGATATTGTGTTATGCATTTGATTTATCATCCAAATCATTTTAATAATTATATTGCAACTGTCTCTATAGGACTGGAGCATACAAAAACCTGGGAGAAGTATATTCTGCCTAGTTGGGTTAGTTATTGCGAGAGGCATGGTGTGGGCCTAGTTGTGTTTAAGGAAGAGCTGATAGATAAATCTCACCCAAAGTGGAAAAAATCAAATTGGCAAAGATTGCTAATGGGCGATCAGCTAAAGGAAATAGGCGCTAAAAATGTATGTTATTTAGATACTGATATACTTATTAATCCAACCGCACCTAATGTGTTTGATTATCATGATGAGAATAGGATTAGTGTTGTATCAATCTCTAATCACTCTTTTGATTACTCGAGAATTTTGAGAAAGATTGCGTTTTTTAGAAATCGCTATTTGTCACCTAAATATCCCTTGGATTCGGCATTATTTATCTCAAAAGAGGATTACTTTGAATATCACAATTTGCCAATTCAAGAGGATTTATTTTGTTCTGGATTTTTTGTCTTCAATGTAGAAAACTTCAGTGATTTTATGAAGGAATGCTTTTTTAAATATCCACGCGATGTCCATACTATTACAAACGGAGGGGATGAGCCGATAATCAATTATGAATTTCAAAGCCATGGAAAAATTAATTGGATAGACTATAGGTTCCAAGCTCTATGGGTTGACGAGATGGCGGATAAATATCCATTCCTTTACAAGGAAATAGATAATCAAGACCTAGTAAGAAAGTGTGTTCAGACTACTTTGAGTGAAAATTATTTCTTACACTTCTCTGGAAAATGGGAAAGTGGCGTTTACAAAGATAGTGGTATTTTATCATCTGAATTTCTTAAGGAGCTTTGGGACTTTCATGATTATCTTAAAACCCCGGTTACTGGTAAACCTGTTGGCCCCATCTATCCAGAATAGCATCTTATAGACGTGAAGAGAGCCATATTATTAACTTCTTTGGGGGATGTTGAGTTATTAAACAGAGAGGTTGACATTGTTGGCTTGGCTGGCGCATATCCAATTATTCAAGAGTACGAATTTCTCAATTTGGAATATTTCCTTAGCGAGACAACAATCAAGGATGTAGATACTTATGATTTAGTTGGTAAATTGGGGTCTGGTTGGTATAGAGACCACAATAGGGATGTGTTCATTAATCAAGGTATAAGTATTGGTGCTCTGCTTAATCACAGGATCATTATAGAATTTGCATCTGTACTCCGATACTATCTTGCTTTCAGAAATTATATAGAAAAGTATGACAAGATTCTAATATCAAGGAATGCCCCTAAATCTTTATGCATAGCATCAAAGTGTTTTTCTGACAAAATTGAGTATTTTGATAGCGAATATCAATTTGATGAGCATATCTCTTCATCAGTGTCAGCTGGAACTATACCCAAACCTCCAGTTCATAAGCTAGCTTCCTTTCTTTATAGATTAGCACAGAGACCGTTTCTGAGATTCTTAAAAAACAAAACTTTAGTGATAAATGATTGGACATTTGACCTAGTTAATAACCCGGATTGTCTAAATATAAATTACCTCAATCCGCTTAGAGGTTTTTGTTTGAGTAGCGGCTTAGAATATCTGGCGGAGGCGGAGAGTATATTTCCTCAGAGTCTCGATGGGAATGTTATCTATTCTAATGTCAAAACAAGTTTGTCTGAGTTTAAAATTAACAATAAATTAACCCATGATATAGCAAGTTTATTTGTTGAGTTATCACAGGAGGAGTATGCAAAGTCCAGGGATAAAATACTGAAAATCTATTGCGCATACCAAGAAATGTTTTCATATTACTCTCCTGCAATGGTTGTTCTTCCTGGTTATGCTCATCCTTATTTTCAAATGGTTTATGGGATTGCTAGGTCTCAAAATATTCCAAGTATGTTTGTTCAAGACGGTTATGGAGTTCAGGTAGAACAGTTTTCATTTCCAAAAGATATGCATAACAAGAAGCATATGATTGATTATTTTGCCGTTATGGGTAGTTATGTTGATGATCTTTATAAAAAGGTTTTTAAAAATAATGATATTAGAACCATTAAGATTCTATCCCCAATTATTAAAACACACAGAAATGTTTCTGGCATAAATAGAGGGAAATATGCAATTGTAATTTTCCCTTATGGAAAACTGTATTCACCTAATTGTAAGCGTGACCAAAAATATAAATATGTGCTTGATGTTGTAGATTCTCTCAGCGACATGGGATACGATCATATTAGAGTCAAGATGAAAAGAGGGCATGTTCCTTATAAAAAAGAGGAAAACTTATTGATGAAAAAATTATTAAGAAACAGAGCAAATGTAGAAATGGTATTTGGAGAGTTTTCAGATTATCTGAGTAATGCTTGTTTTGTTGTTGGTTATATTGGGACAGCTATTCTCGAGTCGTTTTATAGAAACGTACCTTACTATGTGTACGAACCAATCTCGCTAGGCATGTCGGATAATTTTATCGACAATTCAGTCATTATTAATAAAGAAAATATTTCTAGAACTATTCCAGATCTAAAAAGATCAATTATCGACAAGAATTTTGTTGTTCTGGACCGAGATAAGGTATTTGACGGGGTCGATATTAATGAGATAGATTTTAATCAAATTATTCAAGATTTTAAAATCTCACTAAAGGATGAGGAGGTTTTTTTTGAGTAAAATCTTCAATATGTTTTGGATTTACTAAGTGGTATGAATATCGACAATATTTGATAGAAAATATGAATTGGCAGGCGGCAGCGAGAAAAAACACCCTCGTGTTATTATCAATTTTATTTTTACCAATTAGCTACCTAGTAAAGACAGGCAGGGTTGTTATTCTGCAAACACATAGTAGAAATCTGTATTGTGACAATACTAAGTATCTCTATGAGTCTTTGTCAGAAATGAAAAATATAGAAGTTTACTGGGTGACCGATAATTCAGATTTAAAACAGTACATTAAAGACAAAAACTTGAATTACATTACTTGGTCTAATCCTATTAAAACGATTCTAATCCCCCATACTTATATAGGCGGTGAAGGGGCTGGGAGAGAATTGTTGGAAGAGGTGCTGGGTTTTGTCTTCTCAAAGTTTTATACAAGGAGTAGTAGATGGCAGTGTTTGTAACAGGAGAAATA
>Ga0181591_10002741_pt1 | contig 15179 bp, 15 predicted proteins | sample 071ome_33_FD_133757 | JGI IMG/M metagenome (GOLD analysis project Ga0181591, IMG submission 133757) | Coastal salt marsh microbial communities from the Groves Creek Marsh, Skidaway Island, Georgia - 071412AT metaG (megahit assembly) | ecosystem: Environmental > Aquatic > Marine > Intertidal...
TAGCCATTATTCCTCCTTTTTTATACAACTGGTTACTATTCTGTAAACCAGTTGTCCTCTATATCTTCTTCGCTAAACTCTGCGTTCATGTTATCAACAAAACTGATAAAGATACCCTGTAATTGTTCTTCATCATTAAAGATACCTTTGACTGCGTAAGTTCCATCTCCATGTGTTGTACCAGTTGCAAAACCAGACCTTACATTTCCATAGCCATTGCCTACTAATGTCCTTTCACACACGCTTGTATAAAAGTTCTTCTCATTATCTAGTGTTGGGTCGTTTAAATACTTCTTATTTTTATGGTCGTAATTAAACTCCTCATTGCCTAATGTATCTTTCTTTATGTAACAAGGGTCAATCAATAACACCTGCCCACTATCTACTGCTACTTCTCCTATTGTTTTAGTTTTATATTCTTCCATTGTTTAAACTACTTCCTTTCTTAATTGTTTTATATCACTTGGTATGCTGCTTTCGTTTAAGTTCCAATACTGGATACAAAAACAATTTACACATCCTAACTCTTGGTCCAGTTCTTCTTTACAAATTTCACAATCCATTATTCATCCTTTAAGAAAACATACTTGGAAATTCAACATCATGTTGCAATTCTTGTATGTTCTCTAGTTCATCTCTTATATTTTCTAAATTGTCTATTGCTTCTTGTAGCATTTCAGCTTTGTTAGAAGTTTGTAAATTTTCTGGTAGATTATTTAACCATTCTTCTAGTTCTTCTTTTAACTGTTCTACATCAGCAATTTTTTCTGACATGTCTAAAGTATCGCTTAATCGTGTAGCTCTACTTTTATATTTAGCCATTATTCTCCCTCTTGTTTGTTATTACTTAGACTATTGCGAAACCAAAAAGGTTACACAGTTTTTTTTAGCTGGTTTAAACAACGCTCTTTCCATTAATATTTTCTTTGATTGTATCTTCAATCGCTGCTTCTACATCTTCTAAGATACTATCTAAGATTTCTATTAGGTCCTCGCTGGTATAGGTTTTCTCTCTTAGTGCTGGAATGCTTTGCAAACCAGTCTTTCTAAATCCTATAGCGTTACTTACTCTTCTTTTAATTGCTTCTAACATATCCTTATATCCTTCCATTGTTTAAACCACCATCATCTTTGACTAGGTCTAACTCTTGCTTTGCTTTGTTTATTTCTTTCTCTAATTTGTCTAATCTTTGTACTGCTGCTGCAATAGATGCAGTGTTAGTAATTGATATACCTTCGCCACCAAACGCAACACCAGTTGTGTCTAGTTTTATAGTTACGCTTACATCCTTAGCCCAGAATTTACTTACAGTATTCTCTGTTCTTACTGCTGTATCTTCTACATACTTGTTGTAAGCATCAATCCTTTCGCCTTGCTTTTGTATTCTCTCTCTCTTTTGTTGTGTTGTTTCTTGCATCATTTCCTTTCTATTACTTTGACTTACTCTTATCAAAAAAGGTTACACAGTTTTTTTTAAAAAGATTTTATTAACTTCTGTCTTATCAAAAATTAATACATCTACTTCTGTTGTACTTAAATTATATTTTGGTAAAGGCATACCCATAACCTTCACAACATAATTTAAACCCTGTCTAAGACTATCTATTACTTCGTAATCTCTAGGCAAAGTCTTAGTTTCAAATCCTAAACCATGTATTAAATCTGGGTTAGGAATTAATTTAACTCTTGCTCCCTGTGTGTTTGTTGCTGGTAAGTATTTAACTGTTATTGCATAACAACTATCTACTCTTGTTTCTTCTGTCATTTTTTATCCCTTCTTTGTTTAAACTGATTAACTTGCCTTTTAATTTTTTTCTGTGAAAAGAAAGTTAGCTATTGCCTTCCACTTATCGTTGTTAGGTTTAGTAATTAGGATGTTGCAAACCTTTTCAACATCCATTGTTTTAGTTTTTCTTAATTTGATTGCTTTCATTTTTTATTATCCCTTCTTTGTTTCTATTATTTAGACTGCATCATATCCAAAAAGGTTACACCTTTTTTTTTGTGTAGAAGGCAGCTGTTTAAACTGCCTTCTACAACAGGGGATATCATGCGTATAAACCTTCTGGTACTGTTTCTTCATCGTAAGCTGCATCTTCTCTACAAGCTGGGCAAGTTAGTCTATATCCTGCTTCTTCCATGTTTAACAACGCTCTGCTGCTAATTCTAAAGATAAGACCCTTACCTTCTAATAAAGATTTCTCTGTAGAAGCTGGGCATTCCCATGATGTACACCAGCATTTGACCATTCTTGTAGTTTGTTTAGTGTGTGTTGGTCTAAATGCAACATGAGGGTAACCTCCATTTTCAACTAGAAAGTCATAGAATAAATCTTTCATTTCTTCTGTTGGTACTGTTGAAGAAGGGTTACCTCCCAGTTTAAACAGGTCTTTGACTAATTCAACAAATAAGCCCTTATGACCTAAACCCTCATCCAGTACTGCATGAGTTACCTCATGTGCAACTGTGTCAATAGTTATCCATAAATCGTCTGTTTCTCTATCAACCTCTATCACTCTTTTGTTACCAGTTGACGCAGTAGTTGAATAACATAGACCTAAAGCATGGTTACCTTTTTGATTATTAGTTACTCTTTTTCTACCTCGTGTATCACTAATATGAATTTCAATTCCATCTCCAGTATGTTGTTGAGTGTCTATGCCCTTAGCCTCTAATTTGTTTAAACATTCTTTGACTAATAACATTAACCATTCTTCTGCTTTCAAAGTAGACTTAGGAAACTGTGTTTCTTTTAGTGTTACTTTCTTTTCTAGTGTTTGCATAATATCCCTTCTTTGTTTGTATTTATTAGACTATCCTGCAACCTAAAAGGTTACAGGATAATTGTTGTAATAATAATTTTTACCATGTGTTACTTTGGTAATTCTATTTTCTCTAACAAATCTTTTTAACATCTCAATATCTAATCTGCCTATTGTTTTTACTGGTCTGCCTAAAATGTTTTTCTCATCTTTAATTGCAGCGTGTACATAAAGAATATCAACAGATTTTTTATTAACCTTTGTAATGACTGCTGGGTAATTGTTGCCATTATCCCAGTTGATAGCAACATTAATTCCAGTATTAAATTGTGACATAAATGCCTTATCTCTTTTTTCTATCTGGTCTTTAATTGATGCTGCTGCAACCTTCAACTCATGATTAGTAAAACTATCAAAGTCTTTGCTTAGTAATAAGTTAGTCATAATATCCCTTCTTTGTTTGTACTACTTAGACCTCATAGGTTACAAAAGGGTTACAGGTTTTTTTTGAAATTAGATATTTTTTTTTCACAGGTTATTTATTGTTTATTTAATTAACACCCTCCCAGCAGTTTATAAATGTTTAAACAGGGTATCATTACAGATACAATATATAGTATATGAGGTGTGTTGTACTACATATTGTACACAAAATAATGAATACTAGATATAGTGTATATACAGTAATATACAAGATATAGGGGGGTTAAATGTGAGGGTCTGTGTTGTGTTGTGTGTACCCTCTAAGAATTATGTGTTAAGTTTGCACCCTAAAAATACACTAGATATTGTGGTACAAGATGTTGTGGTACTTTACTAGCAGGTGTACCTCTTTATTAAATATTGTTTAATAAAGAAACTAAACATTTAAGATACAGCTAACCCTGTGCCACTCCCTCCCAAAAACCAGAATGAACTCAAATAAGTAGCATTTAACAATGTGGAATAATAGCCTATTACGCTAGTTACCATGGTCCTGCTAATCCACTTTGTTTGTTAAGTGATTGTCCTATGTCCTTTTCTAAAAGCAGGAAAGACAAAGTGTTTGTTTAAGTACTATATCATACTTTTAAATTTAGTGGTAGTATTTAATGGGGGTTGCGTATAGTAGGAGTTTCCTCCTTTCGCCTACGCCCTGTCTGCGACCCCCAAATTTTTTTAAAAATCTTACACATAAAATGCAAGTTAGTGTAATATAAAGTTATCTAAAGGATATTTTATTCATATAACATTTCCTTTCTTTTGTTTGTATAGTACGACCCTCCAGCAATGGAGGGTTTACTATTTGATAAAAAAAAATTTTTTTACACCTAAAACTACAACAGTATTACTATAGGTTTACTCTTAGAAAGTCTAAGAGTTCGTGTAGAGGTACACGATAGATATGAAGAGAAAACGCTTTTCATCAGATAAGTAATGACAGTTGTGTGTTGAAAACTGATGCCTAGTTGATTTGATATTCATATTCTTTCATAGAACAGTAAATGGACAGACTGTACGAACAAGACCCTGCGTGAGCAGGGTTTTGTGTTATGATAACCTTATGCCTTTATACACAGGAAAGTCAGATAAGACAGTTGGTAGAAACATAAGGAAACTTATGTCAGAAGGTTATTCCCAGAAACAAGCTGTGGCAATAGCTATGCGTAAGGCAGGAAGGAAAAAAAAGTAATGGCTACTTATCAAGGTAAATCAGTAACATTGAATAGTCCATCCAGAATAGGTAAGGGCGAACCAGGATATGGTAGAAAGAAATTTAAAGTCTTTGTTCAAGATGGAGATAAAGTTAAAAAGGTTATGTTTGGCGACCCAAATATGGAAATCAGAAAAGATAACCCAGAAGCTAGAAAATCATTTAGAGCTAGACACAAATGCGATACAGCAAAAGACAAGACTACACCTAGGTACTGGTCTTGCAAAATGTGGTAAGGAGTTACAATGGCACATAGTTCAGGAAAAAATAGTTTAGTAGGTAACATACATAGAAGGCAACAAGCTGGTACTTCTAGGTCAAAAAAGAAATCTACTATTTCTAAAAAAGCGTATAATCAAATGAAGCGTGGTTGGAAGAAAAAATAATTATTGAGTACTTACGACATTCCATGTCCTATGTGTAAAGAAATTCTCAAAATTGAGGAAGGACATGTAGTGTGCAAAAATAAAGAATGTGAGAAATATGGCAAATAATAAATTATGTTACGCAGCAGGATGCCATAGACCTTTGCCACCTAGAGCAAAAAAGTTTTGTAGTAAGCGTTGTTATGAAAGAATTAACGCACAAAAGAAACGAGCAAGAAGAGCTGGTAAAGAGTGGTCCCAACAGGATGATGTTTTAGATATACCTAGTCAAAAACCTAATGTAGCTTCTAGGCGTGGACAAGTGTATGAAGATATAAAACAATCTGGATTAGCACAAGAACTTTATGATAAAACATTAACACTTACAGAAGTAGCAAACATATTAGGTACATCTGCAGCAGCAGTATCTATGGCATTCCAGGCATACTTAGAAGATATTAGAAATGAACAAGAACAAAAAGATTGGAAGTTACCTCAAGTAGCAGAAAAAACATTAGAAGATTTTGATGACTTTAGACAAAGATATTTTAGAACAGAACAAGGCGTAGCTTTCTTAACACCTAAGTTTCATAAGAAATGGATAGAAGAGATTATGAATGCTATAGAAACTGGTGGACAGCACATGATACTTTCTCCACCACGACATGGTAAAACAGAACTTTTAATACATTTTGTTGTGTGGTTAATTTGTAAAAATCCAAACATAAGAATTATGTGGGTAGGTGGTAACGAAGATATAGCTAAAAACTCTGTTAGTTCAGTTATGGACCAATTAGAAAATAATGAATTATTAATTGAAGAGATATGTGGACCTGGACCAAAGTTTAAACCTAAAACAAAATCATCTAAGTCTTGGTCGCAAAATGGTTTTACTGTAGGAACTAGAACAGTAACTGGTATTAAATCTCCAACTATGGTTGGTATAGGTAGAGGTGGCAAGATACTTTCTAGGGACTGCGATATTATTATTGCTGATGACATTGAGGACCATAGTTCTACTATGCAACCAGCATCAAGAGAAAATACCAGGAGTTGGTGGACTACAACATTGTCATCAAGAAAAGAGGAACATACTGCTATGGTAGTGATTGGTTCACGCCAACATTATGATGACTTGTATTCTCACTTACTAGATAATGAAAGTTGGAGTACAACTGTAGAACAAGCACATGATATAGCATGTACTAAATCTGATTGGGATAATGATGCACACCAAGATTGTATGTTATGGGCAGAGAAAAGAACTTACAAGTGGTTAATGGATAGAAAGAAAGCTGCAGAAACAACAGGTGGTAGAGCAATTTATGAAATGGTTTATTTGAATGTAGCTATGCCAGATGGTATGAGTTTATTTGATGCAGAAGAGATTGAACAATGCAGGGACCAAAATAGAGAGATTGGACATATACCAACAAATGTACGATTGATTGCAGGATTAGACCCAGCATCAACAGGTTATCAAGCTGCATTCTTATGGGGATATAATCAAGACAATGACACGCTATACATGATTGATATGGAAAACAATTTAGGTGGTGGTATTCCTAAAGCATTAGAAATAATTAAAAACTGGTTTCAAAAATATGGATTAGCACATTGGGTTATTGAAGAGAATGGTTTTCAACGAGCAATTAGACAAGACAAATCTATTAGAGAGTTTGCAGCTAAGCATGGTATCTTTTTAGAAGGTACACAGACTTATGGTAATAAGCATGACCCTATCTATGGTGTTACAGCTATGCGACCATTGTTTGCAAATAAATTAATTAATTTACCATATCGTAGCTTTGAAGCACAAGAAAAGGTAAACTTGTATAGAAGTCAGTTGGTGTATTTCAGTTCTGCTCAAAATAAAAGTAGAAGTGTTGGTACTAAATCTGATATAGTTATGGCAAGTTGGTTTCCTATGAAAACAATAAGGCGTTTACAAAAAGAAAGACTTGCTACAATGGGTATGGAATACCAACCTAGTTTTAGTGGTTACGAAAGTCTAGGTATAGATTTGGATAGTTGGAGATAATGGTAAAAACAGCAGAAGAAGTTTACAGCAGAGTTTACGAATTAAGACAGTTGAACTCTGAATTAGCATCAGATAAACATAACATACGAGCAATACTTAATGGTGGTGCTGATGGTATCAAAGCATTACTTGGTAAAGATATGCGTGATATGGATTATAGACAACTACCTGCTCCTAACTTATTGATGTCTGCATTAGAAAGATTTGCACAAAAAATTGGTAGAGCACCAGATTTAAAAGTTGATATATTCAATGATAAGGATAGTGAAAGAGCAACTAAAAGAGCAGAGAAACTAGAAAGAATAGTTGCTGCTTATGACAAGATACAAAAGCTAGATAAACAATTACCTCAAGTTGCAAGATGGTTACCTGGTTATGGTTTTGCTGTTTGGATATTAAAAGAAAAGAAAGATGCTAATGGAGTTCCATATCCAGTAGCAGAAATAAGGGACCCATATCTTTGTTACCCTGGACACTTTGGTGTGGACCAAGAACCTAAAGAATTAGCAGTATTGCAAAGAATACCTCACGCTGTATTAGCGAAACAATATCCTAAGTTTGCCAATGTCATTATGGATGAAGTTAGTTCTGAATATAATACAATGGCATATATTTCTAGTTACGACAAGACTTGGGCTAACCAAGATGGTTCAGGAAAAGTTGTTGCAGAATATTATGATGAAGAAGGAACTTATGTTTTTCTTCCAGAAAATAAAATAATATTAGATTTTATACCTAACCCTTTAAAGTCTGGTCCACGATTTGTTATAGCAAAGCGTTTTAATTTTGACCAAATGCAAGGACAATTTCATCATGTTATTGGCTTAATGGCTAACATGGCGAAGATTAATATTCTATCTGTCATTGCAATGGAAGATGCTGTGTTTACAGAAACCAACATCATTGGCGAGATAGAAAGTGGACAATATAGAAAGGGCAGGTTCGCTGTTAATTACTTAACTCCTGGTAGTCAAGTATCAAAACCAGTAAATAACTTACCCTATCAGTTGTTCCAACAGATAGATAGATTAGAAAGACACTTGCGTTTAGGTTCTGCTTATCCAGTATCAGATGATGGACAATCGCCTAATGCGTTTGTAACTGGTAGAGGATTAGAGGAACTAGGTCAAAGTTCTTCCTTACATGTACGAGAGTATCAAACAATAATGCAAGATGCTTTAGAACAACTTGATGCTAAGAGATTAGAGTGGGATGAGGTTATGTATAGTGGTATGCGTAAACCACTTGCAGGTTTCAGAAAAGGAACTGCATTTAAAGAAACCTATGTACCTAAATCAGATATAGCAGAAGTTTATCAAACACGAAGAGTGTATGGTGTTATGGCAGGGTTTGATGAACCACAGAAAATTATTACTGGGTTACAACTCAAACAACAAGGCGTTATTGATATGCAAACATTACAAGAGAACCTTGATGGTTTAGATAACATATCACAAATACAAAACAGAGTAAATGCTGAAAAAGCAGAAACTGTGTTATTTGAAGCATTAATGGCTCAAGCAGCACAAGGTAATATTAAAGCAAGTATTGCTGCGAAAGAGATTAGAAAAAATCCACAGAACATGACACAGATACTAGATGAGTTTTATACAGAAGAAGAAGTACAATCGCAAGAGTTACAAGCACAAGCTGCTGCTGCTCCTGCAGAACAAGATATAGCTTCTGTACTTGCACAGTTAGGTGGAGGATTACCACCAGAACAATTAGCTGCAGGTCCAGGAATACCTCCAGGAGTTCCAGTTGGCTAAAGAATTTGAAAATATTAATGAAAGATTTATTGATATTATTAACCAAGAGGATTGGGATTTTGATACTTTTCCAACTGAAGAGGAAACTATAATTAGTGTAGTTCCTATAATTAGACCAGATGTAGAAACAGGAGATGTACCACTAGGAACTTATATTATTCCTACTCCAATACCAAATGTATATCTAAGCATATCATTAGGATTTGATATAGGGAATGGAGGGTTTTATGGTTAGAAAAACAAAGTCGTTTAAACAAGCTACTGATATGGCAGTAGATGGTGCATATCAAGATTTAGTGGTTCCACCAAGAGCAGAAGGCGACCCAACAGGGCAATCAGCAGCAATAGAAAATCAACTTGCTGCTATAGATGCACAAGTTGCAGCAACAGGTGGTATGCCTAATGTTTCACAGTTACCAAAATTTGAAGGTAATATTTTTGAAACACCAACACAATTTCCTGACCAACCTGGTTATATACCAGAACCTGCTGTTATGCCAAAACCTGTGTCAGAAACGCAAGTAACAAAAAAACTTTTACTAGATAGGTTCCCAGAATTAAAATATAGGTTTAACTAATGTCATTCTATTTAAGGTGGGGTCAAGAATGGCTTAAGGAACAAGAACAAAAAACTCTTGAACAACAATCAGTTGATGCTGCAAAGAATGCAATGTCAGATGCAGAAATAGAAATACTAGGTAATCAGACATTAGCTTTTCAATCTATGCTTCCAAATGAAAGTAGTGATTTACCATACGCAGCTGCTTCAATGGGTTTAACTAATATAGATGTTTATAACCTATGGAAAGATACTAAAACAGAAATACCTGACCCAAACGAAGAACCTAATAAAAAAAGAAGCAATCAATTCTGGGCAAGAATTAAAGATGCTTATGTTAATGCTAAAGAAGTACAACATGAAACTCAAAAAGAATTATTTGGCGAAAGTCAGATAAGAAAAAGTACAGTAGTTAATTCATTACTTGTAGGTTTAAATGCCTGGTATCAAGGAGCACAAGTTGCATTAATGAATAGCTATGGTGTTGCTAGTAAAGCAGAACTTGAAAAATTAGCTGCGGAACAAGGTAAAGATTTAGATAGAGATTTTTCAAGATTTGTTGGCGACCCAGAAACAGAAGATAATGAAATACCATTAACTTGGAAAGTACAATCTTTTATGAAAGGAATACAAGCAGTAGCTGCTAGATATTCTTTGGAAGAGATGGAAAAAAAATTTGGAGTAAAGTTTTCATCAGAAGCATTAAATTTAATACCTGCATTAGTTACAGATAGTAAAACATTTCTTAATACACAAAAAGATTTTAAATTTGCTGAAACTGATTTAGAAGTTATTAAACAACATTTTCCTAGTGTTCTTTCTGAAAATTTAAAAATAAAAGAAGATGGTGTAGATAGACCATTAACATTGCAAGAACAATTAGATGCTTATATAGATACAGTTAATCAACTATATGGTTCTGCTAATCCAACTGGAATAGAAACATACTTTGGTAGTAATGATTATTTTCAACAAGCTATGGCAAGTAGAGAAGGTTTTAAGAAATATAGCATACCAGCAACACCAGGAGATACTATACGCTATACACTTACAGGTTCTTTAGGTGGAGAATATTCTCCATTAAATAATGTTATTACAGATATTAAGTTAGAAACTGAAGGAGAGATATTTAAGTTAGTTGATACTTACCAAAAAACAAGTATGACTGACCAAGAATTTGAAACTAAATTTAACGCTTTATTATCTGCAGAACAAGAAAAAATATCAGATTTAAACTTTGACCCTAAACATGGTTGGAACGCATGGATAGGTTTTATGGGCAACTTAGGATTAATGGTTGCATTAGACCCAACTATGGCATTACCAGGTGTAGGTATTGGTGGAAAGTCAGCAGAAACAAGTAAGGTATTAACTAGCGTTGGTAAAGAGTTAGATGATTATATAAAAGCTGGTGGTAAGGTAGCAGACTTCTGGATAGATAAAGACCCAACTATACAACTAATGGCAGATGCTATTGGACAAGCAGTAGATGAAGGTGCACCAGTAATGTTATTTTTAGCAAGAAATGGTTTTAGTCCTAACCTTGCTATGAAGATTGTAAACAATCCAGACCAAACATTTAATATTATTAAAGAAAGTTTGACTGGTGGTTTAATATCAGATGTAAGATTTGCAGGAAATAATTTAACAAGTGCTAATGATTTTCATTTACAAGCAAAAGTATTAAACGATAATTTCTTAGACAATATGTATGCTGCTATGACTGATAATCAATATACAGCTACTTATATGCGTGGTGGTGGTAGAAAATCTAAGAACCCTATTAGAACATTGTATTCAAGTTTTAAAGATATATTTGGTGGTACAGACCCAAGAATACCATCAAGACCATGGGCTTATGTAACTGAACCAGAAAGAGCAGTAGATACTTTTATTAAAACTGGTTATATGTTTTCTATACCAGAAAATAAAATAGATGAATTACTAAAAACTTTTTACACAGAAATATATAACAAAAATTATAGGGGTGCTCAAAATATTTTTTATGATGAATTAATTTTAAAAGAAGGTGCATTACAACTTAAGTACACATTTGGTTTATCTGATAATGAAATTAAACAATTCTTTAAAGAACATTTAGATGATGTAAGAGGATTTGGAGAAAGAGGTAGAACATATAGACCAACATTAAGTGATAAGTTCTATGAAAGAGCAGCTATGCAAGAAGGCATGGACCCTATAACTAGAGCACAGTTTGCTAATACTTTGTTATCTGAAACAGATAAAGATGCTGCAGTACAAAGTGCATTAGCTATGGCAGGTCAAGCTATGGATTTAACTATTAATGTTCCTGATATTAAAGCTACACTTCGTTATACATCACTTCGTAGAAGATTAAGAAATAAAATATATAAAACTAATGCTTATGAAGAAAGTATAGATGCAGTAAGAGATGCTGCTGCTGAAGGTAAGTTAGGTACATTTTTTGATTTTAATACTCCATTAGGTAGAGAACTTAGAGAAGTAATAGAAGAAGGAGCAACAGACCCATCATGGTTATTTAAGTATGGTGCAGAGAAAATTCCATTTAAAGCTACAGATATAGCATTTACATTTATCAGTAGAGTATGGATGCCATTACAGCTAGTAACAAGAGTTGCATTTCCATTAAAGATTACAACAGATGGTAACTTAAGAATGAGTGCTAGAGGTTTAGCATCTATATTTAGGGACCCTTGGGAGTATCTAAAGTTAATTTGGAATGACCCTAATGGTGCAATGGTTAAATTAATACAAGCACAAAATCCAGATTTTAAACCATTAACAGCATTAACTGGACCATTTAGAACAACAGCAAAAGTATTGGATGAGAAATATCCAGACTTTATTAGAAAATCATTAGGTGCATTAAAAGAAAATAATGCTAAGTTTGGTTTGCCTGAAGTTCAAGACTTATATGAAAGGGACCCAAGATTTACTTCTGTATTTAGAAAGAACAGAGGAGATTGGGAGAATATTCGTAAGTATGCAACTGCAGAAGAAGTTGTAACTGGTGTATCTAAATTGAAACTAGAAGATGATTATGTAGAAGCATACATAGATTATCTTGTAACTCAAATAGCACACGACCCATTTATGCCAGTTGTTGCACAAGCTATGACAAAAAACTTAAGTGATGCAGAGATTGTAGATTTAATACAAAGAACTCCATACTTAATGGATGAGATAACTGATATGAATAGAAAGATATTATCTATTAGAAGCGTTGATAAAGGTTCTCAAGTTGTATCAGTAATACAATCTCAAGAAGATTTCTTAGACTTTGTAAAACATCATAGAATGTTAATTTCTAACTTTACAGCTAACCAACAAAATCTTATAGATGTTATAGCACAAGGCATGGTAGGTAGAACAAATATTAGAAGTTTAGATGTAGCTAAACAAATTAATAAGAAAAAAATAAAAGAAGAGATTACTCCTTGGATGTATGAAGTTATAGATGACTTACCATTTGAAGTACCTGGCGTTAGAAAAGTAAGTAAGAAAGGTTTTGCTAAAGGTTATGCAGAATTTATGGATGCGTTGTTCTTTGTTGCTGGACAATCAGAAGCAGCGTTATCAAGAATACCTACATTTAAACAAGCATATTATCACTTCTTAGAAAGCAACTTAGTCTTTGGTACACGCAAAGCGTTACAAGATATACTAGATGCACACTACGACCCAGAGAATGTTATTAACTTACCTGCTGAATTAATTGCATCAGTTAAAAGAAACTTATTAGATGCTGAAGTTCCATTTGACCAGATAGAAGAAGTAATGAAGAAAGTAGTTAGACAAAGATTATCTGTTACAGATGATGCAGTTACATTTGTTGCTTACTATCCAGACAATAAATATTCTCCCAGAGTTTTACAGTCTGTATCTAAAAATCAATTAGAACTTGATTTGTTATTAAACAATGCAGAAAATAAAGCATATTCATTAGAAACTGCAGGAAGAATTAGATTAGGAGATGAGAATACAAAGATAGGTACATACTATTCATCATTACCTAGAAGAAATGTTTTAGTAGATGGTGTATTAGATAAATCACAAGACCAACAATTTATTGGTGCATTAAAACAATTACATGCAGGTACAGATAAAAATACTTTTAGAATTACAAATGATTTTAAAGCATTAATTAAAGAAAACCCTACACCAACAATTAAAGAATTAAGAAAAGCATTAGGTATGGGTAATGCTAAGTATGATGAAGTAGCAGAGTTTATGCAAAGGTCTGGCATACTTGCAATGGTTGATAGTAAGTCAGGAAAGTTAGTAGTTAATAATGCTAGAAAGAGTGGTGTAGTATCACAGTTTACAGAACTTGAATATCATACAATGTTAGACCTTGATGATATTAGAACTGATACTGTACGCAATATGACATTCAATGACTTGAATAAAACATCTTCTTCATACGCATTTGAATTACACAATAGATTGTTATATAACTTGTTAGAGCGTGGTTATTTAGCAGAAGCATACAAAGTTGGTTTACCTTTCTTTGAAGCATATAGAGAAGTATTAGGTAGATGGACACAGTTAGGTGCAGCTAATCCTAGAGCAATAGCACAAGTTGGGTTTGCTTATAGAAAAGGTGTAGAGAATAACTATATCTATTCAGATAAGTTTGGAGAAAAGTATTTAATTATTCCTGTAGGTGGAACTGCATTAGAGAACTATGTTAAGTCTGAAGGCGAAGGATTATGGAAAGATGATATAAGCATACAAGATAGCAACATAATACTTAAAAGAAGTTTACCAATATCAGCATTAGGTGTTGCAGGTGGAGGTTTGTTTCCACCATTAGGACCAGTTGTAGCAATACCAGTAGGTTATTTAACAGCAGATAATCCAGAAACTAGAAGATTGTTAGAAAGAACCATATTCCAGTTTGGACTTCCATTTGAAAGTGGCGTTGGGGATTTAAAAGATTTAGTAGGAGAAATACTTGTAGAAGAAAACATACCAGCTACAGGTAAGAATATTATTAATGCAGTTGCAGATAAGTTAGGTTTTAAAGGATTTGATGAAGATTTATATACAACAGCTACAGCACAATCAGTACAGATAGCTGCAATATTATATCCAGATAAAGTAGATGACCCAGAGTTTTTATTTACTACAGCAGCAACTATACGAAATAACATATACCAACTTAAAGCATGGGATAGAAACATAAACCCATTGGTACCAAAAGTAAATGTGTTATATCGTATAAACACAGAGAACGATACCTTTAATGATTGGTATGGAAAACAAAATGAAACATCTGGTGTTGTTTGGAATAGCTTTGTAGAGTTAGGAATTATTCATGGTTTCTATCAAGACTTAAGAGAACAATATGCTTTGACTATGGGTAGCAAACAAGCAGACTATGAAGCGACATTAGACATTGTTAGATTACTTGGATTAGATACTTATGATTTAGAAACTTCTTTTACTACTGCACAGTTACAACTTAAAGGTAAGGCTATATCTGAAAGTGGACCAATGGCTAGAACAAAACCAGAGTATCAGTTCTTAATGGATAACCCAGAATTATATGCTGACTATGGTTCCAGTATTTTATATTTCTTTGATGGCTTAGGTTCAGGAGAAATAGATTACACATCTTATGGAGTACAAAAAGGTTTAGGAAATATTACTCCATTAAATAAAGAAGAGTTTTATTGGAGAGCATCTACTTATGCTGCATCTTTAGTTGAAAGGGCAATGTTAGAAAGATACCAAATAAAATGGGACACTAACAGATATAGTCCTGAAGAACAGAAAAAAGAAAAAGCAGAATTAGAATTAACACTTAGAAAGATGTTTCCACTTGCTTATCAAGTAGACCCTGCACAAGTAGCAACATTGTTACCAGGAAAAGAAATACCTGATACCTTTGATTGGGATTTAGTTATACCAATTCTTGAACAAGCTATAGAAGATGACAGAACTAAATCATTAGGTTTGTATGAACCAATGAAAGATTACA
>Ga0181591_10002758_pt1 | contig 15120 bp, 24 predicted proteins | sample 071ome_33_FD_133757 | JGI IMG/M metagenome (GOLD analysis project Ga0181591, IMG submission 133757) | Coastal salt marsh microbial communities from the Groves Creek Marsh, Skidaway Island, Georgia - 071412AT metaG (megahit assembly) | ecosystem: Environmental > Aquatic > Marine > Intertidal...
ACCAGCGTTGCCCATAGGTGCCATGCCACCCATGCCAAAAGCTAAAGGAAGTTGCGGTCCTCCGCGCATGATTCCACGGCGACGTAGTTCTTCATTTAGTTGTTGATTTTGTTGTGTGCCGCCTTCATATAATCTTTTCAGCTGCTCACCAGAGCGTCCACCAAGGGCACCTGCGCCACGGTTGATATCAAAGCTAGGATTACCAGCCATCATCATTGGGTTCATGCCAGGGTATGCTACTTGCCCTGGAGCACCCGGCACATTTTGATATCCACTAAAACGCATTTTCAATCATCTCCAATTTTTTTATTCTAATCCTCTATAACTTCATATGCATTGATGTCATTCAATTTAGTAATGACAATCCCCTCACCACGGAAATCATAATTTAAAACATCGCCTTCTTGCCAGCCAAGGTCTTCTAATACCTCATCGGGAAGCGTGATGAAACAATCACCGTTATCATCTTCTTGTACTTCGATGACGTAAGTCATTTTACTTCCAGTAGTTTTTCAATTAGTTTATCAAGCTTTGTGTTGATTTGACTAAGATTGTCATGCATCTGTTGGATTTCTCTAAGAAAATCAACTTTTAATACGTATTCCAGGGGCATACGCTTCACGTCGTTTTCCAAAATATCAATCCTTCTTTTTTGCGAGCCGACATAATTAAATACTTGTTGGATCTGTTCTGATTGACGGCCAAGTATTTTAGTTGCCATCCATCCACCGCCAGTTACAGCAGAAACAACAGCTGTAATGCCGATTGCAATATATTCAGGTCCCACAATAATATTGGTATTTTTTTCTATTCTAAAAGTTAGTAATCAACTTGAAGCTTACCTTTTCGCATTAATCCGTTAATCATCCAAACCAACGCATCAACACAGTCATCATGACTGCTAACACCAAAGTTGGTAAGCTCTTCAAACATTGCAGTGAAGTTGCGGTAACGATTGAAGATAATCTTGCGATCTTCAAACAAACCCATGCAACCACGGAAACGTGCCAACTTATCTGCACGGAATCCTTTGACAGGATGCCAATTTAAGTTATAAAGATTTTCATTGTTTAAACAAACGCGTTTGAAGTCGGCCTCCAGTGATGCCTGGTACTGTACAGCTTCTGAGTAAATATCACAGGTGGAATAAGTAGGAAAATAATTACCTTGTTCATCGCGTCCAAGGATGGACCAATCATTAAGTAGTTCCTTGAGGGAATCAAGTTTTTCAAGGTTACCCATTACTCGCAATCTGCGGTAATCAATAACGTGAATGCGATCCTCGATGCGACCACCCAAAACCATAACGGTATAGTCATTTTTCTCTTTTGTACCAGCTGATAGGTCAACCCCTACAGCAAGCGTGTCAAACTCCGTAGAGATCTCAGCTTTAACAATAAGTTCTGGCGCCAGGGACAATTCATTTTGCCTGACGATTTGATTCATGTACTGGAAAGAAAAAGCAATAGGTGCTTGTCGTTTCTTTTCCTTTAAATAATCCAACGACCACATATCTGGCCAGTATGAAACTTCATCCCCTGTTTTGGGATCAGTAAGGATTGCAGATAAGACGATCTGCATCCAATTGTTTTGTGGATTAAAAGTAGTTGAATGAATATCATCATGTCGGAAGCGTGTACCAAGGCAGATGGCACGTGCTCCTTCAAACATGGTTGGTGCAATCACTGCATTCCAGTTATCCTGCATCTGTTTACGGATATCTGGATTAGCAATATCAGCGGCTGATTTAATTGCGTCATCAATGATTACCAGGTGAGAACGTTTTGATGTCACCGAACCTTTGAGGCCCGCTGCGCATAAAGTAAATTGCTCTTCACCTGTGGTATCAATACCAGCAAACTTATGGTCAATAGACCAGTACTCGTTACTGGTTACGTTTTTGAGAAGGCGTACTTTGGGAAAAACTTCTTGATATCTTTTGCTTTCAATGATTCGTTTGATGGTTGCTGACTTGGAACGAGCAATATCAACCGTATAAGAAAGGTAAAGAATTTGTAGCGGTTTCTTTGCCATGGTGTGTACACCAATGGCCCATGCAGTAAATAATCCAAGGATGGTTGATTTAGCTGAACCTCGTGGAGCCAATAGATCAATATTTGGTCCAGCAATCTTTACTAAACAACTACTATCTTCTTGCGTTACAAAGTGCCGATGCCATTCTTTATGATGCTCGGCAGGCGGTTTATCTGCTACATACTCACAAAAGAAACCAAAATCATCCCTTGCTTTTTCCAGGGATTCAAGGTTTCGTGGAACTCTAATTTGTTGCCTGCGTGCAGCAGCTTGTGCATTACGTCTATAAGCAAGATGTTGATAAGCAGGCACAGTTAGTATTCATTCGTTATAAATAAATACTAACTCATTCGTCGTCCTCGTCCTCTTTCTCGTCCTTGCCCTTGCGATTCTTCTTCTGCTCCTTGTACTTCTTCGCTTTCTCTAAAGCGGCCTTCCGCTTCTCCTTGTCCGACATCTCGCTGCCGTCCTCTTTCTTGGCCTCCTTCTTTTTGAAGTACTCCAGAAGCTGGGGTGGCATTTTGTTCTTGCTCATTTTCTTTGTTATCTAATAAGGCATTCATTACCTCTTGACCACGAGAAACCTTGGGATCAAGAGGAGTAGGTTTCTTGATACCAGCCGATTGTTCGCGGTTTTTATTTAATTGACGAACAACTTCGAATAAACGTCCGGCAATATTTTCTCCATATTCGGGAGGTTGCGGAGGTGGTTTTCTCATGTTAACAGTCTACGTGAATTATTCTTCTAACTGCATGTGGGACCAAACACTCATTGATGCTTCTTCCAATGGAATTTCAATTGGATCATCTTTGAAGATAGTAATTAGTTCACGGATGGCACGATCAGCACCAGCCATCAATAAACCTTTTCTATCCTTGATAGAAGTAGAAAGCTCAACTTGAGCAATAGTGCCACGTAATTCTTTTTGCATTGATGCAATACGTGCTACACCAGCATCACGTTTGACAAGACCATTATCAACATCCTGCCTTAGCTTACGGATGTCTTCTTGCATCTCATCAATTTCATACAACAAAACCTTCCTATGGTCAGGTTTTGGATAATTTTTATTTAACCAGTGGTCACAACCAGTGATGCTTCCGTTGTAACGCAAAAACCTGGCATAAAGATAACATTCAATTACAGAGAAGTTCTCTGCACAGAAAGATTTAAATGCTTCTTCAGTAGGTGAATCTAAATTGTCTAGCCAACGATCAAATATCTCAATATCGATATGCTCGTTGTGCTTGGCTGTAGTCACGGGCTTCGTCGCTTTCGCCGAAACGCTGTGCTTGCTCTGCAGACTTTCTTTGTTCTTCACCTGATTTACCAATAGTTTCCCTTTCTTGGGTACCAGCTTCCCTCATCTTTTCTTTAGATGAGCCAACAGATACATCTTGGAAGATCTTAACAGCTGAAGCAGCTTTACGCGCTTTATCCTCATCGAAGAATAAATCATACGGATCAGGATTTTCCGCGCTTTCAAAATAAAACGGCTCTTCTTGCATGGTTAATTTTCCTTCTGTTTATCTGTTTTCTTTTTGGGTTCTTCACCAAAAGGATCTTTGCTGCTCGTAGTGCCAGTAGATCGTTCACGGTTAATTTTATCTTTAGCGTAACGGTAAGCAACATCAGCTGCTTGCCGATAACGATTTAGATCAAATTCTGCACCTGAATCTTTATTATCTACTGGCATTATCTACGTAGAGCTATTGATTTATTTTAGATCAGAAATTGCCCATCATGCCAGCAAGACCTGCGGCAAAGGTGTCGCGCTGACGTGCACGGTTCGATTGAGCAGCCTGACGCATCTTGGAACCTTCCAGGCGGCCAAGGAGAGTTTCAAAATCCTGCAGTTCGGCACGGCTCATACCACCGCCGTATTCACGCTCTGCCTGTTGGCCAAGAAGTTGTTTTGCCTCTGCGTCGTCCAGGCCCTGTGCACGAAGTTGCCCAAGGGAAGCACGTTGGCGATTGGCTGCCTGAGGAAGGTTAATAGAGTAAGACATAAAAATTACAAGCTCTACAGATTAATTTTAATGCATCTAACTTAAAAATTAAATGCACCCATCATGCTTGCAAACATTTGGGAGCCACGTTGGATGTTGGCAACTCTTCTATTACCTGCATTAACAATCTTCTGTAAATCAATCTTTCCCTTATATTCAGCTTCTGTTAAAGGGATACGGTTATCAACTTCGTACTTTAAACGTTCGGTTGCACTATCTTCCTGTAATTGTGCAATTGCTTTACGCGATGTCCACTCTGCAACAGTAGCTGCCGCCTCTGCTGTAGGTATAGTTGCATCCACACCAGTGGCATTAGCTCCTCCAAGGTTACTGCCACCTCCACCTCCTCCTGTAGTAGAAGATGTATCCTGAATTGGCTCTACAGGAGTTGGTACGTATTTATCAGCTGCCGCATTCTGTTCAACTTTTTGTGAAAGATTTATATTTTGGCTTAACGCTTTGTCATAAACATCAGAAATCGGAACGTTTAACTCTTTCGCAATGCGATTAATTTCTGCAGCACCAAGCTGCTTACCCACGTCTCTTAAGGCTTTACCTATACCTCTTCCGGCCATTTCTACTCCTGTTAATTAAACTATTCTAGGTTAATTACCTATTGCAGCATTCATTGCATTTGCAATTTGAGTCATGGCTCCAGTGTCAAATTTAAAGGTGCCACGCTTGAGATAACCCTCTTGATCGCGCCCCATGGGTCCATATAACCTCTCAAAGGCATAATCTTGCTCTGTTTTAATTTTACCCATGCCTTCAGGTGATGCCATAAGAGTATCACTTAAAAAAGCTTGGAATGCACCTGGATCACCTGAATCAATGCGCCGTGCACCAGCAAGCCTCTTAAAGCTTTCTTTTTCCTCAAAGGTTGGTGAACGTCCTAGTAGCGTTTCGTAGCCAGTATCAAGTAAGGCATCAAAAGATTTGTAACGTCCTGGTTTAATAGCTCTTGTTTTTTGACGCGCAAGTTTACGCGCTGCCTTTTCAATCCGATTTGCTTTCCAATCAGTTACATCTCCTCGCGCACGTAACTCACTAACAGCAAATTGTGGAGTTACCACTCCACTTTTGATATCAGCTTTTAAGTTTCTAAGAAAAGGTCTTAAATTAGCATCAGCCTGTTGGCCTAATGCACCAAAGATAAGTCGTTCGTCCCTATACATTTTAATTACCCGTAGAAAGAACCAGAAGTAAGTCGTGCCATTGCAGGGCCGTATTTACCTGCCATCTTATCAAACGTATCCATCCTTCCTTCAAAGCCTCTTGCTTGTTTGTAAGCAGGAGAATTCATTAAAGCAATTTCACGCTTAGTGTCTTTGAAATCAAGATAACGAGGAAACTCCTGTGCAAAAAGCTGGGTACCAAATGCATATTCCCTATCTTTCTCCATTTGTTCACGGGCTGCACTAGCAGCACGAGAACCACCAAATAATTGCCCTGCAGTACCAAGGGCGGTTAAACCTAATCCTGCCCAGCCAATTGGACCGCCCAAAGCTGCGCCTAAACCAGCTAGGCCACCTGCTGCACCTGTAGCACCTGCGGCTGCACCGGTACCTAAGGCAAAAGCATTTGTAGTTGGCGCTAAAAAACTTGCAGCCGCTAATGGTGCCGCCATGATCAAGCCTCCTCTAAACTTCTACGAATACTAGAACCAAACGCTGGGCGCTGGCTGCCGTAATTACCAAAAGTTGTTGGCAGCTGTTGCATTTGACCCGCAAGCGCTAATAAAGGAATCTCTCTAAATCTATTTACAGCTTCCCCCATTTTACCAAGGGAGGCAATACCCTGAGCGGCCAAGTTTTGACCAACCGCAGCTTTTGCTAATTCTGCACCTTCTGCCCTGCGGAAGTCGCTAACTGCCCCTAATATTTCTTTAATTTCTTCTGGACTTTGTTTTTGATTTTTCATTAAATCACCAAAAAGAGAAATATTAAGTAAATCACGTTTGGCTTCGGTATCATCTTCTAGGCCATACTTGCCTAGTACGTCCATGTAACTACCTGCCAAAGTACCTTGTTCAGGTAAAATGCCAGGTGTACGAGTTTGTGGAAAAGATGGAAAGTCCACTAATTCACCAAAAGAAACACCCCTGTTGAGATAGGGATTTCTAAATACTTGCTCCCGGATAAGCGGGCCTTGAGAAACTAATCCTGCCATAATCAACCAAACCTAATTTGAGGGGCTTGCATTACAACATTTGAGTACGGGTTACTAGTTAAAGCAGTCCGTACAGTTGCGCCTGTTTCGGCTTGGGCTCCACGGGCAAGTGCGCCTGCATTTGCAAGCATGCCCTGCTGGAGATAAGCCTGATTTTGTGTATTAAGTAGGGCTTGCTGACGCACCAAGGCTGCATCGTTAAGTTTATTAATTAAGGGAATATTCCTTTGGAGATTAGTAAACTGTTGATCACTAAATGCTTTTTCAAGATCAATGGTTCCACTGACGTAAGTAGTCATGCGATCTTGCGCAAGCTCATTTTCAAGCCTTGCAAGTTTACGTGCTTTTGCAATCTCAGTATTTAAACTTTCGCCACCAGTTGTTGGTTCACCTGTAACTTTTTGGCGTACAGCTTCAGCGCCTTTAGCGGTAGCACCTGGAAGAATAGCGCCAAGACCCATGAGTCCAAGGCCGAATGCAGTGCCAGCAAGACCTCCTTTGCCAATCATGGCCTGACCCGTACGGCCAATCATGCCAGCACCCAAGGTAGATAGACCAGCTGGTGCAAGTGCCGCTACAGCACCTAATGGACGTCCTTCTTGTAGTTCTTCAAGTGAAGTGCCTACAGCTGGTAAAGCAGCACCAGCCATTAAAGCACCTCTTCCGTATTTATTTAAAAAATCTTGCGCACCTATTCTAGCTGTTTGTAAAGGTTGCTGGTAATACGAAGCAGCAGCACGTGGATCCCGAAAGGCACCTTGGACCGCTGTTGGAAGATCGTATACAGCTAATTGGCCGCCTTGCGGCATGCGTTCACGTGCCATTACATTCTAACTTTCTATAAACAAATTCTATCATTGCATCATTTCATATTGAGCAGTTGTTGGTAACTTTTGCTCTACTGGTTTAGCTGCTAGCGTTGCATTTGCAATATTACCTGCAATTACACCTGCACCACCACCAAGTACAGCGCCTGCTAAACCACGACGGAATGATTGCTTAAGTATTGGTGCACTACGTATACCTGCAGCTGCGCCAGCAATACCGCCAACCGCTGTAGTAACAGAAGGAATAGTTACAGGATAGCCAACAACCCTTGCCTCTGGTACACCTTCTAAGTTTTCAGATGTTCCTTTAACTAAACCAGCAAGAATGCCTTTATCCTGATAATAGTTTCTTAGATAGTTACCGTAACGCTCAGGCGTCAAAGAAGGAATATCTTGTTTTGCCGTTTCATACTTCAAGGGTCTACCAGTACGTCCCAGGAAGAACCGCTCAAATAACTCTGGCACAGGTTGAGTTGTTTCCCTTCGATCTTCTGATCCAGGTTCAGCATAACTCTGCGCATAACCCTTTGGCCTAAACATTTCACCTGGATTAGTGATGTCATATGCACCAGCCAATGCAGTTGCTGGTACAGAGATTGCTGCGCCAATTAATCCAGTTTTAGTGGGACCAAGTTCTCTATAAGCTTCTTTACCAATAGCAAGTTCAGCACCTGCACCAAGAATTGCTAGGGGATGGTTATAACGCCAATAGATACCACGCGTTCCATCGTTTGTTAAGTCGGTAAGTAATCTTGCACCAGCAGCGCCAACTGCTTGTACTGGCGTTTCTTTTAAGCTGACACCAAGTTTATTTAATTCATCTTGATACAACCCACGCATCTTTAAGACGCTTGGATAGTACTCGCCTTTTGGTGCGTTATAAGCAGCTTTACTTGCTTCTGCGCTTTTACGTGCGCCAGTTTTTAGGTCAGTTAATAAGTTTTGAAATTGTTGAAACATGTTGATCACCCAAGTGCTTGTTGAATTAACTGACGATCTTGTGGATTTAAATAATCCATCCAGCTGGTATTAGGTGACATTGCACTTGACAATTGATCATTTAATAATTGTTGAAAACTTTCCTGTGTAGGTAACCCAGCCATCTGGTATTGCGTACCAGGGGATAGCATCATCTCCTGGTCATACAACGGAAGCCTGTTCATTAAAGAACGCTGTTCAACTTGTTGAGCAATCTGCAGGCTTTGAGAAGGTTCTAATACATTTGATGCCAGTGCACCAGTGCCAATAGAAGCGAGGATGTTGACGGGCGTTTCTGCACGACTAGTTTTATTAATCGTTTCAATCTTGCCAGTATCTAGATTTCTTACTTTTTTAGATGAGTAAGAACCAGGGCGTAATGCTCTGACTCCAGCAACAGAGGCACCGGAAGCAAGGGTATCGGCCAAGCCATAACCTAAAGCAGCTAACGGACTAGATCCTGTTAATAAAGAAAGTCCACCCGTAAGGGCACCACTGGTTAAGGCAGGGCCTGCAGAACTTTTTGCCGCATTAAGTAAACTTGCAAATAACTTACCTTTACCCATGATATTTATCTTTTATTAGTATTATAAGCCGTTAGGCTTCCTCATCTTTTTTGATGTCTTCACCATCTTTTGGTTTTTCGTCAAGAAGAGAAGCAACAGATTGATTACCCTCTGCTTCGTTTAATGCACGCTTCTCTGCTGCAGCCATCATGTAACCCTTAGGATCGGGATTACGCATACGTGGCATCGGACTTGAACTCCTCTTATCAGGAGCTACGGTCGGACTAATGCGATATGCTTCCACCCAAACGGGAGAGAAGCCAGGTTGATCCTCTGGTCGTAAAGGAGTTAATGCACGGCCTTCGTTAAAGTCATAGCTTTCCTTACGAACAAAGCGACCGATATTAGCAAAAGCTTCATACTCCTCTGGTACATCACCAACGAATTGAAGGGAGGGGTTATGTTTTAACTTACGTGTTTGTAAACGATTTAATAAATCAGATTGTTCAAATCGGCTTGGTACCCAGGGTGGTGCACCAGTAGATGCTTTAACTGCAAAGGAGTCATTGAAATTAACGTTCCTTTTTTTGATAAAAGGATCCTTAGTGAAATCAATGTAACGATCTAATGCAAGCCGATGATCTTTAGCCATTTTCTTTAGCTTTCTTACGTTGCTTTAACCCTACCAGTGTTTTGCGTAACCGTGCTTGTTTCACAGTTTTATCATCATACTTATCAGGATTTGATAGTACATTTTCTTGTAACTGGGAAGTGGTAATCCCTTTACGTTTGGCTTTAGCGGTGAAGGCGCCTTCCTTCATCTCCATGCCTTGAATCCACTTTTTATCTTTCTTTTTCTTTTTATCAGCCATGATCAGAAAAGACGTGGTTGAATAACGGCTTGAGAGGTAAGAGGTGTAGAGCGACCTCTTTGAAGTTTACTCATGTAATCCTCAAGTTGAGTAGCTGCTATGTCAGCAGGAGATTGACGTTGACGAGCAGAAAAACCAGAAGCTCCTTCAATTTCTAATTGTTGCGGAGGTGGTACATAAGCAGAAGGAACCTCTGAAACATAGCGAGTTTGTCCTCCTAAATTAAATTGTAGTTGTTGCTGTGGGTATTGATAATTTCCAGACAACACCCGAGAAGCAGGACCCATTGCTGGAGCAGCTGCGCCTGTATAAGGATTTTGTGTACGTGCAAATGAACCAGGTGATTTTACTTTGTAACCAACTGGTTTTGTTTCCATCTGACCACGCAAGATAGACATTAAATTACCAGTGGGTGTCCCAGCTACCAGGGGGGATGCAAGTACTCCTATTGGATTTGATGTTGCTCCAATCATTGAAGAAGCTGGGATACCAAAAGATTGTCCCTGTTGCATTACGCGCCTTTGAGGCGCTGTTTCAATCCGAGGAGAGAAGAAGGTGGGATTACCTTCATAAGTAGAAGTATCAACCTCTTGTGCCGAGATGGCGCCTGCGCCAGAAACCCTGGTTTTACCAGGTAGTGGTACTGCTTGCATTTCTTCATACCCTTCGGCAATAAGAGGTGTTTCTCTTACCTGGCCTCGGCGTGAAGTTGTTCTACTCACAAGTGGTCTTCCTTCAGGATTTGTTTTAGCAGGAAGAACGTATAAGTTGGTTTCTTTTAAGCCAGGTTGAACTTCTTTGATGAAGTCAAATGCGGCAGAAGAAAGACGCCCTTTCTCACCTGGCTGTAATACTGTTAATTTAATTCCTTTTGTTTTTTGTAAATAACCATCAAGACTATCAATTAAATAAGTTTGAAAATCTAACGCATTTGTATCAGTTTCTTTTTTTGTAGCGTTCCAAAGATTTTTTGCATCTTGCAAAACATTATTTACTTCTTTTCTATCGAGGCTAATCTCTTGCGGATAAGGATTACTTCCAACTAACGCCGTTAGCGCTTCTTCGCCTACATTTTTTGTCTTGCGTTGATTGACATACCAGTTACCTTTTTCATCTTGTATTAATCTTTCCTTTGCACTAAGAAATGCGGTCACAGGTTGTGTAGTAATTTTAGGAGATGGTTCACTAGTGGCAGGTTGATACCTGCCAATAATATTGCCGCCACTGGTAGGGTCATAACTTGGATCATCAACAGTAATTTTTCCTTGGTATTGACCAAGGGTTCTAGCGCGTCCTGTACTTGCATCAACTACGCGAATAGGTTTGCCTGCAAGATTGAGTTGTTCTTGCTTATTTCGTTGGCCTGTGCCAACTAACATTGCTCGGCCTGTTGTTGGATCAAAAACTAAACCGGAAGAAGGATCACCTTCTAAAGTTTCCCTTGCAGGAATAACGCGATCAATGCTACGTTCTTGGCGCTCTGACCCAGATGCAAAGGCACTTGCCTCTTGTACTTCACCAGGGACAATTGTAGATCCCGTATTAGTTCTTTCTTTAAAACCTCTAGTAGAAACGAAACCACCTGGTCCTTCTACATCTCCATAATCAGCAGCATTTCGTTCATAATCAGAACCACGGCCACCAAGCATATTTGTAGTTTCTAAGTCAATATCATTAGAGTAGTCGGCTTCGTATTGACCCGTACGAGGATTGTAAGCAAGTACGTCACTACCTTCTTCCCCAATAAAAACTCCAGGTTCTCTTTCTGTAATACCACCGCCTTCTGCCATTGCTTCATAATCAAGGTTACGTCCAACTCTGCCGCCGCGTTCTGTTAAGTTGGTGCCAAGTAAATCCTGCACAGCAGACGTAGGAACCTGTGGATCAAGTAAGGCAGCTCTATCTAATTCAGTTAATGGTTTCATTGAGCCAGGTTTATAATCACTGGCTGAAGCCATAATCCTTTCAAAAATTTCATCTTGTCCTAAACCATACTTAGGACCCAAGTTTTGAAGAGATTTTGCATCAACAGGTGATTTACTTTTTTGAACAGCTAATGCATCCTGTGCAGCCTTCTGTGCTGCTACTTGAGCAGAAATTTTATCTGCTTGTTGACTAAAAGCAGTAAAGCCATTTACTTGTCTTTGCGCAGGTGTTTGTATTTGTTTTTGATTAATTTGATCAATGCCAGTATCATTTGCCTCTACCTGTTGCTTAATCACATTAGGCTGCTCTTGTTGTTTAATTGTTGTTAAATCAACCGTTGCCTGTGGGATTGCAGCTACTCTTGAAGGCGCTACGCCCTCACTAGAGGGTGGGGTGCCGGGGGTGGGCGGCGCAGGTGTCCTAGGCGCAGTAGTACCAGAAGTCCGACCAGTGGCCGCCTGACGAACGATACCTAAATCACGTTGAGGTGTACTTTGGGTCTTGGTACCACGGGCAAATCTTCTTGTTCCTGCGAGTGCAGCACCTAATGCACCAAGGCCTAATACCGTACCGCCAAGGATTGCAGGAAGATTTGACTGTTGTTCCGGTTGCGCAAGTTGCCCGCGGCGGAATGCAAGTACCTCAGGAGCTAATTCGGCCCGTTCCTGCGGTGATTCTGGGTATGGAGCACCAGTAGCACGACTATATGCAGCAAAATCAGCAGGAGATAAGGCCATGAGTAGATTATTTGCTATCGATTAACCTGATATCTGTATTTTAAGGCAATAACGCAAAAAGATATGCGGTAAAGTAGTAATAACACAAGAAATATCAGTAGATTGCGTTACGATGAACCCAAAGAACCGGGCTGAGCGCATTATTGCGTTAGAAGCAATTGAAAATGAAGCGAAAAAGCTTGCAGATCGCGGTGGTGATGAGATTGATGTACGTAATTTTATCTCTGGCGCACGCGAAGAGCTAGTAAAGCAACGTCCTGATAAAGAATCTTATTTTGAAGCAGCTGTTGCTGCAAAAAAATCAAAAGATTCCCGTAGATGAGAGTTTGCTTAGAACTTAATTAAAACTTAGTTAAAGGCCGGGGAAAAAGACCCCGGCTTTTTTGTCTGTAACGTTGGGCAAATCCCTTGGTATGACTACACTTTTTCGTTATTAATTCGTATTTTAGACAATTTTAATTATTAATTCGTGTCACGTAGCTCCAGGGACCCATCCTTTGTTGCGGGCGGCGGCTCCTTATAGGTCAAAAAAGGATAAAAAATTTTCTGACGCTTCTGTAATACCCCATATGCCGTGTGATGTGTATAGAAAAAAAGAAAGGGTAAGGGTTAGATGTTGTCGGGGGCTGCGCATCCGTAAAACGCAGGCGTTGTTTACCAATTCAAGTCAATGACCAAGTTTACAATCAGCATTTCAGAGATGTCTGAACGAATCAGCCAAGCAAGTTTGGCACTTTTCGACGGTAAGAAGGTTAAGTTAGCTCCAGGAGTATTCCGCGCTAGCGGAATGACACCAGTTGAGTTAATGAAGGAAGTGAAAGCTTCGTTAGTGTGCCAGGAGACAGAGGAACATCTGTCAAAGTTTGGCATTAAAGCTAGCGAGCGAAAGCAACGTGAGTGGAAAGTGAACGTAACTAGAAGAGCAGAAGACAAGAGCTTCGTTCTTTCAGCTGTTTGCATTGGTTGAATGTTATCTTTTCCCCTGGTTTCCAGGGGTTTACATAGCATTTACCCTTGAAATGTCAGCATTTCCTGACTTGCGCTCATTATTGGACATCTCCGCGCTACACCTTTCGCCAGAAAGAACAGTTTGTTGTTTACTCACTGCGTCAAGCAGTGAATTATACCAGAGTTAATACTGTTTTTAGTTAGGTATTACGTCGAGCTGGACGTTAAACGTAGCACAATTCAATCGCATTTCACCAATGAACATCGATCAGGCTAATCGTTTGGAACAGCTCATGCTTCAGTTTTCAGATCTTGTACGTGAAGTTGATGATTCTCAACTGACGTATTTATTTGATGAACTGATTAATTACATGGGCAACGAAGACAACTACGATTTCATCTGACCACAAGCGTGATGCCGGGGGATCAAATCCCCTGGTCAGATATTGCCCCCAGCGGAGATGGGCACCGCACAACAGGAGTTTCCTGTGACCACTGCACACAAAGCCATCCTTATCTACGTTGTTATCAATGTAGTGGTTGGTATACCAGCTGCCTTGATTGGTGCTCGTCACCTCGATCAAGCAACAGCTAAGCAGTGCAAAGCGCACGACTGGCCTGCTGCTGCACATCATATCCACCTTGCGTGGTGTGCAGATAACGGCTACGACACCTGATTCGTTAAGGCGAGTGGTAGGGTTCAAACCCCTACCCAGGTATTGCCACAATCCCGTGGCATTTATTCAACTACAGCTCATGGATCCCCTTATCTATCAACCCTTGGCTGAGAAAACGTATCGTGTCACATGGTACGGCAGTGAGGATCAAATCCATTTCGAGAAGTGGTGCCTAGTAGCAACACCTAACTTCGATGGGCCACACGAGTGGATAGCAATTGACACTCGTACATTGATGGAAGGTTTGCCTACTGGTACCAAAGAGCTTCACCAGGAGATGGAGGAGTATTACAACTACTGCATCGTCATGGAGATGGACTACATCGAATCTTGTATCCACTAGATTCCTGCACTTAACCCTACTTACGTAAGTGAGTGGGTTTTCTGCAGGATTCACATCCTGCATCAACCAAATCAATTCACATGGAGAACCATGAATTATCTCACTCTCATCCACCACCTTGACACCGCAGTACAACTAGCAAGTAAGTTGTATGCACTAGGTGGAGAAATTTTTAGCATCACAGCGATGCTGTGGTGTTTGAACATCATTGCTTCAATGATTAAGAAGACATACCAGGCAGGTTATGCCGTTGGTAGCTTCTATCGTCAGTATTTACATCAACACTGTAAGTGGGTAGCAATCCACTTGGTAGCACTCATTGTGTTGATCATCCAGATGTTCTGGGAAGGTTGCATCTACATTTACCAGAACAGACAGAAGTATTACAAGGTAGTTAACGATATCAGGAATGACATTGGTATGTTGTTTGCATATCGTTACCTCATCAACTAATCACTGGGCATCCACATAATATGTGTGGTGTAAGTCCCAGGGATTCCAAATCACTTCAATGAAACAGATCGTACGCCTGCGGAGGAACCTCTTCGTGACCATTGATTCTTATCCCGAGTCTAATAAGACTCGATGGGATGATATTGCAGTGGGAGCACTTGCAATCATCCTTGCTTCACTATCAGTACCTGCTTTGTTAGGTATTGATATCACCAACCTCAACCCACAACACACCTCTTGTCATCATGAGCATTCACGTAGCGTTAATCTCTGACTACGGTTCCGGTATTTGGCATGTCTATGGCGAAGCACAAAGCTTCAACCTGTTCGCATGTCAACTCGAAGACCTGGGTTGCCAGGTCATCGAGAATCAATCGGATGAATGGGAGGGATGCACCAAGGAAGAAGTAGAGGAGGATGCGTGTTCCATTGCAGAACTCCTTGCTGATCCTAGGTTCACACCACATATTTAGCGTGTGACCTGACCTCAGACTCTATACCTAGTACTTGTCTTTGCATGAGTACTAGGTATTATTTCAAGGCACCTAATGCATCCCATGGAAGCACTCAGTCAAGTTGATGTTTCAAAACCAGATCACGTCAGTGTGATTACCAGAGATAATAAGGTGACCATCTCAGT
>Ga0181591_10002759_pt1 | contig 15119 bp, 12 predicted proteins | sample 071ome_33_FD_133757 | JGI IMG/M metagenome (GOLD analysis project Ga0181591, IMG submission 133757) | Coastal salt marsh microbial communities from the Groves Creek Marsh, Skidaway Island, Georgia - 071412AT metaG (megahit assembly) | ecosystem: Environmental > Aquatic > Marine > Intertidal...
TAAAGATTGCACATCGCTTTCACGCACAACACGTTCATCGCCACGCTGTTCACCTGCCACCAACGAAACCAACTGTGCAACAGGATCAAGTGGAGCAACAGGAACAAAATCGTCCGAATACGGGTACGAAGTACCGAACGCGACCCGTTGTCCCGTTACGCCTTCAAGAACTGCACGTGGGAACGGAGAAGCCTGACCAATCAAACCGGGGAACGACGTTAAATCTGCTGCCTCGCCAGCCAAATTTTGGAACGGCAAATCAAGATCAGTGTACCAGTCACCCAACCAACTAATCGGGTTACGTGCCTTACGCCACGACGACATCTCAGGGTCCTCATACTGTTCCATGCCTTGCTGGAACCTGTCATAAGCATTATATTTACCCGGAGCAATCGCACGGTTAATAGTTTGCAACGGGATGTTGCGGCTGGCGAAAACCCAGAACGGGATAGCCAACTTTGCTTGCTCATCAAAAGGACTAAGATCACTGTAATCAAACTGGAAACGAGAAATCGCTGCCGCAGCCTGAACAACACTGCCACCCCTGTCAATAGAGTTCAACGCCAACGGCAAACGCATACCGATCTCAACCCATTCGTTAGCCCGCCGCGCCGTAGCGGACAAACGGCCAGCAAACGGACGGAACAACAGTTCGCCGCCCACACCGACGGTGTAGTCGGCAACCTTGTTATTAAACCGGCGACGATTCTTGCGGCCCACAACAGGGATAATTTCGTCAACGTTCTTACCGCCACCAGTAGCAAGCAAAGCGTCCACAGCGGAACGCATACGGGCAACCGCCTGTTCCCCGCTGGAACGTCCCAGCATTGTGTACGCACCTTCCAGCCCGTACCTACGCCAGTTCCTAGCGAAATCCAACGACTCTTTCATCTGGCGGATACTGACACCAGCAATCCAGTTGTTGAACGCAGCCGTAACAGCGTTACGGGTAGTGAAACCCAAAGTCAAAATAGCGGTACCTTTAAAATAACCCAAACTGATGTCATACATTTGGCCTAACAAAGTACGTTGGCCATCACGTGCGATAGCCTTAACCATGTCGTCAACTAAACCAGAGTAAACACCGTTGATTGTGTTAGCCAACTGCGGGTTAACCTGCACCTGCATTTCGCTGATCGCTTTCCAACCAGCAATAATTTCTTCCGTGAACCCTTCATCTACAAGACCGGCACGGACACGTTGTTCATATTTTTCTGCGCCTTCGGCCAGCAAACGTGTGCCTTCCCGACGAGCCAACAAAGATTCCTCACCGAACAACTGGGCCAACACACGTGTCAACGCCTCACGTGTTGAATCATCCATCTCTGTCGCCACAAGGCTATCAAACGTGTCTTTAACTTTGTTCACCCAAGCAACAGTCATCTCATAACCATCGCCAGCCTTCGGCATGTCGTTAAGCAAATCGGTGATCTTTTTAATATCGGCAGCGTACAAGTCACCGACAGTAGCCATCCACTGTTCCGCCTCACCGGCAATAGCAGACTTCGCATCATAACTAGCAGCAGCACGAGCAGCCCTATTGTTCAACGACCCGTATTCTTTCAACACAGGATCAGTTTGAACAGTTCGTTTCCACGCTGTCTCCGCTTGCCGAACCTGCTTGGAAACCTTAGGCAACTCTTTCTTAGCCTCAGACAAAGCAACAGGTGCACCCTGCACATCCACCTGTGTCCCTTGCCGTTTAGCCTGAGCAGCCATACGTTCCGTTTTCCCGACAACACTGGAACGGGCAGCACCAGACAACTTCTGATCCGTTTCACGAATAATATCTCGCGCCAACTCGGCAGGAGCCGTCGGACGATCAACCATATCAGGGAACAACTGGCGATGCTTACTAAGCAACCATTCAGTAGCGACAGCAATCTCACCTTCGCCCCGCGCGATAGCCTCCTGCAACGCTTTAACCCGTGCCTCCAACGGAGCCAAAACATCCAACGCGGCCTGATCAATTTCAACACGCCTAGATTCCGCTGCTTGCCGTGTGGCCGCAATCTCTTGTTGCAAATTATCTAAACGTTCCTTGGCAACACGCGCAGCCCTTTGGGCTTTGCGTGTTTCAGCAAACCCCGGACTGGAAACCTCACGTGCAATTCTGCCCATCTTGGAAACAATTTCACGTGCCTGACCCCTAACGGTTTCGGCAGCAGGCATACCGGAACCACCGGCAATAGCACGATCAATAGCGGCCACAGCCTTGTTGAAATCGTCAACAACTTTCGCTGTGCTTTGCGCAATCTTGGAAGTTCCCATCAACGGTGCGATTGAACCGGGACGGAACTGGAACATCCTGTCAATAAACGTTTGCCGTTGTAACTGTTTACCAACCGACTGGATATAGTTAGCAAGGATTTTTTCTGCACGGGATTCGAACATGTCGAATCCCAACTTCTTTCTAGAAATGCTGTTGATTTCTTCAATCGTTCCCGCACGAACCTGAGTGCCATCAGACTTCGTGATCAGCGGACCAGTCTGCAAAGTTTCATCAAGGAACTTGCCGTCCAACTTTCTGGACATTGTGAAACCTTCGTTCGCACGCAACGCGGGAGCGTCCACACCGAAATTATCGGCAACAACACGAGATTGTTGCTTGTTACTGGGTTTACGGAACCAACTGCGGGCGCGATCAGTTAACGTGCGATGCACATAGTTATCAATAGTGCCAACAGGTTCCAAACGTAAACCGGCAGCATTGCTGATCGCTTGGCGGGCAGCGTTGAACTCAAACAAAATTTCGCCCTGTGCGGAAGCCAAAGTTTGTGCCAACCTGAGCAAACGTTCATCACCCGGTGATACCGATTTTATCTCCCCCTCAACCAAAGCGATAACGATAGCACTTTCGTTCTCATCCAACTTTGACAATTCCTTAACCAACGCGCCATATCTGCCAGCAAAACGATTAGTGAACTGGCCAGCAGCAGACTTCGCTTCCTGTGCTGCACGCACAGTAGCGAAACGATCAAGCACATCAGTAGGATCAGTGATTTCACCAGCGGCGCGGGCCACACCAGCCAACGGTGCACGGCTACGCGGAGTCAAACCAACACCGACAGCACCACCACCAATGTCACCAAACTTGGCACGCAACCGATTAATACCCAAAGCCAAAGTTTCACCGGCACCCTCAGTCCACGGAATCCTTTGACCATAAACCCTGACACCGGCCTGAGGTAAAATACCTGCGGCAGCAGCAGCATCACGAATCTCAGGAGGCAACTTGTCGATACCGTAACGATAAATGTCACGCGCCAAAGAAGCCTGTTCAACTTCCGACAAACCACGCCCAGCAACACTAGCAACAGGTTCAGGTACACCACCCGTTAAAGGTGCCGTACCCGTTGGACGGCCAGCAGCCGTCCGACCACCAGAAACAGGACGCTGCGAACGTAAACCGCGCTGCCAAGACAACAACTTTTGGGCAGCAGCCTGACGGCCAACAGCACCCTGAGAACCCAAAGGAGTCGCCAACAAATAAGTAGTCGGATCAGAAGCCGCCTTGCCGACAAAACCTAGAACACTATCAAAAAAAGCAGCAGTAGAACCCGGATCACCACCGAACAACTCAATAGCAGAAGAAACAGGGGAATACTCTGGGTTAAAGTTTTCATAATCAAACGGCTGTGTGATCAAATCAACAACACTGAACTCTGTTTTACGTGGATCAGTAGTAACCAAATCAGTTAACTCTTTAGCAACAGATTCCACCGTCCGACCCGGAACCGCAACAGCACGCAAAATATCTTCACCAGCAGCAGTCGCGCCTTCCATAACAAAATCAGGAACAACAGCATCTTGAATAGCAGCAAAAATACGGTCAGCCCGCAAATTCTCCCAAAAACTACCGCCCCCACCATCAGACTCACCAGCAGCAATATCTTCAATATCTGAAACCAAATCGGCATAACGTTCACCAGTCACACCCGGAATTTCTGCCAACTCCTGACGGGCAGAAACAACAGCAGATTGGACATCCGAACTAGGCGTTTCCCTAGCGCCATCACCCTCCCGCTGTGGACCGCCCATCAAACCACCGGAACTAGTATAAATACCAGTTATACGTGATGGTTCGGTTACGTCAGGAACCGCAGGTACCGGACGTAACCGTGACGGTGCAACACTGGGAACAGAAACTGTTGGTCTTACAACAGTTGTTTCATCATCCGGAACACTCCAACCAATATCATACTTTCTGCCCAAAGGACCACGGCTAACAGCCATAGTTTACGCTCCTGCTTCCAACACTCCGTAACGCAACATTTGTGCCATCGCATCTTGGAAAGGTGTACGACCCGCAGCAGCCAAACCCCTACCAATAGCGGCGCTTTCCAAACGGGCCGCAGCCTGCTCCGCTTCCGCAGCCTGCCGCAACCATTCCGTCGGCTGATTAGCAGCCAACGCCTGAGCCACAGCAGCGGAACGTTCAGGGACACGGAACGGAACACCACTAGGACCAGTTCTGGTGGGTGCGGTCACAACCGGACGACCCAAACCTTGCGGAATAGTAGCAGCAGCCAACAACCGGCGTGCTTCCTGACGTTCGGCATCAGAACGGCTAGGTGCCTGCATATATGTGACACCGGGAATCTTGGTGGCTTCCACACCCTGAAAACGACTGGGTGCCTCCACAACGCCCCGCTGACGTTGCTCGGTTGCCTGACGAGCCAACAATTCCTCCGCCAACGTTTGACCAGACGGCCTAGCAGCCCGACGACGATCCAAAATCATATCGGTCGGAACATCATAACGCGCCTGAGGATCAGGCAGCAACGACAAACCTTCCAAACCTAAAGATTTAGAATAGTCACGCCATGCAGCATCCGTATCCAACTCAGGAACATTAGCAGTCACAGGGGCAGGACCCAACAGTTCCAGTTCAGAAGCCAAATCTCTGGAAGCCTGCTCAGATTCTTCTTCATACTCTAACAAGTTGCGACGGAAAGTGCGTGCTTCACTTTCGAAACTATCCAAGTCCTCTTTAAGACGGAAAACTTGATCTGGGGAATAATCAAAATAATCTTGAAGTACCTGATCAAAACTTTTGTTATTCAACTCTGATGCAACATTAACTTCTGCACGACCTTCTCTTGCAGCAATTTGTTGGATAAGAGGCGCATACTGCTGTGACCAAAAATCTATATCTTTCGGTTCGGCCATTTGGGTTTTCACTTGGCTTGCGGAAAAAGCACCTGTTTGAATAGGGATCAAAAGGCTTTCCGTAACAAAAGCATCATTAGCATACCTAGAAGCAACATCAGAAAAAAACTGTGGCGGCTCAACAGTATAACGCGCAACAACAGAATTACGTTTATTCACCCAATCCTGCTGCGCTTTAAGCAAATCTTCCTCAGCAGCCCGACGCAACACATCCCGCTCCGACTGAACATAACGTTCATAATCACTAGTTAAAGCAGAAGGACTAGCAACACCAGTACCCAACAACAACTCAGGGTTCAACAACTGATTCAACGTGGTACGAGAAACACCCTGACCAGTTGCCAACTGGGCCGCAGGAGAAACCTGCGGACCCAAACCCTGCAACAACTGTGCCAACAACTCCTCATCCATCACAAACCCCAATCATCAAACAACAGGATTCAAAATCCCAGAAATCAAATCTTGAATATCAACACCCTCAGCAGCAGCCGACAAACCATACTCCAACAACAACTCACGCAAACGTTGCGCCTCATCCGCTTCCGCCTGAGTAAACCCTGTCTGCTGGCCAAACAACCAATTAGACAAATCCTGCTGAGAACCGAACTGGCCTGTCTGCAAACCCTGCAACTCGGCAGCCAACGCATTAGCAATCGCAGCAGACTGAGCAGTTTGCTGACCAGCCAACTGAGACTCATAAGCAGCCTGCTGAGCAGCCAACCTAGACAACGCATCCTGAGAAATCAAACCAGCAGCAGCCTCACGTGCCGCACGTTCACGCATCAACGCATCCTGCAAACCACCAGAATACTGCTGGGCAGAAGCCAACTGTTGTTGCAACAACGACTGACCCAACTGTTGTGCAGCCTCCACATCACCTGTGGACGCACCAATCGCACGCAAATAATCCGCAGACGCAGCCTGCGGAACACCACCAGCAGTCACATCAAACCTGAACTGTGCTTGCGGATCAATACCAGCCAACCGTGCCAACGCCTGAGCAGACGCCTCATCAATCCGGCCTGTGGCCGCTTCCGTCGCGGCACCCAACTGGGTGCCGTAACCAGCAAACAACTCGTCCAACGCTGCCGTCTGATCAGCGTAACGTCCCTCAGCCTCCGAAATTAAACCGGAATACAACTCGTTCAACGCGGCCAACTGAGTGTCATACTGGGCTTGCGCCGCAGCAGACAAATCATCATACGTCCCGCCCAAACCCAACAACTGTTCATTCAACAAATTAACAGAATCAGTGTATGAACCAGTTAAATCTGCGATACGTTGTTGTTCCGCCGCAGCCGCAGCCTGTGCGGCAGCGGCAGCAGCAGCGGCTTCCGCATCAGCCGTTCCCTGCGCTGTTTGACGGGCAACATAATCGGCCCACAAAACATCCTGACCATACGAAGGAGTAGGATCAGCAATAGACGGTGCACCAAACGCACCGGCACCACCAGAAACCAAACCCGTCACAGGATCAGCAGCATTACGGATCGCTTCCATAAACCGGTCAGCATCAGTTTGTGTATAACCACCAAAAGTACCTGTTGAAGCAGGTGTAGTTGATGGGCGAACACCAACAGCAGCACTAGGAGTGAACATCCCCGCAGCACCAGAATACGCACCGGAATCAAAAACACGTGGGGCGGGAACAGGCGCCACAACATTTGGAGGGGCAGGAACAGGCGCTACAACATTTGGAGGGGCAGGAACAGGCGCTACAACATCTGGAACAGCCCGAGGAGCGTTAGGGGACAGCCAAGGCGCAGAGGTAGCAGTGTATCTTGGTGCCGTCGGACCAGACGACGCTGGAACAACTCGCCCACCAACACGATCCAATGTTGGCCGAATTGTAGAATCAAGACCAGAAAAATCAGTCCCCAACTGCAAATCGACACGCGCAGCAGCAGGAGACTGACTAGGACTAGTAGTCGTAGTGGTATCGTAAACCCAATCGTTACCAATAGGGTTACGAACCTTGCGTGACAGCAACGAACGACGAACACCAACCATCATAAACCCCTATTAACTAAACAACCCGACAATAGGAGCGAACTCCTGCAACGCCGCAGCATCAGACAAAATCTGCTGCTGCCTAGCCAACTCCAACCTATCCAACTCATCCTGCAAATCCTGTGCCGCCTGCTGCTGACGCAACTCCTCTGCAACCTGAGCAGCCTGCTGCGTCTGCGCCAAATCAGCCAACTCTGATTGCTGCGCGCCAGCAAACTGTTGCATCGCTTCCCTAAACAAACCCGATCTGCCCAAACCACGGCCAGTGAACCCAGTGATCTGGCCGGGAGCAGCACGCGCATAACGTTGTGACACATCACGCAACCCGCGTTGCGTCTGTTGGCCAACATCCGCCAACCGCAATTGAGAAGCCAACGTTTGCTCATTGAAACGGCGGCGAGCAGCCGCCTCAGACAAACCAAAATCTGTGCCAGCAAACCCGAAATCAGTGGTTTGCACTGTGTCCGCTGTAGGAGCCGTAACACTGGGGGCGTCCACACCTGCCATAGATTTACTGAAACTAGTGTCAGAAAAAGATGGGGTAGCAGGAAGCGACGTACCCGGCCCACGGCGGGAACGTCGCATCAAATCAGTTTTGCCCCTGTTTTTAACTGCCATCACAATAACCTATTTCGTTCTAGAACACCGATATTACGGCAAACACAACATATAGAAACCAACAAACGTATTAGCCCTATCGTTACCACTAGTAGAAACCAAAAAATGTACAGTCACATTGTCTTTATCCACAGAATCAATATGAAACGCACCCTGTGAATGTGTGCCAGCACCCTCAAAAGTTTCCGTAATCAACACAGCAGACGGTGTAAACGGCGCATAATGCGGAACAGTTAACTCACCACCAGCATCAGTAGTGCCAGTCACCTTACGCCACACACCAACCGACCGACGAAAATACTCCGTCAATGACCCAAACACCCTAGTTAAAGCCAACGAATCAGGGCCAACAAAATCCCGTATATTCGGAGCGAACCAGCGACGACCAGACGCATCCATCAAGGCTTCACCCCCCTAGGATTATATTTAAACGTCAACCCGTTCAACCCCCAAAAATGTCCGCCCTTACCAGCAACACGCAACTGAACAGAACGAGCCAAACCCAGCCCGTTACCACGCACCACAGCAGACCCATAATTAGGAGTCCAATTAGAACCAACATTCCCAGCAGAATAAGCGTCAGACACCAACTCAAAAGAACGATCAGATTGCAAACCATCCCACTCACGGAACACATTAACATCCAAAGTGTAAGAATCCAAAGTACGGTTCAACACAAAATCAGGGCGACGCCAAAACTTTTTAGAATCCGCACGGCCAGCATCATGCCAACTAGTTGTATAATACGACTGGAACTCCTGTGTGCCGCCAGCAACCTGATCCGTGTACACCGCATCAGAAAAATACACTAGATACGCTTTCGACGGGTGAACAAACAACTCCCGATAATTATTACTAGAATCAACAAATTGGACACCGGCGCCCAAACCGAAACCATCAGCCAACTTGTACACCGACCAAGCACCACGTTTACCCACAGTGGAATCCCACACATACGTCACAGCGGGCAACACCGACCTGATCTGACCATCATACTTCAACGACACATCATCAAACGTGTACGCCGCCTGATCATAAACAACACCAGAACCCGGATAACTAACAGAAGAAGAAGCATAAGTCACATCAGCCATATTATATGTTTCCGCGCTAACAGACTCGCCAGCAGGCAACGACAAATACACCTTCAAACCAACAACCGACAACCTGATTTGTTCCAACGCACCAATGTTATACTCATTCAAATCCAACAAAGGTTTCAAATTGTCAAACATGTATTCAACACGACGGCCATCATACCGGAACAAACCATTAGTTGAATCAAAAAAATAGACACCAGTTTCAGTAGCCGACACCGCCATCGGTGTCGGCGCACCAAAATCACGGGTAATTTCCACCAACTGGAAAGTTTCAGCAGAATACCCGTACAACGCAAACACCGCGTTCTCTTTAAAAATAACCAGATGACCGTTAAACGGAACAATTGCTGTGATACCACGGCCACCCTGAACAATATCCACAAAATCGTTTTCACGCCACGACTCAGGGAACAACGGGTGCGAAAAACGCACCCGATCAGGATACATCTGCCCATCCTCACTAGTCCACGCAACCCACAACATTTCATTATGGGCAACCACATGACGAGCAGACGGCATATAACCAGTTGTCGGAGACAACAAATCATCCTGCCACGAACCAGAACCACTAGCAGTCAAACTAGTCTTAGAAGAACCATCCCACTTATGAGAACCACTAGAACAACCACAAGCAACATACACCACATCGTCAGAACCATCAGTCCAACTAGCAAACCGTGCACCAAAATTAGTGCTAGAAGAAACAATAGTGGTATCAGTAAAATTGGCTGTCGTCGCATAAAACACTTTATTATCAGCAGCCAACAAAACCTGCGGGTCACCTGTGGACCGCTGCCACACATACAAAGATTGGGCATCCCAATCAGCAGGAGTTAAACCACCAACAGCACTAGTGTTAAACTGTGCAGTGCCGCGACGTTGAAACACGCCGCCGCGTGGATCAATGTCCACATTCAACAAATCCGGTGACTCATTCTTAGCCAAATTGAAAACATCGGCACGAAGATTTAAACCACCAGTAAAATCTTCAACAGCGAAAGCCTGCATGTCAGTAACCGTAATCGGTTGTATGCCAGTTCCGCCAACGATGCTTCCACGAACCAGATGACAACACCATCGGTGAATACGAATCAGGTTTCATAATGTCACGACGAGCAAACGCAACCGCGTCATTAAACATGCGTTCATACTCCGCCGCCATCGTCGGAGCCTCCTGAGACCTATAGATATGTGAAACCGCGTAATACACCAACGGCATATCAAACGAATCAGGACCATCCAACACTGTGCCAGCAGAAATCCAATCCTCCGGCTCCCGATAAGCACGAACCAAAATAGTGTACTCACCCATCGGACGAGGGAACAAATGGAACTGGTCAGCCCAAAACGCTACATACATCGGACGGGCAGGCCCGTCCGCCGAACGAATAAAAGTTTCCTCAGCCAAATCGTAACTAATCCATTCCAACCGGACATTAGTATCATCAACCAAAGAAACAATTTCACGGATATCATCATCCGTGAAATCATCAATACTATAGGCACGTTGATCGGCAACAGTGGTGAAACTAAAAGATACTTCTAGGAACGGCCAACGCCGTTCCAAATCAATGATACGGTTATACCCATCTTGGATATACAAATTCAACAAAGCATCAGAAACATCATCTGCCTCTGTGTCCGTTATAGATCGTGCATTGTCACGAATCTGTTGCAACGTCAATCTTGACATCGGCATCAGCGTTCACCTCCTTACCAGCCAAACCCATTGAACGCAAATGTCCGTAACAATAGTCGGTGCCTTTGGCCCGACGACCCTCACAAGTGTCATTATTAGCGGCACACAGATTACCGCGACCCAGATACGGTGCAGAAGCAGCAGCAATTCTAGCGTCATCGTATGCTGCCTGACGGGCCTCCCGTGCAGCCGGGACACCATAGTAAGAATAAAGTGGAACTCCGCTCATATCTTACACGGAAACGTTCTAATATACGGTGATGGGGCGGGGGAATATCCCCCGCCCCATTTCCCGTGAAACAAGTTATCAGGCAGTACGGCCAGTCAACTTGCCTTGCTTCGCAGCGTTACGGCAAGTCAGGTTACCGTAGCACATGATCAGAGCGTAACGGGCGTCCAGATTCTCTGGGCGCACGAAATCGGTCTGAGCGAACCACTTGCCGGTGTGACCGACAAGCGTCAGGTACTTGCTGTTCAGGAAGTACATGGTGCCCGACTGACAGTGAACGTCATAGGTCACCGGAGCCGACTTGAACAACAGGTTCTGGAACCCTGCATCAGCAGTCTTAGCGTCAGTGTAACGGAGTTGCGGCTGTAGCAGCGACTCGTACTTCTCAAACAGGGTTTGGGTGGTCAGCACCATGTCAGGATGGTCGTTGCCGACCGACACGGTGTTGTAAGCGGTGGACATGTCAGCCAGCGAAAGAGCACCAGCGGTGCCTTCCTCATACGACTGCCAAAATTCGTTACCGGAAGTAGCGCGGTTAATGCCGCCCACAGTGCCAGCCGAATCAACAATCGCAGCCAGACCAAGCCAATCCTTACCGGAGTTACCGGTACCGTCCGCAAAGAACATCTGGTTGAAACCTTCACGCATCGACTCCTCAGCCTGCATGATCTTGGCTTCCAGAAGGTTGATGATAGCAGCCTCACCGTTGTTCTTCGCTTCTTCAATACCGGAAATAGCGATGGAAGCAGCGTACTGCTTCCAATCATACTCGGCAGCAGAAATGCCGGTCTGAGCGGTCAACGAAATCGTGTCGTAACCGGCGTATGAACCAACAGTGTCGTTAGTGCCATAAACCAGCGGCTCCACAATCTTCGTGCCACCATCCAACATGCGGATACGACCCTTGTCCATCAGGAAATTCGTGAGCGGACGGGCCGTGAAAATGTTGTCGGTCAACTGATCCCGATAATTAGCAAGAGTAGTTGACAGCAACTCGTCAAAACTGGTGTTACCAGCCATAATATTTTCTCCAATCTAGGAAAGTTTACATACCAATTTGTTGCTTAGCGGCAGCCCACGCATCGGCAACACTTGAAATTGAACCCGCAGAACTATCTGTTGGAGCATTAGCACTAGACCCGCCTTCAATGAACGCTGCGTCACGCTTGGCGTCCACAACCTGCTGGTTTTGGGAAGCAACCACATTCCGTGCTTCTTCCTGTGTGGCCAGCCGTTGCCGTAACTTGTCGAAAGCAATCTGCTTGTATGTCCCTTCCAGATCGGTGGTTCCGCGTCGCAACGCTTCACGCACCACTTCCTGCGGCACAAAATCATCATAAGTTGACTGCAAACGGGAAATCTCACGTTGCAATTGGTCAGTAGCACGTTCCTGTTCATACTGTTGAATACGTTGATCCATTTCCCAAACACGACGTTCCAACGGATCATCGAACTCAGGTTCCGGAGCAACATTAGTTACACCAGTATTCGCATTAGATTGTGCATCCGCAACCATTCGTTGCGCTGTTTCAACACCGTAATGCCGAGACAACACTTCCAAAGTTTGCTGCGGATTATTTTCCAACGCTGTTTGCAAAGTTTGTGCAAACTGCAACTGCTCACGTTGAGAAGCCAACTCCTGAGTTTTACGTGTGTAATCCGCCTGACGCTGATAACCTTGGATTGCTTCGTTGAACGGCACATCAACTTCTTCGCCGTCCACCTTAACTTTCACATACTTATCAGCAAACTCTGACGTATCAACATACTCATACTCAGCAGCGGGCTGATCCCCGCCCGTCCCTACCGCTTCGGTATCCCCCATATCACCGGCAGGATTATCCACAACAGGAACATTAATATCTTCGCTAGGCATTACGCCCTCCTAAACTAGAGTCCAAACGGTTGCTCTATATATACTATACGGCGTTCTAAAATAAATAAAATATTTAAATCAGATCGGCGGCAACGGAGGCTGACCGCCCTGCTGGCCAGCCAACATCGCCAACATAGCCGGATCAACCCCCGGCCCGACACCACCCGGAACAGGAGGCATCATCTCCGCTGTGGGCTGCTGCGGCAGCGGTTCAGGCTCAGGTTCCACCATAAACATTTCGGGGTTCTTAACCCCGAAACCATATTGAAGAACATAAGCACCCAACTTTTGCACATCCACAACACCAGCAGAAACAAACGGTGCCATCGCATCCACCAACTGCAAAGCAGATTGACGACGGAACGCTTCATTATTCGGCTGCGTCGAACCCGCCGCAACCTCAAAATCAAACTCACCGGCAATATAATCACGATCAAACGTGACCCACATCGGCTGACCATCACGAGCCATCACACGCGCAACCTGCTCACCAGTCATATACTGCTGAGCCAACTGCAACACACGACGACCAACCTCAGCCGTAGCCTTCTCAACCACAGCCAACTTATCGGCAGTACGTGCGTTCTGCGCATCCTGAATCAACGCGGCCTCGGTAGCAGTGCGACGAACCTCCGACACACCGCCGCGCATAAACTCTGTGACACCCGACACAAGTTCAATATCCTGACGGATCAACGCCGACTGATTATAAAACTCCGGCGGATTAATCAACGCCGGGAACGGGGCAACAACATCACCCAACGGTACATCACCCTGAACCGGAACCATTACATTATCATCATCCGATTCCAAAGCCGAACGACCATTAGAATCAAAATTAGCGTCACGGAACAAATACTTACGCGCATACCGTTTACGATGATTCATCATCTGAGTACGAGTCGCGTTCAACTCCCGCTGCAAAGGCTCAATAGCCTCCAACTCGCCAATCGGATAAAACTCGTCAGGCACATCATAATTACGCAACATCACAAAAGGATGACCAAACGAATACGGCATTTCCTTCGGCTTAATCAGAAAACCGTCGCCACCCTCAGCAAACACCGACACCGTGTTGTTACGCAAATCATAAAACTCGTACACATCCGCATAACCCTCATCCTTATCATACACCTTCTTAGAAGTAGGATCATCCGTGTACCGGCCATACGTCACCGCTTCAACTGTGGACCGCACACTAGGAGCATAACGTTTATCGGACTTAACGTCGCTGATTGGGCGACGAACACGGTGACACACCCACTTGGCGTTATCCATATTCGTAGCATCAGGATCAACAAAAACGTCGAACGGGGAAACCCGTTCGACAAACGGTTCATCCTGCAAAATAATAGTGTTCGTCTGGGTCACGTTAGCGTCCACAGCAGGATCAGAAATATCTTCGTCCTGACCGACGCGATCTTCTTCAACGTAACGGTAACCGACCTTCAACCAGCCGTGACCAAAAATCAAAAAATCTTTAACGGCGCGACGGAAATGATCTTTAAAGTTACGGTTACGCCACCAATAGTTAACAACCGCTTCCGCAATCACAGCGTTCGGTGCGTTATCCGGATTCACAGCGTTCACCGTAACCTTCGGATAATTCACCGCAATAGACGGAGCGATAACGTTAATCGTAGAAAACGCAAGGTTGACCAACACGCGATCTTCCTCAGCGAAATAATCGAAATGGCGTCCACGATACAAGTCGTTCAAACGACGCCACGTATCATCATACGTTTCCTCACGCCGCCACCGCTTAGATAAAGTAATTTTCTTGCGGTAACGTGCAAGCAGATCGCTGTTAGAAGGGCGTGCCATCAGGACTTAACCCATGCTTCTGCGACACGGCCCAACCAGTTCCACACCGCGATCAAACCGGCAACACCAGCCGCCTTAAAAAAAGATACGTCGAACACGGCGGCGGTCAACGGTGAAGCCGTTGCCCCCGCAACAAACGTAGCGACCGAACGGCGGAACGCCTCACGGTAATCAATCATTGCTGTTCTCCTTATGTGCGTGCCAATCAATATGGCGATCCAACCTGCCGTCAATCTTATCAACCTTACCATCAATCTGTTGCAACAAACTGCTGTTACGGTTATGATCCCTGTTATTTTCCCGGCGTGTCCGTTCAATCAACGTGACCAACACCCCGCTAGGGGCAAGAACCGCTATCACAATTTGCAACCATGCAGGCATCTAGATCACTTGTTCCCCACAAACTCCGGTTCAACACCGTTCTGCTTAGCGTTCCCTAAAATTTCTCTTTCACGTTCCTTAATGGTGGGGCCATGAAAATTATCACGACCATACGTGAAACCAATATTCACAGATTTCACATGGCAACCAAAACAAATAGCGCCACGACGCGGAATCACATCAAAATGAAACGTTTTGCCGCACTTCTCA
>Ga0181591_10002760_pt1 | contig 15118 bp, 10 predicted proteins | sample 071ome_33_FD_133757 | JGI IMG/M metagenome (GOLD analysis project Ga0181591, IMG submission 133757) | Coastal salt marsh microbial communities from the Groves Creek Marsh, Skidaway Island, Georgia - 071412AT metaG (megahit assembly) | ecosystem: Environmental > Aquatic > Marine > Intertidal...
CGCATGTCATAGGCGGGCGCGATGGTGCCGTTCTCGGTGTGCCGCGCCGAGGTCTCGGTCAGGTGCCGCCACTGATCGTCCGTCAGTTGTCCGAAGGGCGACCAGATGTAACGCAGGTATTCCTCGAACGCCGCCATGTCCGGGAATTCCGGGTCAGTCCCCACATAGTCTCGGATACGCCCCACCGCCTCCTTCGGAATGAACGGGCCCACATCGTTGAGCACCAGCCGTCGGACCGGGTTGGGATTCTGGATCGCCAGCAGCATGCCGATCAGCCCGCCCATGGAGGTGCCCACCAGATCGACGGGCGCGAGGCCGAGTTCGGCGATCAACGCCTGGGCGTCGGCGACGTACTGGGGAAAGCCGTAGTTCATCGGGTCGGGCAACCAGTCACTCTGGCCGCGTCCGACGACGTCGAGACAGATCACCCGGCGGTCGCGGGCGAGTTCTTCGGCCAGCGCATCGAAGGAACGTGCGGTCTGGGTCAGCCCGTGCACGCACAGCACGGCGGGCGCATCCTCGGGACCCCATTCGGTGTAGTGGAGGCGGTGATCGCCCTGGGGGTTCCGTGCCGTGAAAAAACGTGACCGCATGGATGCGAGCCTCTACCTTTTTGAAACACTGCGCGAACCTATCGCGCTCTCCCTACGCCACCAAGCACGCGAAAGTTCACTTCGTCATGCCCGAGATCACTGTCGGACCGCCGCGCCCCGAGGACCAGACGGCGTGGCGCGACCTGTTTGTCGGTTACCGGCGCTTTTACAAGATGGAAGACGACGAAGCGGTCGTGGCGCGCGTGTGGGACTGGATCAACGACCCCGCGCATCCGACGGAATGTCTGCTGGCCCGCCTGCCCGACGGCAAACCCATCGGGCTGGCGCATTTCCGCGACTTGCCCCGCCCGATGTCGGGGTCCAGCGCCGGTTTCCTCGACGATCTGTTTGTCCTTGAGTAACACCGCGGAAGCGGCGCCGCCGACGCGCTGGTCAACGCGATCGCCGCCATTGGCAAGACGCGCGACTGGGCCTGGCTGCGCTGGTTCACGGCGGAGGACAATTACCGGGGCCGCGGTTTTTACGACCGGGTGGCCCACGCAACCCCGTGGAAGACCTACCAGGTCGATATTCAGGGCTGAACCTTGGCCTTCCTTCGCGGCACCGTCGCGTTCATCGCCACCCTCTTCGCCGCGCTCGCCGGGCTGGCTGTTCTCGCGGTCGCCGCCGCCGCCTACATCTTCGCAACCAACGAGACGGGAACCACCGGCACCCAGCACATCGCGGCGCTGGAGGGCGAAGTCCGCGTGCTGCGTGACGACGACGGAATTCCGCACATCTTCGCCGAAACCCCCGCGGACGCCTATCGCGCGCTGGGTTTCGTCCATGCGCAGGACCGCTTCTTCCAGATGGAGTTCACGCGCCGCACAGCAGCCGGGCGGTTGTCGGAGATCATCGGCCCGCTGGGTCTGCGGACCGACCGCTTCATGCGCACGCTGGGCATCTACCGGCTGGCCAAAGCGTCCGTCGAAAACCTGTCGCCCGCCGCGCGCACGGCCATCGACGCCTACACCCAGGGCGTGAATGCCTGGATCACTGCACCGGATCGCGTCCGTCCGGCCGAACTGATCGTTCTCGGTGTCGATCCCGACCCCTGGCGGCCCGCCGACAGCGCGGCATGGGTCCGGCTGATGGCGTTGTTACTGTCGGAAGACTGGCGCGCGGAGATCCTGCGCGCACGCCTGTCCGATGTTCTCGACGAACAGCAGCTGCGCGATCTCTGGCCCGACGAACCCGTGAGCGCGACGACCACGCTGACGGACAATGCCGGGACGGGGATCGACTGGCAGGCGCTCGCCGATGCCGTCCCCGACCTCTTCCCCACCGCCAGCGCGTCCAACGAATGGGTCGTCGCCGGATCGCGCAGCCAGTCGGGCAAGCCCCTGCTGGCCAACGACCCACATCTTGGCCTGAGCGCGCCGGGCATGTGGCATTTGGCACGGATCGTGACGCCGGACTTCACGGCCTCCGGCGCGGCCCTGCCCGGTCAGCCCTTCTTCATGGTCGGACAGAACGGCCACATGTCCTGGGGCCTGACCACCACCCATGCCGATGTGCAGGACCTGTTCATCGAACGGCTCGATCCCGCCGATCCCGACCGCTACCTGACGCCAGAGGGCAGCGCGGCCTTCGAGACGCGGGACGAAACCATCCGGGTGCGCTTCGCCGACCCCCAAACTTTCTCCGTGCGGACCACCCGGCACGGGCCGGTGGTCTCGGACCTGTCTCCCGATGCCGCAGCCGTCGCAGGGGACGGCCATGTCGTCGCCCTGAGCTTTGCGGCCCTGCGCGACGACGACCGCACAGCGGAAGCCGCATTCCGCATGAACACGGCCACTTCCGTCGCTGAATTCCGGGCTGCGCTGCGCGATTTCCATGCCCCGATGCAGAACGTCGTCTATGCCCACACCGATGGCTCCATCGGGTTCGTCGCGGCAGGCCGCCTTCCGATCCGCCCAGGCGGCCCCGGCATCCGGCCGGTGCCCGGCTGGAACGGACAGCACGACTGGGCGGGCTTCGTGCCATTCGAAGAGCTTCCCCAGCGTCAGAATCCGGCGGACGATGTCATCGTCAACGCCAACAACCGCGTCGCGCCGCGTAGCTATCCCCACGTCATCAGCAACGACTGGCCGCCGGGCTTCCGCGCGGAACGGATCACGCAATTGCTGGATGCCGCGGCGCGCCACGCGCCAGACAGCTTCGCGGCCATCCAGACGGATGTGCGCTCGACCGGAGCGGTCGCGCTGGTGACCGCCATGGCCGGAACGCAGCCAGAACCTGGCCCGCACCAGGAGATCTATGAACGGATGACGCGCTGGGACGGCGACAAGTCACCAGACCGGCCGGAGCCGCTGATCTACGCCGCATGGTCGCAGGCCCTGCAGGCACGCCTGATCGGCGATGAACTGGGCGAGATGCTGTCCGAATTCCGGGGCGTACAGACCCGGGCACTGATCGGCATGCTGACGGCGCGTCAGGAATGGTGCGACGATACCGGTACACCGCAACCGGAGTCCTGCGCGGATGTTATCACGTCATCACTGAACGATGCCGTCAGCGTGCTGCGCGAAGCGTATGGCGCCGATCCGGCACAATGGCGCTGGGGCGATGCCCACCGCGTGACGTTCGTGCATCCGCTGCTGCGCGCCACGCCGGGCATCGCGGCGCTGCTGGCTCTGCATGTCTCCACCGGCGGCGGCAACCACACAATCAACCGTGGCAGCTATCGCGCGTCAGGTGATGGCCGCTTCCCGCACATCCACGGACCGGGCCTGCGCGCCATCTTCGACATGTCGCGCCCCGGCGAAGCGATGTTCATGGTCGCGCCGGGGCAATCGGGCCGTGTCGCCTCCCCGAGCTACGCGAACCTGGCCGCGCCGTGGGCGCAGGGCCGCTACATCGTGCTAAAAGGCGATCCGGACACCCTGCGCACCAGCGCGACAGGCGAACTGACCTTGACCCCATGACCGTCACCATCCAGGACATCGAGACTGCCGCAGCGACGATTGCTGGCGATGTGCTGCACACGCCGACGGTTCCCGCCCCGGGCCTGTCCCAGGTGCTCGGCTGCGATGTGCGTCTGAAACTGGAAAACCTGCAACTCACCGGTTCGTTCAAGGCACGCGGTGCGCGCTACCGCCTGGGCGCACTCGATCCGGCCACCACATCCGGCGTGATCGCCTGTTCGGCCGGCAACCACGCACAGGGGGTCGCCTGCTTCTCCGAGCGCATGGGTATCCCCGCCACCATTGTCATGCCCCGTGGCACCCCGTTCGCGAAGATCGAGAGCACCGAGCGCTACGGCGCACGCGTCATTCTCGAAGGAGCGGATTTCTCAGAAGCCCAGGCACGCACCCGCGAGATCGCACAGTCCGAGAGTCTGGTCTTTATCCCGCCCTTCGACGACGAACTGATTATCGCCGGACAGGGCACGGCCGGGCTGGAAATGATCACGGATGCGCCGGACCTCGATACGGTCATCATTCCCATCGGCGGCGGCGGACTGATCGCCGGTTGCGCCATCGCCATGAAGGCCCGCAAGCCGGAGCTGGAAATTATCGGCGTCCAGGTTGAATCCTACGCCACCATGCAGGCCGCCATCGACGGCAAGCCTGCGACCGGTGGTGGCGCAACCCTGGCCGAGGGCATCGCGGTCAAATCGCCCGGACAGATCACCACGTCCATAGTTCGCGAACTGGTCGATGACATCGTGGTGGTGGACGAAGCCGCCATCGAGAATGCCGTCGAACTGCTGGCCGACACCGCACGCGTCGTTGCCGAGGGCGCCGGCGCGGCGGTGCTCGGCGCGGCGATGGAAAACACGGACCGCTTCACCGGCCGTACGGTCGGTCTGATGGTCAGCGGCGGGAATATAGACATGCGGCTGTTCGCATCCGTCCTGCTGCGCGGGCTCGTGCGCGGCGGGCAGCTCGTGCGCCTGCGTGTCCAGATTCCCGATTCACCGGGCCAGCTCGCGCGGGTCAGCACCCTAATCGGCGAAGCCGTTGGAAACATTGTCGAAATCGTCCACCAGCGGATGTTCTACAACGTCCCGGTGAAACACACCGAACTGGATGTGGTCGTGGAAACGCGCAATGCGCGCCACGCTGCCGAACTGGTCACTTCCCTCGAACGCGCCGGGTTATCCAAGCGCCTGTTGAGCGACGTCACCGGAATCGGATCAGGCTAAACGCCTTCTTAACCACTCTCGGGCACTGTGAGCCTCGCGGAATTCCAACATTCCAGGTGGGCCGGAAACTATGCTCGTAATTATCGGATGGGTCGTCGTTACTGTTTGCGTTCTGGGCGGCTATGCCGCCATGGGCGGCAAACTCGCCGTCCTAGTACAGCCGTTCGAACTCGTGATCATCGGCGGCGCCGGTGTCGGCGCATACATCACGGCAAACCCGAAACATATTCTGAAATCCACAGGCAAGGGCTTCAAAACAGCCCTGAAGGGGCCGGCCAACTCGAAGGCGGACTACCTGGAACTGCTGTCGATGATGTACGCGACGTTCAAGCTCGCCAAGACCAAGGGCAACCTGGCGCTCGAACCGCATATCGAGAACCCGGAAGACAGCGAACTCTTCGCCAACTTCCCGTCCTTCATTCACAACCATCATGCGGTCGAGTTCTTCTGTGACTACCTGCGTCTTGTCACGCTGGGCACGGAGAACGCGCACGAACTCGAAGCCCTGATGGACGAGGAACTGGAAGTTCACCACATGGAAGACGAGCAGATATCGTCAGCGATGCAGACCCTGGGCGACGGCTTCCCGGCCCTGGGCATTGTTGCGGCCGTGCTCGGTGTTATTAAAACCATGGGTTCGATCACTGAGCCTCCGGAGATTCTCGGCAAACTGATCGGCGGCGCGCTGGTGGGTACCTTCCTCGGCATTCTGCTGGCCTACGGTTTTGTTGGCTCGCTGGCAAGTTCCATGAAGGCGAGCCAGGAAACCAACAGCAAGTACTTTGCCTGCCTGAAGGCCGGCATCCTCGCGCATGTGGCAGGTAACGCGCCCGCCGTTTCGGTCGAGTTCGCGCGAAAGACCCTGATGAGCACCGTACGCCCGACCTTCGCCGAACTTGAAGAGGCGAACGAAAACGCCCCTGCGGCAACCTAATCCGGGATCAGGGACAGCACGGGCATCGGCATGGCTGACGGCGCAGCAAATCAGCAACCCATCATCGTCAAGAAGGTGAAGGGACACGGGCACGGCCACCACGGCGGTGCCTGGAAGGTGGCCTACGCCGACTTCGTGACGGCCATGATGGCGTTCTTCCTGCTGCTGTGGCTGCTCAACGCCACCACCGAAGAACAGCGCAAGGGCATCGCCGACTACTTCTCGCCTGAATCCCTGTCCTCACCAAGCAGCGGTGCCGGCGGTATCCTGGGCGGCAAGACGGTCGCCATCGACGGCGGTCAGGTCTCCGCCGGCGGGATGTCCGAGGGCGGTGCCCGCATTCCCCTGCCCCCGAAGGTTTCGGGCGAAGGTGAGGAAGGCGACGACGGCGAGGATCTGGTCGAGGGTGAAGGCGGCGAGACCGAACTCGCCGAAACCGGCACCTCGGAATTCGCGGAGTTCGGTGAGACGGACAAGACCGAGTTCGGGGACACCGACAAACCGGACTTCGGCAGGATCAACGAAGGCGCGCTCGACCAGGCACTGGCCGCGCGCGAACAGGAACAGTTCGAGGCCGCAGCAGAGATGTTGCGCCAGGCCATCGACAGCGTTCCCGAACTGGTCGCCCTGCAGGACAGTCTGCTGATCGAACAGACGCCGGAAGGCCTGCGTATCCAGCTGGTCGATCAGAAGGGCTACTCGATGTTCGCGCTGGGCAGTGCGCAGCCGAACCAGCAGACACGCAACCTCGTCCAGCTCGTGACCCGGGCCGTCGAGCAACTGGGCAACAAGATTTCCATCAGCGGCTACACCGACTCCCGCCCTTACCGTTCCCAGGAGGGCTACACCAACTGGGAACTCAGCTCCGACCGCGCCAATGCGGCGCGCCGCCTGCTGATCGAATCCGGCCTCGAAGCCGAACGGATCGCGCTCGTGCAGGGCCGGGCCGACACCGACCCGCTGCTGCCGGACGATCCGGAAAGCGAACGCAACCGCCGCATCTCCATCGTGCTGCTGCGAGAGAACGCTGTGCCGATCGAAATTCGCGACACCGTTGCTCCCAGCGAACTCGGTGCGACAGAGCCGGCGATGGAGCCGGCCGCCCCGCCGGCCCAGAAAACCGAGCTCGACAACGGCCACGCCCCGGGCTGATCGAAAAATGACGCGCAAGAATTTTGCGCGGCTGCAGACGAGAAGCTAGACTCACCGCCTCACTGGAAAGGCGTTCCCGGAAGGCTCGATGACCACACAGGCGCCCAAACCGCCGCTCGTGTTCTACCGCACCGGGCCGATGCCCTGCCCCTACCTCGAGGGGCGGGTCGAGCGGAACCTGTTCACCGAACTGCACGGCGTGCAGGCCCCGGCGATGCACGATCAGCTCGCCCAGGCCGGGTTTCGCCGTTCCCATCACATCGTCTATCGGCCCGCCTGCCCGGGCTGCAATGCGTGCGTGCCCGTGCGCATCCCGGTCGCGACCTTCACGATGTCGCGCTCGCAAAAGCGCGTGTGGAAACGCAATGAGGATTTGAACGTCAGCCCCGGCCCGGCGCGCGCCAGCGAAGAGCATTACGAATTGTTTGCGCGCTACCAGAACACGCGCCACAGCGGCGGCGAGATGGCGACGATGTCCTATGCCGACTTCCGGGCCATGGTTGAGGATTCGGTCGTGCAGACAGAACTCGTCTCGATCCGCGATCCCGAAGGCAAGCTCGTGGGCGCATGTCTGACCGACCGCCTCTCCAGCGGTTACTCAGCGGTTTACAGCTACTTCGAGACGGATCTCGAGGAACGTAGTCTCGGAACCTATTGCGTGTTGTGGCTGCTGGAACGCGCCCGCGCAGCCGGAAAACCCCATGTCTATCTGGGTTACTGGATCGCGGACAGCGCGAAGATGGCCTACAAGAACCGCTTCCGGCCGATCGAGCATCTCGGTGTGAACGGCTGGCAGGGCGGCCCGCTGCCCGGGACCGGCGAATCCAGCTAGCCTCGGCCGTCATACTTTTGTATGGCGTGCGTCCCGTTGCGCCCTCCAAATCCCTGTCTTAATGTCGATTCCAGAAGAAGCGACTACGCTTTGTTGACTGCGGTTTTTTTCATCAAGAGAGAAATGCCGTGGTTTGAGAATAAACCAATCTGAACTGGGGAGTTCAATGAACAGACGAGATTTCATTGCAGGCGCCGCTGTGGGCGGTGTCGTCGGTGTCGGCGCCACTGCTGCCGTCCTGACCTCGCAGAAAGAAACACCAAAACCTGCACCGATTGCCGAAAAGCCTGCCGCGCCCGCGGTGGTAAAGGATCGCATCAATTTCGCTATGGTTACCACCTGGCCGCGCGATTTCCCCGGCCTCGGCACGGGCGCCCAGCGCTTCGCCGAACGCCTCGACGAAATGAGCGAAGGCCGGATCAAGGTCGAATACTTCGCCGCCGGTGAGCGCGTCGGTGCGTTCGACTCGTTCGACGAGGTCGCCTCGGGCAACGCACAGGCCTATCACGCTGCCGACTACTACTGGAAAGGCAAGCATCCGGGCTGGGCCTACTTTACAGCCGTTCCGTTCGGCCTGACCTACACCGAGATGAACGCTTGGATTCGCTTCGGCGGTGGCCAGGAGCTCTGGGACGAACTCGGCAGCGAATTCGGCCTGAAGGGCCTGATGTGCGGCAACACCGGCGTCCAGATGGGCGGCTGGTTCAACAAGGAAATCAACACGGCCGATGACCTCAAGGGTCTGAAGATGCGCATCCCGGGTCTGGGCGGCGACGTCATGGCCAAGCTGGGTGCCTCGCCGGTTTCCCTGCCGGGCGGCCAGATCTACGAAAACCTCGTCTCGGGTGCGATCGACGCCACCGAGTGGGTGGGCCCGTGGAACGACCAGGTCATGAAGTTCTACGAAGCCGCGAAGTTCTACTACTACCCGGGCATGCACGAGCCGGGCTCAATGCTGGCCGTCGGCATGAACGCGTCGTTCTGGAGCAAGCTGTCCAAGTCCGACCAGCTCATGATCGAAGCTGCCGCGAGCATGGAAAACGACGTGATGATGTCCGAGTACAACGCCAAGAACGGCGCGTCGCTGGCTCAGCTCATCAACAACCAGGGCGTCGAGCTGCGTCAGTTCTCGGACGAGATCTACGACAGCTTCGGCAAGGCCTCCGACGAAGTGTACGCGGAAGTCGTGGCGCACAGCGATCTCGCCAAGCGCATTCACGAAAGCTTCCTCAACGCGCGCCGGGAAGTGGGCGGCTGGACGAACATTTCGGACCAGGCCTACGTCCAGCAGCGCAACCGCGTGCTCGGCCTCTAGTCGGGACCACTCACCACATCGCGAAAACGGAGCCCCATCGGCTCCGTTTTCCATGTGGGGGTGACGCAAACGTGATGGCGGCGCCGGCGACAGAAGCGGCCCGCCTCACCTGGCGTGGATTTTGCCAAACAGGGGGGAACCACACGACATGACGGCAACCGCGCTCGAAGAAATCCCCGCGGCAAAAGGGCCGCTGTCAGCCATTTTGATCCGTATCGCCGCGCTGGGCATTGTCGCGGCGATGTTTGCCTTCCTCATAAACAACTACCTGACCCTCTGGCAGGACTGGCCGGGCATCAGCGGCCTGTTCTCGCATCTGGGCTGGTTCGGCGCGGGAATATCCGGCAAGCCGCTCGAAGGTGGCGGCGTGACACTCGGCTGGATACAGCTCCTCCTCTATGTCGTCCTTGTCGGCCTTGTCGCCGTCTATACCTTCTCCACCGGGCGGCAGCCCTTGCGCGTGGACTCGGCCCGCCTGAGCGCCATGGCCGCCTTCATCATCCGCGCAGCCTTCTGGTCGGTCCTGCTGATCGGCTTGGTGGATGCCGTGATCTCTTTCCTGCGCGTCGAGGGCTTTCTCGCTTCCTTCGTCGGGCAAAAGCTGGAAACTGATCTAGGACTTTCAGAAATCCGGGGGACATACGTACATCTTCCGCTGATTGCGGTCTCGGTGATCATCGCAGCCTTCACCCGTTCACTCGGGTTTACGTGGCTGGCGCTGCTGGTGGTCGTCGCGGAACTGCAGATCGTGATCGCGCGGTTTATCTTTTCCTATGAGCAGGCGTTCATGGGTGACCTGGTGCGCTTCTGGTATGCCGCCTTGTTCCTGTTCGCCAGCGCCTACACGCTGACCGAGGAAGGCCATGTCCGCGTGGACGTGATCTACACCAGCTTCAGCGAGCGCGGAAAGGCCTGGGCCAATACCATCGGGTGTCTGTTCCTGGGTATCCCGCTGTGCTGGGTCATCCTGTCGATGGGCATGGCGGGAAAGGCCACGGTCATCAACAGCCCACTGCTCAGCTTCGAGACCTCGCAAAGCGGCTTCGGTCTCTATGTGAAGTATCTGATGGCCGGTTTCCTCGCGGTCTTCGCGGTCTCGATGATGATCCAGTTCGCGAGCTATTTCCTGTCAGCGGTCGCGGACTTGCGGAACGAACCCGGCAAGGCACCGCCGCCGGAACATCCAGCACCGTAACCGGGAGAGACGTACGTCATGGAAGTGTTCTTCATCGTCCTCCTGATCCTGCTGATGGCCGGCGCGCTGGCCATGGGCTACCCGGTCGCGTTCGCGCTGCCGGGCTCCGCCATTCTGACCATCGCCATCGCGTCGTTCTGCGGCTGGCTGTTCGCGGGCGACGTCGGCAGCTATTTCGCCCAGGACGGACCGATCCAGTGGCTGACCGCCGGGGTGACAAACTTCAGAGGGGTCTATTGGGAAGTTGAACGCGATACCCTGATAGCCATCCCGCTGTTCGTGTTCATGGGCATCATGCTGCAGCGGTCCAAGATTGCCGAAGACCTGCTGGTCACTATGGCGCAGCTGTTCGGGCCCGTTCCGGGCGGTCTGGGCATTTCGGTCGTTATTGTGGGCGCGCTGCTCGCGGCGACCACGGGTATCGTCGGCGCGACCGTCGTCGCCATGGGCCTGATCTCCCTGCCCGCGATGCTGCGCAACAACTACTCGCACTCGCTGGCCACCGGCACGATCGCGGCTTCGGGCACCTTGGGACAGATCATCCCGCCGTCTATCGTCCTCATCATCCTCGCCGACCAGCTTTCCAGCGCGTCGGACCAGGCCAGCACCGCGCGCAAGGCTGAGTATAAGGAAGCGACCGGCGAGTTCAACATGCCCAGCGAACTGGACATCACGTCCACCAGCGCCGGCGACATGTTTCTGGGTGCGTTCCTGCCCGGCCTCGTTCTGGTCGGCCTGTACATCGCCTACATCCTGATTTTCGCGATCCTTCGCCCGAAGAATGCACCGGCGGTGCACCGCGAAGGCGCGTTCGACCTGAAGTTCGCCTTTCGGGTGTTCCTCGTCCTGATCCCGCCACTGGCCCTGATCCTGGCGGTGCTCGGCTCGATCATCATGGGCATCGCAACGGTGAACCAGGCTGGTGCCATCGGTGCGGCCGGCGCCATCATCATGGCGGGCTACCGGCTGCTGGAGGGCAAGCGCGGTGCCTTTATCCCCGCGATCCTCGCCGTCGCCGCCGTGGCTGTGATTTTCGTCCTGCTGTCGATGTTCGACCTGAATGTGAAGAGCATCGACACCAGCGACGACGTCCTTGGCATCACATTGGCAGTCATTGCCGTATGTGTGTTCCTGTTCGCCGTCATCTGGAGCGGCTGGCGCGTGTACAGGATTGACGACACCCTTCGCGGGGTGATGATCGAGACAGCCAAGACCACCTCGATGGTCTTTATCATCCTGCTCGGCGCCGCGATGTTGACCGCCGCCTTCCGCGCCTTCGGCGGCGAGGAGCTGGTGCGCGATTTCCTCGGCGGGCTGCCGGGTGGCTTCTGGACCCAGTTCATCGTCGTGATGGCGGTGATCTTCATCCTCGGCTTCTTCCTCGACTTCATCGAGATCGCCGTGGTCGTCGTGCCCATCGTCGCACCGATCCTGCTGGAAGATCCGTCCGCCAACATCACCGCCGTCTGGCTGGGCGTGATGATCGGCGTCAACATGCAGACCTCGTTCCTGACACCACCATTCGGCTTCGCGCTGTTCTACCTGCGTGGCGTCGCGCCGCCGCAGGTGAAGACGACCGAGATGTACCGGGGCGTCGCCGCCTTCATCGGACTGCAGCTTCTGGGGCTCGCCATCGTCGGTGCCTTCCCCTCGCTGGTGAACTTCCTGCCCAACCAGTCATTCCTGTCGGCGGAAACCGCGCCGCCGCCGAAAAACCCGCGCCTGCAGGCCTGCATCGAGGAGCATCTGTTCGAGCTTTACGACGACAGGCGGCCAGATCTGGTCGCAGCCATCGAGCAGGGCAAGACGCTGAATATCAGCTACCTGCCCGAGAAACGGGCGAAGGAACTGTCTGGCAGCTTCGATAAGGCACTTGCGACATTCCAGCTTGTCGAGGATGTGCGTGAGGCGGAGGCCGCGGTCGAGGACTACGCGCCGCAGTACAAGCCCATCCACCGGCAGGTGCGCAGCACGAAGTCCCAGATCCACGAGGCGGAGGACGAACTCGACGACCTGCAGGACGAACTGCGCCGGTTGCGCCGCGCCGAAGGCATCGAGTCCGACACGCTCGCCGCCATCGAGGACAACATTGAAGCCCTGAAGGAAGATGTGGCGCGGCTGGAAGGTTCGCTCCCGGCCGGCTGGGAAGATTTCCGCAAGAAGTATCGCACGCTGGCAAGCGCCGAAAAGCGCGCTCGTCTCGGCTACAGGCGGAACGTCGATCAGGCCTACACACCGATCATGGAGACCCTGGCGATCCTCGAAGGCGCCGACGGCTTCGCCACAATGCAGGACGAGATGGCGGCGCTTCCCGCCAAGATCGAGACCTCGTCCGTCGAGGATGCGGTCGAAGCCCTGAAGTCCGCGGAATCGGGACTTGCGGAACTTGCCGATACGAGCGCGATCCGTTCCGAACTCACCAAGGCACGCCGAGACCTCACCGCGCGGTCACCCCGGCCCGACCGGGCTCTGGAGACCGCGCAGAAGGCCGTTGCGCTCTATGAGGATGAACGCGCATGGCGCAGCCGCGCCGCCGGTGAACTCGCTGACGGCCTCGCGAAGTACGAAGCGGCCATCGCGACGACCATCGGATTGCGTCAGCTCGACCGTCTGCCGTCGGAGTACACCGACAGCATTGCGTCCTGCCTCGCCATCCACCGGGATATCTCTCTGAGCTTCTGACGGCACGGATAGCCACAAAAAGAAAACGGCCGCCCCGGATGGGGGCGGCCGTTTCTCTTTACGCAGATGCTGCGTCTAGCGCCGGGGCAGGAACTTCCACACCAGCGGCAGCACCGCCGCTGCCAGCGAAACCTTAACCAGTGCACCAATCGCGAACGGGGCCAAGCCTTTCTCGAAGGCCACATCCACACCGCCGACCAGCGTGGACAGATACGCCACGCCCAGAACGAAGATAATCGCAGTTCCGGCTGCATTCGCGAGGAACGTCAGTGCCGGATTGCGGTCCCAGCCGCGCTCCGCCAGCCAGCCGACAAGGACCGCCGCCACAAGGAACCCTGCAAGATAACCGCCCGTCGGCCCCGCCATGTAGGCGAGCCCGGCGCCGCTGGCAAAGACCGGCAGGCCGACCGCACCCTCGGCAAGGTAAAGAAGAAGCGTCGCACCGGCCAGGCGCGCGCCATAGGCCATGGCGATCACCAGCACGGCGAAGGTTTGCATGGTCATCGGCACCGGATACATCGGCACCTGGATCTTGGCGGAAACCGCCATCAGCGCACTGCCAACGATGGCAAGGAGCGCGAGGCGCAGAACGCCGCCCGTCTCGCTCGGCCAGATCGCGTTGATCAGTGTCGGGGCCGTGCCCGCGGATACCTGCATGGTTCGTCTCCGTTTCGGCGGATCAAGTTCGTCCGCAACAGTTAACAGCTTCGATTCCGGTGCTCAACAGATCCGAAATCAGGAGAAACGCGGCGCCGAGGGGAACCCGCGCGGTGCTTTCCGCCCGGCCTGGGCGCGCTTGCCCACCCATTCTTTCAGTTCATCGGCCGTGAATGTCCGGTTCCGGTCGCCCGTCGCCGTGGTCAGGCCTTCCGCCATGCTGAAGGTCGCCACATCGGCGAGACTGTCGCGGGTGTAGCTTTGCAGCTTCACACCGCGCCCGCGCGTCATCTCGGGCAGCTCGGACAGTGCGAAGATCAGCAGCTTGCGCAGCCGACCCAGCACCGCGATCTGGTCGCCCTCGACCGGGGCACAGGCCGCCGCCTCCACATCGCCCTTCACGTTCAGCACCTGCTTGCCCGTTCGGGTCTGGGCGATCACATCGTCCTCCGGGACGATGAAGCCGCGGCCGTCGGACGACGCGACCACCAGCTTCGCACCCGGCTTGTGAATCCGCAGCGCGACGATATCGGCATCGTTGCCCAGGTCGAACATCAGGCGCAGCGGCTCGCCATGTCCACGACCGCCCGGCAGCTTGTCCACGCCGACCGTGTAGAAGCGCCCGTTGGTCGCAAACACCAGCAGCTTGTCCGTTGTCTCCGCCGTAAGCACGAAGCGGCCCTTGTCGCCTTCCTTGAACTTCAGCTCCTTGGGATCGACGTTGTGCCCTTTGATGGTGCGCACCCAGCCCTTGTCCGAGCAGACGACGGTCACGGGCTCGCGCTCGATCATCGCGTCCAGCGGCACCTCCACCGGATCGGGTGCGTCGCCGATCTCGGTCCGGCGGCGGCCGAGTTCCGTCTTGGGGCCGAACTTCTTCTTCAGCTCCGCGACCTCGTTGGCCAGATGCTTGGTGCGTTTCGCCTTGTCGCGCAGCAGGCCGCGCAGGGTCTTCTGCTCGCCCTCCAGCCCGTCGATCTCCTGGCGGATCGCGATTTCCTCCAGCCGTCGCAGCGAGCGCAGCCGCATGTTGAGGATCGCATCGACCTGGGCGTCGTTCAGATCCCAGCGCTTCTTCATCACCGCGCGGGGATCGTCCTCCTCCCGGATGATCGCAATCACCTCGTCGAGGTTCAGGAACACGATCATGTAGCCGTGGAGGACGTTCAGACGTTCCTCGATCTTGCCGAGGCGGTAATTGGTGCGCCGGACCAGCACATCGTGGCGGTGGTCCAGATAGGCCTGCAGCACCTCGCGGAGCGTCATCACGCGCGGCACGTTGTCGGCATCCAGCACGTTCATGTTGAGCGAGACCCGCGCTTCCATCTCGGTGTTGCGGAACAGGCTCTCCATCAGCATGTCGGGGGTGACGTTGCGGCTCTTGGGCTCCAGCACGAGGCGGATGTCCTCGGCGGATTCGTCGCGGATGTCGCCCAGCAGCGGCAGCTTGCGGTTGACCATCAGTTCCGCGATGCGCTCGACCAACCGCGCCTTCTGCACCTGGTAGGGAATCTCGGTGACGACCACCTGATACTGGCCGCGCCCCAGATCTTCCGTCTCCCAGCGCGCGCGGATGCGGAAGCTGCCACGCCCGGAGGTGTAGGCCTC
>Ga0181591_10002772_pt1 | contig 15087 bp, 14 predicted proteins | sample 071ome_33_FD_133757 | JGI IMG/M metagenome (GOLD analysis project Ga0181591, IMG submission 133757) | Coastal salt marsh microbial communities from the Groves Creek Marsh, Skidaway Island, Georgia - 071412AT metaG (megahit assembly) | ecosystem: Environmental > Aquatic > Marine > Intertidal...
CCAGGTCATTCACCGTGGTACTGGTGTTATCCACAGCATAGGACCAACTGCCGTTGCTGTTCATGGTCAGCGTTCCATATGTCCCCACCAAGGCCGAGCCAATGGTGCCTGCGCTGCCAGCTCCCTCTACCGCGCCAACCCTGATGGCAGTAACCGCAAGAGCCGATGCCGGATCATCAACATCGGCGTCATTGCTTAAAACATTGCCCGAGGGGTTATACCCGGCAACTACGTTGTTGAAGCCTCCAGCTTCAATGGCGGTTGCGGCATCATTCGTTGCAACCGGGTTATCGTTGGCCCCCTGAATGGTGACGGTCAACGTATCCGAGTCCAACAGGTCGCCTCCAGCGCCTGTTTGGCCGTTTTTGACTGTATAAACAAAAACATCCTCTAGAGTGTCGGCGGTAGTCCGCAGGGCATCGACGGCCGGGTCACTATTATTGACGGCATAAGTCCAACTGCCGTCCGCGCTAATAGTCAGCGTGCCATATTGACCAGTAATAACGGTGTCAGTCCCAACCGTTGTTGCCTAAGCGTCCTGCATGGACCGCGCTGCATCTACAACATTTGTGCCACTTGGGGTCGTGTCATTGCCAAGCACATTGCCGGTTGGGGTGCTGCCCGCTGTGCCATTGGCAACACCCCCGGCTTCAGTTGCCGTTGCAGTATCAGCAACCGCATTAGGGTCACTTGCGCTGGAGCCATACACAGTAATATTCAGGGTTGCTGTATGCGTAGCGCCCACCAAATCCAAAACCGTATAATCGAAGCTGTCATTCCCGGATTCACCGGCACCCAGGTTTGTATTATTGGCATATGGCGTATAGACATAACTACCATCTGAATTAAGGATCAGCTCCCCATACTCTCCAGAGATAGTGGTCCCCGACGCGGCACTAAAACTTAATGTTTCACCCGCCGACGCCGTAACAACCTTGTCCAGTTCCAGGCTGATGACCTGTCCACTGCCATCATACGTAATGTCCGTGACAAGGGTGCCCGCAGGAATGCCGGCACCCGACACGGTCATACCGACGGCAATCACTCCCGTTGAATTTGACGGCGTGAGGTCAATTGTCGCTGTGCCTGGCGTTTGCGACGTCGCAGATGTCGCCGTCTTCATTGAGGCCGTATTAGTCGTCTCAGATGTAGCCGACTTGAAGCCCACGGCCAAGCCATCAAGACTGCCAATCGGAACCTGATTGGAGCCTGCGTCAAGATAATAAGCAGGCGTGTCAGAAAGCGGCACATAATACGTAGTCGTAACATCAGGGTCCTGCGTAGGGTCAGCGGAAACAGTGATGAGATCCCCATTGCTGGCATGCACAGCCCGATATGTACCGTTATCGTTATAATAAAGCGTTTGTCCTGTTGAAACCGAGTTAAACCCGCTTTCTCCATAAAATATCAGTTCAATGTCGCCTGGGTCATTCGTAACGTTGTCGATCTGTATGGTGCCTTCGAGCGCACCGATAGATAACACCTCACCATTGCCATCTACGTCACTATCATTGGTGAGCACATTGCCCACGGCTGTGACACCCAACGGGTCAGTATTGTCATACGCGGTATTGTCAGTACGGAGAGATTCCTTTGCCGTATTATAGTCATCCGCAGCAACGGGGTTGTCGTTAACCCCTTCGATCGTAATCTCCAGTGTTGTCGTTGCTGCGACGCCGTCTTCATCGGCAATTGAGTAGGTAAAACTATCCACCAGTGTATCGCTACTGGTCCGCAATGCTTCCACAAGGGCGTTGCTGTTACTAGTAACCGTATATGTGTAGCTACCGTCAGCTGCAATTGTCAGTGTGCCAAATTGGCCCACTACATCGACCGTACCACTTCCTGGCACGCTCTGATTTGCACTGGTCGTACCCACATATGTAACGGTGATAGAATCACCGGCATCAACATCGTTGTCGTTGGTAAGAACATTTCCCGTGGCATCAACTCCGGGCGTCGCGTTGCTGACCCCACCATCTTCAGTAGCTGTACCTGTATCAGGCGACGCAGTGGGCGCCGTATTTGATGCGAGCAACGCATTGAATGCAGAATCCACACGGTCTGACGATGAGCCGATATTTTTGATACCCGTCTCTACTTCTGGTTGCGCGTCGAACCATGCCTGATCAACAACGAGCACGAAGGCTCTGTTGTCAGACACATCACGATCACCGTCCGTATTGCCATCTGCCTGCGCCGTCGCAAGGTCAACAAAATCTGCGTCTGTCCAGAAATAGAACCCCCGGACGATACCACCCGACTTAATTGGTCGACTAATCCAGCCATAATAAGTCATACCGTCAATATTGATGGCAGCAGCGGACACATCGTTTCCGCTAAATTCCGTTATGTTAAAATTACTATCGTCAACCGTAGGCGCGCCCAGGCTGGTATCGACATAGTCATGGGAATTTGACTCTTTGCCCGTGGGCGTGCGGCTCCCGTCAACTTCATAGGCATTGACGAAGGTAAAAGTTGCTCTTTCGACCTCGACATATTGCCCGTCAATGAGCAAAATCCCGTGATCATCTTCAATCGCACGGGATGCGGCCTCATCACCAGTAACAATGGATGCAAAGCCCTGCCCTTCGTCGCCTTGCGTATCGTTGTCTACATTCACTCGAGCATCTATTAAATGGCCGTATTCCTCGACTAGAATAGCGACGATTTCGTCACTATCCCCCTTGGCAAGAAGGGACTCGTTCAAATAGATAACGGGGGTTCCGTCTGGACCATTTTCAGCAAAACCTGCTTTAGCCAATAACATGGTTTCACTATCCAGCACGACGATCTGAACAGGGGGCTCACCATCCAGTATTCGCTGAATTTCAGCCTCCATAGCCAACTGCCACTGGCCATCAATTTCCGATAAACCGCCATTGAAAATGGTAAACAGGTCTTCAAGCGAAGCATTCTGCACAAATTCTCTGATTTTTCTTGTTGCCTCATCCGTGGCAACGGCCAAAGCTGGATGGGCCTCTGGCGGGTCAAAAAGAGAGTCCGCCTCCTTTGCGTCGGTATCTGCAGATGATTGGCTTTGCGCTGCCGTATCGCTGACTGCATCAACGGTCGTACCAACTGCAGCGCCATCAAACATAAGGCGCTGTTCTAACTGGAACTGCGATGGCAGCTCCGCGCTGGTATGAAAAATATTATCGTCAGTCATACTCTGCCCTTCTATACCTAAATACCGTCAATGAGCGGCATTTACGGTGTTGCCCCGTGCGGCGGCTTTAGCGTCAACCTGCCACTCATTCCCGGCAATAATTCATCGAATTTTCCGCCCACGACTGCAACAGCCCGCACTGTTTGGCTCATGGGGTCAACTTTCGCAGATGTGAACTCTAGCTTTACGGGATAATCTCTGCCTGTATCTTCAATGGTAACTTGGAATTGGTATCCCGGCTTCAACCACGACAGCCATTTCGAAGGCACCAGAAATTCCAGTTCCAAAACGTCACTGTCCATTATTTCTAAAAGTGGCTGACCTGATTGAACAATTTCTTTTTCGCGCACCAGTTGGCGACCAACAGAACCCGCATAAGGGGCCTTGATCGTACATCTGGATATCATGGCTTTAAGATAATTTAAGTCAGCCTTGGCTTTATCGATCGCAATACGACTATTTTCAAGTTCAACGGCACCAATCGCATTGTGATCGGCCATTTGTTTATTGCCTTCATAAATGTTCCTGGCTTCTGCCATCTGGGCGTTGGCTTTTTCCAACTGAGCCTGTTGAAGGCTGCAATCAAAGCGAACCAACGTCGCGCCACTTTCAAAAGATCGTCCTTCTCTAACAGCAAGCTCGTCAATTTGGCCCGTCATCGCAGCACCCAGCGTTGTATGCTTTCTCGGCGTCAACTGTGCCCGGAGGTCCCCCTGCTCAAGACCAAAATCTTGTGCAGAAGAAACACCTATAAAGGCGATTCCGACGGCAGCCAGAACGCTAACTCGCCGAAAGGACAACATCCTAAAGCTCGCTCTCATCCATAGCTGGCATTTCAAGGCCACTCTCCAGCCACTGACCAACAATATCTTTCATTTGAGCAAGTGAGAAGTCATCCACGGAACTGAAGACGGGCTCCAGCCCCAGCGTTGCCTGTAATTTCCCCACAGCCTCTTGAGCTTTGGCCATTGCTTCAAAACGACGAAGCTCACTGAAAATCGCTGAGACATCCGCGGCAATAGTAACCTGTTCACCAACAGCATTACTTGCGTACTTACCGCGCATAATTTCCGCGAGTTGCGCATCAACATTGAAAATCTGATCTGCCCGTTCATATTGACGCACGGCGTTTAAATATTGGTAACGGGATAGATGGACCTGTGTAAGCACCATCATCTGCAGTGCTGTGCGGCGCGCCTCTTCGACCGAGACATTAGCCTTGGCCGCTTTCATTCGAGATGGTCCCGATAGCAACTTCATGAGATTTGCGCTGACATCTACAGCTGCCTGATCCCAACTACTGTCATAAAGATAGCGGTCGTCATCATGATTGGTGCCAAAATTCAAATTAATGCCTGGCAGCATCGACAGTAGTGTTTTGCGGGTTTCTGTCGCGGCAATTCTTGCGTTGTATATTTGCGATCGCAAATCAGCATTGTGGGAAAGGGCAACGGCTTCCATCTCTTCGCTGTCGCTTTCAAGTTCTGGAAGGGCTGTTGAGGGCTCTTCCAATTCAAACTGTGTACCTGGCCGCAACCCCATCAGACCGACCAACTTTATTTTAGCGGCGGCCAGATCTCTATCTACACCTTCAAGCAGTCGTAAATTTTCCAGAAGGTTGCGTTGGTAACGCAATGAATCGTCGGGAGAGCTTGCCCGGGAAGCAGACAGATCACGCGCATCCTTCAGGGCACGCTCTGCGCCAACAATTGTAGTTTTGATGCGAGCACGCAGCATTTCTGATGCATAGGCTCGCCAATAAGCGGTTCGCACTTCCTGCATCAAGATATGCATTGCCTTACGGCGTTGTTCCTTGGCGACAAGCAAGCGATCCCCGTTTTGTTTCGAGGTATAATAACTCGTCCCAAAATCAAGAATATTCCAGGAAAGCGTAAGGTCGGAAGTAAAGTGCTCACGGTCGACGGAGAGCTCGAGAGCCTGATCGCGGTCGAAAACTTTGGGCGCCGCAGGTGTCGCTTTGTAACGAAGGCTGTAACTATCCCGCCATGAATAACCAGCATTAGCCAATAGCTTGGGCAGCATGTCATATTTGCCCGCTTTCAGGTTCCCTGACGCCAGCGCTTCACCAAGCATTTTGACCCGGTGGTTAAGATTATATTTCAAGGCTCGCGCAATGGCACCTTCAAGAGTGATTACGGAATCTGGTACAGCTTGACTATCAATAACCTGGACCCGGTCGCTGCCCACAATGGCAGCCATCTCTGCGATACTTAATTCTTGAGGGTTTGTGCTACAACCAGCGAGACTAACGAATAGTAAAATTGTGATGGCCTTTGCTCGACCCCGCGCAAACTTTGACATAGTTAATTATCATCCCAACAATTCTCGGCGCACTTAATTTGGAGTGCTTTTTACGAGAGTTTTGGCAACCCAAAGGCTCGGAATAAAACTATCCCTAGCACGAAACCACATTATACCGCGCTCCATCAGGGCTGCAATATTCACATCACACCATGTGATGTGCGGTCTGTATGCGCTCACAATGTAAAGGGAAAGCTAAGCTTCCGGCGTGCCGGTTGTCCAAATAACACTGAACGAATGTAAAACGTATAGGCGACATGTAGGTATATAAAATTCAAATGTCAATAGAGAACATTAAATAACAGCACACATCATAAAAATAATAAAATCCCTTTTTATATAGACAATTATCGATATTACCTGTATAATGGCTCATACACTTAAGAAAAATTGGTATTATTATTGAAAATATGAGAACATGTTTTCTTGTTAATATTCAGTAATACTGAGCCGATATTCTTAAGTTCAAAATCGACGATCACGGTAGATAAGCCGATCTCCATCTCTCTCAGACCTCAATCTAGGCCTGACGACGGTCTTGTCACGTTAATCGAACGCTGACGGCAACTTTACATTGACCAGCATCAAGTCAGCCAGCAGCGACTACCTGCTTCCATTGATCCATGGCTTCGGCTCTGAAAAGCTTCATTGTTTCTCGTGTGGTGAGATGACGTTGAATGTTGAACAAGTTATAGACAGAGGCGTGAAGATTGAGAAAGCGTTGGGCGGAACCTGGGGACTTGAATCGCTGCATTTTTCGTTCTCTTCGTCGAACCGGTAGATGCGAGTTTTCTGCACGATTGTTTCGATGGATTCCCTGCTGATGATCGACATCGATCTGCAGGGACTTCAGCGCAGCACCATAGGAACGAAGCTTGTCAGTGACAATTGTACGAGGTTGAATCTTCCGTTTTCGAAGAAGTTTACTGAACAATCGCAGAGCGGCTCTTCGGTTGCGTCGCGACTGAACCAAAAACTCCAGCACTTCTCCTTCGCCATCAACAGCCCGCCAAAGCCAGTATTTTCTGCCACTAATAACGACGACCATTTCGTCAAGATGCCAGGTTGTATCCACGGCGGTCCGGTTCGAGCGAATTCGCTTTGCATAGTCCGTGCCGAACTTGTTCACCCACCGACGGACTGTTTCATATGAAATATCCAGGTCACGCTCGGATAGCAAATCTTCGATGTCACGGTAGCTGAGAGTGAACTTCGAGTAGAGCCAGACGGCGTATTGAATGATTTCAGGCGGGAAACGGTGGCAACGATAGGAAATATTATTCTTCACGCCACCCTACAGTCACCAGATACCAAAATCAGGTCATTAACGTGACAAAACCATACTGGTCATCCGGCGACAATATCCTGATCATAGTTCGAGTTCAGGACATTAACGTGACAATACCATAAGCAGACTTAATTCACAGACACCCCGCTCTATATTTTTGGTTCATCGCCATCTAGGTGTCTGCGGCGGGTAACTTTACGACCATCTTGCCCTTGTTCCGACCTGAATACAGATCATGAAATGCCTGGCCAAAGTCAGGAACATCTCCTTCATAGACATGTTCCGGAAACGATAATCGGCCTTCTGCCCGCCATTGTGCCATGTGCTTGCGCGCGATATCAAAGCGATCTGCATAGTCATAGACTACATAGCCCTGGATCGATGCGCGCATGGTGCCCAGCCAGATATACTGACTTGGGCCGGATATTTCCTCTTCGGAATATTGGGAGGTTGAACCACACATCAACACTTTGCCGCGCAGGGCGATCCAGCGCAGGCTTTCATTCAGAACCGAGCCACCAACATTATCAAAGATGAAGTCAATTCGGTCAGGCGCTGCCTCCACCAATTTCTCGTAGAGATCGCCGTCCTTATAGTCGACCGCTGCATCAAAGCCGAGTTCGTCGACCAGCCATTTGCATTTTTCAGGCCCGCCAGCAATGCCTATCACACGCGCACCAGCCATCTTGGCAAATTGTCCCGCCATGGTGCCGACAGCTCCAGCCGCACCATTGACGACGACAGTCTGGCCTGGTTGCGGTTTACATTCATCGAAAATGGCAAAGTAGGCAGTTAACCCTGAAACACCGAATCCTCCAAGCCATGCTGACAACGGTGCTTGGGTAATGTCACAAAGTTCCAGGTCGCTGCCATCAGAAATTCCATAGTTCTGCACGCCCGTCGCCGCAACAACATAGTCACCCGCCGCCCAATCAGGGTTGTTAGATTCAACCACCCGGCCAGCAACCGAGTTGCGCACGAGGTCGCCCGGCTCCACCCGGAAGAGAAAGTCTTTGCTGTCCCGGACGATTAACCGCAATGCAGCATCCAGTGACAGATAGTGTGCTTCGACGACAACTTCACCATCGCCGGCTGTTGGCATAGGAGCCTGTCTTACTTCAAAGTCGTCAGGACCAAGTAATCCTGTCGGCACTTGTCGCAAAATGACCTGGCTATTCCGGTTGTCTTCAGTATTGGCGTTCATCTTTCCCCTCCCTAGATTGAAGGGGAAGATTAGCCTGAAACCATCTCTGCCGCCAATGTCTGTTTATGGCTATGAGCGGAAGTTCCGCATATTACTCAATACAGGAATCGGGCACGCACCTTCTACCCCATCTGCGTCTTTTCGGGTAACATCCCTGACAGATAGGAGGCAGGCATGATGATTGAAGTGAGGAATGGTGAAGGCAAGTCACCAGCTGCCATAGAAGCGGAATTGACAGAGGCCGGGCTATATTTTCTGGTATTGGATGTGCCCCCTGTCGAGAATGGTGCCCACTGGCACGATTTCAGCTCTATCTTTTATGTCACCAAAGGCTATGTTCGCCTGACGGTTGTAGAATCCGGCGAGGTGCTTGACGTTCAGCCCGGCTGTCGCGTTTCTGTCCCGGAACGTGCATTGCATGCTGAAAACAGCGCAACCGGCTACTCTATCCTGCTCGGTGTGACCCGCGATCCGGCAACCTTTGAGGAAGACGTCAACCTGTCGCCTGCTGATCTTCCCGGATAGTTTCCTAAAAAGCACCTAATGTCTGCTTTTTGGCTGATAGCAGACGTTGTGTCGGGGAAGCTCTATGTTAACCTGCGGACAAAAAAAGAGGACGGTCCGTAATGAAGCCGTCCCCAGTAGTATTTTTGGCTGTTAGTGCGGCAAAGGAAAGATTGGGCGGACCGCACTAGCTTGAGGGGTGCCAAAAACCCCACACTCGAACCCGCCCTAAGCTCATACTCCGTCGTTGTTAGAAGTGCATGCCAGGCCGTGGCCGATAGCCACATCGACATTCTGCAAGGCAACAATACGGACTTTACCTTTGGTGCTATTGGTGTACGGATCGACCGTAATATCCAGACCACCCCATTACCCGATCAAGGCATTGGAGAAGCTGCCATAGAACACATCACCGCTGGTAATCTGCGCCGAGGCAATAGCGTTGAAAGCGCCAATCTTGCCGGAGATGAGGTTTGGACTCAGGCTCTCACCAGGCTCAAAGATGAACCGGCCAGAACCGTCGCCCACGTTCATGGCTGTCTCGATAGGCAGAACAAATACAGGCGCGCTGCGGAAATGTGGTGCCTACAGCAGGCGTTAGGAGCATTGAAATATTCTATGTAATTAATTTTATTGGCACCCCATACAGGAGACGGTAATCACTCGTTTTAAATGGGTAATATCCCTTTTCGTTTCTTTATTTGTCTCTATCTCGATCCCTCTAGAAGCAGCCTGCTGCGATACTGAGCTTGTAACAAACAAAAAGCCGCTGAAGTGCGTGTATATGCCTCTGAGTTGGCCTGCGAAGACATCTTACTGCAACTGAGATGTCCCGCTCCAGAACCTATGGCACCTGTAGGAGTTCAATATTGTTACCGTCAGGATCTTGAATATAAACAGAGCGCGTCCCATCCCGGTGTTGTAGCGGTTCACGATAAGGTGAGAGATCACTGCACGTAACTGCGACGTGGTTAGGGTGCTCAGCCGGCAGGACTAGTGCTAGCGACACGTTCGCAAAGGCCAGCATCGCCCAACTCTCATCTTGATACTGTACTTGACACTCAAATTGATCGACATACCAGGATACTGCCCGGTCTATGTCTTCCACTTGAAGGGCCGTGTGGTGAATCTTGTCGAGTTGAAATTTCATGTCATTACTGCTCTGGGTCTATGTTCGGAGAAAAGGATGCATCGCAGTGGCCAGGCTATGGGCCGATGTAAATGCGTCTTGAACACTGCCACCAAAACACCAATCCCCGCAAGCACCCAAACAAATTCTCGGGTCGATCAATGCGCGACCATTAACTTGTTTTGGAGCACCGGCATATTTCCAGCGGTGTAGAACCCTGTGTTCTGCGACCTCAGCATCGCAAACAAGGATGCGCTCTACCTCAGCCAACAAATGTTGCAAAATAATATCACTGTTAGTCTCCAAATTATCTCTGGCAAATTTTTCCGATGAGTGGACGACTAAGGATGTTCCACCGTGGCGCTCCGGCTTTTGGCTATTTACCACCGCCAGGGCGAGATCTGCATTGGTGATCTGGGCGATATCAAAGTCAAGGTCGAGACGAGAAGGGAAGCCAAGCAACAGCCCAAGGCACCCAAGGGTGTTGACGAAACTGAATGCGCCATACTCAGCAAATTGTTGAGGAAAAAGTTCAGCTGTTTGGGGCGCAGGTGCTGTTGAAACCACCCAATCATATTCGCCATAGACAGCTCCGTTTTCATCCCACAATCGCCAAGTTTTCTGCCGCTCGATTTTGACAATTTTTGTATTGGTTTTGACGTCCATATTCACTGCAAGATATTTTGCGATAGCGCTCATACCCGGCACGCCGACGTATAATGCAGATCCAGCACTCGAATCAGATTTTCGCAAAGAAGTTTGGCCGTCGATCTGCACAAAGTGTGCATCCCAGGAACGCAGAACTCCGGCTTCGATCATGTGACGTAAGTAGCCCTTAAACGACTGCGTTTTCGCTGTAAAGAACGGTGCACCATGATCAAAGAAATAGGGTTCAGCACGTCGGGTGCACAGTCTCCCACCCCCTCCACGGGATTTCTCAAATACTGTAACGTCAGCTTTGCCAACAAGGAGGTTGGCAAAGGTCAACCCGGAAAAGCCTGCACCTATGATCGCGATTTTTGGCATGAGATACCCTCCGTATGTGCGTAAATGAGCTCGCGGGACCTGGTGAATATAATACCCGTTCAATTTAGACGACTGGTGTCGTCAGCTATGGTCTTCAGCTATGGTCACCAGCTTCTTGAGCACCAGCTTCTTGAGCACCAGCTTTATTTCCTTAGCAGCGAAGAGTTTTGAGAGAGTTAGCCATTTTATCAGCAATTCGGTCATGGTGGGTTTCTATGTCTTCTGGTTGAGAGGCGACCTGGCAGAGGTTTCCTAAAATTGATGGCCTCGACCCCCTTTGACTTTTCAGATCGGCCGAACATTAGGCCTTGGAGTACCAGCGCTGGGAGGGGGGGGATGCGCTATACTCACTTTCAAAGGGCGCTGAGACCTGTCTTCTTACCACCCGAGATAAAGGATGGATCACTGCCGGCAGCAATAAAGAATGTGGGTGTTAACTCGGGAACAAAAGAGGGTGCGTGGCAAAGGGACTCTCAGCACCCTATTCTCAGAAGGTTGCATTGGCCAAATAGCGGAAGTTTTGCTTGCAAACCAAAGCGGATACTACTTCTTGTGTAACTCTACAACAGTTGAGGCTGCGCCAGGACAACTAGATTGTCGTCAGGGTCACGAAGACGCACCAAATTAGTTGTCGTTGCCTCTTCAATTGGTCCCGGAGACAAACCTGCCGTCAGCAACCGGTCATGCTCGTTTGCCAGACCGGTGACAATCAGCGGCAAGGACACTGGAACTTTGTGTTTATCAGTCCAATTACCCAACCAGACCGTAACAAGCCTGTCTCATGGATCTTTTTGCCTCAGAGGTGTTGGAACCCCTCCCTGCACTGAGCGACCAAGTTTCCCCCTCCCTTTTCGTGGTCTAGGTATCCTACGGCAATAGGGTCCATGGGACACATGCGCTAGGGCAAATGCAGACCGCTGAATGCGGCACAAAGAATGGAATACCACAAATGACTGCACTTCTGTTGGCCTGGCTGACTTTAACAATTTTGTTTGTGCTCAAAGAGATAATTTTAGCCAATGAAGACGGCCCAACTTCGCCGTGACAATGCCCTCCACTGATACTTCGTCCAGACCATTCCGCGACTTACTTGATTTCATAGACGTCGTAATAGACCCCTGATCTGGTTCGCTTACCAACCCCGATTGCCACCACATTATTCATCCACGCATAGCGTTCCGAACTAGTTTCGTAGTAGGGCGTGATACGGAAGTAGTAATCTGAAGGGTCAATTTCTTCGACTTGGTCTGGGTCACTGAATTGCGAAGCGATCACCTCAGGTATAATTATCCTCCCACCATAGCTCGAATAAATGCTCGCGCCGTCACTCGTTTCCAACGCGCACCGAACATCAAGCGCCAATGATCCGTCGGGCCTCAGAAGTGCCCAGTCCGCGCCGGAGTTCAACACCTGACCATTCATCTTGGGTCCCTTAAAGGTGCCTCCAACGACAGGCATGATCATACGTACGCCATTAGGCGTCTGTCCGACCGGTATGGCTTCGCCAAGGTCAATTGATATCGAGTACAAGAATTCGTGCTCGAGTTTCAGCAAAATAATCCTCCACACTTTATTGAGATATTAACCACAATCCGAACAAGCCGGCAGGAAATGACAATGCAGCTTGCGGCTCCGTCGACGGTATGTTCATGGTAATAACCTGATTTTGATTTCTATGCAGCCATATCTGGGTGATATACAATGCCTATAGGCCCATTCTTCGCCCCTTAGAGTGGCGCAAAGCCCCTGTGGTGGATACTTCCCCTAGCATATAGAGATGATCAAAGGCTTAGTGAGAGGCATACACAAGCACCTCAGCGGCCTTCTTGTTTGCCACACGGTTTTCTGCACTTGAGCTTCGTAGCAAGCGGCCTGCGGACAGACCAGGAAAGAGACTGATAAAGGGGTGAACAGGTATATAACCCAATCAAAACTGGCGGTTACTATCTTATGTCGGGAGCGCAAAATATTTCAATAGAGGGATAATTGACCTAATCGTAGACGCAACGGCACTGTCACGTTAATCGGTCACAAGGTACAACAATAGATTCAACCGCTCTATTTAGCCAGCAGCGACTAGCTGCTTCCATTGATCCATGGTTTCGGCTCTGAAAAGCTTCATCGTTTCTCGTGTGGTGAGATGACGTTGAATGTTGAACAAGTTATTGACAGAGGCGTGAAGATTGAGAAAACGTTGGGCGGAACCTGGGGACTTGAATCGCTGCATTTTTCGTTCTCCTCGTCGAACCGGTAGATGCGAGTTTTCCGCTGCCGATACGATCTGGCATCTGGACGAAATGGTTGTGTTCATCAATGGCAGGAAATACTGGCTGTGGCGTGCAGTAGACAGCGAAGGTGAGGTGTTGGCTGAATAAGTAGCACACCCTCAAATGCCTTTGATGAAGTCTATGATGGCGCTGTTGAATACCCGGGGTTGTTCTATGAGCATAAAGTGAGTAGCGCCTGGAATATCGACACGGGAAATCTGAGGAATTTGCTCTTCCATAAGATCGGCGACCTCCAGACAGGCGCGAGCATCGTATTCTGCGGTAATGGTCAGCACTGGCACATGAATGTCTTTAAGAACCTCAGTTGCTGGCGGCTCCAAAGGTTCAAGCGGGTCTTCGTGATCAGCCCACCACCAGGAATATTCCCGAGCCACCTCGGCCACCCTTTCCTTTGCGCCAGCCGCAATGTATTTTGGGTTAAAGGCAGGGATGTTGGGAAATGCATCCCCGGCTGCCAACGCACCTTTTTCTCGAAACAGCGACCCACAAGCGGCATAGCCGCCAAATAGATCATCGACTGCGGATGAAGTGTGTCCTGACACAAATGGACCTGCAGTTATGATCGATTGGAAGAGGTGAGGGGCGAGCGTGTAGGTGTCCACTACTACCTGACTTCCGAGCGAATACCCGGCAATATGAGCCCTGGTGACGCCAAGCGTATCTAGCAGGTCGATAAGGTCGTCCTGATGGCGATAGGGTTGGCCTTCTATAGGTAAATTTGATTGCCCGTATCCCCGCAGGTCGTAACGGATGACATCAAAATGAGCGGCAAGCGCCTGGAACTGTTCGTCCCAATGACGGCGGTCGCCACCTCCCCCATGAACCAGGACAACTGTTTCGCCAGAGCCTATCCGCTCGCAGAACAATTGGACGCCATTTGCGTCAACGACCTGTTGTTGTCGCTTCATCACCTTTGGTGCCCCAAGTTCCCATCGACCCGATAGATAGCATAAAGAAAATTGGGCTTGACGTCAGCTGGTCCAATGTAGATCTGCAATTAGCCATAAGCGGACATCACACACACTAGGCTTGAGTGGCCTTCCTCTGCTTGGTTGTATTGAGTTTCAGAAAATACCAGACGTAACAACGGGAGAATGCGCCATTGAGGATCAGTGTAAGTCCAATGAAACTGACAAACAGTTCGGTCAGGGAGAGAGTTGGTGCAGAAATGGCTAAACCAACAATTATCATCCCCAATGCCAGTCTTATCACGCGCTCCAGGTTTCCTAGGTTTCTTTCAATCATAGCTTCACTCCTTTGGTTAGCATGGCTACGCAGCATTTAGAGGGCTAGATCAGCGCCCCTGGATAATATTTGGCACCTATGAAGATGTCGGCCAATTACCAAAAAATTAACCCTTCTGCTTTGCTCGTTACGGTTCACCCTGAGATATGATCTCTGAAGCTAAAACGGCCAAGACCACTCAAAGTTGACGTCAGCTAATAGCCATAAGCAGACATTCCTTGAATTGGCGTGTCTGGCGGCGTTGACGTTTGCTTGCGTCTTGATTGTAGTGGGATTTTTACAAATGCTTGTTCGCATGGCGGCTATCCTAATTGTGACAATCCACTTGGCTAACTCAGCTGGGGTCGCCGGCCCGGCTGACCCGGTTAAATCAGTTGAGAACCTGGCTGAGCAAGGTGACCATCAAGCTCAGTATTATCTCGGCCTCATGTATGCTAGGGAAATAGGTGTCCACAAGGATGAAACCCAAGCTGCCAAGTGGTTTCGGATGGCTGCGGACCAAGGCGATGCTGAGGCACAGTTTTTCCTAGGCATCCAGCATTTCAGAGGTGAGGGCGTTAAGCGCAATCTTTTAGAAGCGTACAAATGGACCGTACTTGCTGCTGATCATGGGCTTGAAATTGCGCACCATTTTCGCGGCATTATTGCTGAAAGCATGTCCAGAAAACAGCTCGAAGAAGCTGAACGTCAAGTTACAGAGTGGCGAAATAGAGGGGCAGATTAGCTGCCAACCGTAAACTACGGAAGCACGGCTTCCGCTAATAGCAAAAATGGGACGCCAAGCACACCATCACTATGGGTGACGCAGGCTTCCTCGGAATGCGGATCCAGACGCCTCTTACCCGGCACTTCTCGAGACCTGGAGCCACGTACCCCTGCAATCTCCTAACATCCAGATAAGACCGTACACCG
>Ga0181591_10002773_pt1 | contig 15086 bp, 12 predicted proteins | sample 071ome_33_FD_133757 | JGI IMG/M metagenome (GOLD analysis project Ga0181591, IMG submission 133757) | Coastal salt marsh microbial communities from the Groves Creek Marsh, Skidaway Island, Georgia - 071412AT metaG (megahit assembly) | ecosystem: Environmental > Aquatic > Marine > Intertidal...
CGTATTGTTGATGAGAATATCAATGCCACCGGTGTCGCTCAAAACACTCGCGCACATCGCTTCAACCGCGTCAGAATCCACCGCATCGGCCGAGTAGGACCTGGCCTTTCTCCCGAGTCCTTCGATCTCCCCGGCGGTCCGATCCAGGCTTTCCTGATCCCGCCCTGTGATCGCCACGTCTACCCCCACCTCGGCAAGAGCCAGTGCCATTTCCCGCCCGAGACCTCGACTCCCCCCGGTGATAAGGGCGCGTTTTCCGTCGAGCCGAAATCGATCGAGAATACCGGTCATTTCTTCACTCCCAGAACCCAGGCCGGACTCTTTCCACAATCGTATTGCTTCAGCTCCGTCAGCGCTCCGCTTGCGGTGTCCCGACGATACACGACGAGATTGTCGGATCCCTGACCGGCAGCGACGAGGTAGTTCTCTCCACCTTCGATGAGGTTAAAAGAACGCGGTGTTTTTCCGGTTGGCGTTTGCCCTCTTGAAGAAATCTCGCCACTTCTCTTATCGATCGCAAACACAGCGATGCTGTCGTGCCCACGGTTCGATGCGTAGACAAATCGTCCATCTGCACTGATCTCGATATCGGCACAACTTCCCTGGTCGGCGGGCCAGTCACTCGGAATCGTTGTTAGCGTCTGCCTAATTGCCAGGGTTCCGTTTTGTGAATCGTAGTCGCACAAGGTCACACTCTTGGCCTGCTCGTTGACGAGGTAAACCCATTTCCCATTGGGATGGAACTGCAGGTGGCGCGGACCATGCCCTTCCCCCGCTTTCATCACCTTCGGGTCATTAAAAACAAGCTCTCCCTTCTCCAGATCGAGTCGGAACTGGCTTACCTGGTTCAGCTCCCCGGTATGAGGACAAAAGGCAAAGCGATTCGCCGGATCGGTCTGGATGCAGTGCGCTTTCTTGCCGACCTTCAGCACACAAACAGGCTCACCCGTCACTTTTCCGTCAACGATCTTGCTGACACTTACGAGGCCCTCTCCGTAGTAGGCGCCCAGCAGCCACTTATTGGTTTTGTCAGGGTAAATGTAGGCGGCACTTCCTGCTGATGGTGCCGTCGCAATGACGTCGAGCAATCCCGTTTTCGGATCGATCGAGAGAGTCGCAAACTGGGAAGAGGTTCGAACCGAAGCGTAGATCCGCGTGCGGGAATCATCGAGCCAGAGACAACCCGGAGCGCCTTCCAGTTCGGTTTCTCCGACACGAGTCAGATCACCCGATTCTTCATCGAGCGAAAACACGCCGATCTTTTTGTCTTTGCTTTCGGAAACATAAACAAAAGTCTCCGCAAAGGCAGGCGTCGCGAAGAGACCAACGAACAGAGTGAGCAGGATCGAGATTTTCATTTCGCCTTTGCTATCCCCAAACACCCTTGCTCGTCGAGAGGCAAAAGGGACGGGATTCCGCCCATGAGGACCCTTTTCCTACCACGCAAAACTGGAAATCATGAACGCATAATCATGAGACCATTTCTTCTTTCGCTTTCGTTTCTCTTTCTTTTCACCTCCTTCAGTTGCGCCGATGAATCTGACAAACTGATGGCCGGCACCGCTGAGGTCGACATTTCCCCGACCGTCACACCCTTCCAACTTCGCTCAGGCCCTTCCGATCTTGTTCACGATCCCCTGCACGTTCGCGCTGTCGCATTTCAGAATGGAAAAGGCCGGGCCGTCATCGCACTGATGGATGCCATCGGTGTTGGACGAGAGATGACGGACGAGGCCAAAGTCATCGCAGCCGAAAAGACCGGCTGGAAGCCCGAGGAAATGCTCGTCAGCGGTACACACACTCACACCGCCCCGAAAGGAGGCGACTCTTCTCCCGGACGAATCGCCTATGAAAAGCGCCGCAAGGATGGCCTCGCCGAAGCACTTATCGAAGCGATCGAATCACTCGAGCCAGCCAAAGTCGGCTTCGCATCCGACGAAGAACCAACGGAAGTTTTCAACCGCAGGTGGTACATGGAGGAGGGGTTCATGCCGAAAAATCCCCTCGGAGGCTACGATAAGGTCAAAATGAATCCCGGCCTGAACAACCTCGTAAAGCCGGCCGGACCAACCGACCCCGAAGTCGCGGTGATCGATGTTCGCGATAAGAAAGGTCAGCCACTGGGCCTGATCGCCAACTATGCCCTGCACTACGTCGGCGGCGTCCCCCGAGTCATCGACGAAAAAGGTCGCGAAGTTGGAATGGCCTCCGCCGACTACTTTGGAGAGTTTGCCCGCATCATGCCCTATCGATTGCGGGGAGCCACCAGCAATGAAAACTTCGTCGCGATGATGACGAACGGAACCAGCGGCGATATCAACAACATCGACTTCTACCGCAATCGCGGTCTTCGCGCCCCGTTCGAACAGATTCGGGTCGTGGCAGGAAAAACCGCAGACGCCGCCTACCGCGCCTTGCAGAAAATCGACGACTACGACGAGTCACCCATTGTTGCCATGAAGCAGCGCAACGTCACGATCCACTATCGCAAACCGAAACAGGAAGACATCGACCGGGCAATTGAACTGATGAAACTGAGTTCCAAGGAACGTGACGAGATCAACAGCCGCACTTCCTCCGTTGCCCAAAACACGCTGCGATTCTCCGAGCCGGAAATGACGAAGACGGAGGACGTCATCATCCAAGCCATCCGAATCGGCGATCAGGCCATCGTATCGATGCCATTTGAGGTACTGGTGGAAATCGGGATGGAGATCAAAGAGAAAAGCCCCTTCCCCCAAACTCTGATCATCGAATTGGCCAACGGCGGCTACGGGTATCTTCCCCCACCCCATCAACACAAGCTCGGCGGATATGAAACCTGGCTAGGCACCTCCCGATTCGTGGAAGACACCTCGGTGGTTCTCACGAAGAACCTGTTCGAGATGCTGGCGGAGTTGCAAAAGCTGTAGCGATTCACTGAAGGGGCAAGTTCCACCTTGCCCGGGAATCGCAACAGCAAGGCTATACTTTCTTCAGTCCAATTCAGCGCACCAGTAAGCACATCCGGGCAAGACGGAGCTTGCCCCTCCGTGCTTCGCGTCTTCCATGGCGTGAGCGGTCAGCCCCAATTACGATAATCCATTTTCATCAATGCTTCCTGCGCCGCGTCGTTTCCCTGAATCTTCTCGGCATTGGGATCCCATTTGAGCGAACATCCAAGCTTGGCCGATACCCAACCCAAATGCCCAGGAGTGATCGAGCGATGTCCGTTCTCCGCAGCAGCAGCTGTCTCCTTCCGGCTCTTCACACAATCGATGAAATTTCGTTGGTGTCCGGGTGAACGATAGGCTTTCCACTCACCTCGGTCAAAATCTTCGGCGAGCCACTCCGGGTTGGAGGCTTCGATCTTGCCGCGGTCCACCCAGACCCATCCATTTTCGCCAATCCATTTGGCTCCTTTTCGGCATGTTGTAGAGATCAATCCGCGCCGACCATCGGCAAAATCGGAGTGCACTTCATACTCGACTGGCGTGTCGTAGACTTCCGCAGCCGCCCAGGTCCAACCTTTCGACTCCACCCTAACAGGGCCACTGTTTTCAACCCCCATACCCCAGTGGGCGATGTCGTTGTGGTGCCCGATCCAATCCATAATATTCCCGCCTCCATAAGCGCTGTGCCATCTCCACCAGCGGTGGTGACGCGCTTTCATGTAGGGTAGCTTTTCACTTGGCCCACACCAGAGGTTGTAATCGAGGCCGGCCGGAATCTCGAGCACCTCGGTGCTGCCTTGGGCTTCGTTGTGTCCGGCAGGAAGCCCTACTTCAAAGTGGGAAATTTTCCCGAGGTGACCATTACGGACAATTTCGACAGCCTGACGAAAGACCGGTTCGGACCGCTGCTGAGAGCCGACTGAGAAAACGGCATTTTTTTCCGCGACCTTCCGATAAACCGCCTGCCCTTCCCCGAACAGATGGGTGACTGGCTTCTCACAGTAGACATCGAGCCCCTTTTCCAGAGCCGCCATCGTAATGTGATAATGCCAGTGATCAGGCGTCGAAACCATCACCGCGTCGAGGTCATCCCGCTCGAGGAGCTCCCTGTAATCGGCGTAGGCCTTGCAGTCGGTGTTGCCGTATTTCTTGTCGACGGTCTCCTTGCCCGGCTTGCGACCGAGAGCTCGACCTTCCCCCCACTCGCGCTCGCGGTAGTGATGCTCGTGGACGTCGCAGATGGCAACTCCCTGCACGTCGGTGTGATTCAGAAAGGCACCCATCACGCCGATACCTCGATTGCCCATGCCAATGTATGCCATCGTGACTCGTTCGCTGGGAGCCGGTCGATCTCTGGACCCGAGTGCCGATGCCGGAATGATCGTGGGAAATCCGATGCCGGCTCCAATCGTGGTAGCGGCAGTGGAGAGAAACTTTCTGCGCGTTTGCTTCATGAAAAGAGTTTGCCGTCGACCAAAGCGCCCTGACAAGAGCATATCTCCCCGCGATGGCGTGGCGCCCCGCTCCACTAGCTCCACCCCTGACCGGAATTCATTTCCTCTTTCACATTCTCACGATGGAACCAGATCAGGAAAAACACGGGCAGCCAGACTACCCACAGCATCCCCACAAAAAAACATCCCCTGCGAAATCATGCTCATGATGCTCCCCATATGCCACGCCGAAGTGGAACCGGAACCAATAGCTCGCATGGTGCTATCCATGTGGTCACCAAACTGATCCATGTGGGAAGACGTCAATTTGTGGTTCAGCCAGATACCAATTCCACCGATCAGAATCTTTCGATAAGACCATGTTTGAAGCAGCGGAGATGCCGCACGCATTCGCTTACCGAGAAAAACTCGGGCTTACAGAGAAAAACTTCTCCCACGAGCAGAGCAATCGAGAGCGTGCTAGCAGGGCCGCAACCACCAGGTTCATCGGAGCCATATCCTACATATTGCGCATCATCTCGCCTTGCATCGCCATCATATCCTCGATCGCTTCATCGCCTTGAGCGTCTCCCGTCTTGTATTGCGCCATTTCACCGTAGATGTCATTCATCGGCATGACGAACATCATTCCCGCCTGAAATCCGCTGAATAGATTAAACAGCAATCCAAGAATACCCAGAACAATCGCGAGAACGCCCCAGTTCACCGGCCATTTCGAGAGCCGCCCGCCCACCATCTGATTTTGTTCCGTGGTATCCATGACGTGTTTTGTATAGCTCAAAACAGGGTTTCATATTTAACAGAGCCAGCTCACCGCCCTAGCCAATCCACCCCACTCATTTTCGCCAGGGCGAGCTCGAGGGCATGCGTTCCATCTTTTCCGTGTCCCTGTTCCTGCATCGAGAAGTAGAGCTCGTGAGCGAGAGTAAGCCCTGGCATGGTAAGTCCCATTCGCTTCGACTCTTCCAAAGCGATGCCCATGTCCTTGATGAAGTGCTCGACGAAGAATCCGGGCTCGAAATTGTTATCCATGATCCTGGGGCCGAGATTAGAAAGCGACCAGCTCCCCGCGGCCCCCGAGCTAACGGACTCCATCACAGTCGGAAGGTCGAGTCCTGCCTTATAGCCGTAGAGCAGGGCTTCGCAGACACCAATCATGTTCGTCGCGATCAGGGTCTGGTTCACCATCTTGGTGTGTTGTCCCGCGCCGGCACCGCCCTGATGCACTATCGTCTGCCCCATTGCTTCCCAGCATGGCTGGAGTGCATTCACAATCGCCTCCTCTCCTCCGATCATGATCGAAAGCGTGCCATTTTTCGCACCAATGTCGCCGCCTGAAACCGGAGCATCTACAGCGTGCACGCCACATTCCATCGCCGTTTCGGAAATCTCCACCGCGAGCGATGGCTCGCTCGTCGTCATATCGACAAGAGCGGTCCCGGACGCAGCACCAGCAAGAGCACCATCCTCTCCAAGGAGAACTTCCCGAACATCGGCAGGAAACCCCACGATGGAAAAAACTACATCTGACTGCTCAGCCACTTCTCTCGGGGTGTCGGCCCAGTTCGCACCTTTCTTAAGTAATCTCTGAGCTTTCGCCCTGGTCCTCGAAAAGACCGTCGCAGAGAACCCTGCGTCAATAAGGTTCCCGCACATGCTGCTCCCCATCACTCCTGTTCCTATCCAACCAATGCGCGTTTTGTCCGGACTCACTTTTTCCATGCTCATGTGGCACCATTGTCTCGCAATGGATTCTCCGTCAACACGCCATCGCCGTATCGGCTGCAATTTGTTCCACTGGAAGCATGGTTCGAGTCGCTCTCTTTCTCACCGCATCCGTTTTGACCGGAATTTCGTGCCTCGCCGATCCGCTCTACCAGATCGTACACACCACCGCGACTCAGGGTTTCGACAAAAAGATGTGCTGGGTCCACGCCAGGGCTGGAGCGATGCCCGGCAAAGACGTTCCCACCGTCGTGATGACGACACAGAAACTGCAACTTTCCGGCTCGGACATTTTCTACGCTATTCACAGCCTCCATTCCAAAGATCTGGGCACCACCTGGACCACTCCCGCAGAACAGTTAACCTTCGCTCGCGTCCCCTTTTCCTTTAGAGAAAAAAAGGATCTCGAAATGACGGTCTGCGACTTCTGGCCAAAGTGGCACAAGGCAAGCGGCAAACTCCTTGGCACCGGCCATACGGTGGTCTACGAAAACAATCGGGTTATGCATGTGCGCCCTCGAGCGACACCCTATGCCGTTTACGACCCTGACAATAACACCTGGTCAGAATGGAAAACGATCAAACTCCCCGACGAACCCAAGTTCGAAAACGCTGGAGCTGGTTGTGTCCAGAGGACGGATTTGGCGAACGGAGACATCCTTCTTCCGATCTACTTCAAAGCTCTCGAAGCGCCTCACTACACGGTGACTGTATTGCGATGCCACTTTGATGGTGAGGACATGACTTATCTCGAACACGGCAGCGAGTTGTCTATTCCGATCAAACGCGGCATCTACGAGCCGTCGGTCACGCAATTTAGTGACCGTTTTTTCCTGACGATGCGAAATGACGATCACGGCTATGTGTCTGTCAGCGATGACGGCCTGAACTACAGTGAGCCGAAGCGTTGGACCTTCGATGATGGTTCGGACCTTGGAAACTACAATACCCAGCAGCACTGGGTTTCGCACTCTGACGCCCTCTTTCTTGTCTACACGCGGCGCGGAGCGAACAACGATCATGTCTTTCGACATCGCGCTCCGCTATTCATCGCGAGGGTGGATCCTGACAAACTCACCATCATTCGTGATTCCGAGCAGGTTCTCGTCCCGGAAAAAGGCGCCCGACTTGGCAATTTCGGAGTCACCGAAGTCAGCCCCAATGAAACGTGGGTCACTGTAACCGAGTGGATGCAGGCTCCCGGCCCGAACTACCATGATCCCACTCCTCTGATCGAACGAGGAGCCGACAATCGCATTTGGGTGGCCAAGCTGAAATGGAAAAAACCGAATAGGAATTTTTCTAACTAACCATGAGACACCTTCTCTACTTCTTTACGGCCTTGCTGCTCTACTCGACCGCTGCAGGCGCACCTCCCAATATCCTCTTTCTCCTCGCGGACGACATGCGGCCCGACTGCATCGCCGCTCTGGGAAACGATAAGATCGAGACTCCCAACCTCGATCGCCTCGTCGAACGAGGTATGACCTTCACTCGCGCCACGTGCTCGTATCCAATCTGCGTGGTGAGTCGCTCGGAAATGCTGACCGGTCGCCACGGGTGGGAAAATGGCGTCATGGGTTTCCGGGGCAACAGATTTCAACCTGATATTACCTATTGGGCCGAAGCCCTTCGCGATGGCGGATACGAAACCTGGCATGTCGGAAAATGGCACGTCAGCGGGCGCCCCTCGACACGAGGTTATTCAGACGTTGCTGGCTTATTCGGCAGTGGTGGAGGTTCCTTCTGGAAAGATCAGACCGACTGGAAAGGATTCCCCATCACCGGATACCGAGGTTGGATCTTTCAAACCGACGACGGGAAAACCAAGTTCCCGGAAATGGGAGTCGGCATCACTCCTGACATCAGCAAAAAATTTGCCGATGCCGCCATTTCCCTAATTGAGAAAAACCCGGAGGCTCCCTGGTTTTGCCACGTTAATTTCACAGCTCCGCACGATCCCCTTTTCATACCGCCCGGTCTTGAGGGGAAATACGAGAACGAGAACATGCCGCTGCCTGGCAACTACCTTCCCGTCCACCCCTTCGATCACGGAAACTTCGACGGACGCGATGAAGCTCTTCTTCCATGGCCCCGCACGAGGGAGACCGTCCGGGATCTGCTCCGGGTTTATTATTCCGTCGTCGACGATATGGACGCTCAAATCGGTCGCATTCTCGACGCGGTGGAAAAGAGCGGCGAACTGGATAATACCATCGTCATTTTCACGAGCGACCACGGGATGGGCTGCGGTTCGCACGGACTTCGCGGAAAGCAGAATATGTATGAGCACACCATCAATGTTCCCTTTGTAGCAGCAGGACCCGGAATAAAAAAGGGAGCCAGAACTGATGCGCAGATCTACCTGCGAGAACTTTACCCAACCACTTGTGAACTGGCAGGAGTGAAAACCCCCGCCTCTGTGACTGCAACCAGCTTCGCCCCGGTTCTCCGAAGTGAAGCGAAGTCGCATCAGGAAGACATCTACGGCTACTTCACTGACTCGCAGCGTATGATTCGCACCGGCGACGGTTGGAAGCTTGCCTACTACCCCCATATCGATCGATGGCAGCTTTTTGATCTGAACACCGATCCCTTGGAAAAGAACGACCTTTCCAGCTCCGGTGACCCAGCTCATCTGAAGCGGAAAAATGCGCTCAAGGTCAAGTTAGAAGCATGGCGAAAGGATACCGGTGATCCGTTACTTTCCGATCGATAGAGTCAAGCTACAGTCTTGCGTATCGATGAATCTTCCCTCTCTACCCAAATTGGACCGACGTCGTTTTCTCAAAGCTGCTGGCGTGAGCATTGCACTGCCGTCCCTCGAGTCTTTCAGAGCCGCTAATGCTGCTACTCCAGCAAAAGCGCAGCGTCTCGTCTGCATCGGAACCTATCTCGGTTTCCATCAGTCCTCGTTCTTCCCGGAGGAGACGGGGAAAAATTACAAGCCATCCACTTTGCTGGAGCCGATCGCGGAGTACAGAAGTGATTTCACGGTTTTTTCCGGCCTCGATCATCAGGCTCCCAACGGACACAGTGCCTGGAACAATTTCCTCTGCGGTCAGACTCCGAATAGCTACTCGCTCGACCAGATCGTAGCAGACCAGATCGGGCAGAGTTCGCGATTTCCTTCCCTCGAACTGACGGCAGGGAAATCCAGCCGCACGATGAGTCACACCAAGCAGGGCGTCGCTCTCCCGATGATTCTGCGGCCTTCCGTTTTGTACCAGAAGCTTTTCGCTTCGCCGCAAGACCGGGCGCGAAGCGAGTATCTGCTGCGCTCTGGACACAGTTCCCTCGACGCAGTGCTCGAAGATGCCAAGCGCCTCCAAAGCCAGGTCTCGTCGAGCGACAAGGAAAAGCTTTCAGAATACTTTGATTCGCTGCGCGAAGTCGAAAAACGAATGACCCGCCAGATCAAGGGCGTTAACGATCCCGTTCCGGAGACAAGCTACTCCATGCCCGACTACGACCCCGTGGCGCCCACTCTCCAGCTCGAAGCTGAAGCCCTCATGTACGACCTGATGGCGCTCGCGCTGGAAACGGACTCAACCAAGGTTCTCAGTCTTTTCATCGGAGGCCTCGGACAGGTCTTCACAATCGAGGGCGAGACCTTAAAAGCCGGTTACCATGCGCTTTCTCATCACGGGAACAATCCGGAAACAATCGCCGACCTTGTCAAAGTCGAGACGGAGCACATGCGCTGCTTCGAGCGTTTTCTTTCGTTACTCAAGACAAAGACTGACAGCAACGGCGAACCTCTCCTAGACAGCACGATCGTCCTACTCGGGACCGGCATGGGAGACGCGAGTCGACATGCCAATTCAAATCTTCCCACCCTCGTAGCAGGAGGCGGATTCCAGCATGGCCAACATATCGCAGTCGACCGATCCAGCAAAGGTCGCCCACTCCTCGGCGACCTTTACCTGACTCTCATGCAGCAACTAGGCCTAGAAGAAGAGAGATTCTCCAATGCGGATCGGAATTTGAATCAGTTGTTTTCGTAGGAAAATGCGGACCATCCTCGCAACTTGGATCATTGTTGCCTCGTCGCAGGTAATGGCTATCGATTCCATCCCGGAATCTCCTTCCAACTTTCTCGCAGACTACTGCCTGGAGTGTCACGATTCGGACTCGGAAAAAGGAGAGATCAATCTCGATGCATTCGAAATCGACTGGTCATCTAAGGATAATCTTTTTCTATGGGAAAGGGTTCTAAAGGCACTCGACTCGGGTGAAATGCCACCAAGGAAGGCCGATCAGCCTCAGGGCAAAGATCGCAAGAAAATGATCGCCTGGGTCGATAAGCAACTCACTGAGAATACTACGATCGGCGGAACGCTGGCACGACGGCTCAATCGCGCTGAGTATCACAAAACCATCATATCTCTCTTCGGCCTGAATTCCTTCGAACTTCCTGCCGGATTCCCGGTTGATCGCGAACATCACGGTTTTGACAATATTGGGGAAGGCCTCGTTCTGTCTCCGACGCTGCTGGAGTCCTATTCTGAGACTGCTCGTCTCGTTGCAGACGAAATCTTCCCTCCCCCTCGAACCGCGCACGAATCAGTTCGTGAAGAAGCGAAAGCAGAAGATCTCGTGATCAGCTATTCGTCTGGTACCATTATTAAAGATGCGATGCGGCTGGGAATGAAATGCGACCCGATCACCCGAAGCTGCACCTGGCCAAGCAAAATTGAAATTGAAACGTCGGGTGTCTACGAACTCGAAATCGATCTTTCTACCTTTCGTCCCAAGGTAAACTCCGGACCGATGATCGTTCGCATTCTCGCACGCGACATCTCAAGCCCGGACGGGATCACCCATTCTTCTCTCCGTCTCCTCAAGGAAGTCGAAGTAACGGACGAATCCCCAAAAACCTTTCGATTCACTGCGGAACTCTACGAAGGACAAACTCCCGTCATCAATTGGGCGAATGCTCCACTGGATAGCGATCGCAGCGACAAAGAAGAACTTGTCGCCTTCTTCGAGAAAAAGGACGAGAAACAGCCTGGCTACCTTGCTTCCTGGCACAAATTACTACAGAGCAAAGATTCCCGGGGATTTCGCGGCGGTCTTGGGTGGGAGAAAGTAAAAGAGAACCTCGCTCGGGGTGACTTACCCAAGCTGACCGAGAAACAGCGAACCGAGGTTCTCAAAGCCGTCGCGGGGAACCCGGTGCAATACGCCGAAACCGTTGTTTTCGACGTATTTGAAAACGGTCCCGCCCTCGAAGTTCACCGACTTTCCATCGAAGGACCCAGTCAGATCATTGACGGACCGAAAGACAAGGAACGGAAAAAGACGCAGTCCCGATTTCTCGGTGATGATGTAGAGCCTAGAGAAACCATAGAGCGCTATCTCACTGCAGCTTTCCGCCGTCCCGTCGATGAAAAGACCGTGCAGACTTTTCTGGCCCTCCATGACGAGCATATCGCAAGCGGCCATTCTGCAGAAGAAGCAATGCACCTTGTGATTCGAAACGTTCTCATTTCCCCGCGCTTTCTTTATCGGTCCCTCTCCGACGGCGAACTCGACAGCTACGACCTCGCCACCAGGCTTTCCTATTTTCTGGCGGGAGGGCCGCCAAACGGAAAACTTCTCCAAAAAGCAGAAGCAGGCAGCTTGACCGATCCTGAAGTTCTGAGAAACGAAGCCAAACGCCTCATCCCAACCGGAGCCAATTCTGATTTCGTAAAGGCCTTCACCGGCCAGTGGCTCGATACTCGGTCGCTCGCAGAAATCATGCCGGACCCAACGTTCAAATTTAATTCCAGCGACACGAATCACGCGCGCCGGGAAGCGGAAGAGTTTTTCGCCGAAATCCTCCGTGAGAATCGCCCGATGACAGACTTCATCGATCCTGACTTCACTTGGACAACCGGGAGAATGGCAAAAAACGTCTACGGACTCAAAAGCGGATACAACAAGAAGAAGGATAAGGCCATCCATCGCGTCACCCTTCCCCGTGGTGGACGAATCGGCGGACTCCTCGGTCAATCCGCCGTCATGATGGCTACCGCCAACGGCGTCGATACGCAGCCGGTCTTGCGAGGTGTCTGGGTCCTTGAAAACATCATGGGTATGCCGCCGCCTCCACCACCCAAATCGGTCCCAGCCTTGACGCCTGACACGCAGGGGGCCACCACTCCACGTGAACTTCTCTCTACCCATACCAACTCCGAATCCTGTGCCGGCTGTCATCGCAAGATTGATCCGGTCGGTTTTGCTCTCGAGAATTTTGATCCTGTCGGGCGCTGGCGCGAAAAATGGCCGGAGATCAATCAGGAGATCGATGCTTCGGCAACCATGCACGACGGGACCGAAATCAGCGGTGTCGTTGACTTGAAGGCGTGGCTCGTCGCCAACATCAATCAGTTTTCCGAGTGCCTATCCGAGAAGCTCCTCACCTACGCAACCGGTCGCGTTCCCAATTATTCCGAACGGAAAGAGATCGCGAAGATCGTCGAGAAAAACCAGGAAAATGGCGAGGGATTCCAGGATCTCATGATCGCGTTGATCGAGAGCGAGACATTTCGAACTAAGTAGCGAGTCTGTTACGTCCATCCCCAAGCCCCCGGAAAGCACTCCAGCGGACCTGATTCCACAAAAACACTCGAACAGCCGAGTGTGTATCGACTACGGCCACCGCGCAAAATTTCGGTCGAAACTCTGGAAACCTGACCGAACTTACTTTTGTGAACGAGACTCCTGCCACCTTTACCGATTCTGAAAGCTCTTCCGTTGAAGCGCCCGTGTTTGTGATCGGCCACAAGAATCCAGATACAGATGCCATTTGCTCGGCGATTGCCTACGCAGATTTGCTTCGCCATACGCGCATGCCATCCGCTGTTCCAGCCTGCTGCGGCCCACCCAATGCGCGGACTGAGTGGGTCCTTGCCCAGGCAGGAATCTCCCGTCCCGCCCTGAAAAGTGATGTGCATCTGCGCGCCCGTGATCTTGCTCGGCCTAACCCAAGAGTCGCCCAACCGACCGATACAGTGATTGAGGCATACCGCGTCATGACCGACTTCGGTTTTCGTAGTCTGCCGGTCACTGACGACAACGACCAGCTCGTTGGTATGCTCGCCCTGCAAGACTTGCTGGAGCTTCTCATTCCAATGATGGAAAAGGGTAACAATGGAGCACGCCAGGTAAAAACTTCGACCACGAATATCGCTGAGGTTCTCAAGGCAGAGATAATTGTCGAGAAGGAAAACGAGGACGAGGAAAAGGAATTGCTCATGATGGTGGCCGGATCATCCGAGCCGGTCATGCAGGAGCGCATAAACAATCTTCCCAGCGACGAATTACTCATTATCACCGGCGACCGAGTCGGTGTTCAACTCCATGCCGTCGAAGCGGGCGTAGATTGCCTCGTCATCACGAGCGGGTTTCGTCCTTCCGAGGCGATTCTGCATGCGGCAAAGGCAAAGGGAACTGCCATTCTCATAACTGAACACGACACGGCTTCGACGACCCAACTCATCCGTGGAGCCCGCTCAATTGAGAACGCGATTTCAAACCAGTTTATCTCCTTCAAGCCGGAGATCAAAATCACCGGGATCAAAGAGCGAATCAAATCGGATCCGAAGCAGGCTCTCTTTCCTGTATGCGACGGAGAGACGAACCAGCTCATCGGAGTCTTCTCCCGAACTGATCTCGTTAACCCGACTCGCCCACGCCTTGTTCTTGTTGATCATAACGAATTCTCTCAGGCAGTGTCTGGTGCTGATGAGGCGGAAATTATCGAGGTAATCGACCACCACAGACTCAGCGGAAACCTCATCACCAAGGAACCCATTCAATTCATCAACAAGACAGTCGGTTCTACCTGTACGATTGTGGGAAACAGCTTTCGGACCCACCAGCTCGAACCGAAACGCGGCATTGCCATGCTAATTTGCGCGGGAATTATTTCGGATACACTGAATCTGACTTCACCAACGACCACGGATGAAGACCGCGTAATTCTCGATTGGGCCGGCAAAATTGCGGGAATCGATGTCGATCAGTTCAAAGAGTTTTTCTTCGCAGCAGGATCTGTTTTGCGATCAGCCGATTTCAAAGAGGCGGTGAATTCGGATCGAAAGGAATTTGAAGAGAGCGGTTACAAGCTCAGCATCTCGCAGGTGGAAGAAATTGGATTCGACACCTTCTGGCCATCGCGGGAGAAATTGCAGGAAGAGTTGCGCGCTCTCATTGAAGAGCGCGATCTCGATTTTGCGTGTCTTATGGTCACAGACATCACTCTGAACGACAGCCTGCTCCTCGTCGAGGCCCCACAGAAAATTCGAAAGCTGATCTCCTACCCCAAAAAGGACGCCGACCTCTTCAACCTGCAAGGAGTCGTCAGCCGGAAGAAACAACTCTTCCCTTACATCAGCTCGTTGCTGGCGGAAATTCCCAAGGAAGAAGAGTAGTTCTTCCCCCAAAGAATTCAGTATTCGTCCTGATTCGGGATTCACGTGGTTGCCCGTCGTCTCGCACGGACCGCTTTTTCGAAGGCAAGTTCGTCTCCGTATTTTAGAATGGAATAGCGGACAGTCTCACGCACGCCATCTGGCGTTGTCCAACTCGCTTGCCAGAAACGATACTCCACACCGTTTGAGCTACACTGCACGATTCGGGTAACACCTACCACTCCCGAACTCGATCTCGCTGTCGGTCCCGTGTGGGAACGGGAAGAGACATTCGATCCACCCGACAATCGTTCGGAGTGGCCAAGAATTTTGTCTCGATACTGCTTCGCGATGTTCAGCGCGTTTTCGCGACCACCCCACGCAGAGTCCGAAAAAAAGCGTCCATAGCGGACGCCTTTTCTTTGCAGGCGGACCTGCCATCCGTGAGTGCCGACAGATTCCTGATCGAGTCGGCTGATACCGCGGTCGGAATCCATCAGACCATGACACTCACGAGTGCTACGGGCGGAAAAGCTCTATTCCTCTGTCAGGGGAATTGCAAGAATGTCACG
>Ga0181591_10002786_pt1 | contig 15051 bp, 13 predicted proteins | sample 071ome_33_FD_133757 | JGI IMG/M metagenome (GOLD analysis project Ga0181591, IMG submission 133757) | Coastal salt marsh microbial communities from the Groves Creek Marsh, Skidaway Island, Georgia - 071412AT metaG (megahit assembly) | ecosystem: Environmental > Aquatic > Marine > Intertidal...
AAGGCGAGCAAAATATCCATACTTTAATTTTAAACGTTCCTGCTTACAAAGATCTTTTTAATTCTTCTTCAAATCCAACTTATGTAGCTTTGCCGCCAACAACTGGATCTAATGATGATCATTTAAATACTGTTTATGTGTCTACAGTTAACATTCATGATAATAACTTTAATATTATAATGAAAGCAAACTTTTCTCAACCTATTACTAAAACTGAGGAAGATGAATTTATTATAAGACTAAAAGAGGATTTTTAATGTTATTATCACTAGACATATCAACTAGTTGCACTGGATATTGTATTTTTAATGATCAGAATGATCTAGAATTAATTAGTTATATAAACTTAAGTAAACATAAAGACTTTTATGAAAAAGCTAAAGAAATTAAACGTGTAATGTCTAAAATTAAAGAGGATTACGAAATTAAATATATAGCTGTTGAAGAAAATTTACAAGCATTTCGACCAGGATTATCTTCTGCAAAAACACTAATGACATTAGCACAGTTTAACGGTACTGTTAGATGGATATGTCACGAAATATTTGGTCTTAAATCAGAAGCTATTAATGTAAATTCAGCTAGAAAAGCAGTTAATCTTAAAATTGATAAGAAAGACAAGTCTAGATCGACAAAAGAAAAAGTATTAGAATGGGTAATGAATGACAATCCGGAACTAGATTGGCCTACAAAAGTACTTAAGTCAGGCAGAAATCAAGGACAAGTAAGAAGATTAGACGCATGCTATGATATGGCAGATGCTTACGTAATTGGCAGAGCTTATTTTGTAATTTAAAAGATAGCTAGTTATTGTTGTAGTATGGAAATTACGACAAAACAAGAAAAAATATCTTTAATTGAGTCAGCATTTGGTGAATCTTTGATTGCCAATAGCGGTAAAAATGTATCTGTTACATGTCCAGTTTGCAAAGAAAATAGTAGAACTAGTTCTAAAAAGAAAAAGCTCTCAATATGCTTAGAAAAAGGAATATATCATTGTTGGGTTTGCGAGTCAAAAGGAAAAAATGTTGCTTCTTTTGCATTTAAAAATTGCAAAATTGATTCACAAACAAAAATAAGAATTTCAGAAGCTTTTAATCTACAGCAAGAAGATGAAAAAGAAAAATCAATCATAATTAGTTTGCCTGTTGATTTTAAACTATTATATCTTGATAATTCCAGGCAAGGAAAGATTGCTAAGCGTTATCTGCACAAACGAGGATGTAATTCTGATGATCTTCTTAGATTTAAAATAGGTATAAGTAATGAAAGTGAATTTATTAACAGAGTTATCATTCCTTCATTCTCAGAAGATATGAAACTTAACTTCTATTTATCAAGAAGTTATGATGAAAACAGCATTAGAAAATATAAAAACTGTGATGGGAAAAAGACAGAAATTATTTTTAATGAACATTTAATAGATTGGTCACAGCCTGTTGTTTTAGTCGAAGGTATTTTTGATGCAATTAAATCAATTGATAACACAATTCCTATTTTAGGCAGCTGGATTGATGAAAGTCATTATGTTTTTCAAAAAATAGTAAAAAATAATACTCCTGTTATTTTAGGTATGGATCCTGATGCTTTTCAAAAAACTATGAAAATAGCAAAAAACTTAGCTTCTTTCGGTATTAATGTTAAAATATGTGATCATAAGGAAAAAGACTTTGGTGATATGACAAAAGAAGAAGTAAAATTTTATATACAAAACGCCAAGAAATATGAAATATCTGATAGAATTGAATATTTAATAAAGAATATTAGTTCAGGATCTATATTTTAGGAGACAAAATGAGCAAACTATCAAAAAACATGATTAGGCGTTTGATTATGCAAGAAATATCAAAAATGGTTGGGGAAGATGCAATCATAGAGCCTAACGGAAAAGATAATTATAGAAATACGGGATTTAACCCTAATGCAAGATCACCTCACAATATGACAATGTCAAAACCTTCTGATTCTTATTCTAATTTTGGCGGGGGTTCTACATGTAGTCGCTGTGGTTGCAATGAAGTCTATGAAGGTATGTGTGAGCAGTGTGGTTCAATGGAGTCTTCCCTTTTAGAGGGCAAAATGTGTGAGCAGTGCGGCGGAGCAATGTATGAAGGTGACTGTGGCTGTAGTACAGGGTGTGGCTGTAGAAAAACAAATGACAAAGATTATAACTTTATTTCTGATCACATGTATGGTCAAGGAGCAAAAGATATGAATGATATGCAAGACGCTCTTTTTAGTCGATTTCCTCATTTAGACCAGATTAATATGGAATTTGACCATGGTCATGACGATGACGGTCAATTAGACGGACACAAATATCATAATAACAATTACATGGCTAAACCATCACTATATAAGGTTGCAAAATACTCACAAAAGCTTTTACAAATGATCCCAGATGGTTATGAATTAGACGATTGGCAACGTACTAAAATTGCACAAATTGCAGACGATATATCAGAAGTATATCATTCTTTAGACTATGACTTTCATGACGAGTATTAATGAGATCTATTTTAAATCTATTTGAGGAAACAAAATTAGATATTGATAAAGGACACGCTGATAGAATGTCCAGAAGATATAGATATCTTCCCCATGACTGTATGGATAGGTTGCCTATTTTAAAGCACCCAACTGAAAATACAAAAGGATTTAAAACAGACATAGAAGAGGTGCAACGCTGTCATAATAATCCGTCCATGTCAACTTCTTTTCTTAAAAACTCTGATGATAGTGTTGAAGATGTATTTAAATCTTATTGCAAAGAAAACGGATATCGAAACATAGACTGGAAGAAAATTAAGGATGTTTTAGACGACGTTGATACCGTTGTTTTGAAATTAAAATATGATAATAATAGGCCTCGTCCCATACATTATCTTAAAGATGCTGACAAAGACTTAAAAGTTAAATATAAAAAGTCACCGTCGTTTCCATCCGGGCATACAGCAATTGCATACTTTCTTTGTGATGTACTTTCAAATGCAATACCAGAAATAAAACAAGATCTACAGACATTGTCGTCCTTGATAGGACAATCTAGAATTGAAAATGCTGTACATTATCCAACAGATGTAGAATACGGAAGACTCGTAGGTGAAACGTTAGCTGAAATCTTTAATAATGAAAATGCTAGCAATATTGATAAGACGTTATCTAAAAAACATTATAAAAATTTTGCAGAAAAACTTAGATCTAAAAGCGACAACCTTGAAGATATATGTCACGATCTGGCTTATTTTTTACAAAGAACGTCAGGTATTGAAAAGTTTAATTTAGACTATGGAAACTGCTTTGAAGCAGCAAAGTATTTAATGATGGGCGTTCCACCTGAGCATATTACAAATTGTCCTCATATTAATTCTCAGATTAATGGATTGGTAATGGCAAATAAGCTAGGAAAAATTGACAATAATCATAAAGTTTGCCACATTCATAAGTGTTTTGATCAAAATATACTAGAGAAGGGCACACCTGGAGAGTTTCGAAACTATTCACATAGTTCACCATCAGGGTGTCAATATCCTGAACCTTATGATCTAAATCAAAAGCTTAAGAAATGTCATGCATACTCTAGTCACCCATGGTTACGTCATGTCCTTTATGAATATATACATCCATTTTGTGATGGAAATGGACGTTCCGGTAGAATTATACTAGCATCAGATTGCGACTTTGATTTTGAAAAGATTAATTCCATGATTGGCGACAGATATATAGATAATATTATTGCTCACATGCAACCTGACAAAATTAACAAACTTTTGTAAAAGTGTAACTGCTCATACTACCATATATAATAGTATTGTCCAACCAATTTAGGAGGTAGTTATGGCAAAGTTAAACCGTCAACAATTAAAAGCCATTAAAGAAAAAGTTCGAAAACAAAAAGCTGAAGAGGAAGCTCAAAAGCAGATTGAAGAACTTGGTTTAAAAGAAAGTGGCAATGCACAACAACCAGAACCAGAAGAGGAAAAAGTGCCAACAACCCTTGCAGAAGTTAAGGCAGCATTAGAAAAACAAAAGCAAGAAGCAGCACAATCAGGTCAACCTCAACAAACTCAAAAACAAAAACTTAAAAAGATCAAGAATGAAGTTAGAGGTAAACTACCAAAAACCAGAGGTCGCCAGATGACATGGAACTGTGGTATCGGAGACTTAGTTATACTCCCAGGCCGATTTTACGGTGCAACCGAAGACTTATACGGTATAATTGTCAAAGAGTCAATTGATAATCGAGGTATTGCCGACTATACAGGTTCAAGGGTGATTACAGACAACACACAATATCAGGTACTTACCACCGGTGGCTTTAAATGGGTATATGCTAAAGGAATTAAGAAAGTTGAAGTTGACTAAAAATGTAACCACAATAACCATTGTATAAAATATAATCAACCATCGGAGGAAATATGAGCAACATATCACTTAACAAACCTAAATTTATTGGAAGGCCACATAATGAAAACTTATACTACCACCTTAAAAGTCTAGGATGGGATATGACTTTACATAGAGATAGTGAAGTCTTTATCCGAAACGGTAAATACGATAGAAGTGCTAAATCGAACGATGGTTTGTTTAAAGGAAATGACGGAAAATATTATTATTGTTCATTCCAAGAACACCTTAAAGACGATGGATCTTTTCACTTCTTCCAGTATTCTATACAAAAAAAGGCTAGAACTAGCAGTAATTATAAAGTTCTAATGGCAGGTGTTTTAACGACAGACAAATATGAACCTTTACCACCTGGCTGGCCTGAAGACCCAAATTTTGTGTATGAAGTTACACCTCAGATGATTAATGAAAAAATTAAGGAAATTAAGTCTTTGATCAAAAGTGTAACTGTATAAATAATAAGGTATAATATAACCACAACCTAATCATCCAGGAGATATAATGGATATCAAAACCTTCGTAAAAGTAGTATCAAACCTTCCACCAGAAATTTCAGTATTAGTAAAAGGACCAACCGGTATTGGTAAATCACACATCTTTCACCAAATTGGTAAAGAAATTGGTCTAGAAGTATTGGATCGTCGCCTTTCATACATGACTGAAGGTGACCTTATTGGTCTTCCAGAACTAGTTGACGGTACAACAAGATTTGCACCAGTTAATTGGTTTATTGAAGCTTGTAACGAGCCTCGTGTTTTATTCTTTGATGAGCTTAACCGTGCAACATTGGAAGTTCAACAATGTGCTTTCCAAATCGTATTGGATCGAGAACTTAATGGCCACAAGCTCCACCCAGAAACCCGGGTCTATGCAGCAGTTAATGAAGGTAGTGACTACCAAGTTACTGAAATGGATCCTGCTCTTCTTCGTCGTTTCTGGTCTATTGACTTAGAACCAACAACTGATGACTGGTTAGAATGGGCTGAAAACATTGGTAATATCGACCCACTTACTATTGGTTTTATCAAGAAGTATCCAGCTCGTCTTCGTCATACCGGTACCTTTGAACCGGGTATTGTATATCCTAATCCGGCATCATGGGCACGATTCGATAAAGCACTTAAACATGCAAATCTCGATCCATCTACACATTGCGGTGAAGAATATGATAGCCTCATCTTCTCGATTGGTCTAGGTTTTATTGGTGAGGCAGGAACAGTTGCTTTTAGTGATTATGTTAAAAACCACCAGTCAAAGTTTAGTGCCAAAGACTTGCTTAATCGTTATCATGATGATAAAGGTGGTGTAAAAAGTCGAATTGATAAGTTGACAAACGATAAAAAGAATGACCTGTTGAGTATCACAATTACTTATTTGAAAACAAATGATGTAACAGTTACCCAAGCAAAGACAGCTTCATCGTTTATTGATAGCTGTTCCGATGAAATGTTGGTTAACTTTATGAATATGCTAATGGAAACAAAGCACCTCGACAATATCAAGAAATTTCATAAATTCTTAGGTGGAAAAGTTGTTAAAGTTGTTAATGCAGCAAACGATATTTAAGGAGGTAGTGTATGGATGCACAAACACAGCATTATATAGATATTTGTACACAGTGGATAGAAGATCACCCTAATAGATATGGGCAAGAAGAGTTGCTGCAGGACATGCGAGAGTTTTTTGCTCATAACATTCCGTGGAACATTGGGACAAAACCATTTACTGACGAAAAATATGAAGGTATGGCAGAAGAAATTGCAAAGTTTGTCTGCTGGGATGGTCCAATAGAATATGAAGCACCAGGCTGGGAAATATGGGAGGCTATTGAAAATTCACTATATGAAGATGCAATACGTGCTTTACATGCTGAGCAAATTGCAGCAAAAATGTAACTGTGCAAACCTTATAGTATAATATAAACAACCACAGGAGGATATATGGTAGAAACAAACAATACCTTAACAAAAGAAGAGCTAACTGATGAAAGATTTAAAAAGATTATGCTTAAGTTCTTATTGAACGAGCCTTTCTTTGCAGATATCATGAGTCATATTCGACGCCAAAAAACCTATTCTATTCCAACAGCTGGTGTTTCATGTGCAGGTGGTGAGTTTACTCTACACTGGAACCCAGACTTTGTTGGCAAATTAACTACAAAAAAGATGTTTGGTTTGCTTAAGCACGAATGCTATCACTTGATTTATAAGCATGTTACCGGTCGAAAGCAAAAGCCTCACCTCATGTGGAATATTGCAACTGATTTGGCAATTAACTCAACGATTCCACTTGATGAATTACCTGACGGTGGCCTAATCCCAGGCCAAGCAACAGTTTTCCCTCAGGGCTATGTACCCACACCATCCCAGGTCAAAATGAGTGACTTTATCAAATCAATGCCGCTTAATAAGGCATCTGAATGGTATATGGAAAAAATCATGTCCGATGAAGATATTCAAGATGCTATTCAGGAGTCTATGGGTCAAAAAGGCGATGGCGGAAGCTGCCCTATGTGTGGCTCCGGCGATGGAGCTCCTGGAGAAGACTCTGGTGCTGGAGCAGGTGAAGAAGGCGATGAAAAAGGTAATGAATGCGGTCACGGCTTTGGCAATGGCGAACCCGGACAAGGTTTCGATCACCACTTTGACGAAGAACTTACTGATGCTGAAAAAGCCATGGCAGATGCTAAAATTAAAGAAATCGTTAAAAAAGCTGCCAATCGAGCATCTAAAAATCGTTCATGGGGTTCAGTTGGTGCTAGCATGCAAGGCGAAATCCAAGCAATGTTTTCCGATGAAATTGACTGGAGAAATGTACTAAGATACTTCTGCGGTTCTAAGCAAAAAGCTAATCGATCTAGAACTTATAAGCGCATCAACAAGAAGTACCCATATATCCACCCAGGTCGAAAAACAAGTTATACATCTAACATTGCAGTTTATATTGACCAATCAGGTTCCGTTGGCGATCATGAATTGCAATTACTATTCAATACACTCAATGAATTGGCAAAACGCGTAACATTTACCATCTATCACTTTGATACAGCAGTTGATGAAGCGAGTGAGTTTGTTTGGAAAAAGAACAAAACAGTTCGAAAAGCATACAGAACTCGAGGTGGAGGCACGTGCTTTAATTGTGTTGAGGATCACTTTAGAAAACATATTGCTAAATATGATGGCTATATTATTATGACTGATGGATATGCACCTAAACCAAAACCTTGTAAATCTAAAAGATGTTGGGTTATAATACCAGGGTGCGAACCACAATTCCAAATTGACAAAAAAGATACCAAAGTGGTAATGAAAGAATAAGGACCCAATATGAAAATACTACACATAGCTGATATCCATTGGCGAGGCCTCTCTCGCCATCAAGAATACGTTTTAGCCTTCAAAGACCTATTTAGGCAAGCTGAAGAGCTACAGCCTGATATTATCTATGTTGGTGGTGATATTGTACATTCTAAGACCCAAGGGATATCCCCAGAGTTAATACAGAACTTGTGTTGGTGGTTTAATGGCCTGGCTAAAATAGCACCAACACATATCATTCTCGGGAACCATGATGGCCTTATATTAAATAGAGACAGGCAAGATGCCATTACACCTATTATTGAAGCATTAGACAACCCCAGGATACACCTGTATAAAAAATCAGGTACTTATGAGTTTGCTCCGGGGTTTGAGTGGTGTGTGTTATCTTGCTTTGATGAAGAAAACTTCTTTAAGGCAAAACCGTCCAAAGGCAATGTTAGTATTGCATTGTATCACGGTGCTGTAAGAGGTAGTCTTACTGATGTAGACTGGCAATTAGAAGGCGAGTCTACATTGGATCTCTTTAAATCATATGATTTTGCAATGCTAGGTGATATCCATAAACGACAGTTTTTAAACAAAAAAGAAACTATTGCATATTCAGGGTCAACAATTCAGCAAAACTTTGGGGAAGACAACGAAAAAGGTTTTTTGTTGTGGGATATTAAGGATGCTGATAACTTTACATGCCAGTTTTACCCTGTTGAAAATAGATATCATTTTGTAACAATTGATTGGCAAGGTGATGTACAAAAGACATATAATAAATGTAAAGAGTACCCCAACCTCTCAAGATTCAGAATACGTGCTGATAATTACATCAGTCAAGCTGATGCCAGAAGATTGCAAAAAATACTAACAAAGCAAAAGGCTGCATCAGAAGTTGTTTTTAAAGTTGAGTCAAAATTTGACTCTGATACAATTCAAACAAGATCAGGTGAAACAATGTCAATTGACTTGCGAAGCCCTGATAAGCACAAGGAATTAATTAGAGAATACTATAAAAGCAACAACTTGACAAATGATGACCTAACAAAACTAGATGATCTAGTTGATAGAAGTCTTTCAGAAATAGCGCAAGCTGATAGAGATCTAAGAAATGTTAGATGGTCGATTAACAGTCTTAAATTTGACAATTGTTTTTCCTATAAAGACGGAAATTTTATTAATTTTGAAAACTTACCAGGTATTACTGGTATTTTTGGTAGAAATGCAAGAGGTAAGTCATCTATAATTGGTACGATTGCTTATGCACTATTCAACACTTCAGACAGAGGCGCAATTAAGAATATCCATCTAATCAATACTCGAAAGAATTCCTGTAAAGCAGAACTAGATATATCAATTAATAACGTTCCATATCGTATTGTTAGGCAGACAGTTAAGAAGCAGACAAAGAATAATGTTTGGGCGCCTACAACCCTTAAGTTTTACAAGCTTGATAAGTCAGGTGAAATCATAGAAGATCTTACTGAAGAGCAGCGTCGTGAAACAGAAAAGATAATTAGAGGTATGATTGGTGGGCCAGAAGAGTTTCTAATGACCTCGTTGGCCTCACAAGGTGATATGAATAATTTTATCAAAGAAAAGGCTAGTGCAAGAAAAGCCATCTTAGCAAACTTTTTAGATCTAACAGTTTTTGATAGTATGAATGAATATGCAAAAAAAGAAGCAGCTTCTTTAAAGCAACAGGCACAGACTTTAAATAAAGGAGACTGGGATAAGCAAATAGACTTGAAAGAATATTCAATCAATGACATTAAATCTTCTATTGAAATAGAAGAAGAAAAACTTAAGCAGTTAAGAGAAGATTATGAAGTTTATGTAAAAGATTTACATTCAAATGTTAAGCCTGACTACATAACTGGATCGCAAGTATCAATTGCGAAACAAAAATGGGATGCATCTATTGAGTCTTTAGAAAACTTAACATCTAAAAGAGATAACTTGAAAGATCAAATATTTGAAACTGATCAGAAAATATCTAAAGTTGACCTATTTTTAAGCAATATCGATCCTGATGAGATAAGAGAAAAAAGAGACGCGCAAAAACAAATTGAAACTTTACTTTCATCAATGCAAAGTGATTTAAAATATGAAAGAAAAGAACTTACATTTATTGAAAAATCTGTAGAAAAATTAAATGAAGTGCCTTGTGGTGATCAGTTTCCTAAATGTAAGTTTATAAAAGAGTCGCATTCAAATAAACGCAAACTTGATAAACAAAGAGATAAAGTAACAGCACTCAAAATTAAAGTTGATGATTTAAAGGAAGCTTTTCGAAAGCTAGGTAGAAAAGATTATAGCGAAGAATTAGATAAATATAATGCAATATTGCAAAAAAAGTCTGAATTAGTCACTTCAATATCTTCAATAAAAGTAAAAATTAAAGGCTACGAAAAAGACATTGATAATCTTAAACCTAATATTGTAATCTTTGAAAAAGAGTATAAAGACTTAAAGGAACGTTACGACAGTCAAGAAACAGATAATACACATATACTTGCAGAAAGAAGAATTAGTCAAACTAATAATTTAATCAAAGAAGCTGATAAAAAAAGAACAGGAATGATTACAAAGCTGGCAAAAGAAAAAGCAGAAAAAAGTGTACTAGTTAAACAAAAGAAAGAGTATGAAAAGATTAGCAAATCCTTAAGAGTATACGATCTTTTTATACAAGCAACATCAAATAAAGGTATACCGGTGCAAATTATACACGCCATGTTGCCCCAGATTAACACAGAGATATCTAAGATCTTAAAAGGGGTTGTTGGGTTTACAGTTGACTTAGAAGCTGATCTAGATAATAATACAATGGATATATTTATTAATTACGGAGATAGTAAAAGAATTGTCGAGCTAGGGTCAGGCATGGAAAAAATGATGGCATCATTGGCAATAAGAGTGGCATTGATTAATGTATCTTCACTCCCTAAAACAAATATGTTAATGATTGATGAAGGTTTTGGCGCTTTAGATGAAACAAATCTAGAAGCTTGTGGTAAACTATTACATACACTTAAAAAGTGGTTTAAAAATATTGTAGTAATATCTCACATTGATGAAATTAAAGATGTTGTTGACAACAACATTGACATTATGAGGAAAGGGGTCGATTCATATGTCTATCAACCATAAAATTGTAGTAATCGGTAAAGTTAAAAAAGAAAATTTTTATTGTCCGTTATGCAATTTTCCATTGGTATCAAAACAAGATTTTGATATTAACAAAGGATATGATTGTTGCCATGAGTGTTATTTAAATTTTGCGCAATCTAGAAGAAATGAATGGAAAAATGGCTGGAGACCTAATAAAACAGATGTAAGAAGTTATATATCTATAAGACGAAAACTTTATAAAGTTCAAAATAAGGAGAAATAAAAAATGTCGTTAAGTTTTGAAGAAGTAAATATTTTAGGTAATTTAATAAATGATACCTTTGGAAAACCATCAACACAAACAGGATACAGTTCTGTTGAACAAGGTGGAAATCCTTCGTATGGAGGTTACGCTTCAGGCGGAACTGGAACAGCAAATACAGTCGCAACAAAAGCTAGCCTGCAAGGCGAATTGCTTTGTGTGACTTCTTTATGCATTGTTAATTTAGGTCCTCATGGTCATCAACATCAAGTAATTCAACAAACAGAAAATGAATTAAACCAGCACATTAATGCTTATATGAAAGATCTTAAAAATCGTTTTAAGAAAAAAGAATACGCTGGAAGAGCTTTAAAGACAAAAGAAGATCAAAACAAAAGAACGACAGATGTGCAAGATCTTAATGTCTACGCTGAGACCAGAAAAGCATACGTTTATAGAAGAGCTTACTTTGAGGTTAGTTAATGGCTAAACTGACCAAAAAAGCACAAGTAGCTGAGATTATCAAGTGTGGAAAAGATCCTAATTATTTTTTTAAGAACTACGTAAAAATTCAACATCCAGTAAAAGGACTTATTCCGTTTGAAATGTTTCCCTTTCAAGAGTCTTGTACAGAAGATTTTAATGAACACCGATTCAATATTGTTCTTAAGTCTAGACAGCTAGGACTTTCTACACTTGTTGCTGCTTATTCTGTTTGGATGGCAATTTTTAAAAAAGAAAAGAATATTCTTATTATTGCAACAAAACTTAAAGTTGCACAAAACTTTATTATTAAAGTAAAAACAATGATTAAATCTCTTCCCAAGTGGATGCTTTTACCTGAGATTGTATCTAACAACAAACAAGAAATTATATTTAGTCATGGATCGCAAATAAAAGCAATTCCTACTTCGGAAGATGCAGGTCGTTCTGAAGCCCTCTCCCTACTTATTGTAGACGAGGCTGCTTTTGTTAGAAACTTTGATACTATTTGGACAGGTATCTATCCTACTATTTCTACTGGTGGTCGCGTAATTATTCTATCGACGCCAAACGGTGTAGGTGGCCAGTATCATAAACTATACACAGAAGCTGAAGCAGGTCTAAACGAATTTAATCCTATTAAAATAATGTGGGATGAACATCCTGAGCGCGGCGAGGAGTGGTTTAAACAGGTAACTGCAAATCTCTCTAAGCGACAAATTGCTCAAGAATACTTATGTGATTTTGCTGTATCTGGTGAAACGTATTTGGATAATACGACACTTGACTGGCTTAATAATGTTGTTACACCACCTAAGATGAGAGAAGGCCCTAATAACAATGTATGGGTCTGGAAACAGCCTCTTTCAGAAAATGAGTATGTATTGTCGGCAGACGTTGCCCGAGGAGATGCAAAAGATTATTCTACGTTTCATATAATTGACGTGACATCATCAGAGGTCGTTGTTGAGTATAAAGGAAAAATACGACCTGATAATTTTGCTGAATTAATTAATACATACGGAATAAAATATAACAAGGCATTGGTATGTCCTGAAAATAATAGCTACGGATATGCAACAATTTTAAAACTTCAAGAACTTAGCTATCCTAGGCTATATTATAGACGCAGAAAAGGAGTTTATGTGGGTGGTTACGTACCGCAACAGACACCTGACGTTGCTGGATTTAACACGAACGGAAAAACAAGAGGAACAATCTTAGCAAAACTTGAAGAAGTTTTAAGAAATAAGCAACTTGTAGTATACTCTAGTAGGTTTTACGAGGAGTTAAAAGTGTTTGCTGTAGGTAATGATGGTAGGGCATCAGCTCGCAGAGGATATAATGACGATTTAGTTATGAGTATGGCGATAGGGGCCTGGCTTTTTGATGCATCTGCAGATTATAGCAAAAATTCTAAAGAGCTTAATAATGCAATGCTTAATGCAATGAAAAAAATAACAAAGCCGTATGAAGACACCCCTGATGTTGTTATTTCACCGATATCTTCTTATTCTGGCAATCAAAAAACAAATAGACAAGGTCAAAACATCTTTTTCAGTGGTAATGCAAAAAAAAGACAAAATATAAACGATAACAAATGGTTACTATAATTATAATCAAAAAAGGAATATAAAATGGCAGCAGATAAACAAAGAAATCTATTTCAAAGACTCACACGGCTTTTTAGAAGTGGGCCAGTTGTAAAAAGAAATACGATAAAAAATGTTAATAAGAATTATACATCATCAGCTTTTGATCAATTTAGAAAAAATCAATCCCAAGTTTATAGTAATGCAATGTCTGCTTATGGAACCTATGATAGAATGGCCCGATATTCTGACTTTTCTGAAATGGAATACACACCTGAAATTGCCAGTGCATTAGACATATACTCAGAAGAGTCTGTTTCTGCAGATGAAGCCGGAAAAACTTTGCATATATACTCAGACAATGTAAATATACAGCAGGTTTTAGAAGAATTATTTTATGAAACACTTAATATAGAATTTCATATGTCATCTTGGGTAAGAAACTTGGTTAAATATGGAGACTGTTTTTTATTTAATGACGTTCATCCCAAACACGGTGTAATTAACTGTTATCCGTTGCCAATTTCAGAAATTGAAAGAGAAGAAGGCTTTGACCCCAATGATCCAATGGCAGTACGTTTTAGATGGGTCACGCAAGGAAATCAGGTGTTAGAAAATTGGCAAGTTTCCCATATGAGACTTTTAGGAAATGATGCTTTTTTACCTTATGGGTCATCTGTTCTTGAGCCGGCGAGAAGAATTTGGAGGCAAATGATATTGCTTGAAGATGCAATGTTAGTTCATAGAATTGTTAGGGCACCTGGTAGAAAAGTATTTTATATTGATGTGGGTAATGTTCCTCCAGAAGAAGTTGCAAATTATATGGAACAAGCACAAAGCAGTCTTAAGAGGTCATCAATTGTTGATAAGCAAACCGGTCGCGTTGATCTTAGATACAATCCACTTTCAGTCGACGAAGATTATTTTATACCTGTTAGAGGTGGCGATAGCGGAACAAAGATCGATCCAATCGCCGGAGATACAATTGCAGGTGAAACGCAAGATGTAGAATATATTCAAAAGAAATTATTTGCAGCACTTAAAATTCCTAAGGCTTATTTAGGCTATGATGAAGGTATTGGGGCAAAAGCCACACTTTCTCAAGAAGACATTAGATTTAGCAGGACAATTGCAAGAATTCAAAGAACAGTGCTTTCTGAAATGAATAAGTTGGCAATTGTTCATTTGTACTGTAATGGATTTTCTGATGAAGATCTTCTAGACTTTAAATTAATGTTATCGAATCCATCAACATTAGCTCAACAGCAAAAACTGGAATTATATAAGTCTAGATTTGAAACTGCCGGCGCCGCCCTCCAAACTGCAGGTTTAGTTGATAGAACATGGGTTCAAAAAAATATTTTAAGATTGTCTGATGATGATATCGCAGCGATCAAAAACGGTCTTAGAAATGATAAAGTTGGCGATTTGGAAATTGAAGCTACGCAAATCACATCAGGGGAAGGACCTGAAAATCCAGTTGCTGGCATGCCACAATTTGACGGAGGCAATGCTGAATTAGGTTCTGGAGGTATTGATTTAGGGGCATTATCTGAAAATCAAGGATCGATTGATGATGAAAGCTATCCTATAAAGGTACAAAAACTAATAGAGTTAAGTATGGACGAATTAGAAGAAGAAGCTAGTAAGAAAAAATATAATCGAACAGGAACTAATCCTTCCTTAAAAACCAGAAAAAGAGATGACCCTTCTGAAGGCGGTTTAAGTCGTCTTAATTATGACTTAAAAAAGTCAACAAAACCTGAAAAGCCACCCTCAGCAAAAGATTTACTAGAAGAAGATAGTTTTGACATAACAGAATATTTAGATACACAAATAAGTGTTAATGCAACAATGAATAATTCACTTAAATCGACACTTAGTAAAT
>Ga0181591_10002789_pt1 | contig 15042 bp, 13 predicted proteins | sample 071ome_33_FD_133757 | JGI IMG/M metagenome (GOLD analysis project Ga0181591, IMG submission 133757) | Coastal salt marsh microbial communities from the Groves Creek Marsh, Skidaway Island, Georgia - 071412AT metaG (megahit assembly) | ecosystem: Environmental > Aquatic > Marine > Intertidal...
GCGGCCTGGCTGCTGCCTGCCGAGCCCGCTTGGCTGACCTTCCCGGCGTGCAGCTTGTCGGTTCACAGGAAAATCAGCTGGCGGGACCACCAATTGTCAGTTTCACGGTGGCTGGTTATTCACCAGCCGAGGTGGCGGCCTTGCTTGAGCAAATTGCAGGGGTCCAGGCACGTTCAGGCCTGCACTGTGCCGCACTGATTCATGAGCATCTCGGCACGGCCACTGGGGGAACAGTTCGGCTCGCGTTTGGCCCGTTCAACACCCTGGCCGATATCGACGCGGTGGTGAGTGCCCTCGTGGCGATCATGCAGTAGGCTTACGCAGACAACCCCAATGGGAGATTGCGATGGCAGGAATTCCTTCAGAGCTATGGTATGCCGATGGGCTGCGATTTCGGTGTACGCAATGCGGTGATTGCTGCACCGGTGCGGAAGGCTATGTCTGGGTCAACCAGGCAGAAATCGATGCAATGGCAGCCCGTCTGGGCATGGAGCCGGCAGCATTTGAAGAAGCCTATGTGCGGCGGGTGGGCATCCGCCGGTCCTTGACCGAGCGGCCCGGGGGTGACTGTGTGCTGCTGGATGCCAAGACCCGAGGATGCACGGTCTACGCAGAGCGGCCGCGGCAGTGCCGCACCTGGCCATTCTGGGACTCGAATTTGAAATCACCCGCAGCCTGGGACGAGGCGGCAGCAGCCTGCCCAGGGTGTAACAAGGGGCAGCTCGTTCCGCTTGAAAAAATCCGCGAGCAGGCGGCGAAAATTCGTCTCTGAGTTGATGTGACGGCGTCGGACTCGCCAGGCACTCAGAGCACACCGCCGTGGGTGCGGTAGGGCGTCATGTGGGAAGGCTGGTCGAGGAACCAGATTCGCTCCCACTCATCGGTGATGGCGCGGAGATCTTCTGACGTGTAGATCAGCTCCTGTGCCCGCCTAATCGGATCGCCGGAGTACATTGGAATCAGGCAGCCTGTCATGCTCGACAGCAGCAGTCCAGCGACCAGCACCAAGGCAAGTCGAAGACCAATACTGCGATTTTCACCGGTGGCTTTGTGGGCGTTCATCCCGTCTTCCTCCGAGTACCGAGCACACAGGGGTGATAGATGTTCATTGGGGAGACCACTCCCCGTGACTGATTTGACAAGGTTTGTAGCCGGTGACAGCCTTGGTCGCGATGGAGAAATCGCAAAAAAAAGGCGTCTGCTCTCAGGAATACCCCGGCTCGCTGGCCGTGTTGGGGGGAGCATGGCCAAACTGGGCCGCAGGCTGCCTGGGGGGGGGCGTGGACTGGGCGACTTGGGGTTTGTCGAGTTGCCGCACCCGATCTTCCATTTCCTTGCCGGGCTTGAAACTGACGGAACTCCGAGGCTCGACGTGAACCGCCTCGCCCGTGCGGGGGTTCCTTGCGGTGCGGCCCTGCCGCTTTTTGATCTGAAAGACCCCAAAGTTTCGCAGCTCGACCCGGCCCTCCTGCACGAGGCTGTCGATCAATGCGTCGAAGGTGGTCTGAACCACCTGCTGGGCCTGAGCCTTGGGCATGTCGAGTCGCTCGCAGAGAGCCCGGACAATGTCTTGTTTCGTCACGACTCGAGCACTCCGTCACCGCGTGAAACTGTCCCCAGCACCAGCCCCGGGATGGTGGGGAGGCGTTGTCAGCCTGCATCGGAAAGCGGCCGGTCGGAACCATAAGGGGGGGCTCAGTTGTTGTCAACGAGGTTTGTGAGGTTGGTCAGTTGGTGGCGTCAGACGCCCCTATCCGGTATCGGCGGAAAAATCGGCAGGCTTGAGCCAGACCGGACATTCGGAAAAAACGGGACAGTTTCCGTCCCCTTCGTCGCCCCGGCGTCTGCTGGTGGCTGGGGTACACTGGGGGAGCAGGGAAGGTTGCTGACTGAAGCGGCCTTCACTCGCGTCCGTCGTGTTCGCTCTCCCTCTGTGCTCCTGATCCAGCTGCCCCCGTCATGCCTGCTTCGCCGACAGAATCTGTTGTTCCGGTCGATCTCTCCGTCACGCTCGGTCGGCTGACCTTGCCCAATCCGGTCATGGTTGCTTCGGGGACCTTTGGCTACGCCAACGAGATGCAGGGCTATGTTCCGCTGCACCGACTGGGCGGTATTGTTCCCAAGACCATCACACTTGCCCCGCGGATTGGCAATCGGCCCTGGCGGACCGTTGAAACTGCTGCTGGCTTACTCAACTCGATCGGTCTCGACAACGACGGCATTGATCAGTTCCTCATCGACAAACTGCCATTCCTGCGGGAGACGACCGCGCCGGTCGTTGTCAGCATTGCTGGCGGCTCTGTCGATGAGTTTGTCGAGTTGGCAACTCGGCTTGCCGATGAGCCGGGGATTGCTGCCCTCGAACTGAACATCTCCTGCCCCAATGTCAGCCACGGAGTTGATCTCGCAACAGATCCTCAACTCTGTCGAGAGGTGGTTGCCGGCGTGCGCGGGGCGACCGACACCCCCGTCATTGCCAAGCTCACGCCCAACGTCAGCGACATCAAGGCGATCGCCCAGGCGGCAGCTGAAGGTGGTGCCGATGCCGTCACCCTGATCAATACCTGTCAGGGCATGGCAGTCGACTGGCGTCGCCGACGGCCCCTCTTGGGGAATGTGATTGGCGGGCTGAGTGGTCCAGCGATCAAGCCGATTGCGCTGCGGTGCGTCCATCAGGTACGGCAAGCGATCGATATTCCCATCATTGGTGTGGGCGGCATCATGACGCTCGATGATGTCATGGAATTTCTCGTCACCGGAGCCACGGCCGTGCAAATTGGAACCGCCAGTTTTGCTGAGCCAGTGGTGACGACACGAATATTGGATGCCTTGCCTGCGGCCTTGGCAGAGTTGGGGGCAGCGACGGTGGCTGACGTGGTTGGCACCCTCGAGATCGCCAAGCCGTCCTGACCGAGGTGGGCGTGGCTGGCCCTTGCGGTGAGGCCAACGCAACTTTCCTTTTTTCTGAGCAGATCAATCAATGCCGCAGGAGAACAGATCAGCTATGGAGCAGCCTTCCACGACCCCGGCCCGGCTGCGGGTTCTTTCCGGCATCCAGCCGACAGGTCGGTTTCATTGGGGAAACTATTTTGGTGCCATCCGGCAGTACATCGAACTTCAGGATGCTAAAGATGCCTTCTACTTCATTGCCGACCTGCATGCGCTAACGACGGTGCGCGAACCTGAGCGGCTGCGCGGATTCGTCCGGGATGCCGCCCTCGATCTGCTTGCCCTAGGCCTCGATCCAGAGCGGGCCACGCTGTTCGTGCAATCAGATGTTCCAGAGGTGACGGAATTGACCTGGTTGCTGATGACGGTCGCGCCGATGGGCTTATTGGAACGCTGCCATGCCTACAAAGATAAAAAGACACGTGGCTTGCCGGCTGATGCGGGGCTGTTTACCTACCCGGTGTTAATGGCAGCCGACATTCTGGCGTATGACGCCGATGTGGTTCCTGTTGGTGAAGATCAGGTCCAGCATATCGAAGTGTGCCGGGATCTCGCTGGCACATTTAATCATCTCTATGGCGAGGTGTTTCGGCTGCCAAAGCCTCGGCTGGTTGAGGGAGGGGCAAAGGTTCCGGGAACGGACGGCCAGAAGATGTCGAAAAGTTACGAGAACACCATTGAGGTGTTTGAAGAACTGGCTCCGCAGAAGAAGAAGATCATGCGGATCACCACAGACTCTCGGCCGATGGAAGAGCCGAAGGATCCTGAAGACGATCACCTCTACCAGCTCTTTTCGTTACTGGCGACGCCAGCGGAAACAGCCGACATGGCGGCCCTCTATCGACGCGGTGGCTTTGGGTACGGGCAGGTGAAGAAGGCACTGGTTGAGGCGGCGGCTGATTACTTTGCTGCCGCCCGGCAACGACGAGCTGAACTGGCTGCCGATCCGGCGCGGATCGACGCCATCTTGGCCGCCGGAGCCGAACGTGCCCGGACTGCAGCGGGGGCGGTGCTCGACCGGGCCCGGCAGGCCTGCGGCCTGGGGCTGCGATCGGCTGGGGAGCGGCCACAATGAACGTTCTGGGAGTCGGTACCGATATCACCGAATGCCTGCGAATCGGCCAGATGATTGAGCGACATGGCGAGTTGTTCGTGCAGCGGGTCTACACCACGCGGGAAATTGAATATTGCCAAAGACGGCGCATGGCGATGCAGCACTTTACCGGCCGCTGGGCTGCCAAGGAGGCAATCCTGAAGGCCCTCGGGACAGGCTGGCGGCAGGGAATCAGCTGGCGTGACATCGAAGTGCTTAATGGCCCCAGTGGCAGGCCTGTTGTGACACTGATGGGCGGCACGCAGGATATGGCCGAAAAGATGGGCATTGCCGGTGTGCTGGTCAGCATTTCCCACTGCCGCACCCATGCGACGGCTCACGCCGTGGCAGTTGATGAGATGCCCGCTACCTACGACCGGGACATGCCATGGGCTTGAGCCAGGTGGTGCGGCTCATTCGCCAAACAGCGGCAGTTCGGCGACCCCGCCGTCGATGGTCAGATCGGCCACGGGCGTGCCATCCTCCACTCGCGTGGTCCCGTCGCGGCGTGTGAGCACCAATTCCTGCTGGCCTTGCAGGTGCTCAGTGAGTTGCCGCCGCAGTTCCTGCTGCTCGTCCTCTGAAAGTTTGGAGAACGCGGCCCGGCCACGGCACTTTGGAAAGGCGCGGCATCCCAACCAGGGGCCCCGTTTGCCATCCCGCAGGTTCATGACATTGTCACACTTCGGGCAAGAAATGTCGGTCACGATTGGCGGGGGTGCCGGGAATTTGATGTTCCCCTTTTTGTCGAGGTTGAGAATGAACGGCGCCGGGGCGTCATCATCGGATTTCGTGCCAGCCTTCTTCGGGGGGCGTGGCAGGTCTTCCACCAGAAAATCACCGTAGCGTCCTGTTCGCTTCACCATCGCAACACCGTTTGGTGAAAGCAGGTCGATCTGCTCAGGGAGCAGTGGGCGTCCATCCCGATCGACCGGCATGGCGTAGGAGCAGGCGGGCACCTCTTTGGGCTTGCGAGCCCGCGGCTTCTTTCCCTTGGCCGTTGGCTTGGGCGGAGGAGCCTCTTCAAGCACCTTTTCGTTGTAGCCGCTGCAGGAGAGGAAGCGGCCAGTCTTGCCAAGTCGGTAGTCGAGCCGCCGGCCGCATTCCGGACAGGCATATTGAGATGGTGTCGACTCAGCCTTTTTGTGAGGCAGTTCAGCAGCCGACTCAAGCTTGGGGACAAGTTCGCCATAGAACTCATGCAACATCTCGGTCCAGGGTTTGCTGCCCTGTGCAACCTGATCAAGTTCCTGCTCGATCTCCCGGGTGTAGCCGACTTCAATGAACTGATCGTGGAAGCCCTCTTCCAGGAACTCGGTCACGGCCTCACCAAGCGCTGTGGCATAAAACCGTCGTTCACGTTGTTCAACGTAGCCACGGTTTTCGATCACATTGATGATGCTGGCGTAGGTTGAAGGACGACCGATGCCCTCTTCCTCAAGCTTTTTGACCAGTGATGCTTCTGTGTAGCGGGGGGGTGGTGCCTGAAACTTCTGCCGGGGGTCGATGCTGAAAGGAGCCAGTTCGGTTCCCTTTTCAAAATCGGGCAGCACCTGATCGCCGTCAGCCTTGGGGATGCCGGTAATCTTGAGGCAGCCGTCGAACCTCAGCACACGGCCGTTGGTCTTGAAAACGGCACCGGTGTCGCGGTCGGTTCGCTGCATTCTCACCGCGGTCGAGTCCCACTCGGCATCGGTGGCCTGACAGCCGACAAACGACTGCCAGATAAGCCGGTAGAGCCGCAACTGTTCTTCGGTAAGGGCACCAGCGATGGCATCGGGTTCGCGGAAAGGGTCAGTCGGCCGAATGGCCTCGTGTGCCTCTTGGGCGCTCTGGTTGGTGCTGGAGTAGAAGCGAGGTTTTTCCGGGAGATAGTCCTTCCCGAGTTTTTCTTCGAGGTACCGCCGGGCCATGCTGATGGCCTCACCAGACAGATTGGTTGAGTCTGTTCGCATGTAGGTGATCAGGCCAACGCGGCCCTCGCCAGGCAGATCGATCCCCTCGTAGAGTTGTTGGGCAACCCGCATGGTTCGATCGGTCGACATGCCCAGCCGGCTGCTGGCTGCCTGCTGGAGCGTGCTGGTGATGAAGGGGGGGTAGGGCTTCGATTTCGTCCGCGTCACGTCGATGGCCACGACCGCATAGCGGGCCGCCGGGTCAGGACGTCCACGTACCATGACGGTCTGCTGTGCCCGTCCCTTGCCGTCGGGGTCAGTCTGACGATCGATCTCAACGTCGAGGAGGCCGGCTGCTTCTGCGGCCGTCACGGCGGCATCGACCAGATCATCCGCCGACGCCTTGTCGGCATGGATCTTCAGCGGCTTCCCGCCGACTTCAACGAGTTCGGCGGAAAGGCTGCGACGATCTGCCAGCCACGCCATCCGCTGCCGAACAATGGGGGGACGGCCACGGTCGTCCCGCTCCGCCATAAAGCTGGTCCAGTCGGTGTGAAGCTGGCCGGCGGCAGTCACGTCAAAGCTGAGGCAGCCGGAGATTTCCCACGACTCGTCAGGCGTGAAGGCCCGGATCTGCTGTTCCCGTTCGACAACGAGTCGAGCTGCCACACTCTGGACACGACCCGCGCTCAGGCCAGAGGCGACCTTCTTCCAAAGAATGGGGGAAACCTGGTAGCCGACGATCCGGTCAACAATCCGACGTGCCTGCTGCGCCTCGACGCGGGCCATATCAATGCCGCGGGGGTTTTGGAAGGCTCGCTGCACATCCGATTTCGTGATGGCGTCAAAGGTCACCCGTTTGGCGGAGTTGGGGTCAACTTTGAGCTCTTCGGCCAGATGCCAGGCGATCGCCTCCCCTTCGCGGTCCAGGTCGGTCGCGAACCAGATGTCGCGGGCTCCCTTGGCCAGTTTGCGGAGTTCGGTGACCGTCTTTTTCTTTCCTGAATCAACCTCATAGGTGGGGGCGAAGTCGTGGTCGAGGTCCACCCCCGGAACCAGCTGTTTTGTCCCTTTGGGGGCACGGCTGGGCAGATCCCGGATGTGGCCAACCGAGGCTTTCACAACAAAGCCCGGGCCCAGGTACTTTTCGATGGTTTTCGCCTTGGCCGGGCTTTCGACAATGACAAGTTCATAATCGCCCCGAGGCGTCGCCTGTGACGTCGATCGGCTGCTACTGCGGGCTCGCTTGGCGGCTTTCTTGGCCATGATTCTTCGCGGTGGGGAAAGTCGGGGGAAGTCGGAATGTGGGCTGGGATAGAGGGGGCGATTTGGGGGCGACTCAGATCGGGATTGGCGCACAGACGGTGGGCGCTACAATCTGCGACCTGACCCTGTACGGGGTCTCCAGCGTTACCCTCCCCTCTCTCTCTTTGTCAAGTCTCGGTGGTTTCCGTCGCCGAGATACTCGTGAATAGGCGGTTTCATGGCCGGATCCTTCGAATTCTTCAGGAAAAACCAGAAATCGATGCTCGTGGCCGTGGCGATCCTCGCCATGCTGGCCTTTTTCGTGCTGCCCCCGATCCTGCAGATGGGGGGCGGGCAGGCCTCGGCTGACCCCGTTGTCGCTGCCTGGAAGGGGGGTGAGATCCGCGAGGCGGAGCTTGATCGGGCGGTGGCACTGCGGACGCTTGCGAACCGGTTCCTCATGCAGGCGGCAGCTGCCGCCGGGCGGGATCCATCACGGCTGCCGACCTTCCCAGAGGGGGAGGAACTGCTGGTGCGGGAGATGATCCTGGCCCGTGAGGCTGACCAGCTCGGCATGGTTGTCAGCAACAACTCTATCAACGAATTCCTGGCCATCTGGACCAACAACATGGTTCGGCAAAACCAGTTTGACGCGATGATTGCCAGCCTTCGGTACGGACGCTCTCCGGTTTCGGCAGGCGATCTCTTTGAATCGTTGCGGACTGCACTCGTGGCCCGCAACATGTTGCTTCTGTTCCAGACAGGGTTTTCCGGCGATCCCCCTGGCTGGCGGTGGGATTTCTACAAGCGGCTTGAGCAGGCTGCCACGGTCGAGGCCTTCCCTGTGGCTGTCGAAGACTTTGCCGTGTCGGTGCCGGCGCCGGCTGAGTCTGAATTACGAACATTTTTTGAACGCTACAAAGACAGCCTGCCGGTCGCGCGAAGCCCTGACCCAGGGTTTAAAGAGCCGCATCGCATCCGCTATGCCTCCTTGATGGCAGAGCAGAAGAAGTTTGAGGAAGAGGCGGCCAAGACCATTACCGATGCGGATGTGAAGGCGTATTACGAGGCAAATAAAGAGACTCGATTCCGCAGTAGCAAGCCGGCCACAACAGCGGAGCCCCCAGCCGAGACACCGGAAGCGGGTGCCCAAGAGAGCCCAGGCAACTCAGAGGCCCCCGCCGCGGATGCTGAGTCAGCCGAGCCTGCCGCAGCTGAAGCCGATGCCGAAGAGTCCAGCCCAGCGGCCGAATCCCCTGCCGCAACGGACAGTGGGGCGGCCTCTCGCGGTCGGCTCAGGGTGATGCCGGTGGCGCTGCAGGATGCTGGCGACGGCACCGAGCCGACTGAGACTTCGGCCGTTGCTAAAGAGTCCGCGGAGCCGTCGACTGAGCAGGTGGCCGAGGAGCCGCCGGCACCCGAAGCCGAAAAAGCGGCTGCCGCTCCGGCTGAGGCGAAGGATGCGGCAACGCCAGCCCCTCCGCCAGAGATGACCTTTCAGCCGCTTGAAGAGGTGGCCGATCAGATTCGGCAGCAACTCACCAGTGAGCGGGCCACCGCCCGCATCGATGCTGTCTTTTCGGCATTAGCCGCTGATCTGACCGCGTACGCTGAAGACCGGGCTGTCTGGCTGGCACGTGGCCAGGACGGAACGGCCGAGCCGGCCGCCCCAGACATCGAGAAAATTGCCGCCAAGCAGGGGCTGGTCGCTGCTGAGTCTGATTGGATTGCAGCGCCGGCAGCTGTGGCCGCCGGAGGCATTGGCAGCAGTTTTGAGTTTGTGCCTGATCCTGGCAGCCGGTTTGGTATCCGGCAGCAGCGTTGGGTCGAGATGATCTTTGGTGAAGGGGGGATTGCCCTGCGGCCCATCACCTCACGAGATGCCGAGGGGAACCGCTACTTCTCCTGGAAGCAAGATGACCGCGAAGAGCGTGTGCCAACCTTTGCTGAGGCCCGGGAGACGGTTGAAAAAGCCTGGCGAATTGTTGCCGCCAGACCTCAGGCAGAGAAACGAGCGGCTGAGCTTGTGGCCACGGCTGGAGAAAAATCGCTCAAGGATGTGGTCGGGGATGTGGTCGGGGAAGAAGCTGCAGAGCAGGTGCTGACGGTTGGCCCCTTTACCTGGTTGACCGAAGGGGCGGCCGGATTTGGTGCACCGCCACTGCTTTCGTCACCCAATGGCCTTGTCATGCCGGGAGAGGCTCTCATGCAGGCTGTCTTCACCACACCAGCCGGTGCCGGGACAACCGCCTTCAACGAGCCACAGACCTTCTGCTATGCCCTGCGGGTCATTGCCCATGAGCCGGCTGAGGCCGAGTTGCGGGAGCGATTCTCCGAAACCCAAGGCGACCAACGCAGAATTGCCATGGTTGCACAGCAGGCCTTTGCCGAGGTCTTTACCGATTGGATTGATGGCCTCGAAACCCAGGCTGGGCTTACCTGGAAACGTGACCCCCGGCCAGCACGCTAAGAAGCCTTCGGCGAGTCATCACGGAGACGCCACGATCGGTTTCAGCACAAGAGCGGCCAGCGGCGGGACGGTCAGCACGACCGACTGCGGTCGGCCATGGTGTGGCACGGGCTGAGCGGCGAGGGGGCCTTGATTGACGACGCCGCTGCCACCGTAGGAAGTGGCATCGCTGTTGAAGCGCTCTGTGTACTCGGTCGCCAGTGGCACGCCGACTCGGTAGTGAGGCCGCGGTACTGGGGTAAAGTTGCAGATGACGATCAGCTGGTCTGTCGGGGTTGCCCCGCGGCGGACGAAAGCAAGCACGCTCTCTTGCCAGTTATTGCAGTCGATCCACTCAAAGCCACGGCCTTCAAAATCGATTTCATGCAGGGCCGGTTCGGCTTGGAGCATCTGGTTGAGGTCGGCTACCGACCGTGATAGTCCCCGATGGTCCTCGTGTTCCAAGAGATGCCACTGCAGGCTTTCGTCGAAGTTCCATTCCGCCCACTGGCCGAATTCACCTCCCATGAAGAGAAGTTTTTTGCCCGGGTGGCACCACATCATCGCGTAGAGCAGGCGGAGGTTGGCAAATTTCTGCCAGCGGTCTCCTGGCATCTGTTCGATCAGAGACCCCTTGCCGTGAACGACCTCGTCGTGTGAAAGCGGCAAGACGAAGTTTTCATGAAACGCATAGATGAGGCTGAAGGTCAATTCATCGTGGTGATACTTGCGGTGGATCGGGTCATGCCGCATGTACCGCAGGGTGTCATTCATCCAGCCCATGTTCCATTTCAGGCTGAAGCCAAGGCCGCCGGTGTAGGTTGGCCGTGAGACTCCTGGCCAGGCGGTTGACTCCTCGGCAATGGTAAGGACACCAGGAAAGTGGTGGTGGACCTGAATGTTGAATTGCTTGAGGAACTCAATCGCCTCAAGGTTTTCTCTGCCGCCGAAGCAGTTGGGGAGCCACTCGCCCTCATTGCGGCTGTAGTCGAGATAGAGCATTGAGGCGACCGCATCGACCCGCAGCCCATCGATGTGGTAGTGGTCAAGCCAAAAGAGCGCTGATGAGATCAGGTAGTTGGCGACCTCGTTGCGACCGTAGTTGAAGATGAGCGTGCCCCAGTCGGGGTGTTCTCCCTGTCGCGGGTCTTCGTGTTCGTAGAGTGCTGTCCCGTCAAACCGCCTCAGCCCATGCTGATCCTTGGGGAAGTGGGCAGGAACCCAGTCGATGATGACGCCAATTCCAGCCTGATGCAGGCTGTCGATAAGGGCCATGAGATCCTGCGGTGAGCCAAATCGGCTGGTCGCGGCGAACATGCCGATGGTCTGGTAGCCCCAGCTGGCAGAAAGTGGGTGCTCGGTGGGAGGCAGGAACTCGACATGGGTAAATCCCATCTCAACGCAGTAAGGGACCAATTCACGCTGAAGATCGGCGTAGGTTAGCCAACGCGCCGGTTCATCTCCTGGCCGCCGCCAGCTGCCTAGATGCACTTCGTAGATCGAAATCGGCTCGGCAAGCCAATCTTTGCGTCCACGTTGTTCTAGCCAGTCAGCATCCTGCCAGTGATACCCTGTGAGATCCGTCACCCGCGAGGCATTTTGCGGTGGCACTTCAGCCGCAAAGCCGTAGGGGTCGGCGCGGTCGGTGACGCCTTCGTCAGTCTGCACACGGTACTTGTAGCTGGCCCCAGCAGGAACACCTGGAACAAACAGTTCCCAGATGCCTGAGGGAATCAGTTTCCGCATCTGATGCCGCTGGCCATCCCAGCCGTTGAATTCGCCAATCACGCTGACCGCCTGGGCGTTCGGGGCCCAGACGGCAAAGGAAACCCCAGCCACTCCAGCGGCCTGCTGAAGGTGAGCACCGAGTTTCTCATAACTCTTCCAGTGTCGGCCTTCGCCAAGCAGGTGGAGGTCGTAGTCAGTCAGCATGAGGGAGCACGCGGAAGCTAAGGTGGTTGTGATGGTCGTCAGCCACGATGCCGATTGTTCACGGCGTGGCGGAGTCTCGCGGACAGTCGTCGTCCGTTGAATTATTCACCATGCTCTCGGGGTAGGTGCGGAAAAGGGAGTCATCGCGGTTAGAGAGAGGGGAACTGGTTGTTCCGATTGCAACGACCGCGGCATAGCAGGACAAGGGTGGCCTGGGTCTTGTCATCAGAAAACTTTTGGCGAGGAGCTGGCGGCACAAAAAAGCCCGCCGGTCACCCGGAAGTGGCCGGCGGGCTGAGCAGCAAAAAAATTCTGTGACTGCTAGGCGACCAGTCGCATGGCCGGCACCTCACCCGTGATGCCGACGATGAATTCCTCAAAGATCTTGGCATCGAGAGCGGAGGCAGACTCAGCCTCAGGATGAAACTGGGTGCCAATCGCGAACCAGCCCTCGGTCTGGCTTTCGATGGCCTCAATGACCCCGGCGGGTGAGCGGGCGGTGACCCGGAAGCCAGTGGCCAGATCGTCGATGGCCATATGGTGCATGCTGTTGACGCGGATTTCACCATCGCCATAGACCCGCTCCATCGCTGAATCGGGCTCAACCAGAAGCCCATGTCGGTGAGCTGGGTCAAGAAGATCTTTATGGGGGATGGTTTGTGGCTGGTCTTCCGGGAGATGGAGAAACAGCGTTCCACCCTCGGTGATGTTGAGTAATTGCATGCCACAACCAATGGCCAGCACGGGCATGTGGCGGGCACAGACATGCTTGGCGAGCATTCGGTCAAAGTCTTCGCGGCGTTCGTCCAGCGGCCGCACTGCTGGATGCGGCATGTAGCCATCCCGTCGTGGATCGAGATCGGCACCGCCGATGAGCACGACGCCATCGAGGGTGTCGAGCAGACGCATCAGATCCTCTTCGTCCTCCAGGGGAGGAAGAATGACGGGAATTCCTCCCGACTGGATGATGTTGTCGTAGTAGCCAGCCGCCACAAACGAGAGGGCCGCATGTTCCTTGCGGCTGGGGCGGAAGTCCATATTGATGCCGATTACCGGTTTGGCTGCCATGAAAAGTCCTTTGTCAAGCAACACTGATATGCGGTCGTGCCACCCATCCTTGAGCGACAGTCTCGAACGCAACGGCGGTGAAGATAGCGCCCTGCAAAATCAAGACAAGGATTTTTACGATTTTGTGGTGAAGCAGTACTGCCACCACAAGGTCTTGTGCTAGCAGATCAGGTGCTAGCATCTGAAAGCCTTTGGCACGGAATTTGCGCAGCAGCGCCGCTTGCAGACGTCCCGGTGGCAGGCAGCCGCTGAGAGAATCGTGGTTGCGGTCACCCCGTGACCCAGATTGCGTCTGGAAAGCTGCGTAGCCACGTGCGTTGGCGTTTGGCGAGCTGACGAGTTCTTTGTTTTGTGCGACTGACTGCCTCAGCCTGGCTGATGCGGCCCTGCAGGCAATCACGGGCTTCGGCATAACCTGCCGCCTGGGCGGCCACCTGACCGATTCCCCCTGCGGCTTCGGCAGCTGCGGTTTCCTCAAGAAGACCGCGGGCGAACATGGCATCGACACGCCGGTCAATCCGTTCGTTAAGCAGCCTGCGGGGGGTGTCGAGCACCATCAGCGGGCAGGGGAAAAGAGGCCGGTCAGTAGACGACCAGGTTTGCGGCTGAACCTGGTGGGTTGCCTCAAGCACCTCCAGGCTGCGGATGATCCGCTTGGTGTCATTGGGATGAATCTTGGCGGCGCGGAGAGGATCGGCTGCTGCCAGTCGCTCATGCAGTGGCCCGCTGCCCTTGGCGGCTGCCTCAGCGACAAGCCTGGTCCGCAGTGTTTCGTCGCTGGCTGGGAGGTCATCGAGGCCATCACGGAGACAGCGGAGGTAGAGCGGCGTGCCACCAACCAACAGAATGCGTCGGCCCCGACGCCGGCAATCAGACACGGCACGCGCTGCGGCTGCCAGCCAGTCGGCGACAGAAAAGGGCGTCATCGGACTGACGAGATCAATAAGGTGGTGTCGAACGGCGGCCTGCTCGCTGGCGGTGGGCTTGGCTGAGCCGATATCGAGGCCCTGGTAGACCGCAATCGAGTCGACGCTCAGGATCTCGGCCTCGAGACGCTGGGCCATCCGGACCGCTACGGCTGTCTTGCCAGTTGCCGTCGGGCCGGTGAGGATGAGGCAGTCTTCGCCGAGAATTGGGGCTGAAACGGGCATCGGAGGGGCGGTTTCGGGAACGTTCTGGTGGCGTGGTAGAGTTGGAGGGCCGGTGGGCAGAGCGCCCGCAGGGCACCATCACGAGAAAAGCGGTTTGGAGCGGGTTTAATGGAGCGACGTGTCGGTGAAATCCTGGAGCAGCTCGAGGGCATTATTGCGGCCCGGAAGGCCGCCAGTACCGAACGATCCTACACCAGCCAGCTCTTAGCCGGTGGTGTGCCGAAAATTAGCAAGAAGGTGACCGAGGAGGCCGGCGAACTGGTTGAGGCGGCTGCCACTGAGTCTGATGAGCGGGTCGTTGCTGAGGCAGCCGATCTTTTCTATCACGCCCTTGTTCTGCTGGCCTGCCGGGGGCTGACCCTCGAGCAGGTAGAGACGACCTTGGCGGGCCGCTTTGGTATGTCGGGGCTGGAAGAAAAGGCGGCGCGGTCATCGGCGTCGTGACCATCACCCTCGGCTGTAGCGTGGCGCAGCCGATCTCGCGCAACAACAAAAAGAGACTGATTCATGACTGACTCTGTTCCTGCAACCGCTGAGCGGCTGCTTCGCATTGGTATCCCGAGTAAGGGCCGGTTGTCTGAGGTGGTTGCTGATCTCCTACAAGATGCCGGGCTATCGTTCCGTCGCATTCAGCGTTCACTCTTTGCCCGCTGTCGCGATATTCCGGTCGAAATTGTCTTCCTGCGGACAGACGACATTCCTGTTCTGACGGCTGAGGGAGCCATCGACCTAGGGATCACGGGTGCCGATCTTGTTGCAGAAGCAGGAGCCGACTTGGTTGAGCGGCTGGCACTGGGTGTCGGCTCATGCCGTCTGGCGCTTTGCGTGCCTGATACGGCCGACATTGCCTCACCGAAGAGCCTGCAGGGGCGGCGGGTAGCTACCAGTTTCCCACGGATAACCCGTGACTGGCTGGCTCAGCATGGCGTCGAGGTGCACCTTGTCGAGTTGTCGGGAAGCGTCGAAATCATGGTGTCGCTGGGGGTGGCCGATGCGGTGGTTGATCTGGTTGAAACCGGCAGCACCCTGGCGGCCAACAGGCTGCGGGTGCTGGAGGAAATCGGCCGCTATGAGACAGTGCTGGTGCAGAACAGCAACGTGGTTGACCCAGCAATGGCCGATCGCATTGTACGGCGGCTGGAAGGTGTGGTGATCGCCCGCGCCTGGTCGTTACTGGAATACAACGTCCCACGCAGCCGCTTGGCAGAAGCCGAGGCGATCACACCGGGCTTCAATTCACCGACGATCAGTGCACTGGAA
>Ga0181591_10002796_pt1 | contig 15030 bp, 4 predicted proteins | sample 071ome_33_FD_133757 | JGI IMG/M metagenome (GOLD analysis project Ga0181591, IMG submission 133757) | Coastal salt marsh microbial communities from the Groves Creek Marsh, Skidaway Island, Georgia - 071412AT metaG (megahit assembly) | ecosystem: Environmental > Aquatic > Marine > Intertidal zone...
AAAAGTTTTTCCCGTTCCCGCAGGGCCGATTCCAAAAACTAAATCATTTTTTAAAATGAGATCCAAAAACCTTCTCTGACCAAGATTCCTAGGTACCACCGATTTTTTTCGTATTTGTAATTTGATTGGTCGGTTGAGGAGTTTTTTTAGCTCCGAGCTTTTTCCAGATTTTACCTTCTCCAAAAATCTTAGAAAGTCATACTTCCCGTTTGAAAAACCTTGTCTATCGGCATCTACAAGCAATGAAAATAATTTTTCGCAATCAGCAATGCCTTTGTCTGAACCTTCGATATGTAAGACATTTCCCCGTGCAACCACTTTTAACCCTAGGGCATTTTCAATAGCCAATAGGTTTTCAGGGATTTCACAGTAGAGTTTGTGAAACTCTCGCTCCGATTCAAATTCGATTGATCGATTCGGCATTGTTAAGCCCTTAAAATAAAATGAAATGCAGAAATGCCTAAACTCAGCGAAATGTATGCGCGTTGAACATCCCTCGAACTAGATCGGTACAATAATTCACAAACCACATATAATATCTTTTCTACTGATAGGTTCGCAAGCATCTAATCTTTAGTTGATTTGTGATCTTTCCCATTGCCAAAAAGAAGTAATTCCACATCAAGAACCTATTATTTTTACCAAATTTGATGAAAGTTTTATTTGTCAGCCCTGAAGTCAGTCCAATTGTCCGCACCGGTGGATTAGGTGATGTTGTGGGCAGCCTACCCATTGCCATTAATGGGCTTGGTGCTGATGCCAGAATTTTATGCCCAATGCACCGGGTTTGCACCCAGATAAAATCAAAAAAATACTTAAAAGCAATCCGCGTAAAAGTTGAAGATTTGTACATAGAAGGAAAAGTTTGGAAAACGAGCCTACCCGGCACCAAGGTCACCGTTTATTTACTCGATCTTCCCAAATTTTATGACCGTCCTGGGGTTTATGCTGATCAGAATGGTGATTTTCCTGACAATCCCCAAAGAGCATTTGCACTTTGCCAGGCAGCACTTCAAATTCATGAAGTTACGGATTGGAACCCGGACATCATTCATGCTCATGACTGGATGGCAGCGCCCGTATGTGCTTACCTGAATGCGGCAAAATTAAATAATCCATCAGTAAAAATTCCAAAATCCGTTCTTACTATTCATAATTTACAACATCAGGGCATTTTTGATTATGAAGATTTTCGATCCGCTGGCTTCCCATCATCATACTGGGGAATGGATAGCTTTGAAAAGGACGGATCGATGAATCTGCTCAAAGGGGGTATTCAGCATGCTGATAAGATCACTACCGTTAGTCCAACTTATGCTGAGGAGATTCGTACTCCCCAATACGGCTGTGGACTGGAAGCCAGTTTGGAGTACCGCGGGGCTGATCTAATCGGAATCCTCAATGGGATAGATACCGATGGATGGAATCCCAAAAAGGATGCTGCCCTTCCCCATACAATAAGTCCCACACGACCAAAATCCGGAAAACTTTCATGTAAAAATGCCCTGCTCAAAGAATTAAAGATGCAGGCAAGTTTAGAGTCTCCATTGTTTGGAATTGTCTCAAGACTTTATGAGCAAAAAGGGCTTGATTTATTGTTGGAAATCCTTCCTCAATTAATGGCAGAAACCCATGCCAACTTTGCCATTCTTGGCAGTGGGGATCCTGTCCAAGAAGAAGCAATTCGAGAACTTTCTCTCTCTTATCCCGACCGTATTGGTTCAATGATTGGATTTGATGACGGATTAGCCAGACGAATTTTTGGCGGATCCGATTTTTTTATTATGCCCAGTCGTTTTGAACCCTGTGGACTCGCCCAACAGTATGCGATGCGTTACGGATCACTCCCCGTTGCCCGAAAAACCGGGGGACTCGCCGATACAATCCGCCCAATATCAAGCACCGAGCATTCTCCCAATGGGTTTCTTTTCTCTGAGCCAACCGACATTGAACTATGGAACTCTATTAAAGAAGCCCTGTCTGTCTTTGCAAATAAACGAAAGTTTTCCCAGCTCAGAAAAAATGCATTTTTTCAGGATTGTGGATGGGGACATGCCGCCGAGCAATATTTGCAGACTTACAAGTGGGCGTTGGATGCTCGATCATTACTGAACTAACTCTATAATTCAGTTCAAGTAATCAACATTCTGCTTTTAAATGTTGATAAGTTTTGGGGTTTTTTCACGGATTCCCCTTGCATAGAATAATTTTTGAAAGGTAGCGTGGTGGCTAAGAAATTTTAGATTGGCTAATCAATGATATCGAACGGACCGTCCAGATCATTCACCCATGAAGCTGTGCAGGCTTGGTTTGGTAGGCTATGTACAACCGAATGGGAAAAAAACTTTTCGGGCAAGCAACTTAAAATGGCTCAAAAGTACTACCGCGAGGGCTACCTAAGTACCGTCGACATACAAGAAAATCAGGCAATCGTTACCAAGAAAATAAACAGGGAAGAAACCTATTCTGTGGTGGAGTGGAATGGCAAAGGTCCAGAAATCCGAACTTCGTTGGATGACGAAGAGACAGGGATAGCACTTGCAACTGCAGGACTCTATGAAATTGAGGAGTTAATTTCCGAACTTCAAGAGGAAGATCCTTTACTCGGCGAAGGCTGGTTAGAGGAGAAAGATGTTTATTCTCATGATGTGAAAGATCCTTCAGATAATGATGATTCTGATCAAAAAGTAGAATGTACTGCTACTTGCCTAAGCATCAGGATGGAGGTTTCTGCTCAAAAAGGCCTACGTGCGATTCCGGAATGGGTAAAATCTGATCACTCTAGAATGCCTGTTTATTCAAAACAAGCGGCAGATCTTGAAGATTGTGACCGCCCCGCACTCATGCGCTTTGTTGCAGAAGCGGGAAAGTATGGTTTTGAATTTCAAAAAGAAAGCGGTGCATTCTTGCTTTCTGATTGGAAAAAAGTGGCAAAACTTTCGGAAGATTCCCTCTCAATCTGGGAGAATTCATTTCAGATAGAATACGCTGGTGATGCCGAACTGCTCAAACAAGGCCAGCGTACCTTAACCTGGGAAATTGAAGCTCGTAGTCGGGATGAGGAAAGTATGATTTTACGGGAAAATTTCCATATAGGTAATCGCAGGCTAGGCACTCAGCATATCCGCCGCGTGACCAAAGCACGCCAGGGTGCGACTTTTATTCGAGGGTATGGACTGGTCAAACTCGACCAAGACCAAGTGGAAGACTTTGAATGGTGGCAACGAAACCGAGGCGATGCAAAACGGGCTCATTGGCCACGTTATATGCTCTTTTCTTTATTTGCCCGTAAGTACTTGAAAACCAGAGCAGATGGCCAACTTGAAATCTGGCGCGACTCCATCAAAAAGCTGGACACCAACGGACTTGGTAAAAATTCTCTTTTCTTCGGCCCTACCAGAAAAAAGGCATTGCTCACCTGCATGCCTTGCATGCACTGGGTTGCCACCCCCTGCTAGCGGATGAAATGGGATTAGGAAAAACTGTTCAAACACTAGCCTTGTTATGTTCCGGATCAACCAGTGAACTTAATGACTTGGTAACCTGTCCCGCCTCGGTCGTGCCCGTTTGGGTAAAGGAAGCAGCCAAACATTTTCCAAAATTAAAGGTTAAGGTTTTAAGAAAAGAGGAAACCTTTGAAAATGCAGACGAGCCTTGCCTGTGGATCGCCAGTTACACTCAGTTACGCCGACACCGCAACCTCCTCGATCAAGTGGAATTTCGATACGCAGTGCTCGATGAAGCCCAGCTTATAAAAAATCCAAAAGCAAAAATCACTCAAACTTGCCTATCGATCGATGCCCAGCACCGACTTGCTCTTTCTGGCACACCGATTGAAAATTCCGCTCTCGATCTCTGGACAATTTTTCGCTTTCTCATGCCGGGACTACTGGGTGCACGCAAAGAATTAGAAAAGTGCCTCGTCGAGGACTCGCCCCAGACCCTACAGCTTTTACGCCGACAAGTAACTCCATTCGTTCTGCGAAGAATGAAAAACGAAGTTGCAACTGAGCTTCCACCCAAGCTTGAAACTGAACTACCATGTCCCCTTAATGATGAACAGCGCAAGATCTACAAGTCTCTTACAGAAAGTGGTCTCATAGAGCATGGAAATGATTTAAAAGAAGCCATTCGCCACTCTTCCATGCATGTTTTTTCTCTACTTACCAGATTACGGCAGGCATGTTGTGACCTCGGCCTTTTGCCAGGGAGGGAACATTTACCCGCATCAGGGACAAAAAGCGATTTGCTGATTGAAAAACTTCACGATTTATCCAGCTCGGGTGCAAAAGTCCTTGTGTTTAGTCAATTTACTACCTTTCTCAGTCTAATAAAGAAGCGTATAAGGCTGGAACTTCCTGATTTGGAAATCCTCGAACTTACGGGATCCACGAGAGACCGATCCAAACCAGTGGATCGTTTTGAATCCAGCACAAATTCTGTTGTAATGCTAGCATCGCTCAAAGCAGCAGGACTTGGGGTTACCCTGAAGTCGGCAGATTATGTCTTTTTAATGGATCCCTGGTGGAATCCAGCTGTTGAGGAACAGGCAATTGATCGTGCACATCGATTGGGTCGAGACAAACCAACCTTTATTTATCGTATGGTCGCCCAGGGAACAATCGAGGAACGGGTTAGGCAATTACAATTGCAGAAGAAAGAAACTTTTCGCCAGGTTATTGGAGAACTTGAAAAGCCAAGTGGTTTGGCCGATCATTTCTCATCGCTTGAAGAATTGATCGAGTTAAAAGATTAATTCCTTTGGTCGATGTGCCAGCAAATTTCTTGCTGATTTATGCAAGGGAATACTTACCACCTAATGGCGATAATAAATACTAGGTTGATATATTACTTTGAGGAAATTTCATCCTCGATTTCCGTATCCGTTTGCCCCTGCTTTTTCTTTCGTAATCTTCGAATGTAAGAGGCACCTGGCACCATGAGTAAACCAGTGACCATAATGTAAGTCGATGGCTCAGGAACTGCGGAATATTGAAGGTAAAACTTATCGGTTCCATCAAACCAGACGCTCCATTCATGCAAATGTTGATCGTTGTAATGAGACCATCCTAGATCAACTACATTAAATGCATCATATGTACCCTGAGAATGTCCTGCCCAGGATCCCTGCATAAATAAAAATCCACTCGTTTGGTTATATTCTCCCCAAACATTACCACCGGCCATTGCTCCCGCGGTACCATCTGCACCAACACTCATGATGTTTATTGTGAATACATCATTTGTATCGTCGAAGGTAAGGGAATCAAATTTAAGTAGATCCCAGTCAACACCTGCTTTTGCATCATTTCCAGCATTTGTAAAATCACTGATTTCCCAATCATATACACCACCATTCTCTAATGTCAGTGCACCCACCGTAAATTCACCAATCGCATTTGCTCTGTCTCCAAGGGATACCTGCTGCTGGGAACCTTCGCTCGAAAGTGAAGATGAAATTCCATCACCTGGTGAGATTACATCCACATAATTTAAGCTGCCTGCTGAACCAATGGTAACTGCATTGTTTAAATCTCCACGGCCACCAATCATGGTTTTCTCACTATCACCAGTTTCAATGGTAGCACCAGCGGTCAAGGTTACTCCAGAATCCACCTCAAACTTACCCTTGGTAATGATTACTTTGTTTGCTGCCCCTAATGCATTGGCGTGCCCTGCGATAAGGGTTCCGTCCTCAATTTCTACCCCTCCGGTGAAAGTATTATTACCAGAGAGCTCCAACTGCCCAACACCATCTTTGACTAATGTGTTGGTGGCTCCGCCAGGAGAAGTTACTACCCCACTGAATTTCTGAGTTCTGTTGTAATCAGTTGCAGCAAAACCTGCATCGTCTCTTGACTTGGAAATTTTAATTTTATTTTCAGTACCATTGGTTCCCCTTAAATCAACACTTCCGTTAAAATCAGCTGTCCAAGTTTGTGATAATCCGATTTGAAGAATTTGGCCACCAGCACTGTTTGTATTGTCGAGCTCAAGGTAAGGAGATGAACCTCCAAGAGCGGTAACGGACTCTACGATTTGAGCACCATCAGAACCTTGCAGGGAAAGATAACCATCATCAATCTTTAAGCCTGCTGTTGAACCTTCTAGCTTTAGTTGCCCGGTCAATTCTTGTGCACCCGTACCAGTTTTGATAAGGTATGCATTAGCACTACCACCGCCCTGTTTTGTAATATCTCCAGTAAAGGTGGCTGCGTTGCTCGAGTCGTAGGCATGAAGAGTGTATGTTCTTCCGTCACCAAGTCCAATCGTTCCATTACCTGATAATCCGCTAAAGATATCGCTACTTCCTGACACATCCATTCCTCCTGCACCATCATAGTATGTTACAGTTGCAGCATATTTGTCACTATTGACCGTGGTGTTTGATGTCCCTACCTTGGCACCCTTGGTATTTCCAACACTATTATCGAACTCGAAATAGCTAGTATCAGAAAGCTGTCCGTCGTCCCAATCATATAGAGTAATTTCGTTAATTGTTGTACCACCCCCGGCGGTGTGAGGTTCCCATCTCCAATTTGTATTTACGAGAGTATTATAGCGATCCCCGTCCGCTGGTTGGCCAGTTACGCTAGATTCGTAAAAGCGAATGCCCAATATTGGTTTATCAGTATCCGAGCCAGCGTCATAGGCTACGGTGGTAAGTTTCTCCATTCTTGCATCAAAATCAGCTGCAGAAATAATGGAGGTATCTCCTCTTATTTCTATGCCACCAGTTGCACCACCGTTACTTTCGAAGTTCGAATAAGCTGTAGTTGTATCTAAAGTATTAGCACCTGGGTCATAATTTGATGTCGAATTAAATTCGGTTATAAAATAAAATTCACCATCTGGTACTACATAGCTAACTCCGTCCGGATTAGTGCCGGAAGATTTCCAGTCTTGCCCAATGTAAGTCTTCATGGTGATGGGGGTCCACTCTCCCACAAATGGGTTACTCGCATCAACATTTGGTGCATAAGCGGCGGAACTGTCTGTATCAAAGAAACCAAGCTCTACCAAACCAGTACTTCCACTTGAATCAAGAGTTCCATCTGCATTTAAATCGAGTAATTTTTGATAAGGGGTCCCAGCCGCTGTGATATCATGAAAAACATCATTGTATCTTAGAAGAGAGGTACCGTCGGTATCGGTGGATGCCTGGGTGCCCCAGTGAACCTTGACAGTAGATTGAGCGAAGCCTGATTGTAGAAAGATAATACCCCAAATAGAACCGTGAATAACAGCACGAAAAATTGGGCATTTTTGGGAAACAGGCATAAGTGGGCTAGTTCAATCTGATTCAACACGATCTATGGGTCAAGTGATTTTGCTGAATAAGTAAGTATTAGCTATTTTTATGCCATCTTATTTCGATAGTTAAAAAAACAGGAATCGACGGCGTATTAAATCCAAAAAAATCGATATGAAACTTGCAAACTTAATAGGTTCGAATGTAAATTAAAAATAGCTATTAAAGAACTGACTTGCTTTGCCCTTCAATATAAAAGACTTATCAAATTCTAGGCGGAATTTAAGGACATTCCGTTGTCTCAGTTTATTGTGGCATAATAAGTTCTCCTACGCGCGCACCTTCGCAAGTATATTTTCAGATCTTAGTAAATATTCATCATCCATTGTAGCTGGATGCCTTTTCACTTACTTTGCATTGGATGTAACCGCAAAATCTCCTCAATTTACAATTGTTTGGAGCACAGAAAATTTCGATTCAACTGCCAAGGTTTTGATGGATGAAAATGGAGTTCGGCTTACCTCTGGACCTGAAGGCAATCAAAATGGAACCCTTCTTGAATTGGGTTATTTTTTGGATCAGAACCAAAATTTTGTAAAAACATCCAATTTCGCTGAAGTCAATACATGGAGATGGATACCATTAACAACTAGAACCTATGTTGGAGATTCCAGTTCTGGTTATGGTTTTGATGATGGAATGTTCGCCTTTACCACCACATTCACCCAGGACAGTGAACAAATAATTAATTACTACACCGAACCGCGCCAATTCACCGAAATTTTAGAAGAACCTGTTACAACCTCGAATCCAGAGAACGGCACTCAATTATTTATTCGCTTTTATGATAAGTTTTCTACTGACCCAGCTCTAAGAAAATACAATACGGTAACTGGCACCCTCTGGCGATGGCCGGGGTTCCCCAGCGGAGGAGGTATTCCTGAAAACTTCTATATTAAAATAACTGACCTATTGGACGAAGATTCAAAATGGAAACAAGGTGCAACCTTTCAAAGCGATGGGGACAATGCATTTAAGACTGTTCTTCGGGAGAGATTTCACCTTAACGCAACGGTCAAAACCGGCGATTCTTACTTAGGCAGTGGAGCTGCTTCTGTCCAAGGAGGTGATACTTCTGGTGAATTTGATGCAGGGCTAGTAAACATCACCGCCGAAGCTAATGCCAACAACTCCTTTTTTATGTACTGGGAAGGAGATGGTATTACCAATGCAAACTCACCAAACACTACAGTTTATTTGAATAAGGACACTAATGTAACTGCAGTGTTTTCCAAAAATATATATAATTTGGATGTTACTGTCATCGGGGATGGCAAAGTTTACTTAAGTAATGATGAAATAGATGAAATAGAACTGGATGAAAATTACATGCCAATTTACAATCACGGAGACCCTGCTAACTTAAGAGCCGAGGCCTCAAACGGCAATGAGTTTAAATATTGGGCACTTACATCCTCTCCCGCAGAGATAATATCGACCGATCTTGAATACAATGAGACCGTCGAAGGAAATACACAATTAGTCGCGGTCTTTGAACCAAAGGTATACTCTCTTTCTTATGCCCCCCAGGAATCAAATACTGGTGATATAAAAATTTTTAATGACGACACCGGTGAACTAATTGAATTTTCTGAAGGTAGCAATGGAACGAAACTTTCCTCCATAACTCATGGCATGAACTATCAAATTCGGGCCGAACCAGCTCAGCATTATCTTTTCGAAAAATGGAGTTGGGGTAATGGCCAAGTTTCTCCCCTGCTCGCGGGTTCATTGAACAACAATCCAGTAGCAAGGATATCACCAACAAGTGATCTTAGCCTTACTGCTGAATTCCAGGTAATGAATTACAAGCTTAAAATTTTAAAAACCGATGGTGGATCTACATCACCAGCCTCCTCAACATCCAATCCTTATTATTTTGCTGCAGATAGTAATATTAACGTAACAGCTGAACCATTGGAGGGATATGAATTTGTTAATTGGGTCGATCCTTTCTCAATCCTTGATGACGCATTAAGTTCAAATACTGCTGCTCAAATCAGTAAAATTAATGCAAACGAAGCCTCTATTACCGCCGTATTCAGCCCTAAACAATATGATGATGACAATACTTTCATTCAGGTAAACTGGGATCATTCCCACGGGGATGTTAATCTGCAAAAAAATATTTCTGGTAAATTTACACACTTCGAAAAATACTCACTTGTCGCAACGCCTACGAAAGGATACCGATTTTTGGAATGGAATGGGACTGGCAGCTCAAACCTACTTACCTATGGTAAATTTGAAAAAAATAATGAACTTCTTATTCAAGGTTCCCCGGTTGATGTAAACTTAACTGCCCTTTTTGAGCCGTCTGAATTCTTTATCGATGTGAATTCATCTCCCAATTATGCTGGCGAAGTTGTGGGTGCTGGTGGTTTTAGTATCCTGGACACTCCGTCACTTACAGCTATTGCACACCCGGGGTTCAAATTCACAGGCTGGTCCGGTAATACCGACTATCTCTCTGATATAAATTCTTCGACTACTTTTGTCCGAACTGATGACAGAAATTTTTCCTTCACGGCAAATTTCAGAGCAATCGATTTTAATGTTACTATTACCGCCATGGAGGGGGGCACCTTTAACGCTTACTATGAAAATTTCGGAGATCAATTTGCTTTTAATGCCGCTAATCACACTGAATCACTTGGCTACAGCCAATCTTTTTCTGTCAGTGTGTCAGAGAATGATGGTTGGCTATTTGACCAGTGGTTAAATTTGCCCAGTGACCAACTAGCCCAGAAAACAAGTCCCAGCCTTTCGAATATTGATGTTCTAAGCGATTTATCATTTTCTGCAAAATTTAAAAGAATTCCTTACAGTCTCGACTTAAATAATACCCTCGGAGGAAGTGTTACTGGCACGGGAATTTATGAGTTTGAAGAAGATGTCAACATATCTGCAACCCCAGAAGAACACTTTACTTTCTCAAAATGGAATGTGTATCCAAACGGCACGGATACTTCTTTTATCTCTCCAACATTAGCCAATCAAACTATTACCATACCAAGCTCACTGCCCTCTTCCGGAACTACCCTAGAAGCTGAATTTGCTCCTAATTCCTATCAAATTATCGCAAGCTCATCCAACTCATTTCACGGTAAAATTTCACTGTCTTCAACTTTCAGTGGAAATACGCTGACTTCGCCTGAATACACAGATGTTCCCTCAATTTCTTCCCAATTTAATGCAAGTTCTGAAATAGTTATCAATGCCTCCCCGGAAAATGATGACTACATTTTCTCTCATTTTACTTGGTCGAAAAGCGACGGCACTACTCATGAACTCCGAAATGATTCAATGAGGATTCCATATTTGGATGATCACTACAACATTCAGGCAATTTTTTCTTCCAAGCCAGATAGTTACATCGAATTTAACGCCACCGCTTCACCTCTTTGGGGCGGTTACATTGAAAGTAATGACAGCTTATCAACTAGTTCATCTCAAAAGCTAACTGCTTTTCCATACCCAGGGTATTCCTTCATCGGGTGGGAAGCCTTAGACGATAGCAATAATTCGATAGACATTTCGCCACATTGGACTGCAACTGAAATTTCCCTAAATATTACTCCAAATTCAAAGGTTGTGGCTCACTTCGAGAAGAATGACTACTTCTTGTATATTGACCTTAATGATTCGCGGGGGTCAGTCTCGGGTAATCAAACTAGCTACGATTTTAGTGAAAGAGCGATTATTTCAGCAAATCCTGACAGTTCTTTTTCTTTTACGGGCTGGGAAGTTGATCTTAATCAATCGAGTCAGCCTATTTCTGTAACCAAGAGTTTCTCCAATATTCAGCCATTGGATTCTCGATTGTTTGTAAATGACAATGAAGCGCCTGTACTTGAATTAATTAGAGGATTTACCTACAGATTTGACTACTCTTTTTCTGACTCAGGTGCATTTATCTTTTTGTCTACATCAGCAGAAGCTGAAGAAGATAAAAATTATACCACTGGCGTTATTCATGCCCCAGATTCAAACCAACTTTACTTCACTGTTGCCAATGACGCACCTGATTCTCTCTTCTATCATTTTTCCGCTGGCCCATATTTGGGAAATCAAATCATGGTTACCGACCTTAATGAGAGCCACTTTATTGTTTCTCCTGATCAATCCAACATTCAGCCTTCTATCACCAAGAATGTAAAGGTTCGTGCTAATTTCGAGCTCACCCCATTATCGATTACTTCAAGCACTTATGGTCAAGGTACGGTCGAAATCACCAACCATAGTCCCCATCACAAAGGTGATGAAATTGAAATCCTTGCCACCCCATCTCCGAATTGGAATTTTGTCCGCTGGGAAAATGACTCCTTGGTCAATGATCCTTATGATGCCAACACTTCTTTTACCTTAGAGTCTGACATTGAATTGATTGCCATATTTGAACTTGGCAACTATGAACTCTCCTTGCCTGTGGAACCTGCGGGATTTGGAACTGCACGCACGCAATTTAATGCGTTCAAATTTGGCTGGGGAGAAACCGTAAGGATCATTGCTGAGCCAAGAACCGGTAAAATATTCCAGCACTGGCTTTTTGAAGACAATACCACAATTTCCGATAAATCATTGGATATCGTCATTCAAAAGAATACATCAATTACGGCTGTATTTAGTCCGAGAACTTTTCAGGTCAACTTGTCACTTCTTACTTTGGATGAGAATGGAACAGAACTGGAAAATATTGATGGTGGAACCATCACGAATACCGACAATTCTCAGCAGTACTCATTTGAGCACGAAGAGACAGCTAATTTTACTAGCTCAGCATATCCTGGTTTTCGATTTATTCACTGGGAAACTGAGGATGGCAATACGAGTGATGGAAACTGGACAAATGAGATTTTGAATGATCAAAATGTAACCGCAGTTTTTCAACGCATCCCCTATTCCATCAACATTGCTTTAACTGACCCATCCCGTGGAAAATTAAAGTATCATGAAAATTATGTGCCGGAAATCGACAAGGTAATGGTTTACGGAGATACCTTATCCGTTACGGCGGAAGCGAGCGAAGGTTACCGCTTCGAAAAATGGTTAGTTGCACCCGCCGGCATAATTTCAAACAACAAAAATCCCCTGCTGAATCTTAGCATTCAGCAAAATATGACGATTTCTCCACTCTTTGTTACCATCGATAATATTCCCATCTCGATTTCCATACAGCCAGAAGAGGCAGGTTTCAGTGTTGGACAGGGAGAGTTCCCCTACAATGAGCTTCACCCAATTTATGCCCAGAGTAGAAAAGGTTGGGTGTTTGAGCGCTGGGATGGAGAGGAAGTGGCATCAAGCATTTCTGCGAATACAACGATATTACTTGATGAACCAAAAGTATTAAAAGCTATATTCAAATTAAAGACAGAAGGTACGGGAAGTAGTGGAGCAGACGATAAAACTTCTTCCTCAACCCGATCCAATCTACTGGTCGTTACTGAAAATGAAAATTCATTTGGAAATGTAAGTGGCTCCGGCTTTTACGGGAATGAATATGTTTCAATCCAAGCTACTGCTTTTAATGGTTATGAGTTTGTCCGGTGGGATGGTGATGAGATTACTGATCAATATGCTGCACAAACTCAAGTTTTGGTTAATAAAAATAAAACCGTGACTGCACATTTTCAAAAGCTTGGTGTCTTTGAAGACTCAGTGAATGCTGGAAACGGTTGGTGGAGCAGTGGAAACTTTGGCTTCTTCTTTAAGGTACAGGGAACGGAATGGTTTTTTCATGAAACACTGGCCTGGATCTTGATGCGCCAGGCAGAGGATAATCGAAATGAAAAGGATTCATTCTGGGTATGGATTGATCAGGTCGGAACATGGGCATGGATGAAAAAATCTAAATTCCCTCACATGTATGCCCAAGGTGAAGAATTTAATGGTTGGATATGGATAGACACCGAACTATCGATTTACCCTAAAGTTATTCTATATTACTTTGATCCAAACGGTTTAAACACCGGTTGGAAGCAATATTAATAAGAAGCTGATTAGACTAACTAACTTAATCAAAGTATTATTTCCCAATCATTATTGAGAAAAATATATTCAAGAACAGGCCGATTCTTTGTGTTTTGGATATAAGAAAACTGAACAAACTCACCATGATGAATAACATCAAAACAGGGGAATGGCTACATAGATGAAACTGTGTGCTAGGCTATAATTTGGCTTTTAAAACCATCATAAGTTGTTTCCATTCCAAGGAAACAATTGAAGAGCATCAATTGTCCTATAAATTATTGAGAAAATAAGACTGAATATAATTTCTTAGATCAAAATAACCAGAACAACATATAATCAGCAAGAGGGCTGCTAACCTGAAAAGGTTGAGTTTCTGCTTAGTGGCCGGAAATCTATTCAAGTGGATTGGTGGAATCAATATAAGTGGCTGTGGCACTTCCACTGCCGCCTCTTCGAATAATAATCCCTTCATTTCCACCCAATGTTTCGTTACCTTTAGGTGCAGTATCGGTTTCATACCTCCATCCACCACCAGAAATTATAATTTGGGGGGCAGATGTATATCCACTTCCTCCATTATCAACAGTAAAAGAACCAGAAGTAGTAACGGTGCCTTTTGCACCAGAACCACCGCCGCCAACGGCCCACCAATTAGCACTCTGTGAGTAACCAGCTCCAGTTGTGCCAATATTCCACGCAGGAGAACCCTCATTTGATTTAAAATTGATATCTCTTTGCTTTTCAATCACGACATATCCAGAACCACTACCTACGACTTCATGGGTGCCATTAAGAGAGGAATAAACAATCGATCCGGTACCATTTGTTTCAACACTCTCTCCCGTAGTAGCATTAACCTCACTACCCCCATCATCACTAAGCATATATCCCTGAACATCTGAAATGGTTATGGTGAAGCCGGTCCCTGGTGTAGTCCCGGAAAGAGATAGCTTGGTATAATCTCCATTCGTGCCATTGGTGGTGGCACCACCACCGTTTGCATCTGTGCAGGTTTCCACAGCAGTCACCGTTCCTGAACCAATAAACAAATCACTGGATGATAATGCATTACTGCCTCCGCTTCCAGATTTTGCTCCCGCAACCATTAAAGAAGTAACACTGTCATTTATCCCGGATTTGTAAAAGTATGACTTCCATAAATCAGAAACAATAAAAGTAACGGAATCTCCCGATGAATCACCAGCTGCAGAACTCGGTCTAAATTTTGTGGATGATGAACCGATGCTGGTCGAAGGAATAAGTTCAGCTAAGAGTAGATCCAGTCCGTAGGGATTATTGCATACCAGTTGATTGCCTGCCTCGGGTAAATAGACCTGTTGGTTTCCGGAAGCAAAATCTCCCTCAATTTCTAAAGTAAAATCGCTTGGGGTGCGGTTTGCCACAATCACAGATTCATCCGGATAAATTATTTTTTGATTTTGTCTAGCGAATGAAGCGGATGGATGATTCGCATACCAACCTTTAAGAGAAGGTGCACTCGCATATATAAAAGGAATGTATCCCCCGACATCTAGATCCCAAAGATAAACCCAATCTGCAGTTCCTCCGCCAATATCACCAGTGGAATAGGCGGTGAAGTTGGAGGGGAGGTCACTGACTGCAGAACCAAAATAGGAACCAAGGGTGGACGCTGGAAAAACCTCCACAACATCACCCACATCGAAGAATGTATCTGCATTAGGATTGGTCTCTGCTACCCGATCAAAGTTCAGGGTAAGTGCAGT
>Ga0181591_10002800_pt1 | contig 15022 bp, 10 predicted proteins | sample 071ome_33_FD_133757 | JGI IMG/M metagenome (GOLD analysis project Ga0181591, IMG submission 133757) | Coastal salt marsh microbial communities from the Groves Creek Marsh, Skidaway Island, Georgia - 071412AT metaG (megahit assembly) | ecosystem: Environmental > Aquatic > Marine > Intertidal...
GGCGATTGAAACCGAGGGTGAATTTTCGGCTTTAATGTTAGAAGCCTCGATGATTAGAAAACACAAACCTCTTTTAAATAAAAGATTAAGAGATTATAAGCAGCTTTATAAAGCTCAATTAGTTGAAAAAGAGGACGGACTTTTGGGTGTGAAGATTAGTGATTTTGATTTTATTGATCCAAGTGAAAGTTACTTGGGATTATTTAGAACTAAAAAAGATTTTGATAAATTGATATTAAGATTGGCTAAAGATTTTGAGCTGTGTCATAAAGCTCTAGGAATTGAAAAATCTAATGGGAGTTGTTTTAATTATAATCTTGAAAAATGTAATGGAGTTTGTTGTGGTAAAGAAAAAATTCAAGATCATAATCAAAGGCTTATAAAAGCTTTTAAGAAATATGAAATTAAAAAATGGCCTTTTGATGGAATGGTACTTTTAAAAGAAGGTAAAGTGGCTCACCTGATTCATAATTGGTGTTATTTAAGAAAAGTCGAAGATCAAAGTGATCTAGAAGATTGTATGAATACCAGCTTTGAGTATAACTTTAATTACGATGATTATTTAATCATCAGGAAGTTTTTAAATGGAAATTATAATTACGAAGTTCTTTCAAAAGATAATTCTTTTGAAAGATAAACCCAAAAGCAACTAATAAAACATATACAAGAAATCGACACGAAAATTACTCCAAAGCCATAATATTGAGATAACAGTCCTCCTACAACAGCTCCAATGGCTTGAGAAAAATAGTTAGAAAGCTCCCAAAGACCCCAGGTTGAGCCAATGTGTTTTTTGGACATGCTTTCGGTGTAGGTTTTGTCGAAGGCTGGGGAATAAATTGCCTCTCCAAGTCCGATTAGGATTTGCAGACAGTAAATACCTGCTAAAGAGGTTGTGAAATTATATAAAAAGAAAGCTAAGCCTATTAGAAAGTATCCTAATATCATAATTTTTTTGGGGTCGTGTGTGTCTGCGTATTTCCCTACTAAAAAAGTGGTGATTCCGGCTACAATCGCAAAAATACCCATGGCCATGGAAGCTTCAAATAGCGAAGCTCCAATTTTATTTAAATAAATGGCATAGATGGGACCTAAAATACTGCTTGATAATAAAATTAAGCTATTGGTGTAAAGTAAAATTTTGGTTTTGATATTCATGTTTTGTATTATCATTTAATTATATCATATTTAGTTTTTAATTGAAAGTTTGTATAATTTAAATATATTAAATTATTATATGGTTGAAATAAATGAAAAAGCATTCGATTTTACTTTAGAAAATCAAGATGGGGTTAAAACTAAATTAAGTGACTATTATGGTCAAAAGATTTTAATCTACTTTTATCCAAAAGACATGACTTCAGGTTGTACAAAGCAAGCATGTAGTCTTCAGGATAATATGGCGAGTTTGAATGATTTAAATTTAAAAATTTTTGGAATCTCAAAAGATTCTGTGGAATCACATAAAAAGTTTCAAGAAAAACATGGACTTGAGTTTGATTTGCTGGCGGATACTGAAAAAGAAGTGATTAAAAGTTATGGAGCTTTAAAAGGACCATTTACTGCTAGAATTGCTTTTTTGCTAGATGAAAATGGAGTTGTGATTCATAAGTTTTCAAAAGTTGATACTAAATCTTTTGCGAATGATGTGATTGATATTTTAAATTCTTTATAATATGAAAAATAGATTAAGAGAAATATTTAAACTTAAAAGAGAGTATTACACTCCTGGTATTCCTGAGATTGATGGAGTTAATGCTAATTTACAATCCTTGTTGAATTTTATGAATTTTCAATACATTATGGCCTACAGTCCTCTTGTTGGGGAAGTTGATATTCAAGAAACAAATCGATGGATTTTAAATTCTAAAACTTTATATTTACCAAAAGTAGCTGGAGAAAAATTAGATGTTTATGAAATTCGAAATTTAGAAAATGATTTAGAAAAAGGTAGTTTTAAAATATTGGAACCAAAAGATTCTTGTAAAAAGTCTAACCGAGGATCGCTGCATGCTATTGTGGTTCCGGGAGTTTGTTTTGATGAAAATGGATATCGGCTTGGGTTTGGGAGAGGATATTACGATAAGTTTTTGGATGGATTTTTAGGTGCAAAAATTGGTGTCTGTTTTGAAGAATTTTTGACCTCGGATATTTATCCTGAAAATCATGATATTCAAATGGATTTTGTGGTAACTGAAAAGTCTATATATGCTCAAAAAAAGAATTAAAAAAACTTGGCAGTAAGCGCCAAGTCTTTTTTTAGTATAAATCTCTAACTAAGCTAGAAAATTTTAGTTGATGGGTTGGACTAAAAGCAAAGGTATGCAATGTTACAGACGAATGCTGACCATAGATTGTATTGATGCTGTGAGTAATGTTAGCAATATTTTCTTGAGTGTCATCAAATGCATAATGCTGATCAATTGAGGTATAAAATAAATAATGAATTACATTTTCCCCTTCATATGAGTATAAATGAATTTTACTAGAATCGGAAAATTTTAATAAATTTGAAGCCTCTAATTGTGATTTGAAAGTTTGAAACTCTTCTTGAGAAGCTTGTAATTGTTGCATTGATCTACTTTGCTCAAGCTTTCTTTGTCTTCCTTCTTGAATTCGTCTATCTAATTCTTCACGAGATATAAATATTGAATTTCTATCATTTTGATTATTTAGTCTTGGCAATCTTGGTCTGTTGTCTTGTCTTTCATTGGTATTTTGCGAATTTGGAATACCTTGGCTTTCTACTTCTAGTTGTTGAAAAAGAAAAACAAACGCTAACGGCACAGCTGAAAGTAAAACCATAAGGTTTAATCTTTTTCTAGCAATTTGCAGTTTTCTAGTGAATTCTTCAGTTCTTTTTTTGATTTCTTGAGCTTGTTGATGCTTGAGTTGTTCTAAATTTTCTTGGTGAATTTCATGAAGAATTGGAGTTATATTTTCTGGAATACCTTTTGGTAGAGGTGTATCGCAATTGGCTGATAGTTCAGTTGGAGTTTTAATTTCAATCAGGATTTCAAGTTGACTAATTTGCTCTTGGAATTGATCTAAGTTGGTTTGGGCGATTTGAAGCTTTTGATTAGCTTTTGTAAACTGAGAGGCTTTTCTATGCATTGTAGCAATTCGGCCTTGAATTTTTTCATATAATTTTGAAGAAACCTGAGATTTTAAATATCCATCAAATTGATTAATGAAGTCTGTATAGTTTGTAACATCCTCTTGGAAACTGAAATCTTGGTAATTTTCAATTTGCTCGGAAACTAGATTTTCTATAAATATTAAAATTTCAAAAATTTGAGCTTGTCTTTGATTTGTTAAAAGCTCGCAAGCTATAACTTCATCTTGTAGATTGCTTAGTTTTAAATTAATAGAAATTAAGTTTCGAACTTGATTAACTAATTCTTGAAATTCGATATCTAAATTTTCTTGGCTTAAAGGTTCTAATGAATTTGATTTAAGAATTTGTTCTTTAAGAATTTGAATTTTTCGAATAAAGTAATTTATTTCATGTTCTAAGTGATCTTTTTCTTCTTTTAAAGACTCTTGATTCACTTGATTTAAATAATCTTTTAAATCTTGAAGGATTTGCATTTTATTTGATTAATTTTAAACAAATTATCATTTTTACTCTTTTTGTCAATTTAAGGAAAATTTAAACTTGAAGAATTTAAGGATGGGAATATAATTAAATTATTAATTTAAACTAAAATTTATGAATAGAAAAACTTATCTTTTAAATCTCATTTTGGTTTTGTTGATTGGTTTGAGTTCGGGATTTGTTGGAAGCTATTATTTTGTGCAGGAATTTGCAAATGACTTGCAATTGCAAGAGGTAAGAACTGTTTCTTTTGATGAAAATTCGGCTGTGATTAATGCTATTAATGAAGTTTCCGATAGTGTTGTGAGCATTGTGGCTTTAAGTGAGATTCGTTTAAGTAATGGAATGGGTATTGATAGATTTAATGATATTTTAAGACAATTTGGACTTGAGGGAATTGAGTCTCCAACTATGCAAAATCCATCTCAAGATACGGAAACTAAAACTCAAAAAGTTGGTGGAGGAACAGGATTTGTGATCTCGAAAGATGGTTTAGTTTTAACCAATAAACATGTGGTTAGTTTGAAGGATGGAATCTATGAAGTCTTTCTAAATAATGGAGATTCACTTTTTGCAGATGTTTTGAGTGTGGATCCTTTGAATGATTTAGCGGTTTTACAGCTTTATGTGGATGAAGAGAAAACTCAAAAGCCCCAAAATCTAAAAGAAGTAAAACTTGGTAACTCTAAGGATTTAAAACTTGGATCTAGAGTAATTGCAATTGGAAATGCTTTAAGTGAATTTGAAAACACATCGACGCTTGGAATCATAAGTGGTAAAAACCGTGAAATTACGGCTTCAGGTGGAAATGGAACTGTGGCAAAACTTTCGAATTTGCTGCAAACCGATGCCTCAATTAATCCTGGAAATTCTGGTGGTCCGCTGGTGAATTTAGCTGGAGAAGTTGTGGGAATCAACACTGCCATAGCGCAAATGGCCAATGGAATTGGATTTGCAATCCCAATTGATGAAGCCAAAAGTGTAGTTGATAGTGTAAAGCAGTATGGGAAAATTGTAAGACCTCTTTTGGGAGTTAGATATAATGAAATTAATCCCCTATTAGCTAAGAAATTTGATTTACCGGTGGACTACGGAGCCTATTTGCTTAATGATTTACAGGCGGGTGTTCCGGCAGTAATCAAGGGATCTCCGGCTTTTGAGGCAGGACTCAAGTCGGGAGATATTATTGTGAAAGTCGATGAAGATGAAATAAATAAAGATACTTCTTTATTGGATCTAATTAAAACTAAAAATTTAGATCAAGAAGTTAAACTTCAGGTAATGCGTGATGGACAATTTATAGAACTTAGCGTGACTTTAAGTGCCTTTGATTTACAAGAGAAATTATCAGAAAGCCAGGAAGAAAGTGACACAGATAATCAGTAAATATATAAAAATAGCCCCTAATTAAAAGGGGCTTTTTTGAAATTGCTACAGAGTTGCAAATTGTTTTTGAAAGTTTTTGGGAATATTCGTAAAAAAAATTTTTATTTTACTATTTTGAAAAAAAACTTTGAAATCCTTGCATAAAATCTAAGACCTCTAATCGAGTTTTCTCTAGGAGTTCTAGGTTGTTTGGATTTTTGGCAACTAAGTCGATAACTTCTGCAATAAAATTCATGTCTTGTTCTTGCATTCCAAGAGTTGTGATAGCAGGAGTTCCGATTCGGATTCCAGATGGGTTCATTGGTGGGTTTGGGTCAAATGGAACCGTGTTGTAGTTACACACAAGTCCGGCTTTGTATAAAGCTTTGGCAAAATCTTTTCCACCTAAATTGTGAGATTTTTGGGAGTTTAGAATCATTAAGTGGGTATCGGTTCCGCCAGTGACTAAAGCAAAATCTTTTTCAAGTAATCTTAAGCTTAAGGCTTTAGCATTTTTGGCAATTTGATTTGCATAGGTTTTGAAATCTGGTTGAAGAGCTTCATGAAAAGCAATGGCTTTAGCTAAGGTAATGTGGTTGTGTGGGCCTCCTTGGAGTCCAGGCATAATGGCTTTGTCGATAGCTTTTTTATGCTCTTTTTTACACATGATCAATCCCCCTCTTGGTCCTCTTAGAGCTTTGTGGGTGGTTGTGGTAATTACATCGGCGTATGGGGATGGATCTGGGTGGTCGCCAGAAATTACCAAGGCATTAATATGTGAGATATCTGCTAGTAAGTAGGCTCCAACTAAGTCTGCGATTTCACGGAATATTTTAAAGTCGATTTGACGAGGATAAGCTGTGTATCCTGCAATAATTAGTTTTGGTTTGTGTTTTAAAGCTAATGCTTTGATTTGGTCGTAGTCTATCATTTCGGTTTTTGGGTCGACTTGATAGCTAACTGAGTTAAAGAATTTAGCTGAAAAATTTAATTTGTAACCATGGGTTAGGTGTCCCCCTTCGGATAAACTTAATCCCATTACGGTATCGCCAGGTTCTAAAAGAGCGAAAAAAGCGGCTAAATTAGCTGGGCTTCCAGAATAAGGTTGAACATTGGCGTGATCGACTTTGAAAAGTTCGCAGGCTCTTTGGCAGGCTAAAGTTTCTATGGTATCGATGTGCTTTTGGCCTTCGTAGTATCTTTTACCTGGGTATCCTTCGGAGTATTTGTTAGTAAGAATTGATCCTGAGGCTTCTAATACTGCTTTTGAGGTGTAATTTTCAGATGGAATCAACCGAATTTGGTCTTTTTGTCTTTGGTCTTCCGAAATTAAAGCTTCATGAAGTAAAGGATCTTGCTTTTTAATATTTTCGTACATCCTTTTGGTGATTAAATTCTAATTAAGTATAATTTAAATTTAGCTTAATTTAAACCTAAATTTATTTTTTATCTGGTCCAATTTTAGAAATTTCTGTTGCAATTGAAGTTGCAAAAATCTTTCTGAAAAAATTCCATGTTAACTTTGACTCTTTTACAGGAGCTGGGGTGTTTTTAGGAGTTTGAGTTTCTAGTTCTGGGTTTTTTGAAGAGTCTAATAAATCTGATGATTGGGTGCTTTGAGGAAGCTGATCTTCTTGATATAGACTTTGGTCTTCTAAAAATTCTTCAGGGTGTTGGAATTCATAAAGGATTTCTTGAAAGTCCTCAACTTTTTCGATTGTGGTTTCCAGTGAATCAAATAGTCTTTTTGGGAATTTGGTAACTAGTGGAATCAATTCTTCGAATTCTTGGGCATAATCTAAAAAATTAAAAGGAGAAAGCGCATCAAAAACTAAATGATCATATTTTGAAATATCTATTTGAGATGATAAATGAAAGGCTGAAACTCTTATAGATGATTTGAACATTGTAATTTGAAAATTGGCTTGAAAATGACTTTCGTACAAAAATTTGTCTTGATCTAAATAATTAAAAATATCGTGGCGAACTTTTCTAATAAATGATTCAAATTCTTGAAAGTTTTTTTGGTTTATTTCTTCAATACTTGGTAATTCGATTCCAAGTTTTTCAGCTTGTTGTAGTAAATGTTTGTCTTGATTTAGGAATGTCATTGTTTATTTTTGATTAAAAACATAAGAGGCTAATCTACTTGATTTAGAGATTAATTCAAGATTATACATTTGACTTTTTTGGGTTTTCTGATATAATTAAAGATAACATTAAATTTGGGAATTTGTGATAGAATATCTTTGTAAAAATCTTAAAAATTTGAAGTTTAAAGATTAATAAAGAGAAATAATTGCAAATTTTTACTAAAAATGTTATAATTAAAGGAATTTAACCCACACAATGAAGTCTAGAGTTGAAATGCAACAGTTTTTGATTTCAGAAGTTCAGAAGCAATTTGAAGCCCAAAAAATTTCGGTGGTAGAATTGGCTGAGATTTTGTATATGATTTCAAAAGCCGATGATTCGGAAGAATTTGTGCTGATTTTGGATTTGTTTAAGGATAAATTTGATGTGTTTTTTGCTATCCTAGATAGCTTAAAAGCTGAAGATATTGAAACTTTTGAAGAAGTGATTACAAAAATCATTCCTTTGATTATAAAAGATGATCCCCTTTTGGCATCGCAAATTTCTAGCCGAGCCACCCAAAGCGGGGTTACAATGGAATCATTAGTAAATGAATTCCCAGACATTAAAAAATATTTAAATTAATTATTATGGTAAACATTAACAATAGTCTAAATGAAGGTTTAGATAAAGGAGTTGAGTCGAAGCTCAAGCAACAATCTGTAAGGGCTTTAGAGTCGGACCTTGTAACTGATCCAAATTTAAATCAAAAAATTGACCAAATGTTATCTTTCCTTAACAAAGGTGGAGAGGCAGATACTACTACTGACAATAGAATTATGACTAGAGGTATGCGATTGGAAGCTAATAAATCTGCAGAATTGAGAAAAGGTGATGCTGAATTTAATCAATTACTAGATACTTCATCTGGACCATTTAAGCAGCTTGGAAGTGTGTTAGAATTGTTTGCGGAAGATATTTATGGGAAAGGACCTGTTGCAGATATGGCTAAGAAAAGATTTTTTAATGTAGTGGCGGCTGACTTAGCTAAAGCCTTAGAACCAAAGTTAAAACAACACAAATTAGCTGCTACAAACGCACTTAATGGCAGTATAACAGATGTTGATAGACAAAACGAAATTCAAGAATTTATGGACACTCAATTAAGTGATCCACAAATTGTAAAAGGTGAAAAAGCTTTTAATTTAACAGTAAATGGTAAAAATATTACAGGTAGACTTGGAAAACATGAAGATTATGTTGATTTAATTAATCAAATTGAAACTGCTATCGGAGGTACACCTAGTTTAGATACATTAAGGACGGAGATGGAGCAGATTGCTTTATTGACTGAAATGAAAGCTGATTTAGAAAGTCCGGATGGGAAATTTAGATTTTCTCCTGAAGAAATTATGACTGATACTCAAAAGAGAGCTTGTTATCAAGTTGAAAATGGTACAGTTTATGGTTTTGAGATAAGTAAAGTTTCTGGTATTGCAAAAATTGATAAACATAACAAAATTGATGTTAATGAGATGATTCAGGTTTATGAGGATTATCGAAATGGAAAATTAGACTTTGCGGGTGCTCAAAATAAAGAATTAGAAAAACACCTTAGGGATCAATGTGAACAATCAATCTTTCAGGACGATCTTTATAATGATGTAGTTGAGAAGGCTGTTACAGAAGCTAAAACTAAAGAATCAGATGGCTATATGGCGCAACAGGAGAAATTTTTAGAGGTTTTGGAGACTGAACTTAATAGTTTTGGTTTTAATAATGATAGAATGTTGGTTTTGGAGCAAGTGAAGACTTATTATAAAGTTGAAAATTTTAAAGATATGGCCGAGCAATTAAGCGAAGCTTATGCTTATAAGATTCCATTGCCAAATGAAGAATCAATTAAAGAAGAAAAGGCATCTGCCCTAGAAAAATTCTTTAAAGGTGCTGGAACTGCTGATGATTACATGCAGTATCAAAAATTAGATTTATATAAAAAGCTTAAAAAGAAATATGTTGATAATCCAAATGTTGATTTAAAAAGAGATAAAGATTTAGATGCTTTCACTAATGATTTAGCAGAGGCTGTTTTAGAATCAAGACTTTTAGTACAACAAGCCAAAGAAGCTGAACTAGCAAGAAAAAACAATGTAGTTAAAATGACTACAAAAGTTTTAAAAACAATTACTATAGGCGCTGGTTTAGCAATGGCTCCTTGGATTTTAAGTGGTGCTTATGGACAGCTAATGGGCACCTTACATCCTGATGCCTTAAATCTGTCTATGTATCCAGCAGATATAAATGCAGCAGCATCTATAGTGCCAGAAACTGGTACACCTGGATTAATTGGTGATCCAACGGGTAATGGATTTGGTGGTTCGGCTTTGGGTGGAGCTTGGAATAGTATTACAGGTTTATTTTCAGGAACTACATCAAGTGCCTTAGCATCAGGTGCCTTAAGTACTGCTGCTACTACCACAGCGGTTGGTTATGGACTTTCTAGGTCTAAAACTCTATTAGAGGGGGCTGAGAAAGCTGGTGGTACAAAGGCTAAACTTTTTGCTGGTGGTACTTTGGCTGCACTTGCTGGATATGCTACTGGTGGTATGTCTTACGCTGGTGGAATTGTAGGTCTTGGGGCTGCAGGATATATGATAAATAAAGTTGGATTGGGTTCTTCTAGAAGTGCTGAAAAAGCACAAAGTAAAGCTAGCTTAGCTTTTGATATTAAAAAAAGTATCTCGGATAAGATTGGGAAAACCGGTGGTTTTGGGACTGATACGAAATCGATTTTTAATGGAAGTTTAGATCTTGTTTCAGAAACTTACTTTAAGGCTGAGGCTGAATCTGCTAAGGAAAAGTCAAGTGGATGGGGATCTGCTTTGATGGATTCTATGGTTAAGCCTTTTTTCAAGAGTAGATTTGCGAAGGTTGCAGTTCCAACAATGATTGCTTCAAGTATGCTTGGAGTGCCAGCTCTGAGTCTTTCAGTTACAATGGGTGGAGTTGGAATGCTTTACAAAAAAATGAGAGGTGAGAAAGCTAAAGAGGCTGTGCCGATGGGCTAAGAAAATTAAATCTTTATAAGAGATTTTAAATTCTATCCATTTATATTAAAATTAAACTAATAAAACATTTAACCTTAAACTATGAATCAAGAAAATACCAATAACCAACCAAAACTAGAACTACAAGACGTTTTAAAAATGATTTATGATAATCTTTTTGTTGAGCTTGGTGTAGATGAAATGAGTGAAGATATCAAAGAAAAAGTAGCTGATACTTTAGAAAAACTAGCTATGAGTAAATTTAAAGTAGTTATCATGGAAGCATTCCAAGATAAACCAGAGGTTCTACAAAAAATTGTAGAAATTGAATCGCTGGAAGCTTTAAATGAAATTGCGGTTGCAAATGATTTTGATCCTCAAGCTTTAATGAACGCCTGCTTTGCGGAGGCTAAATTGGAACTTGCAAAAGATATTGCATTTATTCAAGGTAACCTAGCTGCTCTTAAAAAAGAAGTTGGAGCTGATGAATAAATAAGTTCTTATATTTACTAAGACATATTTTAAAAGCCAGGACATAAAGTCTTGGCTTTTAAAGTTATTAAATTTCCAATGGATTTTAAGTTCTAAGATTTAATAAGGATTTGCCATTGAGATAGTATAATTAAAACCTTCTTGATTTTTTGTTAGTACCCAGCCATCTGGAACTTTTAAAGTGTTTAGCTTATCTTCATCGACTATGACAAGTTCATCAAGAATTGCACCATCAAGTGTTGCTTGGGAAAAATCAGTATTATTAACAAATGTACCATTTAAGTTAGCACCAGAAAGATCGGTTTCTGTTAAAATTGATCCACCTAAGTGAGCTTTTGATAAATCAGCACCACTTAAGTTAGCATTAGTTAAATCTGTTTCACTCAGGCCAGCTTCTGATAAATCAGTTCCACTTAAGTTAGCATTAGTTAAATCTGCATAATAAAGTTGAGTTCCTGATAAATCGGCACCATTAAGGTAAGATCCTGATAAATTGGTTCTATTTAGTTCGGCATTCGATAAATCGGCATACATTAAGTTTACATTTGGACCTACTACTGTATATGTTGTTTGACTATTTTTCTGTCTTTGAATTACTTTGTAACCGTTTGGAATCTTTTTGGGTGGAGCGATTAGATCTACCAGCCTAATTCCAATCATATCTTCTTTAGTTAACTTAACTGATGACAAATCAGTTTCACTTAAATCAGTATTCGATAAATCGGAACCATTAAGGTTAGCTCCTTGCAAATTTGCGCCAGATAATTTGGCTCCCATTAACTTAGTTTTTCTTAAATCTAAGCCTTGTAAATTGGCTCCTTGTAAATTGGCTCCAGTTAAGTCTGCACCTTTTAAATCTAATGAGGTTAAATTTTGATTCTCAAAATTGTATTCGATCAGTCTTATTTTTTTAGAAAATATTTGATTATTTTCTATTTGGTATCCTTTTGGTAATTTTGTTTTATTATTTATAATCACATTTGTGAAAATTGCACCATCCAATTTAGCTTCTGATAAATCAGCACCACTTAAGTTAGCATTGAAAAAGCTAGCTCCTTGTAAATTGGCTTTTTTAAAATTAGAATTGCTAAGATCTGTATCATTTAGATTTGAGTTTGATAAGTTTGCATTTTCAAAATTTACATTACGCATTAAACTTCCTTCTAAATTGGCTCCTTGTAAATTGGTCCCTTGCAAATTTGCATTGTTGAAAATCTTATCAAAAAAGTAAAGATAGCTCAAATCTAAACCACTAAAATCTGCACCTTGAAATGCTTCTAGTGGGGAACTCTGTATTAATTCGTGAATTTCGGAACTATTAATCTCGGTTCTTTTTTTTCCTTCATCCCAGCCTATTCTAAATATTTGTCTTACAAGAGATTTTTGGCAACTTTCTTGGATTTTAGTTTGGATCTCTTGTTTTTTATCTTGAGTTAAATCTGAATTCTGCAATAAATTCGATAATATTTGCCATTTTTCTTGATTCTTTCTTTGTTTTTCTGCTTGATAGTTATTTTGACTGTCTCTCGACTCTTGAAGCCTTTGAATTCTAAGTTCAGTGAAACTCATTTGAGTTTTATCGATGGTAGCTTTTAAAGGTTCTTGTGCTTGTTCAAGAGGTTCTTCAAGAGGTTGTTCATCTAGGATATCACCCTCTGAAACTTGATGTTGATTTAGATCTGGTAAATCTAAGTCTATGTTTTGATTTAATTGTTCGGCTGGTTCAAGAGTTTGAACTGCCTCAAGTGCTGGTTCTGAATATTGATCAGTTTGATCCAACTCTCCTTGGAAATTAAATACGAGACCCTCATCAATTGATAGTTCATCATTTGGATTTTCTTCTGAATCAATTGGTGGGAGCTCTGTTTCGACTGGAATTAATTGAATGTTAAAGGTTCCATTTTCATTATCTTTAATCTCATAACCATCTGGAAGATTTCCATGCTCAGGAACTCCTGTTAAATTTATAAGTTTAGCATTTTGTAAGTTTGCACTTGATAAGTTCGCTCCTTGTAAATTAGCTCCAGTTAAATCAGCATTTTCTAAAATAGCATTTTGTAAATTCGAACCTTGTAAATTGGCTTCAGTTAAGTCTGCATTTTCTAAATCTGAATTACTTAGATTAGCATTTGCAAGATATGATCCTTGCAAGATTGCTGATGGCAAATAAAGATTAGATAAGTCAGCACCTTCTAAGAAAGATTCTTGTAAATCTAAAGATCCAACAATAGTGTAGGCTACATTTTCACCTTCTAAATTTATTTGAATAGATTTGAAATTTTTCGGTAGATTATCAGGTGGTTTTTTTAAGTCTACTAATCTTGCTCCCTGTATTACAGTATTATTTAATTGAACATTCTCTAAATTGGCTCCTTGTAAATTGGCTGTTTGAAGGTTTGCGTCTTTTAGAATTACTCCTCTTAAGTTGGCATTTTGTAAATTCGCAAATGTTAAACGAGCGTCTGCTAAATCAGAACCAGATAAATCCATATTTTCTAAGTTGGCTTTCATTAAGTTTGCACCTTTAAGATTTAGCTTTGGACCTACTACTGTATAAAGAGTTATAATAGAACCACTTTCATTTCTAGCTTTTCGAGATATTGTATTATATCCATCCGGAAGACTTTTTGGTGCACCTGTAAGATCTACTAGTCTAGCTTCCGATAAATTACAGTTTGAAAGATCAACATTTGATAGGTCACTTCCTTCGAAGTTTGCACCTTCTAAGCTGGTATTTCCAAAAACAGCTCTAGAGAGATTACAATTTTTAAAACTTATATATGTTAATTCAGAATTTTGGAATGTTGTACCTTGAAGGTTAGTCTTTTCAAATTTAGCATTTCTAAGATCACAACCTTCGAAATTAATTTGATTAAAAAGGGAATTTTTGATTGAGGCTCCTCTGAGATCTGAATTTTCAAAAATAATATCTTGGAAATCTGAGTTGAAAATTCTACAAAAGGTGAAATTTGAGCTACCAATATGTGCTTGCTTAGGTTTAACTGCATCTAGAATTTTACGAGAAAAACTTAATCCATTTGATATTATAAGTGATGTAAAATCAAATTGTAAATTATCCTCTTCAAAAAGATCTTCGAGAATTGTTAGAATTTCAGAATGAGAAGGCTGAGGCGAGTCTTCAATAGATTCTATATCGGATATATAACCTTCCGGAATAGGTTTTAAATCCTCTTGATCTTTTAATTTTCTTTGTCTTTCTTCTCTTTTTTGAAGCATTTTGTACTCAATGGTCTGCGTCTCATCCCATATCTCTAAGCTAGGGATTGGAACTGGGTTTTGAGGAACAGTTTCAGTATTCATTGTGTTATTAAAATCTTGAGGATTAACTCTATATTCATTTAATAAATTATTTCTTATAGAATAATATTCTTCATTTGTTAGCTCTGAGTATTTTTGTGTTCCAGCTAATCTTAGACTGTCTGTATCAATCAAGTAATCATTAATGCTATCTATATATTTGATACTTGGTAAATTAAGATCCTCACAATTTTTAGCTTTTATTGCTTGTACTCTGATCAAACTATTTAAGTTTATATTTTTAGCATCTAAATTAATATATAAAGCATCAAAAAGATTTGGAGCATTAAATGAATTTACTTCATTTAATATGCCTATACAACTTATGTTTTTTGCATTTAATAAATTTGGTAATTCTATATTCTCTACATTAATTGTAGTTAAATCAAATATTGAAAGTAAGGATGGAGCATTGAATGTTTCAATATTTCTAATATTTAACTCTTGGGCTAATTGTAGCTCTGGTAAATGAAGTTTTCCTCCATTGAATTCTAGGCTTCCTTTTAAGTATTTTAAATTTGGAAGATTTAATTCTTTAGCACTATTAATTAAAATTGAACCTGTATAAGATTCTAAATTTGGTAAATTTAGAGTGCCTTTGAAATTTGCAAACATCATGTTTAAAATTCCATCATCTAATGTTTTGTCTGTAATTGTAACATTTTCATAATTTGCAGGCGAAGAAATGTATTCTAAAATACTACCCTCAAAATCCCCTTCTGGTAGAATTTCAATTGGAGTTAATTTTCGAACTGCTACTTGAATTTGGTAATCTTTAATATTTTCTCTGGTTTCTAGTTCATCTTTTAATTCTTTAGTTTTTACAATTATAGATTTTAGAATTTCAATATTAGTATTTAAGTTGAGAGTTGAAGCTTCGCTGAAATCTAAAAATTCTGCTTGACGTAATCTTGGTAAATTTATGGTCGTTGTATCTGGAGCAATTATTTCTCTGGCAAAGTTTGATAAAATTTGCGCTGAGAAAGTGTTAACATTTTTTAAATTTGCAGATGTCAGACAATTTAAACTTGGAGTCTCAAGATTTATTAAATTTGATATATTTAAAATACCCACTGCATATAAATTATATAGATCAACCTCTTTGGCATTACTAATGCTAATTTCATCA
>Ga0181591_10002802_pt1 | contig 15018 bp, 10 predicted proteins | sample 071ome_33_FD_133757 | JGI IMG/M metagenome (GOLD analysis project Ga0181591, IMG submission 133757) | Coastal salt marsh microbial communities from the Groves Creek Marsh, Skidaway Island, Georgia - 071412AT metaG (megahit assembly) | ecosystem: Environmental > Aquatic > Marine > Intertidal...
ATCTATGTGATAGTTTAATAGCAGAAGGATTATGGCTTCCTCTAGAAAATGCAACAATAGATACAGAGAGAAATGTAAATGAAAATATTCGAAAAAATAAAGTAGGCTGGTTTGAATTAAATACTTTAATTGATAATTTACTTTTAAATTATGTTCTTCGTACAAATTTGTATAATGAATGGAATTTTCAAATCACAGATAGAGAAAAACCGCAGTTCACGGTATATGAGAAAGATGCGTTTTATACTTGGCATAGAGACTCTAATGTAACACGGCCCTTAGAACGAAAAATTTCTGTAACTGTTCAACTTTCTGATCCTTCTACTTATGAAGGGGGAGAGTTTAAAATTCAAGATTATTGGGGGGAAAAAGAGCTTTCTATATACCCACAAGCAGCTTTAAGAGGAACTATAATAATATTTCCCTCTATACTCAAACATATAGTTACTCCTGTTACAGAAGGAACTAGATATTCTATTGTTCAGTGGTACTCTGGGCCAGATTTCACATAACCACCAAAAAAATAATCCTTGACATTTTATGTTGGTATTGATATAATCATTTTTAACTTAAAGTAAAAAGCCTCCCGAAGGAGTACGTTTAGAATAATGGATATAATTCAAGTAGTAAAAGGCGACACAGGACCTCAGCTAAAAGCGACTGTGACTCGCTCGGATACCGGAGATCCCTTTGTGGGTTCTGGCACCATTAATTTGCGTATTCGTAAAAAAGGGAATACTGCAATAATTTCTACAATAGGGCTAGATACTATAACCTCTAATCTTGCGTCAGGGCTTTTAGTTTTTCCGTTGCAGGATTTTTTAACGGACTCTTCTGTGGAAGAGGGGTTTTACGAAGGCGAGATAGAATTTACTCTCGCAGACGGACAAATTATGAGTGTGTTCGAGTTGATAGACTTCAAAGTCCGAGATGACTTTGGATCGTGACTAGAAAAATTTTAACTGTGGCGAAGCCAAGTACCGGAAATTCCCCGGTACTCTTCAAGACTACCTTGACAACTCCGAATCTACTTACAAAAAGTGCAAATACTGGAGCTTTATTTACTGCGATAGATAATACTCCAAAATTAAAAGAAACAGGAGCGGTGGGTATAAGTATAGTGGTTTAAAATGGCAGATTTTGATATAAATGTTCTTTTAGCTGAAGCAAAAGACGATCCGCGATTTTTAAAACTTACTACAAATACATTAAAATTTGGATCAACCGCACTGTCAAATGATCCTATAGTATCAGGAGTAGACGGAGGAGCTCTGCCTACTCTTTTTGCATCTACATCAAATACCCCCGGGCTTTTTGATGTACGAATAGAGTTCTTTATTCTTCTGCGCGAAGCTATAGAAAACTCTATAACTATAACAGATCTATTTGCTTTTTCTCAAGATAAAAACTTAAATGATTTTCTTGGGTTTAGCGAATTTATAAAGATAAAAGCTCCCTTTAATATTCCGAATGAAAAATTACTGGCAGTAGATAGAGCACAACTTACAAGTCAAGGAAAAGATTTTAGAGACTTTTTCTCGGTTTCTGACGAAGTAGAAGATCCAATCTTTACTCAAAATAGAAGATTTGAAAATTTAATTACTTCGATCGCACAAATTAAAAGAAAGATAGTAGTAGACTTTCACCATAAGAATACTCGCGGTAACTTTAGACGCCCTTTGACCGAGCTCATGGCACTTCTGTATAATCCTTCTAGTTTGGGAGGACTGAAACTAAGAGGCCAAGGGTTTGTAGGATCAAACTCTGTTCAAGTTAGAGGAGGGACTTCTTCGTATAATAATGCTCCAGGATTAGATTATTCTTATCCTTCAAAACATGGACGTTATAGAATTGCGCCGTTGAGCTACGCAAGCAATGCCCTAGATTTTACAATGTTGGGAGGAAACAGCACATTTAATGATACTATTAATAAAATGTACCCTCACTTTAGATGGAATGGAATTGATCAAATTTGGAAATATAATACTACCGCACTTCGTCCAGAGCAGTATCATTTAGAAACAGGAGTTCCAGTAACTGGAATTTCTGCTCCCGTATATGACTGGGGCAAATATGCTCCTTGGGCAAAAAAATGGTACAAAGAAAACTCTCCAAATTCAATTTACGGAAAAGTTTATTGGTGGATGCCAGGGTATTATAAAGATTTTAGACCTTTTGGAGGCCCTTTGTACGTAGCAGATCCCTTTGATGAAGATAAGCGCGGATGGGGAAATGCAACATTAAAAGATATAAACGAAGGCGAATTATATTTTTGGGAAATGAATGTAATTTCGTACAGTGCTAGATTTCAAGGCTACAATCCCTACTTAGTAAACTGGCAAAATTATCCTGATACTCCTGATTTTACTTATGACACAAGACTATTGAAGACAAAAGAAGGGAGTAATCGAGGAGAGTATAATGGTAGCTTAGCAGAAACTATTTCAAGAATATTTAGTTTTGGACATACTCAAGTAAGACAAGATGAAATTGCAGCAGTAGTAAATGTACTTAATCCAAAAGCAAAGGACACAAGATCAAAAGTTAAAATAAATGCAGATACTATAAAATTCTTTCAAACAAAAACTGTTCCAGAAAGTTTTATGGAAAGCAGCGATAGAGTAGAAGCGTTCAAAATTACAACAGCAATACGAGAATTTTTAGCATCAAAAGAATTAACTTTAACTCCAAAAGCATTATCTTTCTTTGAAAGAATATTGTTTAACGAGAGAAGAACCGCAAAGCAAACAATTAATTTAAAGAAATCTTTAGTAGAAACTTTTGATCGACATGCAAAGAAAGCAGCACTTGGAAAAGAAGATAGTGCAGAATTGCGACAAGATTTATTAAATAGCGGTAAATTTATTTTAACTCTGGAAAAACTAAAAGCGGCATCTACAAGTAAGTTAAAAGCAGAAACAAGTTTAAAATCACTACTAGACACTGTAGATTTAGAAAATTTTCAAATAAATAGAAACTTGTTTGAAGAGTTTAAGATAAAAGAAATTATAATTCCGCCCTATGAACACAAAGAAACTAGATCGAAAGCAAAGACAAAAAGTTTTACTACTAAGCAAACGGACAAGCCTTTACTAGTAAAAGTTGATACTCTCAGTACTCGTACTTTTGACACAGTTAAGTTTTTAGATACAGAAAGTCTTATTCGAAGCTTAATAGTAAAACCAGTAAATTCTTATATACAAAGTGACAGACTATTTTTAGAGACAGAACTAAAATTTGATCCAAGATTTAATTTAGAAAGTCATTTCGAAGTAGAAGAAGATAGACAAAGTAAAGATGTCTCAAAACTAATATCTCCTCCTGAAAAGCTAAAAGCACGACAGTTAATACTGCAAGGTAAAGCAGAGTTATTTACAGAAGCTCTGGGAGCTATAAGCAAAGACAGAGATGCTGGAGGATTTGGGGATGTGCTTTTTGATTTTAAAACTCAAATACTGTTACAGTTTATGGAGCTAAAAGAGCAAAGACTATCAAAAGATTTTGCAACTCCAAAAGAAGATAATGTTACTTCAAAAGAAAATGTTTTATACTCTGGAAGATTTAAGGAACTAAATAGTAGAACATCTTCAAATGACTTATTGCACTCTTTTGAAGTCACTAAGGCTTTAATCGAAAAGCTAATTGAAATAATAGATACAGATCTTGTAAAAGATACAGAAAAACCAATCAGAACAGTAGGTAAATTAAAAGAATTATTACTAACAAATCCTGCTAGTTTTGAATATAAATTATCAAGGTTCTTGGTAAATGATAGCTTTAACCCTTACTTAATGGTTAAAGACCTAGAAGAAGATGTAGAACTAGTTGAAGCACCTTCAAAGAATTTTGACACAGGTATTACAGAAATTCTTTCTCCCTCTATAAAAGGATATGCTTTTATGAGGGATGAAGATTATGTAGAAGGAGCATATTTTTTACAGCCATATGTTGCTACAATACCCCCTGGCAGATCACGCCAATTCTAAAGGAGAAATTAAATGTACAAAGACGATTGTCGATTAAAAGGTGTTGTAAACCTAGTCCTTCGTGATAAAGACGGTAAGGTAAAGCAACACAAAACTATAAGAAATAAAGTAACACGCGCAGGTATTGCTCACATTATTGGTCGAATGATTGATGATGGGCAGGATCGTGCGGGCCTACATAAAATGCCCCGAATGATGAGCCATATGGCAGTCGGAATCGGAGCCGCCGCCCGTAGTGATCAAAACACATACACTGCACAAGACCTAGATAACTTGCCTAATAATATTCCTGGAGGCACAGACCCTGGGGGTACTACTGCAAGTTCTCGTAAAAAAGCTGCGAGCGCAGAAAGCTATGATAGAATGTTGCAAGATGAGCGAGGCTATCGTGTTCAGTTAATGAAAGATACTAGTCTTGCTTCAGACTATGTTACTCTCGAGGATGTTACCCTTGCTCAAGCAACAGACTCTTCAAGTACTGCTATTGCAATGCACGCAACAACTAGCGGAAATAGTCAACTAATTTTTGAAACAGGAAGTGATAGTGGTAATACTCTTAAGCGTTTACGCGTTGGTTTGCAGATTTCTGCCATTGGTACTACTGCCGGATCACTTACTGATCTCACTGCAGGTGGAACTCAGGCAGGCCCAAAAATTACAAAAATTGAATCAGGAGTAGCAGGTACTTCAGCAGAAGCTACAGCAACTACAATTACTCTAGACTCTAGTTTAGCCGGGAATGCGCCAGGAAGTTCAGTTACTACTTTGTATTTGGATATTGATTATGTAGATCGAATTGCATTGACTACATACTCTACTAATACTGCGATGCCAAACCATCCTACACTTACTCATGTTAAGTCCGTATTTCAACCAAATGATGGAAATAGTATTCAATTAGGGCCTTTTGGGCAGGCTGCAAATCGTCCTACCCAAGATTCTTTGGGGAATGCATACGCAGCGGGGGACCCTCGTGGGCCTATCGACGTTGATACTGGCAGAGCTTCTGCAGGAACTTATGGATCCCCAGGTCCTTATACTGAATTAGGCATTGGTATGCTTGGTGTAACTCGCGGTCAAATCGGCGCTTTTTATGAAAGAGATACCGAATATAATATCCATCTTCTTTTCACGGACAATCAAGGCTTGGCTGATGCTTCTAATACTGCTACGACTGGTGTAGAGACAGTACTTAGTGAATCTTCTTATGCGACTCTTGATTGGGATGGTACAACATACACTACACGCTTCCCATTCATTGGAGCGGAAGATGATAAGCCAACAGGCACTGCAGTTGCTAATCCTCCCGCTTCTGGACTTACAGGTACAGCACAAAATGCTCCAGGCACTCGTGGCACTGAGTTTATTCAATTCGGAACTGCAACAGATGGTATTTTCCAAGGAGAATTAGTTGGTTCTAGTATTGTTGCTGATGCAAAAAATGCTGTACCGGAAGGGTACCCAAGCTCAGAAAACAACTACGGATTATCTGGAGGCTTGTTAATTACAAATGCTTCTAGTGGCGAAGCTTTAGCAAATTATGATGTAAGCCGCCCTGTTTTGAATTATAATCCTTCTGGTTCTTATGCTCCAAACGCAATTGCTGGTGCAAAGAAAAATGGAGACAGAATTGTTTATGTTGCAACATTCAAGGAAAATAATCCTCGACCAGAAACAGACTATGATCAAATTCATACAACAACTTTAGGCACAACAAGAGCGCCCTATAATCGTGTATATCCAATTACCGAAGCTGGTATCTTTAATAAACATATAAAAGATCTGGGTATTTTTGATGCAGGAGCTAGAACTTATACTGGAAGTGATGCAAATGCAACAGATATGGCACACATTGATACTCGTGCAGGGATTAATAATTCTACTGCTCTTTCCGGGTTGACAACTTTGCCTTTGACTGCAAACGGAAATGTTGTCTATGGGCCAGTTGACAGTGTTCTTACTCAAAGTGGTGAGTTTATTCAAGCAGGTGCCTATGGATTTACTCAAGGCCCTCTGACTCAAACTATGCTTTGCCGAACTACTTTTGATCCCGTAAACAAAGCAACCGCAGATACTCTGCAAATTACTTGGTCTGTCCAACTTCAAGACAACACGTAATTAGAGAAATTTAATGGCGCATCCGAGAACTTCCAGCTCGTTTCCAACAAATACATCGCAGCCAGTAACACTTGACGGAATAACATACGTTTATAATAGTGTTACTGCGCGATGGGAAACTGATATTAGTAGCAATATTGATATTGTTACTAAGGATACGGATGCGACCTACCACATTTCAAATTCCGTTGTTCAATCTGTTGCACATAAACCGAATGAAGAATTACTTACTGTAGTAGAAGTTGATAGTAACTTCATTCAGTTAAAGCAAGGTATTGCAGGACTTGAAAAAGAATTAACCTTCTGGACTCAAGAGCTTCAAGAAAATATAAATGATGAGGCTGCTTTACGACAAGGAATCGGAAGTAGCATAACTGATCCTGCAACCGGACTTAATGCAAGAGTATTAAAGTCTGGCGATACAATGACAGGAAACTTAAATGTAGTAGCTCCTACATTAAATAATAATAGTGGATCAGCAGTCAGTAGTGCTTGGGTAAGAGCAGAGTTACAACAGTTTCCAACAAATATTCAACCCTCTGCTAGAGGGGCTAGTCTAGGTACTTTTGGCCGTCCGTGGAGAAATATTTACATAGACGGAGAAATTCTTCCCGACCATATTAATGGTACTGCAGGAACATTTTTAACTCCTTCCGGCCAAGTAATAAGTTATCAAAATGTAAATATAGGAAGCCCTACTCGAGCATTTAATACAATATTTGCAAAAGATGGAACTTTTTCTGGTGGCACTATAACTCTTGGCGAGGCAAGCTTATCAGAAACTTCAGGTGGCGGTGTCTTAATTCCTTCGGGAAGTGCAGTTGGAAGCGATGAAAATATTATTCCAAGCAACTTTGCTAATAGTATTGTTGACGAAAGATTTGCACTACTTGCAGGTACAGATACTTTAAAGGCTAATTTTACTGTTACGGGAACAGTTGCCGCCGGAGACCCGGTAAAGCTAACAATTGGCGGCAGAATCACAACCGTTAATAGCACAAATACGAAAGAAGCTTTTATTGGTTTTGCAGTATCTTCGGGGGCTACAAATGATGTAATAGAAGTAATTTTACATGGGCCGGTCAGCGGTTTTTCAAGCCTAACTTCTGGTGATTATATTTATATAAGTAACACCGGAGTAGTAAGCCAAACAAATGCTACTGGGTCTGAAAAAATCGGAATTGCTACTTCTGCAACTGAAATATTTTTATTCTCTACTTCTAACGCAGACATTTATGCCTTAAATCAAGAGAAAATATCTTTTGATGCGTTAAGTGTTACAAATGCTACTCCTTCGGGCGGCGGGAGTCTAGTATATAATAGTAGTACTGGGGTTTTTACAAATACACCCGCAGATCTAAGCCCCTACGCTACTCAAACTTATGTTGCTAATTCGATAGCAAGTTTGGTTGACGGAGCCCCTGGTGTACTAGACACTTTAAATGAAATAGCAGATGCTATAGCAGACGACCCCAATTTTGCAACTACTATTTCAAATGCAGTAGCAACAAAAGCGAGTTTAAATTCTCCGACTTTTACAGGAACTCCAAGAGCTCCTGCTCCTGCTAGTACAAGTAATGATACTCAGATTGCCACTACTGCTTTTGTTAAAAGTTTAGCTGGCTCTCAAACTATCGAAGGTTTAACAAATGTAACGGTAGCAAATCTTCGAGATGGACAGGTTTTAGCATATGATTCAGTTAATCAAGATTTTAGAAATGTAAATCAAACTGGTGGAACAGGAGGAAATGTAAATTTCGTTGTAGATGGGGGAACTGCTACAACGGTCTCTTCGGATATAATAATTTTTCTTGATGGAGGAAGTGCTTAATGGTTGCAAGAATACAATTACGACGAGACGTTGCTACTGATTGGCAAAATGCTAATCCTGTACTTAATGCAGGAGAGTTAGGCTACGAAAGTGATACAGATAAATTAAAGATTGGTGATGGTAGCACAACTTGGAACCAATTAGGATATATTGTATACACTCCTTCTTTTTCTGATATACTGAATACGCCAACAACTATCAATGGCTATGGTATTACAGATGCCTTTGACGGAAGATTTGATAGTCTATATCCTACTCCTACAACTATTGCGGGCTATGGAATTACAGATGCATTTGATGGAGCATTTAGTAGTCTTACTGGTGTGCCTACTACAATTGCCGGATATGGAATTACTGATGCATTTGACGGAGCATTTAGTAGTTTAAGCGGCAAGCCTACTACAATCGCTGGCTATGGTATTACTGATGCCTTTGACGGCGCTTTTAGTAGTCTTACCGGAACTCCTACAACTATTGCAGGGTACGGAATTACGGATGCTTTTAATGGTACATTTAGCGCATTAACCGGCAAACCTACTACAATCGCTGGGTACGGTATTACAGATGCATTTGATGGAGTTTTCAGTAGTCTTACTGGAACTCCTACAACTATTGCAGGTTACGGAATTACTGATGCTTTTGACGGCGCCTTCAGCAGTCTTACAGCTACTCCTACTACGTTGTCGGGGTATGGAATTACAGATGCAGCTCCACTAAATTCACCCTCATTGACAGGAGCACCAACAGCTCCAACTGCGCCTTTAAGTACAAATAGCACTCAGATTGCAACTACTGCTTTTGTTTCAAGTAAGTTGCAGCAATCTGTAGGAACTGCAAATAAAGTATACTTTCAAGATAATGCACCAAGTTTTAATGCTTTTAATGAAATTTGGATTGATACCGATGCAGGAGGTCTGTATAAGTCTGTAGCTTCTACTACTATTGTTCCTCTTGATAGTAGTATGGTATCAAGTAATTCTAGTAACATTACAATACCGGCAGCAGGTGCAACGGATACTCGATTAGTTCTTGATGCAGGATTGCCCAGTGGATCTGTAGATATAGACCCTCCTTTGTTTTTGGAGTCTTTTTCGAGTACAGGAGTAAACGATCCTACTATTGGTACTTTAACATATTTTGATGACACTACAGCGGCAGTTGATTCAAATTCTTTCAGTCGTTCTAGTGGCAATGCTTTTGACAAAAAAGTAAAAAGTTTTACCTATACCTCTGAAGGAACAACTAATTCTAATACGTCACACATTACTTTGACTGTTTCTGGCGTACCAGAGTGGCAAGTACAAGAAAGTGATTTACAAGCAAAAATTGATGCATTAGTAGACTCTGCACCTGGTGCACTGGATACTTTGAATGAATTAGCAGCAGCAATTGGAGATGACGCTAATTTTTCTACTACAATTACAAATAGTATTGCTACAAAAGCACCGCTGGCCTCTCCTGCATTAACAGGGTCTCCCACGGCACCTACTCCAGGAACAGGCACAAATAATACAAGAATAGCTACAACCGCTTTTGTACAAAACTCTATTGCTAATTTTAGCACTCTTAGCAGTTTGAGTGTAACATCAAATACTGCGTCTGGAGGCGGCGCACTTTCGTACAATAGTGGTACAGGAGTATTTAGCTACACTCCGCCAGATTTAAGTTCTTTTTTAACTTCGCTTTCTTTTAGTGGGTTGACAAATACTCCTACTACTTTGGCAGGTTATGGAATTACAGATGCCGCAACTTCGGCATCTCCTACTTTAACAGGAACTCCTATTGCACCTACTGCTGCATTGAATACAAATACAACTCAAATTGCAACTACAGAGTTTGTACAAAATGCGCTTAACAATGCAACTGCTTCTGTAACTGTTTCGGATGCAGCTCCTTCTTCTCCCGGCAATGGAGACTTGTGGTATGACTCTACAAATCTTCAAATGTTTATTTATTATGATGATGGAGATTCAGACCAGTGGGTACAAACAAACCCATCCGGAGCAGTACTAGGACTATCCGATACTATATTTAGTACGAATAATCATACATCAGGAGAGCTAGAACTTCTCACAGGAACAGAAAGATGGTATGCTCCTTATAATATAGTAATAACCGAAGTTGTTACAAATTTAGGAACAGCCGCAGATGATGTAGTTACTGCCGTAGTAAAGAAAAACGGCAGTACTTTTATTACAATAAATTTAGCCGCAGGAGATACTTCTGCAACTCTAACAGGCCAAACTCTATCTGTAAATAGTAATAGCTATCTTACTGTAGATATTACGGCTACAGGTACAACAAATAAAGGCGAAGATCTTTACTTACAGTTTAAATATAGGAGAGCATAATGCAATTTTTTATTATTTATGATGCCGAAAGCGAAGAAGCTACCCTTGAATATTTTGCAGAGCTCGAAGATGGGGTGGCAAAAATTTACAGAGTAGATAACGGCGAAAGAAATTTAACTGACGTTCAACCTTGGTATCCCGCAGGTGATGGAAGCCGACAAGACTGGACAGATTTAGACCAAGTAGTTGCTTGGTTTAAACAAACGGTAGGAGTATAAAATGCCCAGAATAAAAAATCCAAATAGAGATTGTGTTGCAGTATTGGAAGACCCAAGAACTGCTCGCACCCAAATGTATATCTATGGAGATGGGGTCCAGAAAAGTAGCTTATCTCCTGTCTTTAATAAACATATGAAATTTAGCACTTCTGGAGACACTGTTACTAATTTTTCTCAATCAGCAGTTGGGCAAGAAGGAACTCATTTTACCGGAAATGGAAAAACTCTTTGTCTAACAAAAAATCCAGCATTTGCTAACTGGAGCACATCTACGGGGGATAGTAATTATACAAATCTTCTTGCTGGAAATATTTCGTCCATTGATCCTAATAATACTTGGACTCCTGCTCAATACTATTCTGATTCTGGGGCAGGTACAAATATGGTATTGTTTAATACTTTTGGAGGAGGTCCTCATACCTACGATCACTCATTTTGGACAAACGTAGACTCAAGTACCGAATTAAGCGAACTCACAATGACTGGTAGACATACTGGGACCGCCATGGGAGCCCCGGGGCACTTTAATAATAGTTATCTGCCTCATAATATTCATGTTAAAATGTCTACAGAAAATTATTTAAGTGGTATTTTTCAAGTTTGGAGAGGCGGTAACTATGGGTATTCTGGAGGAGTATACCAAAACGCGGGTATAATGAGAGTAAATTATCCAAACTGGACTACTACAGATATCGGCACTCAAAGGACTTATTGTTTTGCTCAACATATCGGAGTATCTTCTTCTGATAATCGTCCTTTATACATCTTTACCGACATGAGAAATGATAGAACTCACTATATTGTTCGACATAATGTAGATACAAATAATGAGACAGTTTTACACACTTTTAACACTGCCCCTTCCGCTAGCGGAAATAATCAGGGGGGAGATAGAGATACAGCAACAAATTTGGATCAACAACATAAAGGAGCTTCTCTTGTCCATGATGATGTACTAAGTAGTGGAAATAAAGCTTTCTATATGCCTTATTTTGATACAAATAATAATTACTTTCCTTTCTACTTTCAGTGGAATGTGTCAACAGATACTTTTACAAGAAACGAAGATGTAACAATAACAGGTACTTTAAGCTCTACTCACCTATTAGATCTTAAAGGGTATAACGGATCTACTGGTTCTTTCAATTCCTTGATATATAATGAAGTTCATTATATTGGTACAGATAAGTATATTACTGTCTTTCCTCTTGAAGGAGAGTATCAAGCAAATGACGCTGTTACAAGCGGAAGAACACTAGTCACCTATTCTATAGATGCGACCGATCCAAAAGATTTAACTTTCCATAGTGCAGAAACTGCTGATTTAACAATTAAAAATGTAGTTTGGTTAAACGATACTAAAACTTTGATGGGGCTTTTCCATTGGGGCAAGTTCTGTATTTATAGTTTTAGCGCCGCAAATGGTTGGGTAAAAACATCTACGATTCCTTATACTTTAACAGGTGTTGGCAGAGATTCTACTGATAGAATTTTTGCGGTAGCCGATGAAGCGGGCTCATATGGGACTGTTCATATGATTACTCCTACTATTCCGGTTACGGTTGTTATTACTCCGGCAGCTACAACTTATAATTACTCTGGAAGTAATATTAACTCTACTATTGCTGTAAGTGCTTATGGAATTGATGGGACAAGAATTGCTACTACAGTAAATCTAACAGTAGCAGGAAGTACTATTGAGTTTAGCGGAGGAGCAACTACTACCGCTGTAACTACTTCTGCGTCCGCAGATACTAATGTTAATATCACTATTACAGGTGCAGGATTGTCCGACATACTAGCAAATATTGATATTTAATTATGCCAGCTATATCTGAATTAACGCCAATACAAATAGTATCTAACGATTTTCGTACAGATAACTTCGATAATACTTTTTTTGGCTCTTTTCGTATCAGGATAAGTAGAACAGGAATTAATGTTTCTACTTTATTTTCTGGAGCTAGGAATGTTTTATCTACTGATGACGAGGTTCTAATACGTAGTCAGTTTGGTGGCAAACAAATTTCTAGTAACGGAGGAACTCATTCAGATCTAGATGCAGATTATTCCACTCTTACATTTAATACCGGTAATTTTACAAATTTTACTCAGCAAGGGACTATTTCGGGATATATGCCTATAGGGGCAGAAGAAAATTATGTAAGTTCTATATTAAGTATAGATTCGGTAAATACAATAAATTTAGATAGCAGCACATTAAAAGGGGGAGTTATAAGTATTTTTTCTTCTTATGAGCCAAGACCCGCCGGAGCTACTGGTGGTTATGGAGATGGTGCTGTTGTAACACAAACTCAAAGATGGTTCTAAAATGAAACCAAATTATTTATTAGATTCAAATAAAAAACCAATACTAGTAGAATGTGAATTTGAAACAGAAGATTTTTTTAAACAACATTCGAAAAAAATAATTGATTGTTACAACAAAAACATAAGTAAGGCAGAAGAGATAAATGTTTATAGTGTACATTACCCTCCTGCGGTTGAAGAATTAAAAGATAAATTTACAAAAGCAATGAATGATATTTTTTACTCTAATAGTAAAAAATCTTATGAATTAGAATGCTACGCTTATATTCAAACTTGTAAAAAATATCGCTCAGTTATGCATTGCCATGCTTTAAATAAAAATAATCCCAAAATTTGTTCAACATTTTACAGTAATATGCCGGAAGAAGGAGGAGAGTTTTGTTTTTTATACGAAGGAGAAGAAGTTTGTATAAAGCCCAGAGTAAACACTCTTTATATTTTTAGTAGTTTTTTAAACCACAAGCCTATGCCTCACAAAGGAGAAGAAACCAGGATTTGTATAAATACAGACTTTTTCACATCAAATAAGTCTATATTTAAAGAATTTGATCATTACTGGTAAAAGGAGCAAGAATGGCGTATAATTTTCCAAATAGCCCTTCTAATGGTGATACAGTCACTGTTAATAATGTTACGTATACTTATAATTCTACTTTAGGGGTTTGGAGTACTGCTGTGGTCGCTCCCACAGAGCCGGCGATTAGTAGTGATGGAGCAACTCCTAGTTTAACCTCTGGAATTACTGCAATAGAAGTTAAAAATCTTTTAGGAATTCCTACTGATATTTCTAATGTTATTGATGGTGCCCCGAGTACACTAAATACTTTAGATAAACTAGCAGCAGCTATAAATGATGATGCTAGTTTTCATACAAGTGTTGCACCTTTAGTTTCCCCTGCGTTTACCGGAGCACCTACTGCTCCAACAGCTACTACAGGAACAAATACTACTCAACTTGCTACTACTGAGTTTGTACAGACAGAAATATCTGGATTTACTACTCTTACGGGACTGAGTGTAACATCAAATACTGCAGCAGGCGGAGGCACATTAACTTATAATAATACTACAGGTGTTTTTACTTATACGCCTCCAAGCCTGGCGTTTTCAAATATATCCAGTACTCCTACTACCATAGCTGGTTATGGAATTACAGATGCTTTTGACGGAGCCTTTAGTAGTCTTACTGGTGTTCCTACCACTATTTCTGGATACGGAATTACCGATGCTTTTGATGGGGTTTTTGCCTCTTTAACCGCTAAACCTACCACAATCGCAGGATATGGTATTACAGATGCTTTTGACGGAGCCTTTAGTAGTCTTACTGGTGTTCCTACGACTATCTCTGGCTATGGTATTACGGATGCTTTCGATGGCGCATTTAGTAGTCTTACAGGAGTACCCACTACTGTATCAGGATATGGTATTACAGATACTTATACTACAGGTGCACACTTAATACCAACTGCAAATGAAACTTACGATCTAGGTTCTTCTTCAAACAAATTTAGAGACCTTTATCTTAGTGGTACAAGTATACATCTTGGTTCCCAAGAAATAACTTCTGATACTGGCGGAGTCGTAGTATCTGCTTTAAAAATTGGTAGTGGATCAAATCAAGTAACACTTTCTGCAAGTAACGGAGAACTGCAATCAGGAAGCAATAGTTATCTTATTGCAGGTTCCGACTTAGACTTAGGAAGTAATGATATTACGACAACTGGAAGAATATATTTTGCAAATATGTTCTCTCAAACGTCTGACTTGCCCAGTGCTAGTACCTATCATGGCATGTTTGCACACGTTCATTCTGCGGGTGCAGCTTATTTTGCACACGGCGGAAACTGGATAGAATTAGCAAATAAATCCTATGTAGATACGGAAATAGCCGCTCTTGTAAACTCTGCGCCAGCAACTCTTGATACGCTAGACGAGTTAGCCGCAGCTTTGAATGATGATGCAAATTTTGCTACTACAGTTACTACTAGTTTATCCCAAAAAGCGCCCCTACAAAATCCTGCACTTACGGGTACTCCTACTGCTCCTACTGCGGGTCCTGGAACAAATAATACTCAAATTGCAACAACTGCGTATGTAGATACAGCGGTAGCAGGAGCTTCTGGAACATATAGTGATGCAAGTGTTGATACTCATTTAAATACAGGTACGGCTTCTACAAACGA
>Ga0181591_10002804_pt1 | contig 15017 bp, 23 predicted proteins | sample 071ome_33_FD_133757 | JGI IMG/M metagenome (GOLD analysis project Ga0181591, IMG submission 133757) | Coastal salt marsh microbial communities from the Groves Creek Marsh, Skidaway Island, Georgia - 071412AT metaG (megahit assembly) | ecosystem: Environmental > Aquatic > Marine > Intertidal...
GCTATTCTGAGGTCATTGGGTGGGTACATCTTGCCCTTAATCAACTAGCACGCCTAGGCATGCCGATGGGGTAAGTATTTCTCCCGATGTACCCTTGCTCCCTTTGATGGTTCCCATAGTACGACCTTGTTTTTAGGTTGTCAACAACTTTGTATATAATTTTTTGGAATAAGCATATAAGCGTTTGTTATAACTTATGGTGGCTATAGGTATCCTACGGCATACACATACGCGCCCATGGGTGTGCATGGGTGTGCGCAGGTGTGCGCAGGTGTGCCCGCAGGTGTGCGCGGGTGTACGCGTGTGACACGCCCGCGTGTGTACGTGTGTGCGCGCAGGTGTACGCGCGTTACGCGCATGGGGGCGGGGGGGGGCGCGCGAGCCTTTAACCTTGTAGGTTCCCTCTGGCATACAAAAAAGACTAAATTTGAAAAAAAAGAAATACCTATGCCTATCCCCTAAGTTGTTGATTTACTTATGTATTCCAAAGGCGGCACTATTGTTGACCATACCTATTAAAAAGGTCACATAGATAGTTATTATTTATTGAACTAAATACCCAAGGGCGGGTCTAAAGTTTATTAATAAAGTACTTGACTTTTAGTTCAAAGTATGCTATAATATAAAGCATAAGAAAGAGATAATTTAACAAGCCTTAAGTATACTTAAGTAGTCTTAGTTATTATACTTTAATGATTATACTTTAAAGTTAAATACTAAACGTTAGCCTAAGGATACTTAAGATAACTTAAGGAGAGTCCTTAATGACTGTTGAAACGAATACTCCGAAAAGGAGAGGTCGCCCACCGAAGTCTAAGGTGGTGTCAAGAAAGAGGGGAGCGACTGGTCTATCCAGAGGTCGCCCCAAAGGTGATGCCGCTATCATCAATGAATACAAAGGTAGGATGCTGACATCCCCTAAGTCTAGGAAGGTGTTGGAGTCAATCTTTGATGCGGCACTTAATGACGACCATAAACATCAAGCCGCGGCATGGAAGTTAATAGTTGACCGCATTGTACCTGTAGGGGCGTTTGAGAAAGATGTTGTCAAAGGCGCAGGGAAGTCAGCCATACAAATTAATATTACTGGGGTCGGTGGTGATACTACAGTAATATCTAACGAAGAAGAAGTTTTAGACGGAGAAATCATAGATGGCTAAGTACTTCACTAGGGAAGAATTTGATTGTCAGTACACTGGCAAGAACGAAATGAAGGATGAGTTCATTGAGAAACTAGATGCACTCAGAGAAGCCTGTGGTTTCCCATTCCATATCACATCGGGCTATCGCGCCCCAGAACATCCAATAGAGGCTAAGAAAAAAGTTGCAGGAACTCACAGTCAAGGCATTGCGGCAGATATTAAAGTGGACAATGGTTGGGAAAGATTTGTTATTGTTGAAGAGGCGATTGGCTTGGGATTCACAGGCATCGGAGTCGCTTCTAATTTTGTTCATGTTGATATTCGCAGTGGTGATGATACAACCCCTTATGTAATGTGGACATATTAGGAATAAATAATGAGATTTGGTTATTCTAAAGCTGTATTCCCTCACTTAAATGAAAAAAAATCAAAAGAGCAAATGGGAATGCTTACTGATTTTGCTCCTGTTATTGGTGATGCTAAAGCATTGGCAGAAATACCAGAACTATTAGGTCAAGGTCGTTATGGTGCGGCAGGTGTTAATGTTTTGTCTGCTATTCCCTTATTAGGTTTTTTTGGTGATATAGCTAAATTTAACCGAGAAAAAAATAAAGTGTTACAATCTACTCCTTTTTATCATGGAACTACTAAAGACTTTGATAAGTTTGATTTAAAAGCGGCTAGAAAAAACCGAGGTACAAACATAGAAGGTATATATTTAACACCTAGTAAAACTAGAGCAAAGCAGTTTGGAGATAAAATATCTACACACAAAGTAAGTTTAGATATGTCAAAAATAGCATCTCCTAATACAATTCCTAACAGTAAAATGATAAAAGAATATAAAAAACAACTTTTAAATAAAACAAACTACAAAGAAGATTGGATTGATGAAGCTATTATTCCTGAGTTTATAGAAACAAAAAGAATAAAGGCAGACCTAAGTGGGGACATTAAAAGAAAAGTATACGAAGCAGGAGGTTATAAAGGCTTTGCGGATGGAGACGATTTAGTTGTTTTTGACCCTTCTTTTATTAAATAGGACATACTAAGTGGCTATTAAATATATCCATGTGAATCAGCATAAGATTCGTTCCAATAAAAAAAATAATGAGAACGAACCAGTTATTACTGTAAAAGAAGGTAAAAAGAACACTTATGGTCATTCAGTAAAAATACATGGCGAAAGTGAAATACTTTATGGTGGTAATGATAAACCTTTATTATCCTGCGGTGCAAGAGTAGTTATTAAAACAAAAGCGGATGTAACAGTTGAATGACTACAGAACTAAACGTATCACTCCTTCCTTGGCAACAGGAGGTTTTTGAAGACCCTACGCGGTTCAAAGTCATAGCCGCAGGTAGACGGACAGGTAAGTCACGATTAGCCGCTTGGATGTTAATAATAAGAGCGTTGCAGACGGAACGTGGTCATGTATTCTACGTTGCCCCTACACAGGGACAGGCTAGGGACATTATGTGGCAAGTCCTGTTGGAAATAGGACACCCTGTAATACAATCTAGTCACGTTAATAATTTACAGATAAAGTTAGTCAATGGCGCGACCATAGCACTCAAAGGCGCGGACAGACCGGAAACCATGCGTGGTGTCAGTCTTAAGTTCCTTGTTATGGATGAGTACGCTGACATGAAGCCAGAGGTCTGGGAGCAGATACTTAGACCTGCCTTGGCTGACCAAAAGGGTGATGCTTTGTTCATTGGTACGCCAATGGGCAGGAATCACTTTTATGATTTATACCAGTATGCAAGTTTATCGGAAGACGATACATTCAAGGGTTATCACTTTACTAGCTATGACAACCCCCTGTTAGACCCAGAGGAGATTGAGGCGGCTAAGAAATCAATGTCAGCCTACAGTTTCAGACAGGAGTTTATGGCATCATTTGAGGCGCAAGGCAGTGAACTATTCAAAGAAGAACATATTAGATTTTGTGAAGAAGAGCCTGACAGAGGTCAGTACTACATTGCAGTCGATTTGGCAGGATTCGCTGATGTGGCTAAAGTCACGACTAAAACTAAACGCCTTGACCAAACGGCTATCTCAGTGGTTAAAGCAAATGAAGAAGGTTGGTGGGTCGCTGATATCATTCATGGTAGATGGGGTGTGGAGACCACTGCGAGAAAGATTTTTGAAGCTGTTAGAGATTATAGACCAGTGGCTGTCGGTATTGAGAAGGGGGCGTTAAAGAACGCAGTGTACCCTTACCTCAGTGACTTGATGAAAAAGAACCAGAGGTTTTTTAGAGTTGACGAACTTACACACGGTAATAAGAAAAAAACGGACAGGATTGTTTGGGCGTTACAAGGAAGATTTGAACACGGAAGAATAACACTAAACAAAGGGGAATGGAACACACCATTTTTGGATGAGTTGTTTCAGTTTCCAAACCAGATGGTACATGATGACTTAATTGACTCGTTAGCCTACATAGACCAGTTAGCTAACATAGCTTATATGTCAGATTACCAAGAAGAAGAATACCAACTATTAGATACATACGCAGGGTACTAATATGCTATATGATGATAAAGACCAGTTTGTACTGGAAGAAACACTAGAAGGTTGGGTAATAAATAAATGTCAAGGTTGGCGTGACCACTTTGAATCCAACTATGCAGAAAAGTTTGACGAATACTACCGCCTATGGAGAGGACAGTGGGCGGCAGAGGATAGAACCAGAGAGACTGAACGCTCTCGTATTATCTCTCCTGCACTACAGCAAGCAGTAGAGTCATCCGTTGCGGAACTAGAGGAAGCCACCTTTGGTCGTGGTAAGTTCTTTGATATTGAGGATGACGTTTCCGATGCACAGAAAGCCGATATAGCCCTTTTACGAGAAACCTTAACTAAAGACTTCAAAAAAAATAAAGTGCGTAAGGGAGTAGCTGAGTGCCTTATAAACGCGGCTGTATTCGGAACAGGTATTGCAGAGGTAGTTCTGGAAGAAGAAAAAGAGTTTCAACCTGCAACACAACCAGTAATGGGTGGGGAGTTGACAGCAGTAGGTGTGAACATCGTAGACATGACCTGCGTAAAGCTACGACCAGTAATGCCGCAGAACTTCTTGATTGACCCCCTAGCTACTTCCGTAGACGATGCTTTAGGTTGTGCAGTAGATGAGTTCGTTCCTACTCACTTGGTTGAACAACTACAGGAACAAGGTGTCTATCGTGATGTGGAGGTAGGTCTAGCCGCCCCAGACTTTGACATTGAACCAGACAAGGACTTGTCAGTATATGAAGACGACAAAGTACGTCTAACTAAGTACTACGGCTTAGTCCCTCGTTATTTACTTAAAGCGGCACAACAAGAAGAAGAAGCAGAAGAAGTAGAAGAATTAGTCGCTGATGATGAAAATGAAAGCCACTATGTAGAAGCCATTGTTGTTATTGCTAATGATGGTACACTTCTTAAGGCAGAAGCTAACCCCTACATGATGGGTGACAGACCTGTCGTTGCATTCCCTTGGGATGTCGTTCCTAGCCGCTTTTGGGGCAGAGGGGTATGTGAGAAAGGGTATAACTCACAAAAGGCGTTAGACGCTGAAATACGAGCCAGAATAGACGCTCTTGCACTGACCATACACCCAATGATGGCTATGGATGCTACTCGTATGCCTCGTGGTGCTAGAACGGAAGTACGTGCAGGTAAGACTATCTTAACCAACGGCTCACCAAAAGAAGTACTACAACCACTTAACTTTGGCAATGTAAGTCAAGTTACATTTGCACAGGCGGCAGAACTACAGAAGATGGTACAGACTGCTACAGGTGCTATTGACTCAGCAGGTATTGCAGGGTCTATCAATGGCGACCAGACTGCCGCAGGTATCTCTATGTCGCTAGGTGCTATTATCAAACGGCACAAGCGTACTCTCATTAACTTCCAAGAATCATTCCTCATTCCATTTGTAACCAAAGCCGCCCACAGGTATATGCAGTTCAACCCAGAGAAGTATCCTGTGGCTGACTACAAGTTCCATACCTCAAGCAGTCTTGGTATTATTGCGCGTGAGTATGAGGTTACACAACTGGTGCAACTGTTACAGACTATGAAACCCGACAGCCCAATGTACTCTCAGTTGATTATGTCAATCGTAGATAACATGAACTTGTCTAACCGCGAACAACTCGTACAGGCTCTACAGCAAGCTAATCAGCCTAACCCAGAAGCACAACAGATGGCTATGGCGGCACAGCAAGCACAGATTGAGTTTCAACAGTCACAGACAGCGGCACTCCAAGGACAGGCGATTGAGTCACAAGCTAGAGCGCAAAAACTACTTACTGATGCACAAGCAGTCCCAGAAGAGTTGGAGATTGACCGCATAAAAGCAATATCAGCAAATTTAAATGTAGGTGATGCAGACGATAAAGAATTTGAGAAACGACTCAAAATCTCGGAGCAGTTACTAAAAGAACGTGAGGTAGCTGTAAAAGAAAACCAACAAGGAAAAACTAATGGTAACACAGCACAGTCTCAACGAAGTAATCAACCAAGTCAACAAAGCATTCCAAGACCACAAGGAGCGAATACAGGCATTGGAAGCGGAAGTCCAAGTCCTAAAGTTGTACCAAGAGGAGAAGCCTAATGCCAAAAAAACCAGACCCAAGACTAGCAAGAGCAGGAGTTAGTGGTTATAACAAACCAAAACGCACCCCTAACCATCCAAAAAAAAGCCATGTTGTCGTGGCAAAGGAAGGTGACAAAGTCAAGACAATTAGGTTTGGAGAACAGGGGGCAAAGACCGCAGGTAAACCTAAGTCGGGTGAATCTGCTCGTATGAAGGCGAAGCGTAAATCCTTTAAGGCTAGACATGGTAGGAATATAGCCAAAGGTAAAATGTCAGCGGCTTACTGGGCTGATAAAGTTAAATGGTAAAACAGAGAGGTAATTATTATGCCAATGGGTAAAGGTACATACGGAAGCAAGGTTGGAAGACCACCAAAGAAAAAAACTAAAGCTAAAGCTAAACCCAAAAAGAAACCAATGAGAATGGGTAAATACTAATGGCTATGAAATACGCAATACCTAACTCAGTTCTCCGAGATAGACCTGCACGAGAAAAAATTTCTGATGCTTTTAGGTTATATGATAATGAAGTTGGAACTTTAGATGAAGCACTAAAAAAGTCTTTGATTTACCTTTCTAATACTAATTCAGAAGCACAGCGTGACATTTTAAAACAGCATATAAGAAACGAATGGTCTAATGTATCAAATCAACCTTTTCCCGAAGATGCTTTTAGTAGTTCAATGCCTCGTCAGCAAAGTGGCAAAAGAACTGGTAAGAATCCTATGGGCGGTAAAAGGGTTAAAAAATAATGGCTACTAAGCGTAAGTCCACTGTCAACAAGGCAGGTAATTATACTAAGCCTACAATGCGTAAGAACTTGTTTAATAAAATTAAAGCAGGGTCTAAGGGCGGTAAGGCAGGACAGTGGTCTGCGAGAAAGGCTCAGATGCTTGCAAAAGAATATAAAGCTAAAGGTGGAGGCTACCGATGAAAGTTAAAGCACCTAATGGTTATCACTGGATGAAGCAGAAGAATGGCTCTGTCAAACTTATGAAACATAAAGGTAAGTTTGTTAAACACAAAGGAGCAAGCCTTACTGCTGACTTTCCTGTTCAGAAGGTACACAAGTAATGTCTGCCTTAAAAAAGCCACAGAAAAGCCTTAAGAAGTGGACTAAACAGAAGTGGCGTACTAAGTCTGGTAAACCTAGCACACAAGGCAGTAAAGCAACAGGTGAGCGTTATTTACCAGAAAAAGCTATTAAAGCATTAAGTAAAAAAGAATATGCCGCTACGTCACGTAAGAAACGTGCTGACATTAAAAAAGGCAAACAGTTCAGTAAACAACCTAAGAAAGTAGCCAAGAAAACAGCAAGACATAGAAAATAATACTTGACATTCTTATAAAAATATGTTATAATAATACTATAATATACAATAGTATGTTATATTAAATTATAAATTAAAGCTGTCCTATAGGGAGAAACAGTGTATGACTGATGTAGAACTAGAAAAATACTATCGTTCATTAGAAGATATGTTCCGTACAGACGGATGGAAAAATCTGTTAGAAGACTTGAAAGGTAGTGCGTTACAACTTAACTCAGTAGAAGCCTGTAAAGATGACAAAGACCTTTACTTCCGTAAGGGACAACTAGTAGTCATGGCTAACCTACTAAACTTACAAGAGCAGATACAAACAGCCAAGGAAGATTACGAGGAAGCAAACGAAGAATGAGAGTTCTCCTTGACTTCCGATGTGACAACGGACATACAACGGAAAGGTTCATAGATTCAGAAACAAAAGAGATACCTTGTCCCGAATGTTCATTAATGGCTAGAAAAGTTATATCTCCTGTTCGCAGTAATTTAGACCCCCATTGTGGTGATTTTTTAGGTGCTACAACCAAGTGGGCAAGAAACCGCGAAAAGCAGATACAAAAAGAACGTAGAGACAACTCCTAACCGAATCTCTACATAATCCACCTCCACAATCATTTATGACGGAGTTTAATAATGGCAAGAATATTAGAAGAGCGTACAGACGTAATCGAAGACCAAGAAACTCAAGAGACTCCAGAAGAGGAGACAACTCTTGAACAAGAACAAGAACAAGAACAGGAAACTACAGAAGAACAAGAAGTACCACAAAAGTATCAAGGAAAGAGTACAGCCGAAATTATACGGATGCACCAAGAGGCTGAGAAACTTTTAGGTAAACAAAGTTCGGAAGTAGGTGAACTGCGAAAGGTCGTTGACGATTACATCCAAACACAACTCTCAGAACAAGCACCGCAACAAAGTGAACCAGAACAAGAAGAAATAGACTTTTTCTCAGAACCCGACAAGGCAGTCGCAAGGGCTATTGATAATCACCCTAAGATAAAGGAAGCTGAAAAAATCAGCAACCAGTATCGTCAGTCAACAGCTATGGCTGAACTGCAAAGACGACATCCAGATATGAATGAAATCTTGCAGAATAACAAGTTTGTTGATTGGATTAAGGGTTCTAAGATTAGACAACAGCTTTTCGTACAGGCAGACCAACAGTATGATTACGAAGCCGCTGATGAACTTTTTACTTTGTGGAAAGAGAGACAGCAGGTAGTTAGTCAAACTGCCGCCACTGAAAAGACTGAGCGTAAGAAGGCTGTCAAAGCCGCTAGTACAGGTAATGTACGAGGCAGTGGAGAACAGTCAGCTAAAAAAGTCTATAGACGTTCTGACATTATTAAACTTATGAAGGAAGACCCAGAACGCTACATGAGTTTGTCCAATGAGATTATGGCGGCTTATGCTGATGGGAGGGTCAGACAATAATAAATTATTTTAGGAGATGGTCAAATGACTGATTCAACTTATCCCGCAACTGGCGGTTTTGTAGACAACACTAGCGCGGCTACTTTCATCCCCGAAATTTGGAGTGATGAAGTAATTGCCGCATATCAAAAAAGCCTTGTACTAGCTAACCTAGTCAAGAAAATCTCTATGACAGGTAAGAAAGGTGACACTCTTCACATTCCTAAGCCTGTTCGTGGTGATGCACACGCTAAAGCAGAGAACACTGCTGTTACTGTGCAAAACGCTACTGAGAGCGAAGTACAAGTAACTATTGACAAGCACTTTGAATACTCTCGTCTAATTGAAGACATCACTGAAACTCAAGCACTTGCTTCTCTACGTCAGTTCTACACTGGTGATGCAGGTTACGCTCTAGCCAAGCAAGTAGATTCTAGCTTGTTTGAACTAGGTAAGTCTTTCGGTGACAATGGTGGCGACTACGTTGGTACTGGTTCTTGGTACATTGATGCCTCAACTGGTCTAACTGCTTATGCCGCTGACACTGTTGCCGCGGCTGATGTATTCACTGATGAAGGTTTCCGTGACTTAATTCAGAAGATGGATGATGCCGATGTTCCTATGGACAATCGTTGCCTCGTAGTACCTCCTTCTATTCGTAACGAAATCATGGGTCTAACTCGCTACTCTTCTAGCGACTTCGTTGATGGTCGTGTAGTCAACAACGGACAAATTGGTAACATTTATGGCATTGACATTTTTGTTTCTTCTAACTGTCCTGTAATTGAAGCCGCGGCTGACAACAGCGCAGGTGGTGACATTAAACAAGCTATGCTGTTCCATAAAGATGCTATGGTTCTTGCAGAGCAACTAGGTGTTCGTTCTCAAACTCAGTACAAGCAAGACTTCCTTGCTACTCTATACACTGCTGACACTTTGTATGGTACTGCTGTTCTGCGACCAGATGCCGCATTTAACCTAATGGTTAATGGTTAATAGCTAACCAATCGGGGGCTTCTTAGGGAGTCCCCTTTTCCTTTCTTTTTTACAACCTTATTCAAGGAATCTTCATGGGTATATTTAGAGGCATAGGTGGTACTGGCAATTCAACAGACGATGGTGTTGTTGATGCAGTAACCGCACAAGCTGTAATAGCCACGAATAAGGCAACCGAAGCGGCTAACTCAGCAACTAGCGCGTATAACTCTGCACAGAGCGCAAGCACCTCTAAAGATACTGCAACTACACAAGCAAACGCGGCACAGACTTCCGCTAACAATGCTTCTGATTCCGCTACTTCTGCGGCTAACTCTTTTGATTCTTTTGATGATAGATACTTAGGAGCAAAGTCTTCTGACCCCTCTGTTGATAATGATGGTGATGCTCTTATAACTGGAGCGTTATACTTTAACTCAACTAGCAACTTGATGAAAGTATATACTGGCTCTGCATGGGCAGATGGTTACAATACATTAGGTAATGTACTTGTACCCTCAAATAACTTATCTGACCTTGATAATGCAAGTACAGCAAGAACGAATTTAGGTTTAGGCACAGCGGCTACTACAGCCTCTACTGACTACGCCACAGCCGCCCAAGGCACTAAAGCCGACAATGCACTACCTAAGTCTGGTGGTGCTATGACAGGGGCTATAACAACTAACAGCACGTTTGATGGTCGTGACGTATCTGCTGATGGTACAAAACTAGATGGTATTGAATCTGGTGCTACCGCAGACCAAACAGCCTCAGAGATTAGAACACTTGTAGGCAGTGCCTCAGATTCTAACGTGTTCACTGATGCAGACCACAGCAAACTAGACGGCATAGAAGCAGGTGCTACAGCCGACCAGACTGATGAAGAAATACAAGATATTGTCGGAGCAATGGTTTCTAGCAACACTGAATCTGGCATAACTGTAACGTATGACGATACAGGCGGTAAATTAAACTTTACTGTAGCTAGTCAAACAGATGAAAACTTTACTACTGCTGACCACACCAAACTAGACGGTATTGAGTCAGGTGCTACGGCTGACCAGACTGCGGCAGAAATTAGAACATTAGTAGATAGTGCTACAGATTCAAACGTATTTACGGATGCCGACCATACTAAGCTAGATGGTATAGAAACAGGTGCAACCGCAGACCAAACTGACGAAGAGATACAGGACATTGTAGGTGCTATGGTAACTGGTAATACTGAATCTGGTATTACTGTTACATACCAAGATGCTGATGGTACACTAGACTTTACTGTAGCCTCACAAACAGATAATAATTTTACTGATGCTGACCATACTAAACTAGACGGCATTGAGGCTAGTGCAGACGTTACTGACACAGCTAACGTTACAGCCGCAGGTGCGCTGATGGATAGTGAGTGTACTTCTCTTGCTTCTGTCAAGGCACTAAACCAAGGCGTAGCAACTACTAACAGCCCTAGCTTTGCAGGATTGACTGTAGACACCAACACGCTTTCTGTTGATGCAACTAACAATCGGGTGGGCATAGGAGACTCAACCCCATCTGCAAAACTTGATGTAAATGGTGCGGTGCTTTTACAGGGCGGTAGCTTTAGTGCAGGGATTGACAGCGGAACAGCAGGTATAGTCTTACAGCAAGACAAACCTATATTTAGTAGAGATGTAACTGGTAACTATCTGCGTAATCTTATTAAGCACGACTCCGCAGGTGCTATAGAGATTGGTCAAGGCGGTACATCACTAATTAATGGTATTGAATTAACCGCAGGTTCTTCTGGTGGGATTACAGCAAAGAGTCAAATAATTGCTGATAAAGACACAACAACCTCAACCGCTAACGCTACAATAATAAGTAAAGGTAGTGTTACAACCACTACAGGATACAACCCACAGAACTATCATATTACATTTCAAGATGGTGGTGGTAATACAAGAGGAAGTATTTCATCTAGTCATTTTGCAACAATATATAGTACGTCATCTGATTACAGACTAAAAGAAGATATACAGCCTATAACAAACGCCACAGCAACAGTATTATCTTTAAATCCTTGTAACTTTAGATGGATAAATGGGCAACTAAGAAACAATGGTTTTATTGCACATGAACTTCAAGAAGTTATACCCGAAGCAGTAACAGGTACAAAAGACGGAACATACACAGAAGAGTATGTAATTGAACCTGCTGTAGAAGGTGTATCAGAAGCAGTCATGGGTACTAGAGAATTACCAGAGTATCAAGGTATTGACCAATCTAAACTTGTACCTCTTTTGGTTAAAACAATACAAGAACTAGAGGCGCGTATAACTGCACTGGAGGCTGAATAATGCTTGCTGAACTAGCTATTGCTAACTCTGCCTTTGCTGTAATAAAGCAAACGATAGCTAACGGACAGGACTTAACTAGGGTAGCAAAGCAAGCAACGTCATACTTTAATTCTAAAAGCGAAATAGCTAAGAAAGCAAGCAAGAGTGGAAACAAGTCTGACATGGAAGCATTCATGGCTCTGGAGACTCTAAAGAAGCAGGAAGAGGAACTTAAGGAGTTAATGATATATGCAGGTAGAGCAAACCTGTATGATGATTGGTTACAGTTCCAAGCTGACTGTAAACGTAAACGTAGACAAGAAGAAGTAGAACGTCAACGTAAAAGTATAAAAAATAAAGAGTTAGTAACAAAAATAATTACAGGTGTAGTTGTAGTATTAGTGGCTGTACCATCAATTATAGGTTTAACCTATACCATTGTAGGACTATTTGAATAGGAGGCTCTAGTGTCACAACTAGATGGAATTGCAGAAGAGACTAAACAGGTAGTAGACGTAGCCGCGGCAAGTACAGGAGTTTTAACTCTTGTTGCATGGCTACCGCCTATTGCATCGTTGCTGACGATTATATGGCTTGGACTGCGTATATACGAAAGTGATACTGTTCAGAAACTATTAGGTAAATAACCATGAACTTAACTTCATTAATCGCCCCTGTATCGGGTTTACTAGATAAATTTATAGAGGACAAAGATAAAAAGAATGCCCTTGCCCACGAGATTGCAACGATGGCTGAAAAACATGCACAGGAGTTGGCGAAGGCACAAATTGAAGTTAATAAGACGGAAGCGGCACATAAGAGTTTATTTGTCGCAGGTTGGAGACCTGCTGTGGGTTGGGTATGTGTCATGGGTATGGCGAGTAACTTCTTGGTTATCCCAGTGGCAAACTTTGCGCTTGCTATGGCTTCATCTACGATTGTGGTTCCAATCCTTGATTTAACCCAGATGATGCCTGTATTAATGGGTATGTTAGGTCTAGGTGCTATGCGTACTATGGAAAAAACTAAAGGCGTACAGAGAGAGAAATAATGGTTATACAAGTTGGTAACTTAAGTCCTTTTGCTAGTCCGTTTGATGCTGACCCTTTTTCCATGACTGAGGAAGAATTAGCAGGTGAGCGTTTACAACCTGTTGAAAATGGGTTAGTAGAGGAAGGAACTTTAGGTACGGCTTTTGATTTATCAACAACTGTAACTAACCCCGATACAGGCATCACAGCTTTTCAAAGCACAATCAGAGAGCAAGACTATGGTGAAGCCCCTGTATATACTGATTCTGATATAGCCTTAAATAACTATTTGGACTTCTATAATAGAGTACGAGAGCAACAAGAGTTTACTGACAGTGTATATAACTACAATCAATATGACCCTAGTGATTTTGCTCGTATGGGTTTTGCAGGGGCAAGGGCTGTTTCAGATAGAGCAGGTGTTGACGTAGTACAGGACTTCTTAACTGAAAACGAAGTGCCTCTATCTAAAGAGATAAATGGTCAAACCTTTTACTTAAACACTGGTATAGGAACGCCAGAGTCTTATGGTGCTAGAGGTGATGGTGAGTATGTCAACCTTGGTGGCGTGGGTACATACAGCACAGTATTTGTTGAAGACCCTTCTGGTATTGAAAGGGCTTTGACTAACCCTTTAGTAAGCACACTACTTACAGCCGCACTGCCCCCTGTTATTCGTAACGCAATTACAGTAGCAACGGCTGATGACCCTGTAAGAGCCGCTGTAGGTATGCTAGGCGGTCAGTACGTTAATGATGCACTGGTTGAAGCAGGAGTAACTGGAGCAACTTTAGGGCTATCTCCAGAGCAGTTTGAGTCTGCTATAAACTCTACTGTAGAAGGTGTGGCTCAAGGTGAAGACCTTGGTGAGGCTGTTGTAAGCAGCTTTGGTAAAGAAGTTGTAAGTAATGTAGATATAGACTTACCAGAATTTGACATAGACTTACCCTCTTTAGGTCTTGACATTGACACGCCAGAGGCTATAAAACAACTAGAAGATGTTATTAAAGAAGGTGGTTCTGCTGTAGAAGATATTATACGAACAGGAGGAGAAGTATTAGAGCCTGTGGTACAGCCTATAGTAGATGCCGCAAGCGATATAGGCAGACCTATAGAGGATGTGGTTAGAGAAGTAGGGTCAACCGCAGAGGACATTGTAGAGCCGTTTAAAGACACCTTAGAAGATGCTTTAGGCGGTGTAGACCTTTCTTCATTAGCAGGTATAAACATGGATGGTACATATAGACCGCCTGTTTCTAATATACCTACACAAGTAGAAGAACTGTTCGGTAAAGAACTATTTAAATTTGAAACAGAAATTGGCATTTCACCAGAATACTTTGAGTACGAAGAGTTTTATGATAACGACTTAATGCCAAGAAGACAACAACCAAGGATATATTCATTCTAATGACTTACTTACAACTTGTAAACAGCGTACTACGCAGACTAAGGGAAAACGAAGTAACTACTGTTGACCAGAACTCTTACTCTAAACTTGTAGGTGAGTTGGTTAATGATGCTAAACGTATCGTAGAAGATGCGTGGGATTGGTCAACACTAAGAGACACGCTGACTGTAGACACAGTAGCAGATACATTTAGTTATGCACTATCTGGTACTAACTATCGTTCTAAAACCTTAGATGTAATTAACGACACATCAGATGCTTTTATGAAACAGGCTAGTTCCTCTTGGATGAACAAGGCTTACTTGATTGAGACACCCCCAAGTGGTTCTCCCTTCTACTATTCTTGGAACGGAGCAAACGCTAGTGGTGAACTGATTGTAGATGTGTACCCAAAGCCCGATGCTGTATATAGCTTACGTTTTAACTTGGTACAAAGAACAGATGACTTTACAGACGACACTGACACACTATCTGCTCCCTCTGCTCCTGTTGTGCAGTACGCAACAGCGTTAGCCGCTAGAGAGCGTGGAGAGACAGGCGGTACTAGTGCGGCTGAATTGTTTGCATTAGCAGATGCTACATTAGCTGATGCAATAGCTTTGGATGCCGCAAGATTTCCTTCTGAAACTATTTGGACTTATAATTAATGGCTCGGAAATTACAGAACATTACAATCCAAGCTCCTGCTTTTGCAGGTCTTAACACACAGGACTCACCAGTAGGTCTGGATGCTTCCTTTGCGGCTATAGCTGACAACTGTGTTATTGACCGCTTTGGTCGTGTAGGTGCTAGGAAAGGTTATACA
>Ga0181591_10002807_pt1 | contig 15012 bp, 20 predicted proteins | sample 071ome_33_FD_133757 | JGI IMG/M metagenome (GOLD analysis project Ga0181591, IMG submission 133757) | Coastal salt marsh microbial communities from the Groves Creek Marsh, Skidaway Island, Georgia - 071412AT metaG (megahit assembly) | ecosystem: Environmental > Aquatic > Marine > Intertidal...
CTAGCACCTTGTTAGCAAAATATATGTCAGTGCCGCCGTTGTATTGCGTATATGTTGAATCACCTTGCGCCACGTCACTTGGGGAAGGTGCGGAGCTTGAGTAGGTTTCGTATTCTGCTTCAGCAGAATCATCGTCCCACTCATTAGCGTTGTATGTGAGCCTTGAGGAGTAAGTCCCTGCATTGGAGGCGAGAGAAGGCATTCCAGCTAATAAAGTCGAAGCGCCGCCTCGTCCCGTACCCCCGAGTGCCACCCAAGCGCCAGCAGTGCTATCATAAACATAAGTCACTCCATTGCTTTCTGAAAACCAAGGCTGGCCGTCGATAGGGTTTGAGGGCTTTGTAGACGAAGTCTCTACAAATGAATCGGCGACTAAATTAGCCCAAGATCCGTTCTCTCTTATGTACTGCGTACCATCTGAGGGCGCGTCTTCTAACTTATCTGCATTCAAGTTAGAGAAGTTTGCGTCCATCTCTACAACAGACAGCGGCGCACTTTTACTGGCAGTTGTAACGATTGTTGTCATAATCCAAAAGGCTTCTCAAATGTTACTAACGGAGTTATGGTTGAACTGCTATTTGAATACTGCCAGCCGACGCCGATTCTCAATCTATTGGTGCTGGTATTTGTTACGTCAAATACATAAAACTCATCGTTCGTCTGGGTTCCGGTGGAGCTATAACGAATTGCTGTCAAGCCGGTCGCAGTTACAGTAGAAAAACTTGATCCGCTGTTGGTGCTTTTCTCTATTCTGCTGTAGAGGGTGTTATTAGAGCTGGAAGAGAAATAAAGCGTAGAGGTTAATCGGACTACCCACTTCCCCGTCTCAGAAAAGCTAAATACCCCAGATGAATCGGTTACCCAGCTACCGCTGTTGTAAGATTCCGTGAACGATGTAGCGTAGGTATTAGTCGTGCTTCCCGAAGCCGATCTAGCAGAACCTGCGAATTGAGCAAATCTTGGCTGTTGGTTTACCCAAGCACTACCGTTGTACTCCAAAAAATCGCCCGTTGCTAAATTGCTTAGGGTGACATCAGACAATTCTGCTAAAGAAGACGCGCCTTTTGGACTGCTTACTGGTGCGCCAGTAGCCACCCATTGCGAAGACGTTCCGTCGTCGTAATACACATACGTGACACCATTACTTTCTGAATACCAAACGTCTCCATCAGATGGAGATGACGGTGCTGTGCTGGACGTTGTAATCGTGGCAGCAGCAGCAGTGACCGCCGCCCACGCACCAGACTGACGGGCATAGGTAGTTCCGTCAGATGGAGCGTCCTCGATCTTGTCTGTATTCAGGTTAGTGAAATTAGAGTCCACCTCTGTGTTAGTCAGAGGTGAACCCTTTCCACTACGAGTGACAATGGTTGCCATCGTGGTTTCCTATATTAGGAAGCTGAGACCGTTATAGTCCACGTAATGGTCATGCTGTCGTCAGCGGCCTTGGTCACAGTTCCGAAGACCGTGCGGCAGAGCATGGTTCCTCCTGAAGAGGCATTGAAGATACCGGCTTCGGTCAATGAACCAGTTCCGTCACCTGCGCTCCAGCTACAGACATAAGCGATTGCATTATCTGTAACCGTGGTGCTGGTCAGGGCGTTGCGGTCCAGCTCAGTACCAAGAGTGGTATCGCCAGCCGCCGCAGCAGTAGAGCCAGTGCCCACTGCCATGTGGCTCATTACGTTCTCGCTCGTACCGCTCATGCGAGATGCAATGTAGTCCAGTCCAGTATCGACGATCAGGTTTTCAACCTTCTTCTCGTCTTTGATATTTCCGTCAGGGCCACGAACTACAATGTCCAGTGTTCCCTTCGCTTTCAGTCCATCGATGATCATGGCTTATATCCTTTAGGTTAAGGTTCGTTTGACTCCGACAAAGTCGTCGCTGAAATAGTCAGTGCTACTGACGTAGCCCTGAGCCAGAAGAACGCCCGTGTCGGAGCAATTAGCGGGGTCTTCTAGATTCTTTGAAAACGCAGCAGCGTAAGCGTCGGCTGCATCGAAGGTGTTTGACTTGCTAGCACCGACTGAAATAGCGGCGCTATCAGATGCATTAGCTGTGTTGCTTGGGCTGAGAATGTTGTCTTCAACAAGAGCGAACGCATCCGAAATGTCAGCAGTGTCGGCAATGACTTTAGAAATAGACTTAGCAAACGTGTCGGTGACTGAAGGCGTTTCCGTCTTAACAAGAAACAGGGCCAGCGCGGCGTTCTCTGAAACGCTAGGCTGCTCGCTAAAGCCCTTGCCAAACTCAAACAGCGGGCTATCCGTGATGCCAGCGCTGTCTGACTTCGATGTATCAACCGACTTTCCTATTTGCTCTGATACAGAAGGCGCTTCGCTGACAGGCTTGCTAAACGAAGAAACATACACATCTGTCGCAGACGAAGTCTCTGACAGGTGCTTGCTGTAACCCAAAGCGGCTACGTCCGTGACGCCCGCCGTGTTTTGCTGCTCACGGTCGAGGCCATCAATCATCGTATTCGAGATGATGTCGCTGACCGATACCGAGTCAGAGAATGATCGGTTGTAAGCAATAGCCCTAACAAAAGTTTCACTAATACCTGCGGCATCTGACAAACCCTTGCCTACCGTAAATACTTGCGCGTCCGTAATAGCTGGTGTTTCGCTCGGGTTCTTCCCGAAAGTAGTTACGTGAGCGTCAGAGCTGGTGAACGTGTCTGATACAGGTCGGCTAACAGCCTTTGCAGGAACATCTGACAAAGAACCTGCATCTGACAGCGCCTTAGAGGCATCGTAAGTCAGAGCCTCAGAAATGCTTGGCGCTTCTGAAAGGCCTTTGCCGAACTCAGTGCTGATTGAGTCGGAAACGGTCCCCATCGAAACCACATCGGACACGTTCTTGAACAGGTGCGCGGCATAAAGATCGGAACTGCCTGCCGAGTCTGCGATGGCTTTTTCTACGGCAAATGCAATAGCGTCATCAAACTCAGGGCTTTCAAAGAAGGCCCTAATAAGGCCAACAAGTAGCGAACCAGAATCCAGATGCACGTTGGTCGCAACTAGATTGCTGACCTCAACATCAGATACGGATAGCTTGCCTTGAGCCGCCATGGCCTTGAGCAAAGCACGTTGTATGCTCGCTCGAATCATCCGAAGGCTTCTCTCACTTTAAGCTTCAGCAGATCGTTGACGGTCTGAATTTCTCCGCCCTGAAACGTAGCCTCGATCTCAGCCTCAAAAACACCTGCCGTATCAAGAGTTCCGGTCGGAAAGTCAGTGCTCGCTATGCCGTTTTCAGCATCAGTCACCGTCATGGTGAGTGTCGCTTTGACTGTGGACGCGCCGATCTCCCTGATCCGCAAGCGCACAGTTGCGCCATTGAGGTCAATGGGTGCCCACGTAGAAGAGTCTTCTGGGTCTAGCGTCTGGCCGGTTGCCGCCTCAGATGCGTCCTTGAGGGTGATCACAACACGCGGAAGCGTGTCGCCCTGAACCAACTCTAGAGTGTCGGAGTACGCCATTAGATAAACGCCCTCGATTTAACAGTTAGGGATCCGCCGCTGTATCCGTATTTCACTTCGCGAGTCACCTGCCCTACCCGCTGGTCGAACAGCGCTTTGTTTGATTGAGCAGCACCCATGTTTGACCATGGCTGACTAACCATCATTTGCAGGCGGTATATCGCGCCGTGAACAAGCGGCTCTTTGTATTCCTCCCCAATCGTGTCGGGAATGCTGGTCGATGACGGAGACGGCTTTACTGAATACAGAACCTTGAGCGTTTCTCGCTCAGAAGGCGTCGGGCCAAGATAGAAAACTGTGTTATCTCTCTGTGAGTAATACCTTGGCTTTGCTTTCTGGGTTCCGTCACCAGTTACCTCTAATAGGCGCGTGTATGAAACCGGCGAGAGAGTCTGTCTGTTTCGATAAATATCAATTATGTGATTCAGTTCTGTCCCTGTAGGGATCGTGACTTCGTACTCTGTAATGTTGGGGATTACGAGAAAGTCTTCAGGGTCGGGTCGATAGATATCTGTTTTGACGCAGAACTCTACCGCTGACTCTCGAAGCGCTCGCTCAATCAAAAAGTCAGGCGCTCCATGAGCCTCTGGCCTGACGTACTCCGCAATCTCCAGATAGCGCACTATTACGCCCTTTGTTCGTTTCGATCAGGATTGTTGGGTCTGGGATCTGTTGCAGCGTCAGCGCGTGTTTTGATGCCTAAGCCATTAGCAAATGACTGATAGTGCATCATCGAGCGCTCGGCATTTCCTGCGTACTCGCTGTCTTTCTGGTATGCGCGGTACAGCATATAGTCCAATATCGCATTCGCATAAATGTCATCCAAGCTAATAACTTGAGTGGCCGAGTAGGTCAGGTCTGCTGGTGCTGTGCTGTAAATGATCTCAATATCCATGCTGGTAGTAGCATTCGGATAAACGTAGAAGTTCTTTGGGTCAGCCGGATCGTAAACAAAATGCTCGACCTTCTTAGTGGCGTCCGCCGCAGTGTTGTGCCAGTCCGGCAGAGTTTCATCCAAGATCTTGCGATCAATCTGAGTGATCGCACGACCGCCATCGTTGCGAACGACATCAATCAGGCGAAGGCCGGTAGTTGGAATTGACTGCTTGCTACCAGCAACGCACGTCATAGTTCCATTTACCGTCTTTGCATCCGGTCTGTGCAGGACGATCTCTCTTTGCCCGTCGTTTAGAAACGTCAGCAACTCCGCTTGAGGAAAGCGAACTTGGGACGTGTCCTGAAGGATTATCCCTGCTGTATCTATTAAAGTTGCTACCTTAGTCGTTGCCATCTACAGGCTCCCACTCGATCACTTCGAGGTCTGGATTGTTTGCAAAGCCTTCGCTGTACGGCCACTCGACTCCAGTGACAATGTTGCGAAGAGTTTTAGGAATTCGTTTCGGCAAAACTTTCTCAGGCTCCTTGCCGTTTTTTCGGAGCCGATTTACCTGATCCTGCATCGCATCAAGAGTCATGCGACGGTCAAGAGTGACGTCGAATTTCTCTTTAGCTTCGATGTACAGGTCGTCCTTCTCGGTTCGTGCTTCTTCCACGCTAATCTCCAGTAAGAAGAAAAGGGGGAGGAAACCCTCCCCCGTCAGTCCTTAGACCTTCCACTTACCTACAGCGAGGCAGTCAGGAGTTACGACCTTGCGACCGTAAACTTTCAGACCACGAACGCCGTCGCCGAAGGTGCTCTCAAGGCGAACGGTCTCAGTGTTGGTGAACTGAGAGGCGAACGTGATTGCCTTGGGGTGACCCGCGAGGACGTGGGTGTAGGTAGCATCAGTACCTGTAGATGGGGTGTAGAGCAGGTTGCTCTGGAAAACCTTAAAGCGGTCTACCGTACCCACCTGACCGTTACGGAGAGGCGAAGTCGCATCACCAGTCAAGTACGCTTGACGCAGCTCGCTCTGCTTGAGCAGAGAGATCATGCTGGGAGGCAGAACGATGAAGCGACCCTCTTCAGGGATGTTCAACTCGTCCAGCTCCTTAGCAATGTCAAGGATGCTAGCGAGAATGTTGCTAGACGTGATCGTAGTCTGAGCACCGATAGTGGTTGCGCCAGTTACGACGTTAGCCAGAACGTCAGTCTCGACTGCGATACGCATTTGCTCAGCGGCATCCTTGGAAGCCTCTGCCAGCATATCGATGTCGCCCTGTGCAGACAGAACGTCGTCGATCTTGAACGCATAGCTCTTAGCCTGATCGATAAGCAGCTCGACCGTGCTGGTGGTCAAATCAGCGTAGCTGACAGTACCAGTGTAGTCGGCAATGCTTACTGCGGGCACGGTACGAATGTGTACCTTGTCGCCCTGACCAGAGATCTCGCCTTCGTAGTCGGTGTTAGAAATAGCAGGAAGTACAGACGAGCTGTAGAACTTAGCCTGCAACAGTTTTGAAAAGACTTCTGGGATGAAGCCGCCCTGATTGGCAGCGTAAGTAAACGCCGCGCCAGAGCCAGATGCACCAATAGCCATCGTTAAATACCTCTATGCAAGAGTTGTATTAACGCCGGATTCGGTCTTGCCTCCACGCTTCCATCACTGCTTCTTGGTTCGCTTCAAAATCTTTCAGCGACATCGCATTGATTTCCGCCCGAGACCAGATTTTTTGTCCGGCACCAGTATCAGGCTTTCTCGATTTCGGGAGCTTTGGCTCTGCCACAGCTTTCGCCTTATCGAGCGCCTTCTCTTGCGGCGTCGGTTGTCCGAATCCCATATCGCTCTTGAACTTGTTCAACAGATAGATCACTTCAGGCACTGAGCCTCTCTCAGCGTAGCGATGCATCTCGTCGTTCTGTACCTCCAGCCAGTCAGCCCAGTCTCCTGACTCAACGATGTTGTCGAGGTCAGGGTGAGCTTCCCTAATGAGAGTCATGTGCTGCTCTTGCGCTTTGGCGTGAGCCTCTTGATCTCTCATCTGCCGGAGTTGTTCAAGCTCGGCATTGGTTTCGGCAACTTGTGCTTGCGTCCTTTCCATCTGATCCAGAATTGGTGCCGCTAAGTCTGGGTACTCTTCCCTGACCTGCTTCAACTTCTCCAGATCGACGTCTTTCTCTGCAAGCTGACGCTTCAGGTTGCTCAACTCAGCCATTGTCTGCTCGTGCAAACGTCGCAGCTCTTTAGCCTCAGTTGTTGCCTGAGTCATCTTCCTTTGCGCATTCTTGTAGCGTTCGTCAGCCTTTTTCAGGGCTAACTCCGTCTCAGACAATTCGCCGCGTTCGTCTTCGACGGGAGCCTCGACAGGTTCTCCGGCAGTATCCGTTGGCTCTTCGGGTGCCTCTGCCTCAACCTCCTGCTGAACTTCCTCTGGCGTTTCCTCTTCTTGAGGGGCCGGAACTTCACCTTTCAGTTGGGCCATTAACTCCTGTGCTTCCGCTTCAAGTTTTGCTGGATCTACTTTCATCTTCCGGTTCCTATTAAGGGTGTCCGTCAGTCGATGCTTGGGGGTCGTATCTTCAACGACCGCTCTGCTTCGATAACCGCTTCAGCGGCTTGTTCTAGCTCAAGCACGTCACGCAGCTCAGCCACGCGACCCTGCTCGAACCTAAAATCGTTTTTATCCGCAGACTCTAATTTGGTCTGAGCGTCAGCCAATCGCCCCGCCAGCAACTCCATTAGGAGGGGCCATTCCTCCGTCAGGGCTAAAACCTTGATCGCCCGCGCCTGACGCGGCGAGCATTTGCTGTTGCTGTAATAACGCTTGTTGCTCGGCAATTAGCTGTTCCTCAGACTTGATAACGTCAGCAGGATCGATGTCCATGCTCTGCGCGATGTCACGCAGGAGCTTGCCTCGATCTACTAGCTGAGAGTCCATGGGATTTGAAACCAGAGAGAGGAATTGAAGAAGTCTCTGGCTCTGCACTTCTTTCTGCACAAGTGCGGTGCTACCGCGAGCTACGACCTTGAGGTCGCCCTTCGCTCGCTCATTCGTTCCGAACTCCATATTGAAGTGGAACAATGATTCAATCATAGGGCGTATAAGGAAATCGTCAATGTTTTTGATGGTGCTTTTGAGCGCTACGTTAGCCGCTCCCATCAGCATTGAGATGCCCGTCGCCGTCTTATTCAAGCTCTTCGTTTGTTCGCCGTGAGTGTAAGACGGCAGGGATGTCGTCTCGTCGGCAAAGCGTCGGAAGATCTCGATGATTTGAATCAGGCCATTTGCGTTCGCGACAGGCTGGTAGTACCTGATCGCTGGCATTGATCCGTCTCCGCCGGAGCGCAAAAAGACCCGCCACGGATGGAGATCGGTTGGATCCTCACCCGCCGCGAGGAGGTCGGTGTTTACTTCCACCATCGGACCAGAGGAGAGAGCCATGTTATCCAGCCAGATTCGAGTGGCCGCATTCATGGTTTGCTGTGAGTCACGCATCATGCGCGGTACGCCTACGCCCCAGAACTGGTGGGGAGTGCGCTCATAGGGGAAGATGTTATACGGAATACGGTAGCCCTTCACTGGATTCAGTGAGGCTTTGATGACCTTTCCTGAGACAATCCATACGTTTGCGTCAAAGTCTTGGCTGGGATCTGCACCCTCCGGTAGCTCGACCCCAGAGTCTTTGAGGTCGTATCCGTCAATGGATCCCCAAAACTCCAGCAGCTCATACCGATGCGAATCACCGTGCTCGTTAATACCAGCGATCTGGCGGCGAGTCCGTTCGTGATCCTCTTCTTCATGGTTTCCTGTACGGTTGTCTCGCAACATCGCGAGAATAATTTCTGCATCGAAAGATGGCGTTTCGGCCAGCTCTCGGAACTGTCTTCGCGTTAGGACATGACGGCGGAACATTCCGTGGCAGTCATCAAGACTGGTGCAGAACGGATCGGGGTAGAGATCGAAAATTGATACCGACTCAATCTCTGGCCGAACCTGCTCTTCCATGACCATTGCGTAGGTTGACCGACCCATCTCATCCTGCATTCTCTGGTAAGACTGAACTCGGTCGATCTTTACAGTGCCCGACTTGATGGCACCGGAGCCAAAGATGCAGGCCTCTAGGATGGCCTCCTTCATCTTCTGCTCTGTGTTCTCTTCGATAAGCTGGTCTTCGATGTCCTTCTGCATTTCCTCAGAAGCCATCATTGCCAGTCGCTCTTCTTGTTCCTGCAATCCCTGACGGATCGCCTCTTCGTTCTCTGCCAGAACCTGACGAATTACCTCTTCAGGCTGGCCTTGGCCAAGCTCGACGATGTTCTGAATCAACATCTGCTGCATCTCGGCCCGCTTGATCGGATTGATCTTGGGGCGAGGCGTAGGCTCTACGCCAAAGAATGCGTCACCACTTTGGAACAACAGGTCAACAAGCCTGCTGTATGCCGCCATAACCTTGGTTCGGGTCAGGCCAACAAAGACCTTGCTGCGAGACCCAGAAGCTTCTTCTAGGCGAGCGAGAGTATTGGGGTCATATTGCCCAGAAAACTGACGCAGATCCTTGATCCACTCATCTTCAGTTTCTTTGCGGGCATCTTTGTACTCGGTAAACAAGGACTGAAGCCTTGATCCGAGATTTTGAAGTTCGCTCTCTTGAGTGCTGTCCGGATTCTCAACATCAAACCCGACACCCTCTTCGAGGTATTCGTCCATTACCATCCCACCACGGTGTCAACAGTTTTGAAGCGCCTGCCGACCGGCAACACTTTAGGTCGCGGCATAGAAGCCAATCCGTGGAGGGCAATGGCAAAAGCCATTACCCGATCATCATAACAGCCGTTTTGAGCATTGGTAGTCCCTTTTTCGTCAATAACATACGTCCGCAACTCTTTGATTAACTCAAGGTCTGCAATGCCAGAATCCCTCTGCCGGAGTAACGCGGCGAGGTTGTCGATGATCAGCGGCTTGGTCTTACTCGTAGTCAGGAAACCACCGCGCTTCGTCATGCGATCTCCGTATGCGCCGTCCACAGAACTTTCAACAAACAGAGACGGGTAGTTCAGTTCTTGCAACCGGCGGAGCGTAGTCAGTCCGTGGTTGTTTCTCTCGACAATGATGTAGGCGCTGTTGTACCGCTGGCCGATCATGCCGACGATGTTGCCCCACTCCCACGGATCAATGTGCCCGTGGTAGCAAGCAACCTGCCTGCCACGCGAGTCCAGTACCTGCGCCACGGAGTAGTCTCCGTAGGCCAATCCCTCCGCGACGTCCACGCCAATGACGTAGGAATCGTCTGGATTAGGCGGATACCACTCCCGATAAGGACCAGAGGAGCGCTCAGACATTCCGTCGCTGCGGAACTCGCCGATGAAGTCAGGCGTGTAGCACTCCTTCTCGGCATCAGCGAGAACGTCATCCTCCACAAAACAACGACCAGACGTGAGGAACGCCTCAATCGGGGTGGACGGATACTCCTGCTTAAACAGGTCATGCCCGCCCAGCTCGTCCATTTTGTTGCGGCGGAACTGGAGCTGTTCGTCATCCAGCCCATACTTAGCCGCCATCTGCTCCTCGTCCTTGGTCCGCTCGAAGTACGGGCGCACTGGGGCGCGGTACTCGGACATAACATACCAAGGCACAAAGCAGGTAATCCAATCGGTTTCGCCACGCAGAGACTTCATGACTTGGTCATAGAACCAGCCGCCCGCCCCGTTCGCGGTGGACTCAAGGATCACTTCACTGCCCTTGCCGCCTACCGTCTGTAGCAAACCGGCTACGATGTCTGCCCCTTGCGGGTAGAAGGCGACCTCCGATCCATGGACAAAGCGGTTAGTCTGTCCTCGCCCTGTTTGAGTTGATCGTGCCGTACCCACTCGATATCGCGAGTTGATCTCGTCGAAGACGAGCGTAGCGGCACTTTGACTGCTGAGTTTAGGCTTAAAAGCTTGGTGAGGAACGCCGTCGTAGAACGAGCGCACCATGTTAAAAATCGCGTTAGTTGACTCCGCAAGGTGCGAAAGAACGAACGCATTCGCATTTCTAGTTTGCGTAATCTTCCAGAAGAAGCGACCCTCCACATACGTTGATATCCCCACCTGTCTCGCTTTAAGAATAAGAGCGCGGATCTTGCCCTGCTCCTTGAGCTGCTGCTCCAGTTGCTGGTGAACCATCTTCTGGCCATCGTTGAGGCGGAACGGAACTTGCTCGCCCTCCTTGTTGATGACCTTCAGGATGTTCTTGGCGTACACGGGGAAGTCGGATTTAAATACCCGCGCCGCCTCCATCAACTCCTGATCATTCACCCTCTAACCCCTCAATGATTTGCTTGCACCACCACAACAAGTCAGCGTCTTCCCCTGAATGACGCATGAGATTCACCCTGTAGCAGACCAGCCTGACGTTGCCCTTCTCGTAACCTTTGCTCTGGTCGATCCTGTCTACCGATGCATTCAGCCCCGTCGAATCCCTCATGCGGCGGGGGTAGTAGGTCATGTGCATACCCGTAACGGCGCACTTCCCCTGTTGCTGATCCCACATCATCCGCAGATCTTCTTTGGTAATGCTTATCTCTGCCTTGCGGGTCTTGTTGTGTAACCGGCTAAATAGATAGGCCTCCGGACTAGAAGATCTGTAAGCGTTCTTTTTCACCGCATGACAGGCGGCGCAAGTTCGCTTTCTGTAGCTCCCTTTCCCATGCAGGGGAAAATCTTTTAGTGGTTTTGTAACGCCGCATACGGTGCATTCGCGATTCTCAACTGCCAAGGCTTACCCCCCGTGACGTCGTGAAACGCCGCCATAGCCGCCTTGGAACTCCCTACGGCTATGCGATCCCCCATCAGGGATAAACCGAGGCCAATGCACCCGACCACGTCTGTTGGATAGTTAGCGACGTGGAGCAGAATATGGGTGCGGCCCTCGACGTTCTCGACCTCGTAACACCAGTCGAACTTCGGTGACTCCTGCCATTTCAGCGTGTATTCGCCCAGCGGGATGCAAGACTCGAACGGCTTGTTGTCCAGCCATGGGCGCTCAATCGTGAAGAACTTGTGTACGGTGTTCGACGGAACCTGCATGACCCCCAGCGTCCCTGCTGGGTGGTATGCAAATCGCTTGATAGTGATCATTTATTCAGACCAGCTATCATCGTTCTCGTCGTAAACGTCATCCCCATTGGAATCGCAGTGACGCTGCCAGATCTGCATGTCAAAGGTATAACCTTCGCTCCAAGGCTCGTATGCCTTGCACCACTCATGGGATCCTTTGGGCAGGCCATCTGTTGGCTGCGCAACATAGTCGCGCTTGGCCCAAGGCTTTTGGGCGCGGAAAAACGTGTCCTTGTTCTTCATAAGCTGCCGCTTGAAGAGCGTACTGTTCGAGGTGCTGATGTAGATCTCCTGCCCCTCATCTAGCGTGTAGGTAGATCCGTCCTCGAAATTAATCACCGTCTGAGCAGAAACGGATGCAGACGCAAATAGCGCTAAAAATAGCCATAGTTTTTTCATGGTTTTCCCCAGTTTGCCTTAGAAGCCCCTGAAAGGCCGCAGGTTGAACGATGCACGGGGAGAGGTATGCCCAAGGGGAGGGGCTAGATCGTCGCTCCTGCGGCCCCACAGGGGGCAATATGAATCCAATCTAAACAGTAGTTTCAGTTTTGTATAGCGTTTTGGCACTTAAAATGCGTTCTCCGCCACCATAGCCCCCAGAACAAAGAACGTGACCAGCGCCGCAGGTATCATTAGCGAGGCAATAACCGCCAGAACGATAAGATCCTCGACCTTTTTCACTTGGTTGACTTCGCGCCCTTGCATTTCCAGCGCTTCCGCGAAAGATTGTTGGGCGTATTCGGGTCGTTTTGCTTCTTTTTGGACAGCCGCTTCTTAATCCCAAGGCTGCGGGCGCAGTAACTGTCCCCCTTCTTGGTGCCAGCGCGTACCCGTGGGCCACCATCCTTAGCTTTTCCGGCCTGCCCGTAGGAGACTTTCTTGCCACTGGAGGTGACCTTGACCTTAGCTTTGCCTTTTCTGGGCTTTGTCATCTGTATATCCCTGTATTTGCCGACCCCAGCACGACCAATGCGGGGGTTACTTTCTGGCTTCCTACAAAAAACTCCCTGTTTTCATACTGTTAAACGGGTAATTCCCGACCCCAGCATAGAAGTCCCGCAGAATTGCGGGAGTTTTGTGGGGATCCGCTGGTACGTCTTGGCATCTCATGGGCATATACCTGTATTTTTCGGGTGGGTACTCTCAGAAAGACCGCCCCCCCTCCAAAGTTGCACCCCCCCCCATGGGGTTGTGAAACGTGGTGCTGGAGATAGGCATAGCCCCCATGGAACCACGGTGCGCGACCGCGCCCAGATCGTCCATCTGCTACCCCCCCCCTGCCCGAGGGTGCCGCGAGGTGCGATTCGCACGGGTTGAGGCCGATCCGGAGGGCCTAACATTGGTAGTGTTGCGCTCAATCGCCGCAAGTCTCTGACTTAAAAGGCAAAACATTCTCGGGCAAATCGTCTTCGGGCGCTAAATCCGCGAAAAAGCCAGACGAAACGGTCTCGATCTGCGTTTTCTCGGGGGCAAAGATGCCGTAATGCTTGCCCATCAACTCAAGCGAACGGACCCGAGCCGCGTCCGAGTTCTCAGGATCCATCGCCTCGACCTTCAAACGCTCGACGACCCATTCCGATCCATCCATCGCCCTGACCATCATTTGCCGCTTATGAGCCTCAATAGCCGCCTTAACGTCAACATGAGTCAACAGCCGCGACCCTTGCTGTTTCGGGTGCGAATAGCCCGCCGCTTGGGCCGCTTGGGTGGCGTTGCCATGCTCAACAAATTCAGCCACGAATTTGGACTGACGCCAGTTCAGATTCCTCTCGTTTCCCTTGGGTGATTCGTTATCCATTCCTATGGTGTTTCCTTACTGGTTGAACGGGATCCGGTGTCGCGGTTATCGATCTTTTTTCCGCGCCGAAAAATTTTTCATCTGAGCAGATGCGCGACGGCTCCAACCACTGCCGCGAATACGATCCATCCGGCTCGCTCATAAAGCGCGGTCGATCCCTGATGCTTCTGGAATTGCTCGACGAGTTCGCGGTGTTCTTTTTCGACCCAATCGAGGCGCGTCTCATGACGGTTAAGCCGAGCGTGAGCGGCATCGGTTCGCTCGTCGATCCTACCCAGCTCCGACAGCTGATCGGTCAGCTTGTCGAGTTTTGCCTCGATTCTGAGCAGTCTGTCCTGCAATTCCATATCGTCCGAATCCCGCATGATTATTGGATTTGAAATTTAATTTAGATTTTTTCATTCTAAAGTGTTGACACCCGTTTTCAATAAGCGTATTTTGTTTGTCATTGGGTCGATATGACCCGCCGTGCGGGACTGCGTTAAGTCCGCCAGACCTCAAGGATCGAGGTGCTGACCCAGAGCTAGGAGGCTTGCCCCGATGGCAACACCATGCATCGACGCAAGACTGAGCGAATCGCGAGTTGCTGTATTGCAGGCAACCGACGGGAGGACCGGAGCGAGTGGGAACCCAACGACGGGGTATATCGGCGGCGACCGGAGGAGCAAGAAGCTCGGCCAAGCGTAAGCGGCACTCAGCGATGGTTGCGATCACCTTTTTGTCGGGGTCTGAAGCTGACCCCCTGATGACCCACACCACAGGGCATCGGTCACTCGATGGGCGGAGCACCGCCGAAACAATCTGGAGATTGAAAACATGGCAAAGCAAAAGCGAAACCTCGGTCAGGAAATGACCCAAGCAATCAAGGCGATGATGCTGGAGCACGGCACCGACTGGACAAAGCCCTTTCAGGCTCTCGCGACGGTCCCCACCAATGCCGTCACGGGCAAGGAATACAGCGGGCTGAATGCACTGTGGCTCGGCCTGCTCGGCGTTCAGTGGGCGGCAGGCTACAAGCAGTGGCAGACCATCGGCGCTCAAGTCGTGAAGGGTGGCAAGTCGGTCTCGATCACTAGGCCCATGCCTATCAAAGACAAAGAAAATCCCGAGAAGATTGCGGCGGTGCTGTTCGGCTCCGTTCCGATTTTCCCCAGCAGTCAGGTCGAAGGCTGGACCCCGCCCGCTGTCGAGACTACCGACACCACTGAGGTGCTGGCCGAGGTTGACGCCTTCGTTGCCAACTGCAACGCCCACATCGAAGTCGGCGGCAGTCAGCCCTGCTACATCCCATCGCGGGATCAGATCTCGATGCCGCGCCGCGAGGCCTTCACCGAGACTGACACCAGCACGGCGACCGAGACCTATTACTCGACGCTGTTGCATGAGCTTATCCACTGGACTGGCCACAAGTCGCGTTGTGCGCGTCTGGATGACAAGTCGAAGCGCGGCTATGCCTTCGAGGAACTCGTCGCCGAGATCGGCTCAGTGCTTCTGTCGGTGCGTCTGGGTGTCTCCCCCACGGTGCGGCCTGACCATGCCAAATACCTGAACGGTTGGCTCAAGGCTCTGGACGATGATCAGTCCTATATCACCGATGCCGCGAAGCTGGCCCAGAAGGCTATCGACTACCTCGATGGTCTTCAGACAGTAGAGCTTGAGCAGGCGGCGTGAGTCGCTTTGTTCAGGTTTTTTCCGCCCCCCAAAAATTTTACCCGTCTGACGATGGCCCGCTGGATACGGGCCGAAAC
>Ga0181591_10002811_pt1 | contig 15007 bp, 10 predicted proteins | sample 071ome_33_FD_133757 | JGI IMG/M metagenome (GOLD analysis project Ga0181591, IMG submission 133757) | Coastal salt marsh microbial communities from the Groves Creek Marsh, Skidaway Island, Georgia - 071412AT metaG (megahit assembly) | ecosystem: Environmental > Aquatic > Marine > Intertidal...
AATTGCAAATGGTGACATTGTGGATTCGGTCACAGCAAAAGCTGCGCTGTCACAATCAGGAGCGGATGGCGTCATGGTGGGGCGTGGTGCGCAAGGACGACCTTGGCAAATCGCTCAAATTTCTCATGACTTATTCGGAACACCTGCGCCACAAATCCCAATGGGCGGCGACCTTACTGATCTGGTCATCCGGCACTATCAATCAATGATCGCGTTTTATGGTCCGACTCTTGGAAATCGCGTCGCTAGGAAGCACTTGGGTTGGTACATGGACTACGCTGGCACCGACGTTACCTTTCGTAGGCGAATCCTAACTGAGACAAGCCCCGACCAAGTGATGCATTTGCTCGAAACTTTGTTCTATGCCTCTCACAAGGATGTCGCATGATGAATACCGAACAACTTTGGGCATCTCTGCCAATTCCCGTTCTTCTGGTGAACGACAAGGATGAAATCCAGGCGATCAATCCCGCCGCAGAAGGGTTCTTCAATGCGTCCTCTCGTTCCATGAGCGGCGCACCTTTGTGGGATAAAGTGGCCGTTAACGCCCCGCTTGAGGAAGCTTTTGAAAGGTGCCGACGCAACCAATCCTCGCTATATGTAAACGATGTCGACGTCGGTAGCGGCAATCGTGCTCCGCTCCAGTGCAATATCCAGATCGCCCCTTTCGAAAGCGAAGCGGGCTCTATGCTAATCCTGATTCAGCCGCGAGAGTTTTCGGGGCGGTTAGGTACAAGAGGTTCGTCTAATTCGGCCGCCAAATCAGCGATTGGCATGGCTGAAATGCTGGCTCACGAAATCAAGAATCCGCTGGCAGGAATAACGGGCGCCGCACAACTGCTGTCTATGAGCTTACCTCAGGAAGATCTTGAGCTAACTGATTTGATCGTTGCTGAAACACGACGGATCGTGAAACTACTCGAACAGGTCGAACAATTCGGCAACCTGCGCCCCCCTGAGAAAAACGCTGTGAATATCCATGATGTTCTTGATCGTGCCCGCAAATCTGCAGCGGTCAGTTTTGGGGCCCATATCCGCTTTGTCGAAGATTACGACCCATCGCTGCCGTACGCTTATTGCGATGCGGATCAGTTGCTGCAGGTTATGCTCAACTTGATCAAGAATGCATGTGAAGCATCGGATGGCAGAAATGGCGAGATTAGATTGCGTACCTTTTACGAGCATTCTCTTCGTCTGCGCCGAAGTGATGGCAGTGGAAACGCTTTACCCCTTCAGATCGAAATTCAGGACGATGGCCCCGGATTACCTGAAGACATCGCTACCGATATTTTCGATCCATTCATTTCTGGACGGGAAAACGGAACCGGCTTGGGGCTTGCTCTAGTCAGTAAAATCATTGCTGATCACGGCGGCTGGGTTGGTGTAGAGTCTGTGCCTGGAAGAACCGTTTTTAGAATTTCCCTTCCCGTTGCCCCCCGGACAAAGGAGTAAACACCAATGGACGGAACCGTACTTGTCGCCGATGATGACCGCACAATTCGCACAGTACTTACCCAAGCACTAACTAGAGCAGGATGTAAGGTACACGCAACATCGTCGCTGACGACACTCATGCGATGGGTTGAAGAGGGTAGAGGCGACGCTGTCGTTTCCGACGTTATGATGCCCGACGGAAACGGATTGGAAATGCTGCCTCGCATTCACGAGCTGCGGCCAACCTTACCCGTGATCATTATTTCCGCACAAAACACGATTATGACGGCAATTCAGGCCAAGGAAGCCGAGGCGTTCGACTATCTGCCAAAGCCATTTGATTTGCCTGATTTAATGCAGCGCGTATCACGCGCTTTGAAGCGGCGTGTGTCAAATAGACCTTCAAAGGAAGAACACGTGGCCGCGCCGGAGGAACTGCCGCTTATTGGCAAAACACCGGCTATGCAAAATCTGTATCGAACTGTTGCAAACATCGTGAATCACGATCTGCCGGTTCTGATTCACGGAGAAAGCGGTACAGGCAAGTCGTTGATTGCCAAAACGATCCATGATCTTTCCGACCGACGAACCTTGCCTTTTGTGACGGTTAATCTTGAGGACCTGGAAACCATCGAAGGGCCTGCGAAAGTTCTGGCGCGCGTCAAAGGTGGCACACTTTTGTTGGATGAGATTGGCGATCTGAGCCTTGAAGCTCAAGGTCGTGTTGTACGTATGTTTGACGGTATTGGTGAATATTCACCGCGTTTTTTGGCAATAACCCAGTCAGATTTAGGCGCAGCAATGGAGCAGGGAAGTTTCAGAGAAGACCTATACTACCGTGTCAGCGGAATTAGCCTTTCTGTTCCTAGTTTGCGCGAGAGGGTCGATGACATCCCGCTTTTGGTCAAAAGCTTCATGGCACAACGCGAAGCTGATGGTCGTGGTTCTTTCAAGATATCAGAGGATGCAATGACGCTTCTGCGCCGCTACAGTTGGCCGGGCAATGTCAGGCAGCTGGAAAATGTCGCCGTGAGGCTTTCAACGACCGCACGCGAGCCGGTTATTTCGCGGGCCGAGGTCGACACTATCCTTTCCAACCAACCGGCTGTTAAACAACTCTTGGACGGCGGCGGGCAGGGGAAGCTATCCGACTCGGTCGGAAACCACATTCAGAGATATTGCGATCTTCACGGGGGAGACCTTCCACCACCAGGCCTTTATCAGAGGATCCTTGCCGAGATTGAGGTGCCACTGATCGAAATTTCGCTGGATGCCACAAGCGGTAATCAAGCAAAATGTGCCGATCTATTGGGAATAAACAGAAACACGTTGCGCAAAAAGATCTCAGAGCTTGGGATTGAAGTCACTCGCAGGCGAAAACTGATGTAAAACCGCAACAGATGCGTGACAAACCCGCAACTCTTTGGCACTCTACAAGTTGAATGCCTTTAAGTTGCGTTGACCTGAATGACCCAATTAGCTGCGCCGTCGCGTAACAAACAAAAATGGATCCGCCTGCGCTTTCAAAAGCGGCTAGGGGTCATGGCGACAATAATAATTGCTGTGCTTGGCCCTTTGTTGGCAATTGCCACGTTTTTGGTCCTGGGTCCATTGGGGCAAAGCAGTAACTCGCCAGCACTTCGAATCGTTCTTCTGGCAGACCTTATTTATTCATTGGCATTGGCAGCATTGGTTGCACAACGGGTGATTGCGTTGCTTGTTGCCCGTCGGTCGCGTTCGGCTGGTTCCAAGCTGCATCTCAGGTTGATGCGATTATTCGCGGCACTTGCTCTTCTGCCAACGGTTATTGTGGCCGTTTTTGCAATCATAACGGTAAACTTCGGGCTAGAGGGGTGGTTTTCCGAACGCGTTCAGAATGTTCTAAGTACTTCCTTGTCAGCCGCACAAGCCTATGAAGATGAACACCGCGTTGATTTGCGCGCAGACAGTTTTGCATTGGCGCGCTTCCTAAATTCAGCCAAACAATCTGCGGTTTTGATGGATGACGGAGATGTTCGGCAGCTTTTAGTTCAGGGCCAATCCCAAATCCAAAGGGGCTTGAAAGAGGCATTTGTTATCGACGGTTCAGGTGAAATCCGGTCTCGAGGCGAACGATCATACCTGTTTGATTTCGAGCGGCCAAAAGATGATCAATTGGAGATATCTAAGAGCGAGGGACATCTTATTATCGAAGATTGGGACAACAATGAATTCCGACTGCTGATGCCGTTGACGTCATTTGTCGATCGATACCTGTATGTCAGTCGCGAAGTTGATGGTCAAATCCTGTCCCTTTTAGATGATACACGCCAAACCGTTAAACTGTATGAACAGCTTGAAAGCGATCGCGGACAACTGCTTTTTGAATTCGGACTGATTTATTTCGGTTTCGCAGTTGTCATGATCCTAGCGGCAACATGGGCTGGCATATGGTTTGCTGAACAATTGGCCCGCCCGGTCGGAAGGCTTGCGATGGCCGTTCAGCGTGTTGGCGAAGGTGAACTTGAAACGCGCGTTCCAGAAGAGAACCGCGACGATGAGATCGGCATGTTAAGTCGCTATTTCAACCAGATGACGGCCGACCTGAAAGAACAACGCGATCGCTTATTAGAGACGTCTGATCAAATCGAGCGACGTCGTCGGCTTTTTGACTCCGTGCTTAGCTCGGTTACCTCGGGGGTTGTTGGGCTGGATGCGGAGGGAAATGTGGATTTCGCCAATCGTTCGGCGCAAAAACTACTAGATATCCAACACGACAACGATCACCGGAATATTTCCCAAACCGTCCCTGAGTTCTATCCAATGCTTGAGGAATTACAGGCCTCGAAGCGAGAAGTGACCCAAAACGAAGTGCGCATCATCAGAAACGGGAAACTGGAAATCCTTTTGGTGCGCATGTCTCAGCGCTACAATGAACACGCGGGACTCGAGGGGTTCGTGCTTGCGTTTGATGACGTGACCGATCTTGTTTCAGCTCAACGAATGGCCGCCTGGGGTGACGTTGCTAGAAGGATTGCGCACGAGATTAAAAACCCGCTGACGCCTATTCAATTGTCAGCCGAGCGTATTCGGAGAAAGTTTTCAAAAAGCTTGGCAGAAGAAGAAAAACAACAGTTGGGCGACTTAACCGAGGTAATTGTTCGTCAAACCAATGATTTAAGGCGTATTGTTGATGAGTTTTCGAAATTCGCGCGAATGCCTGAACCAGCTAAGAAATCTACCTCGCTTAAGTCATTGATAAACAGTGCCGTTACATTGCAGATGGCTGGTAATGAGGCGATAAACTATGAGGTGGGTTTGCCAGAAAACGATGTGAATTTGATGGTCGATCCCACTATGATGTCTCAGGTGCTGACTAACTTGCTTAAAAACGCCTCGGAATCTATTGAAAAGAAATATGAAAGTAGCCCTGGGATGGCGGGCCGCATTTGGGTATCTTTGAGCGAAATTGACGAAAATGCGATGATTGAGATTTCGGATAATGGCATCGGTTTGCCTGAAGATCGCACTAAGCTGTTTGAGCCGTACTATACAACGCGTGCCGAAGGAACGGGACTAGGTCTTTCAATTGTCAAAAAAATTGTGGAAGATCATAACGGTAACCTCGTTTTGGAAAGCGCTGAGGCATTTGAAGATTGTGAACATCAGGGTGCCCGGGCAATTATTACCCTACCACTGGATGACGTAGAAGAAAGCGACGGAAGTAACTAAAAATGAACGAAATTCTTGTCGTAGATGATGAAAAAGATATCCGCCACCTGATTGGTGATATTTTGATAGATGAAGGTTATCAAACCAGACTGGCAGGTAATTCCGACGAGTGCATTAAGGCAATTGAAGAAAAGGCACCTTCGTTGCTCATTCTGGATATCTGGCTGAAAGACAGCAAGATGGACGGAATTGACATCCTGAAGCATGTGAAACAGAACTTCCCATCCATTCCGGTTGTTATCATTTCAGGTCATGGCAACGTGGAAATAGCTGTGGCAGCGATTAAGCAAGGGGCTTACGACTTTATCGAAAAGCCCTTTAATATAGACCAGTTGCTGGTCGTGATCCGTCGCGCCATGGAAACCAGCAAACTACGCCATGAAAACATCGAACTTAAACGGAACGATGGTGTTTCAGAGGCCGTGATGATTGGAGAATGTCCGGCGTTCAAAACTTTGAAGTCGCAACTGGACAAGGTTGTTAAGTCAAATGGTCGGGTAATGCTGTTCGGAGGCTCGGGGTCGGGCAAGGAGCTTGCGGCGCGCTATGTCCATCTTTCTTCTGAACGCGCACACAAGCCTTTTGTCATAGTTAGCTGCGCGTCCATTGATGCTGACAAAGCGGAAACCCTGCTTTTTGGGCAAGAGACTGAGGGCAAGGTATCTCCAGGATTGCTGGAGCAAGCCAACGGTGGGTTTATTTTCTTTGATGAAATCGCGGATATGCCGATGGCAGCGCAATCAAAAATCACCCGTGTTCTTGTTGATCAAAACTTTCAACGCGTCGGCGGATCGAAAAAAATTGACGCCGATCTTCGAGTGATAAGTGCAACCAGCCGCGATCTGGAAAAACTTGTGGAAGACGGCACTTTTAGACAAGAACTGTTCCATCGTTTGAATGTGGTCCCAATCACGCTGCCAAGTCTGGAGGAGCGCCGCGAAGATATTGGTATTCTTGTACAACACTTTATCGAGCGCTTTCACACCGAACAGGGTTTACCCAAACGTGCTATTTCTGACGAAGCGATAGCCTTGCTTCAAACACGCCGGTGGCCTGGTAACGTCAGAGAATTGCGCAACCTGATTGAGCGGGTTCTAATATTGGGCGAAGATAAAGGGGAAATCCAAGCCTCTGATTTGTCGGGAACTGAAACCCTGAAAGAAGGCGAAAACAAAGTTGTCTTGTCTGGCAATGTGGCAACCTTACCATTGAGGGAGGCCCGCGAAGCTTTTGAACGTGAGTATCTATTAAACCAAATCGCCCGTTTTGGTGGAAACATTAGCCGAACGGCGCAGTTCGTTGGAATGGAACGCAGTGCGCTTCACCGAAAGCTCAAGTCTCTCAATGTTGTAAATGTGGGTAAAAAAGGGGGAAGTGAAGATGAGGACGATTAACTTAGTACCCCTTACAATTTATCTTTTGGGCGACGAACCCAAGTGGCGGAGTGGGCATAAATGAAAATTGTAATTTGCGGTGCTGGCCAAGTGGGCTGGCAAATTGCTCGCCATTTATCCGGTGAAAAGAACGACGTTACGATTGTTGATAACAACCCTGACCTTGTACGTAGGGCAACTGACACTTTGGATGTGCAAGGGATTACAGGATTTGCATCTTATCCAGATGTGTTGGAAATGGCCGGCGCCCGTGATGCAGATATGATCATCGCGGCCACATATTCGGACGAGGTGAATATGGTCACCTGCCAAGTGGCTCACTCGGTTTTTGCCATACCACGAAAAATTGCACGTTTGAGGTCGCAAAGTTACTTGAACGCAATTTATTCGGACCTGTACCGAAGAGACCATATGCCGATTGATGTTGTGTTCAGTCCTGAGCGTGAAGTGGCAGAAGCAGCCTTGCAGCGTTTGGCTTTCCCTTCAGCCTTTGACACGGAGACCTTCTTAGGCGGCAAAGCGCGCCTGATCGGAATTCATATCTCCGAAGACTGTCCGGTTGTTAATACGCCTCTTCGTCAGTTGACGGACTTGTTTTCGACACTTCAGGCATTTGTCGTTGGAATTCGTCGCGATGGCCAGCTTATTGCGCCCGAACCCGGAGATCAGATTTTTGTGGGCGATGATTGTTACTTCTTAGCGGCAAAGGAGGATATTAACAGAACGCTAGAAATTTTTGGAAAGAAATCGACCAAACAGGATCGGGTTCTGATCATCGGGGCTGGGAACGTCGGGCTTGCAGTCGCGTCGGCGCTAGAAACCGGCACGGACAGAATTCGCGCAAAAGTCATCGAGCGCGACCGTAATGCGGCTGAGAAAGCTGCCGATGTGCTTGAAAGAACCGTCGTTTTGCATGGTGACGGGTTGGATCCAGCCTTGTTGAGTGAATCAAACATTGATCGCGTCAGCGCGGTTCTGGCGGTAACGGATGACGATAAAACGAACATGCTGGCGGCTGTTCGCGCAAAATCCATGGGATGCTCCATGGCAATTTCCTTAGTAAACGACGCCTCGTTGGGGCCACTGATGGCACCACTTGGTATTGATGCTTTCATTAATCCCCGAGCAACAACGGTATCTTCGATTTTGCGACACATAAGGCATGGTCGCGTGCGGGGTATCTATTCAATTGGAGATGCCGAAGCCGAAATCATCGAAGCGCAGGTGCTCTCAACCTCACCTTTGGCTGGACAGAACCTGCGAGATATTGCTTTTCCTGAAGGGGTATTGGTGGGGCTTGTTCAAAAGGCTGATGGCCGCATTGAGCGACCCAAAGGAGGAACTCGCATAGAAGTTGATGATGTGTTGGTTATGTTTAGCCTGGCAGCGGATGTCCCTGAAGTTGAAAGATTACTTCAGGTGACGATCGATTTCTTCTAGGGTCAGGGCTGTGAACCTTTCCCGATATCCGCTGTATCTGGTCTTGCTGTTTCAAACCGGCTTGGCGATGCTTGTTCCGGCGATCCACGGGTTGATTTTCGAATCTTTTGCGGTAGCGCGCAGCTTCTTTTACGCAGCTCTTTTGCTCATGCTATTTTCGGCTTTTGTTGGCATTGCTGTGTAAAAACAAGCAAAGACTGCGCTTTCACAAAGGGACCAATTGCTGATCTTGCTGGGTGCGTTCATTGGATTGCCGATTTTCATGGCGGTTCCGTTTCAGGATTCCATACAAACTTTTAGCTTTACCGACGCTTATTTTGAAATGGTATCAAGCTTCACGACGACAGGTATGACATTGGTAGATAGTGCTTCGTTGACGCTACACCTTTGGCGGGCAGAGGTCGCTTGGCTTGGGGGGTATTTTACATTGGTGGCTGCCGCTGCAATTCTAGCGCCACTGCATCTTGGAGGCTATGAAGTTATTAGCGCCAGTGACGGTTCAAAGGGGGGCGGTCGTCTTACGCAATCAGACGTTCGCGAAGGGGCAAATGCCCGCATTGGGCGGTGGTCGCAGAAAATTTTTCCAGTGTACTTGGGGTTGACCGGCTTATTGTGGTTTGGCCTGACAATGTCGGGCGAGTCCGTTTCGGTTGCGTTAATTCATGCGATGTCCGTTTTGTCTACGTCAGGCGTTTCTCCAATTGGCGGAATTGAGAATTCAGTCAGTGGACTATGGGGCGAATTGTTGATTTTCGCGTTTTTAATTGCTGGACTATCCCGAATGACACTGCTTCCCGATCATCCACAAGGCCAAGGATTACTGAAAGACCGAGAAATCAGGCTTGGATTGATAATCGTCATTCTCGTGCCGGTGCTCATTATTACCAGACATTGGATTGCGTCAATCGACAGTGAAACCAACGCTACGCTTGCGGCCTTTTGGGGGGGCTTGTTCACAACAATTTCTTTTCTGACGACAACCGGATTTGTGTCATCAGAATGGGGAGCAGCCACAGATTGGTCAGGCCAAGGTTCGATGCAGATCATTTTGGTCGGATTGTGTATCGTGGGGGGCGGCGTGGCCACAACTACTGGCGGTGTGAAACTTATGCGCGTCTATGCGCTTTTTGGACTTGGAACCAAAGAAATGAGCCGCCTGTTATATCCATCAGCCATAGGACAAACGGGCACACGTGGTTTGCGAATATCGCGGGATGGTGCCCAGATCGCATGGGTATTTTTCATGCTTTATGCGTTGACCCTTGCTGCGGTTATGACCGCCCTTGGCTTGTCTGGCGTAGAGTTTGAGGATGCTACTATTCTGGCAGTCTCGGCTTTGTCCACAACGGGTCCGCTTGCGACGTATGCGGGGCAAGAGGCAATATCCATAACCTCGCTCGGAGATGGGGCAAAATGGGTTCTGTTGATAACGATGGTGATTGGGCGCGTGGAAGCGCTTGCGTTGATCAGCCTACTCAATCCCGAGTTTTGGAGGAACTGAGGCATCTTTCCCACACTATCTTTGACTAGAGTCACACAAAGGGGTGGAAAGTCTGCGTCAGGCACTCCATAATCTGGCTTGTGTCGCGGAAAACACAATCGAAAAACAAAACAAAGGCGATTTCAATGGCTTCCGACAAACAGAACCTTCAGGACGCATTTCTGAATCACGTTCGTAAAACTAAGATTCCCGTGACAATTTTTTTGATCAACGGTGTGAAGCTACAAGGTGTCATCACTTGGTTTGATAATTTCTGCGTATTGCTGCGTCGTGACGGTCAGTCTCAGCTTGTGTATAAACATGCGATTTCGACCATTATGCCGGCGCAGCCAATTAGCCTTTATGATGGTGAAGACGCTCAGTGAGTGACATCGGCACGGGCGTAACGCGCGCCTTTGTTCTGCATCCGGATATTCTATCGGACCGGCCTAGGCGGGATGCCCAAGCCGGACTCTCCGAAGCATTGTCTTTAGCCGCCGCGTTGCCAGAGCTTGAGGTAGTCGACGGACAGGTCGTTCGGCTACAAAGACCTCAGCCCGGATATTTGTTCGGATCAGGTAAAATTGAAGAATTGAAGGCTCAGTTCGAATCCGCCGAGATTGATTTGGTTTTGGTGGATGGTCCGGTAACCTCTGTTCAACAGCGCAATCTCGAGAAAGCGTGGAAGGTCAAACTGTTAGATCGGACAGGCCTAATCCTTGAGATTTTTTCCGATCGGGCACGCACCCGTGAAGGTGTTCTTCAGGTGGAAATGGCAGCATTGAACTATCAACGCACGCGGCTGGTTCGGGCTTGGACGCACCTGGAACGACAAAGAGGTGGATTGGGTTTCGTTGGTGGTCCCGGAGAAACCCAGATCGAGGCTGACAGACGTGCCATTGACGAGCAGTTGGTTCGTTTGCGGCGCCAGTTGGAAAAGGTTGTCAAAACTCGCGAGCTGCATCGTTCCGCTCGGGCCAAGGTTCCTTATCCGATTGTGGCTCTTGTCGGATATACTAATGCCGGTAAATCCACACTTTTCAATCGGATCACCGGTGCCGACGTGATGGCCAAAGACATGCTGTTTGCTACTTTGGACCCAACCATGCGAGGTGTGAAGCTACCTGACGGTCCCGAAGTCATTTTATCGGACACCGTTGGCTTTATCTCGGATTTGCCGACTGAACTGGTTGCGGCCTTTCGGGCAACACTTGAAGAAGTCCTGGCTGCCGATCTGATTTTACATGTGCGAGATATCAGTCACGCACAAACTGCCGAACAATCCGAAGATGTTTTAGCCATCCTTGAGTCTCTTGGTGTCGAAGACGACCGGCCCATGCTTGAAGTTTGGAACAAGGTCGATCTGCTGTCTGAAAGCGAGAGGGACGAACATGAACTGCTTGCACAAAGTGGTGAAAATATTTGCCTGCTTTCGGCTGTCACCGGTGAAGGTGTTAGCGAACTTCTTGAGCACGTGACGCTGTATCTGGAAGGCGTGAAAATGACGGTCGAGCTTCACTTGCCGTTCAGTGACGGTAAAAAGCGAGCTTGGCTGTTTAACGAAGGCATCGTTGAACACGAAGTACAAACAGAAAGCGGGTTTGACCTGCTTGTTCGATGGACAGCCCGCCAGGAAAAACGCTTTCGCGACTTGTGATCAATTCGGACGAAGGATCGTGACACCTGTGGCCGCCGCGCCAGCCAAATCTGGGTCCAGAGACATTGGCACATATTCTCCGCGTCGCCATAGCTCGCCGAGATCGTCATAGTGACGAGACAAGGGGTGACCAGATTGGCCGGTTGCCGTGATAAAGACCGAGCTATCTGGGTCAGCAAAGTCATATACACCGCGATACCCGGCCCCGTGGACGTTTTGGTAGGGGTTATTGCCCTCGCCTTTGGTTCGCCCCCTCAATAGCGTATTGTCTCCGCCGCTTGTTGATTGGCGAATGTTAACGAAATACCTCAAAATTGGGACCTCACCCAAAATCGGATGGTCATGGGTTGCCTCGTGGACATCTCCCCAACGCAGGCTTTCAAGGTTGCTTCCGTAGCGGTCTACGATCCATACCAAAGCGTCATCAAGCGCCATTCTGGAAATGTCTGCACAGGTTTCGACCGGGGCGCTTTGGATCACATCACACCAGACCGAGGCGCCACCCACATCCCGGAAAACCCGTTCGATAAACAAGGGCTCTACGTGGCTAAACTCTTTGGACAGAGGCCCCAGATCATCTCGGATAAGTCGGTCTTGAAGGGCGCGAAGCCACGCGCTGAAAACTAAGGGTTCTGGTAAGTGTTCGTTCATTTCGCCGTTCCATTCGGCGAGCATTTCCAAAGCCTTCTGACGCAAGTTTTCAGGCGTGCCGCTTTGTGCAGCCTCTCCGGTGAACCATAGATCGGCACCTATCAATGGCAAAAGAGTGCGCGCTGTAACTGAAACCGAGTCCAATTGAGCTTCAATAAACGATTCACGTGTGTGGATAGGGCGGCTTTCCATCAAGCGCTGCCAGCGTTGAATGCGTTGGGAGTCTCCCCACTCGAACGACACATGGAGCGGAAATGGTCTTTCGACTGTTTTGTTGTTTGTGTTACCCAAAATGCCGCTCTGCGGTGATACTATGATTGGGTTGGCCGAATAGGGGCTATAGCCGTTCCATCTGTTGATTTCGCGCCATCCTGGTGAGGGCATGCGCCCCTGGCTTTGATGGCGAGCATCGCGCCGCGGCATAGCGCCGATGGTCTTGAAAGCGATCGTTTCTTTGTCAGCCATCATCAAATTTTGTGCCGGCGCGATAAACCGCTCTGCAGCGGCAATCATGTCTTCGACACTTTGAGCTTGCATCAGCTTCAAAGCAGCGGAAAATGACGTGTCGTGGCTGTCAAACGCGGTCCACGCCAGTGACGTGACATGGCCCTGTGGTGTTATTGTACCCAGAGCATAGTGTTCCGGAGGTAGTACAGGCCCATTTTCCGTTGATCGAATTTCAAGTGTGATTGAGGGGGCATCTTTCACGTTGATGATAGATGAGCGGGTTGCAAAGGGCTTATATCCATCAGGGGTCAAATACTCGTCAGGATTTTCAGGGTTTAGATGTTCGATAAAAACATCCTGATCGTCCAAATAGGCCGATGTTAGCCCCCAACCCGTCTGGGATGTTCGCCCTAAAAGGACCAAAGGCAGACCCGGAATTGTCCCTCCAATTACGTCACCGCTCTCAAGGTTCAGACGCGTCAAATACCATGTGCTTGGTGCCGCAAACCCAAGGTGAGGGTCATTGCCCAGCAATGTGCCACCTGCAGCTGTTCGTGTACCATCTGCCGCAAATGCATTTGAAGCTCCGGCGAAGGCGCGTTTCTTAAACGGGGAAATCGCCAAATTTGGCATGGGGGCCGCTTCTGCGAAGGCTGGGACATCCCCTACAATCGAGGCGTAGTCTGGCAAAGCCATGATGCCTTGGCCTGGGATGTCCGGCAAAATATCGCGCACGCGGTCCTCGGCGAGCATCAAAGAGGTCCGCGCCCGAAGCACCTCGTTCTCTAGATGAGAGGATAATTGCAGCGCCATAACTTTGATCACCGCCAGTGAGTCGGCAGGTGTCCAAGGGGGCAGGGAAGCTGGAAACAGGAACATCTCGGGGGCCCCGCGCCCTAAAGCGTCGCGGTTGATTTCTTCGATACGGGCGTTCACACCGGCTGAGTACGCCTCAAGTGCAGCCAAAGCTTCGGGTGTCTGGGCCGAGACCGAACTTGTTGCGGCTCCGTAAAGGTCAAGGTGACGAAGAAGCGTGTCGATATAGACCGTTCGTGCGCCAAAGAGTTCAGACAGGCGCCCCTGAACGGTACGACGCAATACCAACATTTGCCAAAGTCGATCCTGCGCGTGCACATATCCCAAACCAAAGAATACGTCTTTGTCGTTTTCGCCAAATATATGAGGGACGTTTGCAGTATCGCGTACTATTCGAACGGGTTGCGAAACTCCCGCCACGTCCAAGGTTTTGTCGTAGTCAGGTAAGGAACGGCTAGCGAGATAATAGACCAGGATGACTGCAGCTCCGGCAAGAACGACAACAGCCGTGCTGATTCTGATGAGCCAGCGGAATAAAAGCATGTGTCAGTTCCTTGCCGGAGTATAAAATCAAAGTGTTACGGGATGATCCTGGTGTATTTCGCCCCTTCGATCGTAGCGCCAATACGGATGCCCGCCTGTCCAAAGACCATCGCCAACACAGGTTCGCTCATGGTCGTCGTGTCTGCTTTGAAGTTTTCGCCATCGTTTTGGAAGACATATTCAAGGTCAGCGCCAGCAACCCAACCAGACGACCGGCGGAACTCGAGTAGGGCTTCGTCAGTCATGAAAAACAGCGCATGGGCGTATTGCTGTGCGCCGAACTGAAAGCCTGCGCTTGCCTGCGCAACCGAGTAATAATCGACCGACACACCATCGACCCGCAATGCACCGCGTCCGTACGCGGCACCTAAGCCCATGCCTGCTTCGGTAATAAGTGGCATCACAAGAATACCTGCGGCGTTTTCAGCCAGATTTCTCGTCGAGGGGTAGGTAGTAAAGAGGTAGTTCAGGGTTTCGTCCACACGTGCGTCAATTGTTGGACCTCCTGCGCTACCGACCCCATTACTGCATGCTGCCACTGCGCCCAGAGCGCCTGCGCCAAGTCCGAAGGTAACAAATCGTCTGTTATAGCTTTTCATCTTCTTGCCTGTACTGCTGTCGTTCCAAAACGAATTCGCTCGCTTCGGTTTCTGGCGTGAATATAAGCGTTTTGAAAGGGCAAGTCACCCCGCCATCGCTTTGGCCACCTGCGGTGCGAAGTAGGTCAAAATGCCGTCGCATCCTGCGCGTTTGAAACACATGAGGCTTTCAAACATTGCTTTATCACCGTCAATCCATCCGTTTTGTGCAGCTCCTGCAATCATCGCGTATTCGCCTGAGACCTGATACGCGAATGTTGGTACTCCAAAGGTATCTTTGACCCGTCTGCAAACGTCCAGATATGGCATGCCTGGCTTAATCATCACCATGTCCGCACCTTCTTGAAGATCTCGTGCCACAAGACGGAGTGCTTCGTCGGAATTGGCAGGATCCATTTGATAGGTGGTTTTATCGCCTTTTAAAGCACCGCTTGCACCAACCGCATCGCGGAAAGGGCCATAAAAAGCCGATGCGTATTTGGCCGAATAGCTCAGGATCGACACATTGGTATGTCCGTTTGCTTCAAGCGCGTGGCGCATCGCGCCGATACGGCCATCCATCATGTCCGAGGGTCCGATGATATCGGCTCCTGCTTCGGCTTGCGACAAGGTCTGCTTGACCAACGCTTCGACGGTTTCGTCGTTCAGGATTTCTCCGTCAACGACAAAGCCGTCGTGTCCGTTGATGTTATAGGGATCCAGCGCTACGTCGGTCATTACAGCCATATGTGGCAAAGCGGCTTTGATCGCCCGCGTGGCGGTATTCGAGAGATTGCCGGGATTCCACGCCTCGGCGCAATCCTCGGTTTTCTTTGAAGGGTCTGTGTAGGGAAAC
>Ga0181591_10002813_pt1 | contig 15004 bp, 10 predicted proteins | sample 071ome_33_FD_133757 | JGI IMG/M metagenome (GOLD analysis project Ga0181591, IMG submission 133757) | Coastal salt marsh microbial communities from the Groves Creek Marsh, Skidaway Island, Georgia - 071412AT metaG (megahit assembly) | ecosystem: Environmental > Aquatic > Marine > Intertidal...
CGATCAACTGATTGTTTTACGCAGTCATCAATCCCTGCACCATTAAACAAACCGTACTCGACGCCGTTTTCAACGGCTTGACCTTGCACGGCTGCCCAGCCTGTCGGAAATCTATGCCCACCAAGGTATTGACATGCCCACGCATCAGGCGCTTCTCTATATTTATTAGTAGATGAAACGCTTATGTGCTTTAGGCCGTGTTTTATAAATCCATTTGTCATTTATGTCACTCGTACCTTTCAACACTGTCAACAAAATAAAGCGCCATATCGCGCTATTAATGCTGCATCCGCACGTCCGTCATCTTTCTTTCTTTCAAAAAAATGACTGAATGCTGGGAATAGTTCTACTGCACGTTGACGGTTGCCGTCTTTGCCCTTTTGACAGTTTTGCGCACGTTGCCATGTATTTGGAAGAACAACTGTAGTTTCTAACTGCAATCCAGCGGCACAGCCTAAGACTGTTCCATAACTACGCCCAAAGTTAAACATTGATGTAACGCCCTGACCAGGCATAGCGCCGACTTTTTCTATAAATACTGGCCCACGCTGTTCCATTAGATAGTTGACGACAAGTTGCGGCGACACTTGTTTCTTTTTATTGACTTACATAATCGGCATGTCGATTACGTCAAGTACGCCCTCAGTCACGTCAAATCGTGCTATCGCTCCTGAAACACCAGGATCAATGCCGTACACTATCATTTTTTACTGCCTGTATCATTTCATCGATTAACATTGTGTAATCAGGAACCGCCTGTATTGCTGCTCGTAAGTCGGAATTGTGAATTAAGATACGCGCTGCGTCTTGCCTATCTTTAATTGAAGCTGCTTCGTTTGAGCATATTTGCGCAAGCATATACTGCAACTGTACCTTTTCTGCGGAAAAATTATCTGCACGTTCGATCTCAGCTTTTAGTTCTTTTAGTTCATCACTTAAATCGAATGTGTTTTTCACAATGTCGATTATTTTTAGGTCCATCTACTCCTCCACGATGATATAGTCTAGTAAATCAAAACGCTGGTTCTTTTGTCGCGCTAATAATGCAAATCCACACAATGACTCTGTTGGCACACGTTTTACGCGCCTCCACTTGTCCACAGCATTTTTTGTCGTGGGTAATCCTACCTCGACCAAGCCACGAGTTGTTGCTGCTAACCCTCCAAAATCATGAACAAGTTTTTTAGCATTAACGGTAATCATTTTAACCTTTGTCCTGTTTTTGCCTGTTGTCGATTTCAACATACACTGCGAGTTTGGCGCGTCAATATCATTTTGCGTAAAAATTTAAGTTGCCAATCTCGCCGTTAGTGGTATTTGTATAGTTAGTTGAACGACATGCGCGGAGAAAAACATGCCAAAATCTATTATGTCAAGAAGTGGCGCTTCGCCAATTAGTGACGTTGATTACAGTCAAAAGATACTTACAAGACAAGAATTTGGTCGTAGATTGTACAGTTTTATGATGCAAAAAGAATTTACGCAAAGCGAATTAGCAAGAGCTGCTAAGATGGGTAGAGATTCGATCAGCCAATATGTAAGGGGCCGATCTGTACCTAGTCCAAAAAATTTAGCGAAATTGGCAGATGCGCTAAATGTTGAGGTTGATGTCCTATTTCCAAACTATGATGCACAAGCAAATGCGACTGAGCAACCGACGCTAGAAATGAAAAGCGTTGAGGCCGATGCCGATAACGTTTGGCTGCGGATCAACATGAAAGTACCAACGTTAAAAGCGTTGGAAGTGATGCGAATTATTAAAGAATAAATTATGCAACTTCTTACACAAAAAGAGGTTGCAAATTTACTTTGCGTGTCGATTAAAACGGTCACTCGATACAGACAAAGCGGAAAATTACCAACGATAAGGTTAAGCAACAAGACAATTAGAATACCAAAGCTGGCTGTCGATATATTGATACGGGGATCAAAATGTCAAAACCACCAAGATTACAGCAACGAAATAAACATTGGTACGTTGCCTACACAAAAGACGGACGTAGCAAAAGAGATTCGCTATGGACAACAAATCTACAAGTCGCGGAAGTTAGGTTTCAGGGCTGGCTGAAAGAGCGTAGAGTTAACATTGAAGTACAAGATGATCCGACCATTGAGTTTATTTTAGAGCAATGGATGGATCAATGGATACGAGGCCGCATGATAAGCGAAAACAGGTATCCATCATTATGCAAAAACTTAAATGCATATTTTGGCAAAATGAATTTGTCAGAAGTCGAGCGCAAGCATTCGAGAGCGTATTACGAAATGCGTTCGCAAGGAATTATCGGCACATCGAACGCCAGTGATAGCACTATTAGATTAGAACTACAGCGATTACGGGCTGCGTTGACGTTTATGGTAAAGCGAGTAGAGCCTAAAGAGCAACGGCTGCCGCTTCACATGATACCGCACATTGAGTTGCCACCCGCATCCCCGCCCCGCAACAGAGTTTTAACAGAAGAAGAAATAACGTTACTGCGCGACACATGCTCGAACCTGGTTGCAAAGGGATCAAACCGCATATCTCGCATTGGACGGTTTGTCATGTTGGCAATGGAGACTGCGCAACGTAAAACTGCGATCTGCGAATTGAAGTGGAACCAAGTGCAATTCGACACAAACCGCATACACTTTAACCCAGAGGGACGCAGACAAACACAGAAGAAGCGCCCAACTGTGACAATATCACCAGTGTTGCGTCCAGTGCTTGAACGCGCTTACGACGAGCGCATTAACGATTACGTCATCGATCACGACAGAGGCGTATGGGAACCATTGAAAAAACTAGCCGACGATCTGGGCATAGAAGGTTTGCACCCGCATGTATTTCGACACACATGGGCAACCCGTGCAGTGCTACGCGGTGTGCCGATGAAAAAGATTGCCATGTTTTTGGGTGACAGAGAAAAAACAGTAATAGACACCTATCAGCATCTAGCGCCTGATTACCTTGATGATGTACATGATTGTTCGTGAGGTAGAAGCTGCATTTAGAAAACTTTTTTTGCGCAAAAGAAACAACAAACGCCACCTCTACCCCAAACAAAAACTATCAAAACAAGATTCGTATTGCAACAGCGCCATTGGTGCTGTTTTGCATTTTATAGCGTCATTGGCGCTGTTTTTTGTCCGTTATTGTCGATCAATTGCGACCTACAAATTATTTTGGCCTATATTTTACTGATGTAGATTGTTGATCTACAACAGCTAATCTGGTCGGGACGGAACTATCTGTAAAAGATTCGATGCTATTGAATACAATGTAGAAAACGGCAATCGACAAACACGTTTGGCGCTGTTTGTGGTGCCGTTCTCGCCGTTAGTTGCCCCAACCGCTTGATCCGCCTCCTGATCCCCAGCCACTTGAACCACCGCCTGAACCCCAGCCGCCAGAACTACCACTAGATTGTCGCCCTCCACCTGTGGGTCTGTATTCTACGTCATACATTTGCTTAATCACGTTGCGCAAAACAAAGTGTTTAAACGTAGGTGACGTTACATACATGTCGGCTGCGCCTAGCCCATAACCGAACGCATGTGACACGCCAGGTATGGTGGCAAGCCGTCCAGCTATGAACGGAACGGTTAAGTCATACAAGCCTCTAGCAAATTGATATTCTCTTGAAACAGTTTTTTCGCTGTTGCCTTGGAATAATCCGAACATACGCTGGACGCCTTTTAAGACGTATGCAGCCGACGAACCAACCAACGTGTTAGATAGGTCAGCTTGATACTTAATAGAGTATATACCGTTAACCCAAGGGTCAGTGCGTCCGTAAAAACCACTGCGGGATATACCCAATAGCGCAAGATATTTCCAAGGTACGATTTGCCCGTCCTCTTTTTCTTCCTCCCATTTGTCACGGTTAAATACAAACTCCCGCGCCATAGATGAAAGAGTATGGCCCATGTATAAAGAGGTAAGCGGCAACAGCATTTTTGTCCAAAGCCGTTTTGTACCAGTAATCTTGCCTTGCGTTTTAAAATCACGCGCGGCACGTTTTATAGACATTTCCAGAACGTTTCGCTGGAATGCTGCAATAAACGATTGGATGCCGAAAATGATTCGGCCCATTGGACGTTCCGCCCACTTTGGTCGGTCTATAATCTTTGGGTCTTGAATTGTTTGATCGACAAAGCGGTTCGTTGCCAGCGCAAGAATACGCCCCATGTCTGTTAACGAGCCGTCAACGTCCATAATCTGATCGATCTCATACAATCCGTTTTCTGTTTTATCTAAGTTTTGCGCAAACTCAGTAAAGGCGTCCATTTGCTCTGGCCTTATGCCAAAGTCTTGTAGCGTTTGCCGCGCTTCCTCACGCGCTGCCGCGCTTATTTCCTGATTGCGGAACTGCGCCGACTGTTCGATCAGGAATTGTAAACCAATGCGCATACTTGCTTTACGCTGTGCAATCGTAATGTTTGTAAGCCCCGTGCGTAGGAAGAATGTCGCAAGCATAAATGCGTTTTTGCTATCCTCGGCTGCCGTCCCACTTATCCTGTTGTTCATCATGTCGCCAGTAAGCGGCAGATCGACCACGCCTAAAACGTTTGCAAGTTGCGCGTAATACATCTTGCGTTCGACTGCTTTCTTGCCTCGCATACTTGCAGCAAGCCCATCAAACGCCAACCCAAGGTTTTGTATGCCTTTAACTACGCTGCCTGTCTGCACGGCTGCCGTAATGGGTTCTGCAACTGATGACAGAACGGCTCTAGGTAGCAAGGCCATTGTGCCATAAGCGTTAAATGTGTTCATACCTTTGGCAAGCAAATTATCAGGGCCAGGGTAGCGTCCCGTGACCATATCAACGATAGATTTTACCTCTTGCGCTTCATGCGTTTTCATTCCCGCAAGCTGCGCTTGGTCTAGCTGATACTCCAAGTAATCGATCAGGCGTTCACCTTTTTTCTTGCTGCCCTCTGGCACTAAGTCACGACCAAAGCGAGTATTGTATTCGGTTGCTCGAACGGCTGATGGTATATACTGCATCAATGCTTCCATCGGGTTCAGATAAAAGTCATTCATGTAGCGGTCAGCTTCAGGTGGCAATTTACGTTTCTTGGCAAACGATCCTTGTACACCGTTTGTTGATGGATCAGTACCTTCTCTAATCGCTATACGCTTGTGCCAATCTTTACCCGCAGCTATCGCATACGGATTGCGCAACTCTAAATGCAACTCGCCGTGCAAGTCATTTAATGACGCGCTTAGTTCTTCGATGGTGGCTTCAAGCCCGTCTACATCCGCATCACCAGTATCATTGTCTAAGATTTCGTTTATTTCATTTATTTCTTTTAGCGTTTCGCGCATTCGCTTAGCGATTTCGACAAGTTCTGGGTAATTGGCTGCAATCTCTTGCCCAATTGATGAATCAGGATCGCTCAACGCTAGTTTGACAAGAGCATTCATTTGCTCAACGTCACCTTCGATAAACTCGCCGTACTCGTTGTCAAAAATAACCTGTTGATAGAGTGGCACGGCTCCTTTGCTGCCGTCCAATTCGCCTAAAAACTGCGTTGGCTCTGATATTGCTAAAACCGCATCCAGCATACGCGGCATGTACCCTACATCTTGAACGTAGTTTATCTCTTGTCCGTTCTTAACCATGTAATCGTAAATTGGGTTGAGCAACTCGCGTCTTAGTTTGGCGGCTAACTTAACCATATCTGGTGACGCCTTAGACGTGGTTGTGTCGTCACCAGTTAAAAGCAAGCGCAGTTCTTTTTGTTCCGCTGCTGTCAACGTATCCATATTAAATTCTGTAGCAATACGATTAAACGTTGCATAAAAGCGTCTGGATTCAATTCTCACGGCTTCTTCAAACGTACCACCCTCTGCGGTAACACGATCTTGCCGAGTACCAGGATCAGTAGCGACTTTAGAAATTATGTCCTCCATAATTCTACGCACTGTAGCGTTGCCGCTTATAACTTTGCCCTTTTTATCTTTTTTAACGTCATAACGATCTGAAAGCGTCAGCAAGATTTGGCGTTTAGTCCACAAGAAGTTAGTCGCGTATGTATCCCGAAATTCGTTAAACTTACGCTCTATTGCTGTATCGCCAGTAAATTGATTTGGACGCATTTTAAGCGCTTGCGCTTTATTTGCTGCAATTTGCGATGCTCGTTTTTGATCGCGGATTATGTTCTGCACAATTTGTTTAGGCATTTCGCGCAAGCTGGTACGTTCTTCGTAGGCTTGTGTTGTCCAAAACACATTGCGCATATCGATCATGTCGGTGTCGCCTGGTGCATCAGCCGCAACACCTTCTGCAATCTTTTCAGCGCGTAGTGCGTCAAAAAGCTGATCCATTGTCAGCATAATGTTGTGGCGTTCGTGATCTTTAGGGAATGTTTCAGCTAATCTTATGTCAGCACCCTTAACCTGATCCGCCGCCAGTTTATATGCATCGTCGCCTTTGGTGATAAATTCGTTCCTACCACCAGCGGCTTCTACTTTTTGCGCGATGTATGCTTCAAACGCTCTAGCAAACATTTCCGTTGGGCGTAGGTAGTAATCAACTTTATTTTCTCTTGCGCCGTATGTAGCAGATGTTTTTTTGTACTCAGATGGTTTAACTTTGCTACGCCCACTGCCCTCGCGTAGCTTGCGTAACTGTTCGCGTAGTTTCGGTAGCTTCTTAGTTTTTCTTCCAGTTTTTGCCTCAAATGCTTCCGCCTTTGCTATCTGTTGTTCTAATGACATGATTTTTAGCGACAGATCGGCATTGTCTAAGAATAGAGCGTTTATGACATTGCCGAACGCAACTTCTACATTCTGCGGTGCGCTATCCAACCACGGCTTTGTATTTGCTTTTTGTGTTGCTCGTACAAGGCCACTCAAACCGCGTGTGTCCTTACCCATTTGTTCTGGGTCGCCGTATCGATCCATCAGGTAATAGTCGAGTGCATGACCAAATTCGTGGGCAAAGCTATTTGAGCGTTGCGGCATAACAATTGTATTTGCGTTAGGATAAAACGCGCCAAGGAACCGCGTGACCTGATCGGGCAACTCTAGTTTCAATTGACCCTCAAGGCCAATAAACGTGTTTGGCATTGCCAAAGAATGCGTCATCCATTGCAGATTATGATATGCGTCGAGCAATTGGTTAACTTGCGTGTAACCCGCACCTTCCTCTGGTGCTGTAACTGACGCAATGCCAAACTTTTTACTTACAGTTCTTGCCAGTATAGCAAACTTCTGTTCTGTGCTTTTATTTTCGATTACATCAACGGACATACCAGTGTCGGCAAATGCATCACGATAGATCGATTGTCTTGTTGTCTGGCTAACTTGATTAAACACCGTGCCAGGTGTCATCGTGTTAACCTCGTTAACATCAGACGTTGTGCCTACTTCGTCGGCTTCGATCTTTCCTCGCTCATCTTTTTCAGATTTTTGGCTGCGCTTCTGATCTGATCGCTTTTGTACTTGTTCGCTACGCGCATCAGCGCTTTCGACATCGCTTGTTGCCTCAAAGAGTCCTTGTTGGTTTTGTTTTGTTCCACTTCTCTTGTCCTCAGTTTTACGACGGCCCTGTTCGATAATATCTTGTGCGGTTGTATCATCAGCTATTAAGCCGCCAGTTTCTTTTTGTAGCGCTTCATTAACGTAAAAGTCCATGAACTCTTTCATGGCTTTCATCGAATTGGGCTTGGTTAAATCTTCATTATAGAATGCGCGCACCAGTTCTTTGACCTCTGGATTAGGCACATCGAACATGCTGTCTTGATTGTAGAAGTCTTTAGGCTTCACACCCTCGCTACGCAGACGGCTTATCAAGTTAGCCATTTCTGCCAGTTGCGGGGTAATATCGAATTGCGCGTCCGTTCTTCCGTCAGCAACTTGTTTCTTTAGCTGCGCAAACTTAGGCGCTGTTGCCATAAACGCATTGCCGATTGCTTTGATATTGTCGTCGGTGCTTTCCAGCATAATCGCAAGAGTGTCAGCATCATCAAATGCAGACGCTAGGATTGCGTTGCGGATACGGTTTAATCCTTCTGCGCTAGGGCTGCCGTCTGACCTTACGAATGCGCCCTGCTCTGTCGGTGATAGAACCTTTTTAGCATATTCGCTTACAAACTCACGGTTTTGCGTTGATCCAATGTCAAAGTCGCCACGGAATAAATCGATAATACCGCTTTCAGTTAAGCGTGTTGCATCACGACTAGCACGTTCTGTCATCGACATTTGTGCTTGCGCGTCTGTATTTGATAGATCCGCAAATTCACGCAATTGATCGAACGTCATATCGTCGGTCAATTGGCGTACAAACACTGGCTGCTTAAATCCTTCGATGTTTAAGCCAGCGCTTCGCAGACTGTCTTTATACGCTTTCAGACTGTCTTTCTGGTTTGTGTAAACCTCTTGCAGTGTAAGAACGCGACCATTGCCAGAGATAATTGTGCCGTCACGCGCTATGATCGGGCCGCCAGAACCAGACGTGGGATCATCTAACAAACGTGCTGGGTTAAATTCGGCAGGGTTTGCGCGTTTCTTTGCCAAAACGTCACTGTCTTTGCGCGTTCGATCACGCGGCTGCAACTGTCCTTGCGCTTGCTTTAAATCCGATAACTCAACAATCTTGCCTTTTATGTTGTAGTTCTTTTGACCGTCTGGCGTTTGTACGCTCTTTACTTCGCCGTCAGTGTCAGTGCCGATTTCTGTCTCTGTGCGTTGCGGGTTCGGTTCAACTACCTCTACGTTTTTCAGATATTCTTTGTATTCGCGCAGCGCATCAGTCAGCGGAGCGTATTCTTCCCCGCCCGATCTTTCGTTGTCGGCAATAGCTTCGTCTAGGTTTGCAATTATTTCTTTTTGTTGCTTAACTGCTTCTGCGTCTGTGCGCGTAAATATCTGTTCTTCTTCTGATAATCTTTCATTTACCTCTGGCATTCGATTTTCGTTAACCGTTCCACCGTAAATACCACTCAGATTAGAGTAAACTTCTTCACGCAAAACATCGGTAAAAGCTGTTGCGTTTAGTTTGTCTAACTTACTGGTGATCGCGTTGCGTGTTTTAAGTCGCGTGATTGGCGCAACGGGTTCTGGCGCTGGATCAGCTTTTGGCGCTTCGGGTTGCGTTGGCGTTTCTACCTTTGGAACAGGTGACGGCTGTGCTGGTATAGTCGGCTGCGCTTCTGTTTTTGGCGCTTCAGGCTGTAAGTTCAAGCGCTGCCGCACATCGTCCTCAATGCCTGGATATGTCCTATTCAACTCTTTAAGCATAGAATTGAATGCTTGCGCTTCCATCTGCCCATAGTTCGTCATCGCCCCTGTCAAAACTGTTGCATATGCTACATCAGGTTTTGTAGGCGGTTCAGGCGTGTTTACCTTTGAAGAAGGAACAGACGGTTGTTCAACCTTTTCAGGTTCGGGAGGAACATTGACCGCCTGTTCAGTTGTCGCCGATGGAAGGGAGGAGTCATCGACGGATGGAGAGATTGGTTGTTCGATGTCAACTTGTGGCGTAGCTAAGTTTTGTATCGCTACTTGTTGAGCATTGTTGCCAGCTTTCTCAATATCCTTAATAAACTTTTTGGCTTCTTTAGTTGTCGCGTCAGACGTTTCTGTAACAGCGCCACGCCCCAACCCAAAACCGCCACCAATAGTTGCACCGCCAGCAACGGCTTCTGTGAGGCGCTCTTTTATCTCGCCCTCTTTAAACTCTTTACCCGCACCAGCTTCGATGCCAACAAATGTACCTTCTTGCGCTACTTCGATCAAACCTTCTGCGGCTGCGGTTTGCAGCACTTGTTGACCAACTCTACCGCCGTAGGTTTTTTGAGCAATGTCAGCCATTCCCTGCAAGCCGATCTTGCCAACCAGTTCGTCAGGAATGCCCTTAATTAAAATGCCAATACCAAGGTTTTCCATCAAACCCGCAATAACGCCACCAGTGTAAGCAAGTTTTAAACGATCTTCTTTTGATAGACCTTCGATTTCTCTTAGGTTTGCATCTAGCTCTGAGCCGAGAACAACAGGCGAAATAAGGCCACCTGTCGCCATAGTAACAAGCATTGGTGAACCACTAGCGCCAAGCGTTGTAGACGCCCAATTGAGAAAGTCACGCAAGTTTTCGATTTCACCAACACGTTTCGGCTTAAACCCAAGTTCTTCTGCCGCTTTTAAGTACGCCGCACCACTGCGTTCTAATTCTAGTTCTTTAAGAATACTTGCGCGTAGGTTTGCATCCTCTGGCAAAGGCTTTGCGCCGACAAACTCTCTGACAGCATTTACAATAGGCAGAGATTTGTTTTGCACCGTCTGCACACCGCGCATTAATCCCGTTCCTGATAGTGCTTCTTCTGTATCAGCGAGTAAGTTTTGAATGTTGCCGCGTGTTGTTAAATCGCCGTACTGGAACGCTGTGCTAAAGTCTTGCGGCCCACCCGTAAACTCACCACCAACAGGCGGCAACTCTAATTGCGGTGGTTGCTGCATTTGCTCTAGTACAATTTCGTTTTTGAGCGCGTCACGTTCAGCTTGTATTGCCAGACGCTTCTTTTCGTCCTCTGCAAGCTGCGCGTCTTGTATTGCCTGATACTCGCTCTCATACGGATTATAGTCACCCATACCAGCAAACGGTACGCTGTACGCCTGTGTAGGGTCTATCGGCGGATTGACGTTATTGGGAGAAGTGTCGTCATTTGCCGCTTCAGGAGGGCCGAGCGTATCCGCCGATAGAACGGGAAAGCCAAATTCATCGAACCCTGCATCAATCTCTGGCTCAGACGGAAACCCAAACTCGTCAAACCCAGAACCTTGCGTGTTTTCTTCTTGCAAGATTGGAAAGCCAAACTCGTCTTTTTCCATACTGACCGCCTTAATAGCTTTCGAGAATTTGCTTTATCTGTCTGTCATTATAGCCAAGCGCCTTGGCGTTATTTCGTATAGCGTTTCGATAGTTTTCTTCGGTAAACACTTCACCTTGAATTGTATTTCCTACTGTTTGCCCCATTTTTGTCCACTTTTCATGGTAGAATTGCGGGACAACAATGTTTGAAACTGCTGGATTCATTCTTCCAAGTGTTATAACGCCGCTGTTGATAACTGGTGACGCGACCTGATTATACGCTTCCTGAACTAGCAAGTCTCTACCTTTAGATTTGGCTTTGCCGATAGCTGCATCTATGTCTTTAAGTATTTGATCTGCTACGCCCATCTTAATATTAGTTGGCAAACCGTCTAAAGCGCCCATGCGATCTTTAATTGTCTCAGATAAACGTACAGCATCCTGTTCTGTAAGGTTTTGCATTACAAAGGTGTTGCGTGACGTTGGGGAATTGCCCCCGCCAGGTGTTTGCGTCGATGCGCCTGGTGTCCACACAAGTTCGCCGTTCACTTCTTCAATTGGCATTTTATCAATGTATTGCTGCTCAATGTGTACAATCTGGTCGCCAATCTTCACTTTCAATTTTGGAGGCCCGTTTTTAGTAGCCGCAGACGTGTCTATAGCTAATACTTTTGTACCTTCGCCTGTCTCTATATAAGACGTAACGCCGTATTTCTTCGCTGCGTCTGGCGAGAACACCATTAAGTTATCATCAACAACAATGTTGTTTTCTGAACGCCATTTAACTTCTGCGTCCAACCGACGTTGATCTTGTTCGTTTTGAATGTTGGCAACGTCACGTTTTGCTTCGGCATCAGCATCGGCTGCGTACTCTCTCCAGCCTTTTTCATATTCTCTATCATCTGCGGCAATTTCTTCAGCAGACGCGGCTTGAATTTCTGCTACGTCAACAGCGCTAGTCCTGTTAACCTCTGCAACGTCTACATCGGCAGTCGCCTGTATATTTGCAACATCAATATCTTTTTCTAATGTGTCTGCTAACTTAGTTTCAGCAAAACCTGGGTTCTGGAACTCGCCGCCTTGCGGTGCAAAATACAGCGCCCCTTTCTGCGCTTGATCGTCCGTTCCTGACAATATCAGGCTTTCAGCCAAACGATTGTTCTTACCTTTACCAATTGTCTCTAATGCGTTGGCGCGTTGATCGGGGTTGCCACCAGAAACCAACGACAGTGCATATGCAGCAGCCGCCTCTGGCGATAAAGTCTGCCCTTCGGGTAAACCTAAAATAGCTGTGGCAATAGATTGAAACGCTGGGTCTTGCGATAGCGTAGTCGCGGCTTTGTTGAGCGCGTCAACCTGTGCCGTTTTTGCGTTCCAATTACCCGCTTGCGCTGTTTGGTTGCCAGCCGTTGCATTCAACCGCCCAATGTCTGCAAGCAATTGGTTTTCTTCGTGAGGCAGTAATGTGTTTATCCTGTTAGTTTGCGCATCGGTATATTTAGTGCGAGACACTTGATAATCTGTTTCAGGGCTACCAATCAGTGCATTTGTAAGGTTCTGCAAACCAGACGCAAAATACGGATCAAGTTGGTACGGATTTCTACTAGCCATTTATCCTGTCTCCGTTGGAATTATTTCGTCTTTTGGCAGCCCATCAGCGCTGTATAAGCCATAACCCGCCCCAACCTTGCCTCCGCCAATCAATAGCTGCGCAAGTGGGTTAACCGCTTTACTCTCTGCATATTGCAAGCCTGAGTTTAGGACGTTGCTGTTGCCACGCATAAAGTTTCCGATCATTCCGCCTTGCGCGGCAGAGTCGGCAATTTTTGGCGCAACAGTGTTACCTAAGTATGTGTTAATACCATCTAAACGCGCGATGCTGTTGGCTCTGTTTTCGGCCTTTTTTAAAGCAGCAGCCATTGCTACGGCTTCCGCATCTTGCACAATCTTAGGCGCTCTTGAGGTTGCGGCTGATCGTGGTTGATTGTTGATTATCGCAGATTTCAACACTTCAGACAAAACAGTAGCGGCATTCTCCATACCCACCTTACCCGCATCAGCGCCAGCAACGTTTGTCGCGCCTTGGATAGCTGCACGTTGAGAATCTTCTAACGCTCGGTTTCGTTCAGCGTTATTCTTCATCATCATGGCTTTTGTGCGATTTGCGTCTTTATACGCGGCGTTTTGCATCGAAACGCCAGCGCCCGTAGCTAATGCTGATATAATTAAGGTTGGGTTACACATTACTTAATCACCTTTGCGCTATTTCCGCTAACAGGGTCAAAAATGCCCGCAAGCGATGATGGTTGCCCGCTTACACCTGATTCATCAACGCTTTCCGAAACGCGCTTCGGACCGCCGCTTGCGACGGCAGTTGGATCAACGTTGTAACTCGGATCATATGCGCGTTTCACAAAGTCTGTGAAAAAGTCGACAACTGCCTGTTCTGTTGGCTCTTTGTACGGCTGAACAGCAGCATCGATGTTAAATGCATTGATTGCTTCTGCGCTTCCCAAACCGCGTAAAGTATCTTCGATGCTGCTACGGCCACCGCTTACATAATTACGGTTTGCATCGACATATGAACTCACAATGTTGTCCAGACGACCTTCCTCACCGCCCAGCGCGGATGTCAAAATGCCCATTTCGTCGTCAACATCAGATTGTGAAAGCAAACCTTGTGCCTTGAATTGATCCATGATCCCGCGCTGCGCGTCATCATATGCGGTTTGGAATGCATCGCTTAAGCCGCCCTCACGATATGACGTTCCCAAGCTAGAGAAATAATCGTCCGTCGCAAAGCCAAACGCTTTTGCCAATCGACCTAATGCAGCATCTAATGCCGCTTTACGCGCTTGTTCAGCTAGTTCTTCTGGTGTCGGACCTGTATTTACTGGGGCGGAAACCGTATTCCCGCCTCCTGATGTTGTTGTTGTTGAGCTTCCTGTGCCAGTGTTCCCACCATAAGGATCACCAGTGTAAACACCATCAGCTGTACTCATACCTGTTGGGTTTTGTTGAGCATCAACTAATTGTGTATTATAGACAACCTGAAATTCGTCGTAATCATTTACGCCATTGTTGTCTGCATCTTCGCTTCCACCAAACTGTGGCGGTAAATAGTCATCCGTATTTGCCAGCACATCGTCTGCAAAGCTAGTATCAACGCCGCCGCCGCCATTAAAAGTTTCCGTTTCCGCTTTTCCGCCAGACGTTATTTCATCCCAAACATCACCCCAAAACCCATAAACAGGAATACCAGCTGGGCCAGGTGCTTCTGCGCCCCCTGCTCTTTTCAACATTTGGCGTTCAGCTTCGTTGATATACGCCAACATGTGTGGCTTACCCATTAGCCTCGCTTGGCGGGGGGCAGCGTTTTGTCTGCGTAACTTTTCTACACGTTTATACATTATGCACTCCCTACTATTCTTGATCGATCACCAATGTTAAACAATTCCGCCATATTGTATCTTGCTTTATCTCTGGCCTCTAACTGAGCTTGCGTAGCCAACCCGCTTGTGACGCTATCAAATAGCTGTGCTATGGGGCTATATTCAGGAATTTGTGAATTAGCTGACGCCTGATTTGCAGCCATGCTTGCGATCAGTGTCGGATCAGCCAATGCGTTATTTTGCTGCAATAAATTCGATTTTGTATCGGCAAGTGTTTGGCGTACCTGATTGGCGTAGTTTTCACCTGAACGTGCGGCATCGACCAATGCATCAGCATTTTTGTTGTTTAGACGCGCAATGCGATCTGCCCTTAAACTGCTATCTAAATTGCCTGAACGCGCTAATGCGACACGCAATTGTTTGAGAGCATCTTGGTATTGATCCTCAATTTGCGGCTTTGCATAATCCATATAATTTGTAGAAATGCCGTCATAAAATTGATCGTCGTAGCCGCTAAAGGCTGCATCAATTTCTTTTTTGCCTTCCTCAATACGGCCTTGACGCGCTTCTTCCTCCGCACGTTGCCGTTCGTATTCCTGTTTTAAAAAGTCGTCGCCGCCACCGCCGCCTAAACACATTTTAACTTACCTCGCCTTTGCTGCGCCAACGAACGTTTTCGTCGCCGTCACGAACAAACGAAAATATTTTAAAATCTTCGCCATTTTTTCCACATTTGCGCACTTTGCATTCCTCTTTTAATCCCAAAAAACGCAGCCAATTGTGTACTTCCGTGTATCCTTCGACTGACCAAGCCTC
>Ga0181591_10002823_pt1 | contig 14989 bp, 10 predicted proteins | sample 071ome_33_FD_133757 | JGI IMG/M metagenome (GOLD analysis project Ga0181591, IMG submission 133757) | Coastal salt marsh microbial communities from the Groves Creek Marsh, Skidaway Island, Georgia - 071412AT metaG (megahit assembly) | ecosystem: Environmental > Aquatic > Marine > Intertidal...
CTGGAATTTTCTATGGATCAGCTTGAGTGGTTGCGAACGAATGAATTGGAAATATGGAGCTATTTCCTTGAAGAGGATATGATATATGAAACGAATCATCTCAAAATAGACAAGTTTGTCAATCCGAGTCCTCATTCGCCAGGTATGCCACCGGAGGCGCCAGGCCGGACAGGATCTTATATCGGATTGCAGATAGTTGAAAAATTCATGTCTGAAAACCCTGAAATGGACATTCCGGCCTTGCTTGAGGAATCAGATTCCCAGAAAATTATGGAAATGGCCAAATACAAACCAAGACGGCGATAAAATAGTTATCTTTGCACGTCAAAACTTTGGAATCATGAGTAATCGCAGTATACCTTTAGTCGACCTTTCAAAGTTTACTAAAGGAGATGATTCACAGAGAGCTGAATTCATAAAGGCCTTAGGAAATGCTTTTCATGAATATGGTTTTGTTGGTGTGGTCAACCATGGTATTCCCGACAGCCTTGTCGAGGATTTTTATAATGCTTCAAAAAAGTTCTTCAGCTTGCCTGTTGGCACAAAGCGAAAGTATGAAATCGAAGGTCTTGCCGGCCAAAGAGGATATACCTCATTTGGAAAGGAACATGCCAAACAATCACAGGTAGCTGATTTGAAAGAGTTCTTTCAGATTGGGCAGTTTGTCGATAAGGATGATCTCCTTAAATCAGAGTATCCCGACAACGTTATGGTAGAGGAGCTAAGGGAATTCAGTGAGTTGGGGAAACAGCTTTACAAGACATTCGAAAAATCAGGAGCAGAATTACTGCGTGCCATAGCTCTTTATCTTGAGTTGCCTGAGGACTACTTTGATCAACATATTGTGAAAGGCAACAGTATATTGAGGTCTATTCACTATCCGCCCATAACAAGTGAACCTGAATCTGCTATCCGGGCAGAGCAGCATGAAGACATAAATCTCATAACATTACTTTTCGGGGCATCCGCTGGTGGCCTTCAAATATTTAATGCAGAAGGCGAGTGGCTTGATATTATCCCTGAGGAAAATGAAATCGTTATCAATGTAGGTGATATGCTTCAAAGACTTACCAATAATTATCTAAAATCTACAACGCACAGAGTGGTCAATCCGCCCCGGGAAATGTGGCATTTGCCGCGACTGAGTATTCCTTTTTTCCTGCATCCGAAAAGTGAAATGCCATTGAATTGTCTTGATTTCTGTATAAATGAAGAAAGACCTAAGCATTATGCGGATATTACAGCAGGTGAATACCTGGATGAGAGGTTGAGAGAAATAGGATTGAAAAAATAGAATAAATCAAGGAACTTTTATGGCTAAGTACAGGGAGACCAAATCTTTGAATCTTCCGGATATTGACAGTGAAATACTGGCATTCTGGGAGGATAATAAAGTATTCGAAAAATCAGTATCGGAAAGATCTGAAGACAACGGCTTCGTATTTTATGAAGGCCCACCGTCTGCGAATGGAAAACCGGGCATTCATCACGTGATGGCCAGAACTGTGAAGGACCTTTTTTGCAGGTTTCATACCATGCAAGGTCAGCGTGTTGAGCGGAAAGGAGGCTGGGATACTCATGGCTTGCCTATAGAGCTGAGCGTTGAAAAGGAACTCGGTATTACAAAAGAAGACATTGGCGATAAGATAACCGTTGAAGAATACAACCAGGCATGCCGAACAACAGTCATGCGATTCAAGGATCAGTGGGATGACATCACCCGAAAAATGGGTTATTGGGTTGACCTTGATAATCCATATATAACCTTTGAAAATAATTATATAGAAACTGTCTGGTGGCTGCTGAGAAAGCTTTACGATAAAGACCTCTTGTACAAAGGATACACCGTACAGCCATATTCTCCGGCGGCAGGAACAGGCTTGAGTTCACATGAGCTGAACCTGCCCGGAACCTACAAGGACGTCAAGGATTTATCTGTAACAGCCCAATTTAAACTGGTTCGTGATGAGAAGTCTGAGTTTCTGTATGAAGGACATAATAACGATGTATATTTTCTTGCCTGGACGACAACGCCATGGACATTGCCATCCAACTGTGCCGTAGCGTTGGGAGCCAATATAGATTATGTATTAATTGACACCTTTAATCCCTATACCCACGAGGCGGTATCTGTTATTCTCGCTAAGGACCTTGTCCCTAAATATTTTAAACAGGAAGCAGCTGAATTGTCCCTTGAAGACTATAAAGCTGGCGATAAACTTATTCCGTACAGCGTTGTACAAACGCATAAAGGCTCCTTATTGGAAGGTATACATTACGAACAACTGATGCCGTATGTTCAGCCGGAAGAAGGGGATGCGTTCAGGGCTATCCTGGGTGATTTTGTATCAACCGAAGATGGTACGGGTATAGTGCATACAGCCTCGGTATTTGGTAGCGATGATTACCGTGTTTGTCAGGCTAATAATGTGCCTTCGATACTTGTAAAAAGAGGGAAGATCTGGGAGCCATTGGTTGACAAGCAAGGAAGATTTGTGGAGGAGATGGGTGAATTTGGAGGTCTCTATGTCAGGGAGGAGTTTTATGATGATGAAATACGCCAGAAAGAGGAATTTGAGTCTACGGACCTCAAAATTGCAGTCAAGCTGAAAAAGGAAAACAAGGCATTTAAAGTTGAAAAATATGTGCACAGCTATCCCCATTGCTGGAGGACAGACAAGCCTGTGCTTTACTACCCTTTAGATAGTTGGTTTATAAGGGCTTCTGCCATGAGGGAACGTATGGCGGAACTCAATAAGAGTATCAATTGGAAGCCTTCTCATACCGGCACTGGCAGATTCCAGGTGTGGCTTGAAAATTTGCTGGACTGGAACTTGTCCAGATCCAGATTCTGGGGTATACCTCTTCCTATCTGGAGAACTGAAGATGGTTCAGAAGCTAAATGTATTGGTTCGATAGAACAATTAGAACAAGAAATTGAAAAAGCTAATCGTGAGCTTGTTCTTGACCAGGAAGTGCCTTCCGATTTACACAAACCGTATATCGATCGAGTAACTCTCGTCTCTGAATCAGGAAAACAAATGATTCGCGAGGCCGACCTGATCGATGTCTGGTTTGATTCAGGGTCGATGCCTTATGCGCAATGGCATTATCCATTTGAAAATGAGGAAGTCTTCAGGAATAACTTCCCTGCGGACTTCATTGCTGAGGGTGTTGACCAGACAAGGGGCTGGTTCTATACATTGCATGCTATAGCCACAATGGTCTTTGATAGTGTGGCTTTCAAGAATGTCGTTTCTAACGGATTGGTCCTGGATAAAAATGGCCAGAAGATGTCAAAAAGGCTTGGTAACGCTATCGATCCTTTTGACACGATCAATAATTATGGGGCTGATGCCACGAGATGGTATATGATGTCCAATGCCAATCCATGGGATAACCTGAAATTTGACCTGGATGGCATCGATGAAGTGAAGCGGAAGTTTTTTGGTACGCTTTACAACAGTTATTCCTTCTTTGCGCTGTACGCCAATATTGATGGATTTGAATATAAAGAAGAGAAAATACCACTCTCTGACCGCTCAGAAATCGACAGATGGATTATATCATTATTGAACAGTCTCACAAAAGATGTAGAGGCAGATTATAAGGATTATGAACCCACAAGGGCGGCAAGGAAGATACAGAACTTTGTCGAATCACAATTGAGTAACTGGTATGTGAGGCTTAACAGGCGGCGATTCTGGAAATCCGATTATTCAAGCGATAAGATTGCAGCCTATCAGACATTATATGATTGTCTTTTGGTTGTCTCTAAATTGATGGCGCCAATTGCTCCTTTCTTTGCAGACTGGTTGTATCGAAACCTCAATGATGTTTCCGCCAAGGAAAATCATATTTCTGTACACCTTGCACACTTTCCTGAAGCAGAGCATGAATATATCGATAAAGACCTTGAGCAGCGTATGGATTATGCTCAAAGGATTTCTTCCCTTGTCCTGTCGCTAAGGAAGAAGGAAAAAATCAGGGTGCGCCAGCCACTGACAAAAATCCTGCTTCCTATTCTTGATGATAAGTTTGAAGACCAGGTTAAAGCTGTGGAAGACCTTATTCTGCATGAGGTTAACGTAAAGGAAATAGAGTATATAAAGGATGCTTCTGGAATTATCAAGAAAAAAATCAAGCCCAACTTCAAGACCTTGGGCAAGAGACTCGGCAAGCATATGAAAGAGGCTTCTTCCAAGATAGCTGGATTCAGCCAGGAAGATATTGCGGCAGTTGAGAAAACCGGCGTATACACATTAGATCTATCCGGTGAATCCTTTGATTTGGCGTTGGTTGACTTCGAAATTTCTGCCGAGGAAATTCCAGGCTGGCAGGTTGCCCAGGATGGTGATGTTACGGTGGCTCTCGATATTCATATGACAGAAGAGTTGAAAGCAGAGGGTATGGCCAGGGAACTGATTAACAGGATACAGGGTATCCGAAGGGATATGGATCTTGAAGTTACAGATAAAATTATGATCACGGCCGATCGTCACGAAGTCATAATAAAAGCTGTACAGGATTATCAAGATTACATCAAGACGGAAGTTCTCGCCGAAGAAATCACATTGAGTGAGGACTTCACTAACAGCCATACCGTTGAACTACCGGGTGAGATCCAGTTAAATATAAATGTCAGCAAGGCCTGATCTTAGTAACCGAATACATTAATCCTGTTCAAATACTTCAGGATAAAGCATATGCTTGTGTTTATATTCCTTTTGCATAACGTGCTTTATTACATCAAAGGCAGTTACGAGCCCCTTAAGTTCATTCCTCAGGTTGACAACGGGTAATGCTTTGAAACGTTTGTCCATAAACAATTCTGCTGCTGTGCCTACTTTGTCAATAGGTGTGATTTTAATGACCTTTCTGATCATGATGTCTTCTACTTTTATGTTTTTGAAGTCACCAACTCTCCAGAGGTCAAAGCTTGTAACAAGTCCCTTAAACTGGTCATTTTCTACAACCGGGATTTGCTGTAGCTTCCTCTTATTCATCAATTTAGTAATATTTTCCAGTGTTTCATTTGGTGATACCGTGACCACATTCTTGGTCATTATGTATCTGACTTGTTCATTTAACATTTTAAGATTTTTTATTTACCCTGCTTTTAAACTAATGTTATTCCATAAAATTTGTAAACACAATTAAGCGCAGAATTAAATATAAATTAATATATCAAATGACAAATTATATTATGAATTAAGGCCTGTATATAGCTTTATTCCAATCAAGAGGCAAAGCAAACACAATAATACTGAGGCAGCAATGTAAGTGACGGCCATGGATACTTGCCCATCCTGAATAAGTTTAAAGCTGTCGTAAGTGAAGCTCGAGAAAGTGCTGAATCCCCCGCAAAACCCTGTTATGAAGAACAGACTCATCTTTTGGTCCATGCCTTTTTGAAGATAATAACCCAGCAAAAGGCCAAGAGCCAGACAACTGATTGTATTGGCTATGAAAGTAGACCAGGGATACAATTTTGTGCTTTCCACAAATAATAAGCTTATGCCATACCGGCTTATAGCTCCCAAGCCTCCACCTAAGAAAACAAGTAAAAAATACATTAATACGAATTTTGAATCCAGCTGCTTTTACTGCTGCTCTTGCTTTGCGATCTAATATAATAAATGATGGCGGTTAGAATAGAGAAAACGAACAACAGAAACAGCCTTAATGTGCCAATCCCCTGTAATTGCTACACTAAAATTATAAACAAAAGCTTGACGGCTATCAAGACGGTCGTTCTTTGCATCTGGCTTATAGCAATATCAAACAGTAGATGATGTATATGATTTCTGTCTGCCTTAAAAGCTGATTCATCGAACACATAGTTTCTCAGGATACATATCATCGCTGAATAAGTCCTATTTTTAGACAGTTATTGTAAATTGAGCCCATCAAGCGTAAATGGATGTCGGATTTAAAGAACAGAATTGATTTGAGTCGCTTGCCCAGGCATGTTGCTATCATAATGGATGGGAATGGAAGGTGGGCCAAAGCTCATGGTAAACCAAGGGTTTTTGGTCATCAGAATGGCGTAAAGGCTGTTCGCGAAGTTACTGAGGCAGCGGCTGAGCTGGGTGTGGAGTATTTGACCCTTTATGCTTTTTCGACGGAAAACTGGAGGCGACCAAAGCTGGAAGTCAATGCTTTAATGGGGCTTCTCATCGAGACTGTCAGGAAGGAAATGTCGACGCTCAACGATAATGATATACGTCTGGAAGCAATTGGGGATATATCTGAGCTGCCTGTCAAAACAGCGAAGGCACTGGAAGAAGGAATAGAAAACACGAAAAACAATAAAAGGATGACTCTCATCCTTGCACTCAACTACAGTGCGCGTTGGGAGATCACTGAAATGGTTAAAACGCTGGCTGCAAAATCAAAAGCTGGCGTGATAGATCCAAATGATATTGATGAAACAGATGTTTCTGAACATCTTTCAACATCCGGCATTCCTGATCCGGAGTTAATGGTTCGTACGTCTGGAGAAAAGCGTATCAGCAATTATCTATTGTGGCAGCTGGCTTATGCAGAATTATATTTCAGCGAGGTTTTCTGGCCTGATTTCCGAAGAGAGCACTTTTATCAAGCCCTTATTGATTACCAGGGTCGGGAGCGCCGATTTGGCAAGATTTCGGAACAGATTGGCGGTAAATCATGACAAGCCCCACTATTCATTATTCAGTCTCGGTGAAATAGCGCATATTTCCATTAAAGATTCGTTAAAGCATTGCAAAACAACCAATAAGAATTTTACTTTTGCATTCCTTTATAATGACCTTTATAGCCATAGTATAGGCGCATTTGTTATATAAAACAGGATTTTTATCAAAGATTCCACCACAAAACTCTTTTTTCAGCTATCAATCTTTATGCTGCTGGCTTCTTTTGCCTTGCCATTGCAAGCACAGGTACAGGACAGTTTGTACCAGACCTACGACTTTTCAAAGCGGAGGAAATACAATATTTCTGAAATCAAGATTGAAGGAGCTGTGAACAGGGACAGGAATGCGATAAAATCCATTGCCGGTTTTCGTGAAGGAGAACAGATTACCATACCTGGCGATGATATACCTAATGCTGTCAAAGCCCTCTTAAGACTCAGACTTTTTGAGGATGTTGAGATATATGCAGAAAAAATAGAGGGCGATCTGATCTTTCTGAAAATTGTCCTGGTTGAAAGGCCAACTCTTTCTCGGTATAGTATTGAAGGTGAAAAGAAAAGCAAGCACAGCTCGCTGACGGATATTATCGATGAAACCATGACCAAGGGCTCCATCGTAACGCAAGACCTTAAGGACCTGTGCACCTCAAAGCTTGTTGATCATTATGTAGATAAAGGATACCTCGAAGCACAAGTTGATATTGAGGAAATTGATGATGATCTCAAACCCAATTCTGTACGCTTGGTATTCAAGGTGGATAAAGGCGAGAAAGTCAAGATAGCTAACATCACCATTCTTGGGAATTCTGTGTACTCGGATGCCAAGATCAAGAAGAAGATGAAAGGCACAAAAGTGAAGGGTACCCTTTTGAAAAAATCCAAGCTTGTCAAAGAGGATTACAAAGAGGACAAGGATGCCATCATCACAATGTACAATAAAAACGGCTACCGTGACGCAAGTATTGTATACGATACAATCTGGCGATCTGTTACCGGCGAACTTTACATGGAGATAAAGATTAATGAGGGAGACCAGTATTATTTCAGAAATATCACCTGGAAGGGTAATTCAAAATATACCGACGAACAATTGACCAATGTTCTGGGAATTGAAAAAGGAGCAGTCTACGATCCGGAGTTGCTGGAAAAAAGGCTCTCGTTCAGCATTGATGGACGGGATATCTCTTCCCTGTATCTCGATGACGGATACCTGTTTTTTAATATTGACCCTGTGGAAATAGCAGTTGTCAATGACTCTATCGACATGGAGATGCAGATTTTTGAAGGGGCCCAAGCTACTATATCAAGTGTCGGCATCAGTGGTAATGACAGAACGCATGAGCATGTTATTCGGCGCGAATTAAGAACCAAGCCCGGCGATAAATTTAGCCGTTCCAACATTATTCGCTCGCAAAGAGCAGTTACAAACCTCGGGTATTTCAACCCGGAGACAATGGATATCCAGACGCCGGTAAACCAGCAAAATGGTACGGTAGAGGTCAATTATGTTGTGGAAGAGCGGCCATCGGATCAGCTTGAACTCTCTGCCGGTTATGGTGGTCAATTAAGTGGATTGATAGGTACCCTCGGTGTGGTATTCAATAATTTTTCTATTAGAAACATTAGAGATAAATCAACCTGGAGTCCTTTGCCACAAGGTGATGGACAGAAGTTAAGTATAAGAGCACAATCTAACAGTCGATTCTTCAGATCCTACAATATGTCATTTACTGAGCCATGGCTTGGTGGAAAGAGACCTACCTCTTTTACTATTGGTGCGGTACACTCTGCCTTCGACCAGGAACTTTTCAATTTTGGATCTTTGAAGATTACAAGAGGATTTATTGGTCTGGGCACCCAGCTGAAATGGCCGGATGACTTTTTCTCAATTGGTGGAACATTAACCTTGGAAACCATCAATCTTAATGACTACAGGAATGGTGGATTCTTTGTTGACGGAACAGCTGTAGGAACGGGCAATTTTAAAAACTTTAGTTTGACGCTTAACTTGTCAAGAAGTTCAGTTGCAGAGCCCATATTCCCTCGCAGTGGTTCCAGAGTCACCTTCTCTGTACAATTTACACCGCCATATTCGCTATTCAGAGGCGATAATTTCTGGCAGCTCACAGAAGATGACAGAGCTCAAATTGCTGAAGAACTCAGACTGGAGCGTGGGCCGGGAGCTGTCATAGACTTTGATCGCGAGTATGAAGAAGTCGAGGTGGCGCAGCGCTTTGAATTCCTTGAATATCATAAGTGGCAATTCAAGGCTGAATGGTATTACAATCTGGTCAGCAAATTTGTGTTGGCAACCAATATTAAATTTGGTTTTCTTGGAGCCTACAATAACGATATAGGAATATCACCATTCGAACGATTCGAACTAGGTGGTGACGGTCTTTCAAATCAGAATGTTGGTATTAATGGTCGAGATATCATTTCGATGCGAGGGTATGAAGTCAGAGACATTCAGACCAACCAGGTTGGTCTCGGAGGTGGAGCTGTTTATAATAAGCTTACAATGGAATTGCGTTATCCGCTTTCTTTGAATCCGAACTCTTCTATATACGTGCACAGTTTTGTGCAAGGTGGTAATGCATGGTCCAGCTTCAAGGACTTCAATCCTTTCAACATGCGTCGTTCAGCAGGGTTTGGACTCAGGGTATTCCTTCCTATGTTTGGACTGCTTGGGTTTGACTACGGTTGGGGATTTGACAAAGACCCTAATGCACCAGGCTTTGAAAGCTATGGTCAATTCAACATTATCCTTGGTTTCGAACCTGAATAACCCTCTTGTTACCAGTGCTTAACCTGATAGGGATATCTTAACTGGTATTCTTCAGTAATCATTGTGCTAAGTACCTCTCTCAGTTCATTGATATTTTCCTTTTCCCGTGCGGAAATGAAAATGACTTTGTGGTCGTAGCTGCTTGTAATCTTTTGTTTGACTTCTTCGATAATTTCATCTTTTGATTCATCGTCCAGTAAATCATCAAAGGTCTTGTTTTTGAAAAGGTCTAATTTATTAAAAACCAGAATGTGCTTTTTGTCCTGGCATTCCAGGTCCTTCAGAGTTTCCTGGACTGTTTTGATATGATCCTCATGTTGAGGATGCCCAAAGTCAACCACATGAACGAGGATGTCACTTTCCCGCACTTCATCAAGCGTTGATTTGAAGCTTTCAACAAGGTGGTGAGGCAATTTGCGAATAAATCCTACGGTATCAGATAAGAGGAATGGCATCTTTGCCCAAACGACTTTCCTTACTGTGGTGTCCAGGGTGGCAAATAGTTTGTCTTCGGCAAATACTTCCGATTTTGACAGCAGATTCATCAGCGTGGATTTACCCACATTGGTGTAACCCACGAGAGCAACTCGAATGAGCTCCCCCCTGTTTTTTCGTTGAGTAAGATTTTGCTTATCTATTTTATCCAGTTTTTTCCGTAGCAAGGATATCTTATCTCGTACAATACGTCTATCGGTTTCAATTTCCTGCTCACCGGGACCGCGCATACCTATACCACCTCTTTGTCTTTCAAGGTGAGTCCATAAACCTCTAAGCCTGGGCAAGAGGTATTGCATCTGTGCCAGTTCAACCTGTGTTTTGGCCTGAGCTGTTTGTGCACGACTTGCAAATATGTCCAGGATGAGTGAGCTTCGGTCAACGATTTTGACCTTCAGCATTTTTTCCAGGGTTGCGTTTTGTTTAGCACTGAGGTCATCATCAAATATGACCAGGTCGATTTCATGCTCGTCAACATATTCTTTGATTTCTCCGACCTTCCCGCTCCCTACAAAAGTTGTAACATCAGGATGCTTGAGTCTTTGAATAAACTTTTCCTCCGTTTGAGCACCTGCTGTACTGGCTAAAAACTCTAGTTCGTCAAGGTATTCTTCTACCTGGCTGGGTGATTGATTCCACCTTACAAGACCTACCAAAACGGCTTTTTCAATTTTTTTGGCCAGACCCTTTGGGCCTTTATTTCCTATATTCCACTGATTACTCATAATCCTATGTATACAAGGTTTAACGCAAAGTGCAGCTTATCCGTTCTTGATCCAATTCATTGGATCAAGACTTTTGGTTCCTTTCCAGACTCCGAAAGACAGCCTGGAACGCGAATCGCCTGCTTTTTTTACAATACCTATGGCTTGCTTATAATTAACCACATCCCCATATCCGACATACACTGATTGCAAGCCAGAAAACACTGTAAAGTAATTGTTGTCATGCATTATGATGAGTGTATAATCAGAGCCTCCCAAGCGCTTGGCATATATAACTTCACCCTGACAGACTGCACTAACGGTATTTTTTTCAGAGCTCAATTCTATACTGTGTGCAGATGGATTGTAAGGATTGGATATATTCGATTCAGCAAGAGGCCTGGGCATGAAAGCTTTTCTGTCTTCAAAGCTTTTGTTATCAATAGTTGTATTGGGATTAAACGCATGTCCACTTTCAATATTCGCTGTGATAACCTGCTTTATAATGCTGCTTTGATTAAATACTTCTGCATTAATTTCAGCCGGCTTTTGTGGCTTTGGAGACTTCGCGATGTTTGATTGCTTTTGAATGGATTTGTTTAAAGATTTAATTCGTTGTTCCTCCTTATCTATCAAGCTTTGGAGTTCAGGCTTATCCGTCTTTACAGAACTTAATTCTTCCTCACCTTCAATTGAAATATAATTCTCTTTAACTTTCAGCAAATCGTATAATTGAATTTTATGACTGGCCGCGTCCTCACTTAATTCATGGATAAGATACTCGCTATAGGCTTGCTTTATCAATGAGTCCAATTTGGCTGTGGAGCCATACTTACCGGGTAATTCTGCTTTTTGGGCAGAACGGTATTCCGGCGTGTTATATATATTTAAAATAGCTCGTCTCAATTCGAGTTCTTCCTTCAACTGAGTCATTTGAGGTGATGGCAATTGGGCCAGTGAATCTGCCTTTGATGAGAGTGCTTCAAGATTATTGCTTTGAGCCAAACAAAGACAGGCATTCAAGATGAAAGCAATACAGAAGATGTAATTTAAGATCATTTTATTTTTTCGTAATGTCCTGGAATACTGAATCGTATCTCCCGCGGAACATTCGTTTCCATTTCAATAAATTCAATATCAAGGCTTAAGGAATCGCTGTCTGCGAAGTTAATATGAAATTCTCTTTGAAAGGGCAGGGCAAGACCATTTATCATTCTATAATCTGAATATGTCCAGCTTCCTGTACGACCAAATCGATCATAGAATTTTCCAGAATTGAGTAGGGCGGTATTTTTATCGTAGTTGAAATCCAGAACAATATCATTATGCATGCTTCTGAATGCCATATAGTCCCCACGATCTGCTTGTTCCCATAGCTTGGAACTATCGATCTCAGGCAGGCGGCCAAGACTTATGTCCGAGATAAAATCAAGTTCGGCTTCAAATCCGAATATGTGGCCTAGACTATCCAGTTTACTGCATTCATAGGCTTTTTCCATGCGGTAGATGATACACATGGAATCCTGTGTGATAAGACTGCGGGCAGCCTCGACACTTAGCTTTTTAAACACCATCCAGTTTAATGAGTCGTGTTTTTGTCTCAGATATAAAGTGGCTTTAGCCGTTTTTCCATTTTCTTTAAAACTTAGCCTTGCTTTACCTTCGAACCACTCGGGTCTTTCTGCATTGAAAATATCATTTAAAATCAAGCTGCTTAAGTCTTCAGCCTCATGTATTGGTGCTTTGGTAAGCGATTTCTTACTGGCACATGAAAGAGTGCAGAATACAGAAAGAAGTATCAGTAATGTGGAGAGTGGTTGTCTCATTTAATTGAGGCTTCCGAGTTTTCTGTTGATGCGCTCTTCATCGGCTCCGAATTCAACTGCCCTGTTCCAGAACATTTTTGATTTGCCGGCATCGCCTGCCGAATAATATATTTCTCCGAGCAGATCAAAAAGGACCGGGCTGTAGACTTGACTCAGATTAAGGCTTGACAGCTCAGACAGCCTTTCTGCAGATCCAATAGTTTTCAGATCGAGCCAGCTTTCTAAAATGGTACATGCATTTTTAAAGTTCTGCTTATTGCCAGCAATCAATTTTGCTTCAAAAAGATATTCCTGAGCATCTTCAGTATTATCAATCATTTGGAGAGCCAAGGCGTAGTAGAACCAAGCATAAAATTGATTTGGAAAAAAATCAATGGCTTCCTCACTCTTTAGCATCATCTTATTGTAATTCTCCAGTTCCCAAAGATTGATTAGCCATTGGTCCCACAGCGTGTATTTGCTGTTGTCTAATTCTATGGCTTTTTGATACAGCTGTTCGGAGTCAGAAATACTTCCTGAATAAAATAGAATATCGGCTCTTACCGCGTGGGTTTTAGCCTCTGAAGGATATTTTTCAAGTAATTGGAGGCTTATATTTTTTAGCTTTTCAGTCTGTTCGCCTTCCCTGTCCATATTGGACATGTACGGCATGAGCTCTTTAATGATATCGTCGAGGCTTATATTCTCATTAGCTATCATTGCTTCAATTGCTGACAGCTCTCCCTGGGAAGTATTTAAGGGGCCTTCTTCCCTGGCAATCACGAGGTTGGCTTCAGGGTGATCAGGATCCAACTGTAAAAGTCGTTCATAATACCTAAGAGCTTCTGACTTCTTGCCCTTTTCGAGAAGGTAGCCAGCCAAATTACTCAGGAATCGTGTATTACCGGGATATTTCTCAGATAGTGCCTTCAGGGTATAAATGGCCTCGCTTATTTTTCCTTTGCTATCATATATCCTGAAAATACGTTTTGAGATTTCTTCAGTAAGGCCTGTCAGATTCTGAAAATTCAATAGTGTCTTTATAGCCTCATCCGATTGACCATTGGAAAGGTGATTTTTAGCCAGTATGAAGTGATATTTCTGCTTGTCAGGAAAATTCTTCACCAATGTTGTGGCTGTGCCGACAGCTGCTGCATATTTTTTTTGAGATTCCTGTACTTCTACCATCAATGAAAGGTAGCATTCATTGGAGGCGTCTAATTTTAGTGCTTTTGAAAGCATACTTTCAGCCAATGCGCTGTTTTCCATTTGAAAGTAGGCTCTTGCCATTTCATAATAGGCTATATGAGCGGATCTGTCTCTGCGGACAAGTTCTTTGAGTAATTCTATTTGCTTATTGTAGTTAGCTTTCTGTTTTTCGAGGTGAGATTCTATAAAAAGATCCTGCAATTCTATATCCGATTCAGAATACATTCCAGCCTGGCCGGATAGTGAAATGGCTGAATTGACAATCAAAACCGCAATGAAGTAGAATATTTTCATCAGACGATTGTAATCTTTAATGTATTTGTTCTAAACCGCTTGTTTAACGGCATAGACATGGTATTGATGATCACATCACCTTCTTTTAACAGTTTTTTGTCTTTTAAAATTTCACAAAGGTCCTCAATCGTTTCGTCTGTACTCGAAAATTTGTCGTAGTAGAAAGCTTTTACACCCCAGACAAGGTTCATTGTGCCGAGCATTGGTCTGACAGAGGAAAAAATGTAAATATCCGTTTTGGGCCTGTATGACGAAACACGGAAAGCAGTATATCCTGCCACTGTTATACCAAGTATGGCTTTTGCTTTTATGTCTTCAGCTATTTTTGCAGCGCTAAGACAGATGGTATCAGAAAAATAGGTTACAGAATGTCTGTGTGGTTTGGGCCTTTTCCCGATCAACTCGTAATGGTTTTCTGCTTCCCCGATAATCTTAATCATAGCTTTAACTACGAGTTCAGGGTGAGCACCTACCGAGGTTTCTCCGCTAAGCATAACAGCATCTGCACCATCAAGTACTGCATTGGCCACATCTGTTATTTCGGCACGTGTAGGAGAAGGATTGGAAATCATACTTTCCATCATCTGGGTAGCTACAATTACAGGCTTTGATTTTTGAAGGCACTTTTTGATAATGTCTTTCTGTATGGCGGGCAGTTTTTCCATTGGAACTTCAACACCCAAATCTCCCCGAGCCACCATAACAGCATCAGCTGCCGAGACTATCGCCTTGATATTTTTAACGGCTTCAGGCTTTTCAACCTTGGCTATCACCTTAGCATAATGACTGTGCTCGTCTATAAGGGCTTTTAATTCTTCTATATCACTTGCTTCACGCACAAAACTCAGGGCTATCCAATTGACGGGTTGTGTCAGAATGAATTCAAGGTCATTCAGATCTTTTTCCGTCAGACATGGAAGGGAAATTTTTGTTTCCGGAAGATTGACACCCTTTTTTGAAGAGATATTTTTACCATGGATGACTTTCAGTTTGACCGCTTTCCCCTTTATCTCAA